>OLSB01002481.1_pt1 | contig 15234 bp, 13 predicted proteins | sample 1672071 | NCBI WGS metagenome assembly OLSB01 (sample SAMEA3136642, study PRJEB25190) | human gut metagenome | biome: human gut; feature: human-associated habitat; material: faeces | place: Austria | collected 2013 | reverse complement strand
TTTTACATGAGATTCCCACGTCGGGCTTCGCCCTCCTCGGAATGACAACGGAGTTTTTTAGCAGGCAGAAATCCCCATTGCACGGGGACAGCAGGTTGCGCCGACCGTTATGTACCGAAGAAGCTGAAGTGCATATAGTCCTTATAGCCGCTGTTCCAGTTGACGCCCTGTGAAAAGCCGTATTTCCTGAAGATCGTCGCGACCTCGCCGTCCAGCGGGATGGAATACGGGTCCTCGCCCGGCTTCCAGTATTTTCCCGTGATGGCGGTCCCGTCGGGCTTACAGTAGTAATTCTCCTCGTAGTTGATGTCGATCGCGCAGCCGATGGTGTGCTCCGAGCGCCCCGCCCAGCGATTCCAGCCGCCGAGATAGTGGATGGGGAATTTTTCCTCCCCCTCGTAGATCTCGCGGAAGACGGCGCGGACTGTCGCCTCCAGCGCCTTATGTACCTGAACGGTCATCTGCTTTGTGACCTTTTCCCCCTTGGAGTCAAAGTCCCACACATTGACCGTGACCTGCACCATGTCCGCCTCGGAGTCCGACGGATCCTCGTAGAAGGTGCGCGGGTCCTTCACGACCGTGCCGAAAACGCGGCGGCATTTTTCATCGTAGCTCTCCTCGTCGGAGGCAAGTCCTGCCTCGCGGCAGGTGATCTCGCACGAGGCGGAAAGTCCGTTGCCCGTGTAGACCGTGATCGCCGCCTTGCCCGCCGCAAGGGCAGTCACCGTCCCGTCCTTTACCGTCGCGATCTTCTCATCGGAGCTTCGCCACAACAGGAACGCATCGGATTCCGGCGTCAGCTCCGCCGTCAGCGTCAGCGTCTCGCCCACGGTAAGGGAGGCGGTGCTCGGGCTGAGGGTTAGGCTCGTCGGCTGCTCGGGCGGCAGAAACGGCTTCCGCAGCGCAGCCGTCAGACGGCAGAATACGGCGGCGCACTCGGCGCGGTTCGCCGTGTTTTTCGGCAGGAAGGAAAGCTCTCCCGTCTCCTTGTCCGGCACGCCGTTGAGGATTCCGGCGGTGCGGAGAAATTCAACGCTCTCCGTCGCCCAGCCCGCGATCTCCTCCCCGTCGGCAAACCGCTCGGGGATCGTCTCGGGCTGCTCCGACGCGGCAAGCTCGTAGCCCATCTGCTTTGTATACAGCGCGATCAGCTTCGCCATCTGCTCGCGGGTGATCGGGTCGTCGGGCGCAAATTCGTCCCGACTTACGCCGTCGGCAATTCCGTTGCAGACCGCCCACGCCACATAGGGCGCGTAATACCGTTCACTCGGAACATCCTTAAAAAACTGCGGGGCGTCCTCCGTGCTCCACGCCGCGCCGTCCACCTGCTCCATCCGTCCGAGCACGGTCACGAACATCCCGCGGGTCATCGTCCCGCTCGGCTCGAATTCCGTCTCGCTGACGCCCGAAAACAGCCCGAGCGAAACGGCGCGTTCGATGTAGTCCTCCGCCCAGTGCCCATCGGTGTCCGTAAATGAAGCCGCGCGCACGGTCGGCACGGCAGCCAGCAGCATCAGCAGCGCGATCAGCGCGGAAAGGATGCGGTTGCGCATAGAAAAGCTCCTCCTCTTGGTATTATGTCTACCGCCATCATACCGCTTTTTTCGACAAATTGCAAGAGGCGGATTCTTCCTGCCGTCACGCCGCCGTGTGCAGACAAAAAATCGGCGCTCGGAGCACATCCGAGCGCCGTTGATTAACAATCGTCAGTCCGCCTTGGCAATATTTTTATCGTACCGCATGAGGATGGCGGAGACCTGCGCACGGGTGGCGTTGCCCTTCGGCAGGAGCTTGCCGTCGGAGCCGTTGATCAGCCCCGCGCCGACTGCCCACGCGACCGCCTCCTTCGCGTAGCTGCTGACCGTCGCAGCATCGGGGAAGCCGCTCAGATCGCCGCGCGTGCTCGTATCAAAGCCCGATTTTTGCGCATAACGGTACAGGATCGTCGCCATCTGCTCGCGGGTGATGTTCCCCTCGGGGTCAAAAGTCGAATCGGACGTGCCGGTGACGACCTTTGCATCCGCCGCCCATGTGACGGCAGGGGTATACCAGCTCCCGTTCGGAACGTCGGTAAAACGATTAACACCCGCCGCGGGCGACGCGGCATCGCGCCACAGCACCGTGACCAGCATGGCACGCGTCATCGTCCCCTCGGGGTCGAATTTCCCGTCGCCGACGCCGTTCATCCATTTCTTTTCGACCGCATAGTCCACCGCCTCGGCATACCACGCCTTGGCGGGAATGTCGCTGAAGCGCCCGCTCGGTGCGGGGTCGTCGGCAGGAGGCTCGGTCTCCGCCTGCTCCGACACGGTGACGGTGATTTCCGCCGTCATGTCACAGCAGGAGATGGTCAGGGTCTGCTCGCCCGCCTGCCCCGCCGTGAAGCCGGTGCAGAATTCCTTCATCAGCGGCAGATATGCCGTTCCGCAGCCGCAGTCCAGCACCAGCGTCAGACGCGCATCGTCGATCGAAGCGCAGGCTGTCGAAACGCTGCCGCTGCCGACGAGCCTCATCGCGGTGTAGGCGCAGTCGGGACCGGTGTAGAAAAGCTGCACCCAGTGGTCGCCGTATTTGCTGCCGCTCAGGTAGTAAAAACCGACGCCCACATGCCGATAGTCAGCGTTCAGAATATTTCTTCGATGTCCCTCGCTCTTCATCCAGCCGTTTACCGCAGCGGCGGGGGTCCGATAACCGGCGGCAATATTTTCGCCCATCACGGTGTATTTGCGGCCGTTTAGGACCGTGAAGAAGCTCGATCCGTCGGGGCGGTCGTGCGAAAAGCTCGCAGAGATCTCCTCGGCGCGGATGTCGGTCGCCTCCTGCAAAAACGGCGTGGTGGTCAGCGGATCCAGCCTCTTCTTCAGCCGCTCACGGTTCGTCAGGAGCAGAACCTCCCACTCCTCGTCAACCAGCCCGGACTCCGACGGCAGCGCCGCAGCGGATACCGAGCCGACAGCGCCTGCCAAAAGCACTGCGCACAGCAAAATTGCAATCCATCGTTTCATCGTCTGAGCTCCTTTCGATATTTCTACAGGAACAGTATAGCAGAATACGCCGCAATATGCAAGTGTAGCGACCTGCGGCGGATTTTGGAAATTTTGCACTTAACAAAGGCGCTCCCGACAACTCGGGAGCGCCTTTATTTCTTACTTATGATATTTCGTGCCTGCTTGGATGGCTTCGGCGCGGTAGAGCTGTTCGAGCGCCATCACGCGCACCAGATGATGCGGAAAGGTCATCGGTCCGAAGGAAAGCAGGAAATCCGCCTGCGCCTTGATGCGCGGGTCGATGCCGAACGACGAGCCGATCAGGAAGCAGACGCTGCCGCGCCCCTCATTCTTGACCTGCGCAAGCTTCTGCGCGAACGCCTCGGAGGAGAGCGTTTTCCCCTCGGGCGTAAAGACGCAGAACCACGCGTTTTTCGGCTTTTTCGCCTCGATGAGCGTTGCCTCCGCCGCCAATCCCGCCGCGATCTGCGCGGGAGAGGGGTCGTCCGGCAGGCGCTGCTCCGGCAGCTCGAGAAGCGTAAATTTGCAGAACGCCGACAGCCGCTTGGCGTACTCCTCGACCGCCGCCGAATAGAATTTTTCCTTCAGCTTTCCGACGGCAATCAGCGTGACCGACAGCATTGCCGCACCCTCAGCGCAGGAAGCCTTCGAGGATCTTCTGCTCAGCCTGCTCTGCGGAAAGCCCGAGCGTCATGAGCTTGAGAATCTGCTCGCCGGCAATGCGTCCGATCGCCGCCTCGTGGATGAGGCTCGCGTCCACATGGTTGCAGGTGATCTCCGGAATGGCGCGTACCTTCGACGTGCCCATGATGATCGCGTCGCACTGGACGTGACCGAAGCACTTCGCGTTGCCCTCCACGCGGGGGTAAAAGACCTGTGACGATTCTTCCTGCGCGACGGAGCGGGAGACGACCTGCGCCTTGGTGTCCGCGCCGTTGAGGAAAACATCCATCTCCGACACCGCGTGCTGTGCGCTGTGGGTCAGGAGCTTCTCGCGGATGATGATCTCGCTGTTTGCGCCGTTACATTCCGCTTTGGTGTAGCGCTTGGTATCGTCAACGCCGCGAATCTGGCTGGTTTCCAGCGTGACCGACGCGCCCTCCTCCAAATAGAGGATGGTCTGCGGGTTCAAAAAGCGCTTGCCGCTGCCGTCACCCTCTCCGTAGTGCTTTTCAATGTAGCGGACCTTCGCATTTTTGCCGACATAGAAGGTGTGGATACCGTCGTGACGGCTGTCGCAGTCGCCGCAGTTGTGGATGCCGCAGCCCGCGACGATGGTCACGTCCGCGCCCTCGCCCACAAAAAAGTCGTTATAAACCATATCCTGAAAGCCGGACTTCGTCAGCACGACGGGGATATGCACGGCTTCCCCGACGGTATGCGGGGCGATACGGATATCGATGCCGTCCTTGTCGGTCTTGGACTCGATTTGGATATGCTCGGTATTGCGGCGGAATGCCTTCGTGCCGTCGGAACGGATGTTGACCGCGCCCTCGCCGGTCCCCTTCATGTCCGCGACAATCTCAAGAATGTGCTTCTGTACGTCATTCAGCATGTTCCGTTCACCTCCAAGCGATTGCAGCCGGTCACGGTATCGGCAAGGATACGCGGGTAGATTTCATCCACGCTGCCCCGCGCCGCCACACTGCCGCCCGCGATCAGGACGATCTCGTCGGCAAGGCGGATGATGCGCTCCTGGTGCGAAATAATGAGGATCGTGGCTTCCTTTTTGTCATGGATTTCTTGGAACGTCTCGGTCAGACGGGCGAAGGACCAAAGATCAATGCCCGCCTCCGGCTCGTCAAAGATCATCAGCTCGCTGCGGCGGGCAAGGACGGTCGCGATCTCAATACGCTTGACCTCGCCGCCGGACAGACTGGCGTCCACGTCGCGGTCGATGTAGTCACGGGCGCACAGTCCGACCTTCGTCAGATACGAGCACGCCTTATCGTGGCTCATCGTCTCCCCCGCCGCCACGTCCAGCAGGTCGCGCACCTTCATACCCTTGAAGCGCGGCGGCTGCTGGAAGCCGTAGGAGATGCCCAACCGTGCCCGCTCGGTCACGGAAAGGTCGGTAATGTCCGTGCCGTTCCAACAAATCGAGCCGCCGGTCGGCTGATAAATGCCCATGATCGCGCGGGCGAGGCTGGTCTTGCCGCCGCCGTTCGGACCGGTGATGACGAGGAAGCGCTTGTCGGGAACGGAAAGGCTGACGTCCCGCAGAATATCGACGGAGCCATCCTCTCCCGCAACGCTGTAGGAAAGATTTTTGATCTCTAACATAATACTGTGTCCTTTGCTTTTGATTTCAAGCTTATGCTTCCCGACGGACGCGAAAATATTTCCGTTTTCCGCCGTTTTCAAGTGCCGCACCAATGCCTCCCCTGTGTAAGGGGAGACGTTTGCGAGCGCCGCCTGCGGCGGGTACAGCGAGCAAAAAGGAGGGGCAGCGGTCTAAATTTCGTGAGCGTATGCGAGCAAGAAATTTAGGGCACCGCAACCGGAGGTGGGTCGCCGCGAGGCGACTCGGAGGGGTTGCAATCCGTACCGCAGGCACGCCGCCCCCTACGGATTCTATCGCCAGCGGGCAGAATTACATCCGATCGGGTGCCTCGAAGCCCAAAAGGTCGATGCACTCCTCCAGCGCACGCTTGGCAAGGGCGGCAAGCGCGACATAACCGCGCTGCTTTTCCTCGTTCGGCTCGGAGAGGATTCGGGTCTCGTGATAGAACTTATTCGCAGCCGTCGCGACCTCATAGGCGTAGGAACAAACGGCGTTCGGGGCGCTGTCGCGGTACGCTATGGCAAGCTGATCCGGCATCTGTGAGAGCGTCAGCTGCAGCGCCTTCGCGGAGGGGTTATCCGCCGCAGCAATCGCAAGCCCGTCGATCGGCTTCCCGTAACGGGACAGAATCGACTTGATTCTCACGATGGTATACAGCAGATACGGACCGGTGTTTCCCTCAAAGGCGGCAAAGCGCTCCAAATCAAAGATATAATCCTTCGTCGCAAGGTTCGACAGGTCGCCGTATTTCAGTGCGCCGATGGCGATCTTCTTCGCCGTTTCGTGCATCTCGTCGCTGCCGACAACCTGATTCTCCGCGATTCGCTCCTCAACATAGCGCGTCACGTCCGCAATCAGCGTTTCCAGCCGCACCAGCCCGCCCTCGCGGGTCTTGAAGGGCTTGCCGTCCTTGCCGTTCATCGTGCCGAAGCCGATGTGCTGCAGCTCGGTCGTCTGCGGCGCGATACCGCTCTTTCGCGCGGCACGGAATACCTGCTCAAAGTGCAGGCTCTGCCGCTTATCGGTCACATAGAGAATCTTATCGGGATGATAGTCCTCCATGCGCTGGACGATCGTCGCGAGATCTGTCGTCGCATAAAGCGTCGCTCCGTCGCGCTTGACCATAATGCACGGCGGCATTTCCTTGCGGTCGCCCTCCTCGGCAACCTCGATGACCTTCGCTCCGTCGCTGTCCTTCAGAAGTCCCATGGCGTTCAGGCGCTCGAGCATCGGCGGGATGTAGGCTTCCGCGTCGCTTTCGCCCTTCCAGACGTCAAAGGTAACGTTTAAGTTTTCGTAATTCTTTTTCAGGTCCGCCACGGAGATCGCCAAAATCCGCTGCCACAGGGCATAGTAGCCGCGCTGATGTGCCTGAAGCTGCGCGGTGATCGCGTGCGCCTTCGCCGCAAACGCGGGGTCCTCCTTGCTCTTGCCGCTGGCGAAGGGGTACAGCTCCTCCAGCTCGCCGACGGTACAGGGCGCTTCGGCGGGATATTCGCCGGTAAAGTCAGGGTCGAAATAAGGCAGCTCGGGCTTGCGCTCCTGCAGCTCCGCAATGACCAAGCCCATTTGCAGTCCCCAGTCGCCCAAATGGATGTCGCCGATCACCTCATCGCCGAAGTAGCGATAGATGCGCTTGATGCTCTCGCCGATGATGGCAGGGCGGAGGTGCCCGACGTGCAGGGGCTTTGCGACGTTCGGACCGCCGTAGTCCAGCACGACGCGGCGACCGGTGGGCGCACCGAGGCGGGCAAGCTTCTCCTGTCCGCGAAGCTGCTCAAGATGTGCGGCGAGGTAGTCCTCCCGCACACGCAGGTTCAAAAACCCGGGTGCAACCGCTTCCGCTGCGGAAAAGGCGGGGCAATCCCGCAGCTTTTCGGCGACCTCGGAGGCGATTTGCAGCGGCGCCTTGTGCGCGAGCTTTGCGGTCGGCATCGCGCCGTTGCACTGAAATTCGCACAGGTCGGGACGGTTCGAAACGGTAACTCTGCCGTTCTCGGCGGGATAGCCCGCGGCGGCAAAGGCGTCTCCCACGGCACGGGAGAGCAGGTCGATCAGTTTTTCCATTATTTATGCTCCTGTCATTTGCCGAAGGGCGGCAAAATTATCTGCGGGTCTGTCATACACGGGGTCATTCGCGGACGAGCGGCATACTCATGCAGCGCGGACCGCCTCTGCCGCGGCTGAGCTCGCCGCTGGGAATTTTCAGCACCTCAACGCCCTCGTCCTCGAGGAGGCGATTGGTGACGTAGTTGCGGTCGTAGGCGATGACCGCACCCGGGCGGATGCACAGCGCGTTGGAGCCGTCGTTCCACTGCTCCCGCTGCGCCGCGATCTGGTCGCCGCCGCCGCAGCGCAGCAGCTTGACCGTTTCGACGCCCACCGCCTCGGCAAGCACCCGTTCCAGCGGGCGGTCGATACAGCGCGCCGTCGGTTCGCCGTTTTTGCCCGACGTCAACTCAAAAATTTGCAGAGATTCCAAAATCGTCGGATGGATAAGGAATTTATCGCGGTCGATCTGCGTCAGCACGGTGTCAAGGTGCATGAATGCGCGGGAGCTGGGAATATCGAACGCCAAAACGCGGCGGATGGTGCTCCGCTCGTCGCGGAAGATATTGCGTGCCAGCCGCTCGACCGCCTCGGGCATGGTGCGCTGGGAGATGCCGACGGCGATCGTCTCCGCGCTCAGGTTCAACACATCGCCGCCCTCGAGCGTGAACGGCTCGGCGGGCGAATAGTAAAACGGAACCTGCCCCGCATAATCGGGGTGGTAGTGCAGGATATAGTCGCTGTAGATCGTCTCTCGGTTCCGCGTTACGGAATACATATGGTGCAGCGACACGCCGTTGCCGATGGCGGCAAAGGGGTCGCGCGTGAAGTAAAGATTCGGAATGGGGTCGAGAACAAAATGGGTCTTGTCGCTGCGCAGGGATGCCAGTGAGGAGGCGCCGCGCTGCGGCAGCTCGTCAAAGCGGACGCCCGTCATGGTCTTAAACACCAGCTCGTCCGCCGTCGGCAGGGACAGCAGCACCTCGGTCAGCGCCTCGCGATAGCTGTCGGCGACCGCACCGCTGCGGCGGATGAAGTCCTTGACAAAGCGCTCCTTCAGCTCCGTGCTCTGCGCCAGCGTCTGCGCGGCAAGCTCGGACAGGTAAACGACCTCGACGCCGTTCTCACGCAGGACCTCGGCAAAGCGGTCATGCTCCTTCTGTGCGCCGTGGAGGTAGGGAATGTCGTCAAACAGCAGGCGCTCCAGCGAATTCGGCACAAGCTGCTCCAGCTCGCACCCCGGGCGCTTGAGCAAAACCTTTTTCAGCGGGCTGACCTCGCTCTTCACACAAATTGCCATCCGGCAGCACTTCCCTTCAAAATTGATTTGTGCTATATTTTACCACAACTTTGTTCCAATAACAACCGCATTTTTCATCAAGCGTGCGAATTGTGTAAGAAATTGTTTGATTTTTGGTAAAATATTAGCGTAACCGGTAATAAATATGCAATTCCTGCCTGTCTTGCTTGTCGAAGCGGAAAAAAATTCAGGGGAATCCGGCAGAATGCCGAAAACAGCGGCTCGTTACGGTTCGTTATTACCCGCCGCAGCGTCCGCGGGAGGCACCGTTCCCTCCACGCCGTCGGCGCGGAGTGCGGTAATCCGCACGGGGAGTATGGTATTATGTAAACCTTCGCCCCGCGCATAGACCTTCACGCCGTTGGGGGCGTGACCCGTAAAAAAGCCGTCCTCCGTCTGCTCGAACAGCACCGCCTGCGTCGAGCCGAGCAGAGCGCCGTCAAACGCCTCCCGCAGCCGGCGCGCCGTTTCTCCCGCACGGGCGGCACGCTCCGCCTTCACTGCCTTGGGGATCTGTCCCGCCATGGCAGCGGCGGGCGTCCCGTCGCGGCGGGAATACGGAAAAACGTGCATTGCTGCAAAGCCGCACTCCTCCGCGAACGCCAGCGATTGCGCAAGCTCCTCCTCCGTCTCCTGCGGAAAACCGACGATCAGATCGGTCGTGACGGCGCAGTCGGGGAAATATCGGTGCAGCAGCCGCACGCTCTCCCGATACCGTGCGGTGTCATACTTCCGATTCATCCGCCGCAGCACCGTATCCGACCCGCTTTGCAGACTCAGATGGAACTGCGGGCAGAGATTCCCGCACTGCGACAGGACGCGGCAGAACTCCTCGTCCACGATGCGCGGCTCCAGCGAGCCGAGACGGATACGCACCTGCGGCACGGCGCGGCAGACCGTCTCCGCCAAGGTGACAAATTTGCTGCCGTCGTGCCGCTCCCAGCCCCACGAGGCAATTTCGATGCCGGTTATGACGATCTCGCGGTAGCCCTGCGCGGCAAGCTGCTTCGCCTGTGCCGCGGCAGTCTCGGCGGGCAGCGAACGCACCGGTCCGCGGGCGTAGGGAATGATGCAGTAGGAGCAGAAATTATTGCAGCCGTCCTGCACCTTGAGCATGGCGCGGGTGCGCTCGGAAAGCCCGCCCGCAGGCAGCGCTTCAAACTCCCGCCGACGCAGCGCCTCATCCACGCTGACCCGTTTTTCTCCGTCGCGCGTCCGAACGGCATCAAGCAGGAGCTGCAAAAACGCCTCCCTGCCGCCGCTGCCGGAGATCACATCCACGCCGAGAGCGCGTACCTCGTCCGTGCTCACCTGCGCATAGCAGCCGCAGACCGCCACGATCGCATCCGGATTCTCCCGACGCAGACGGCGGATGAGCGTGCGGTTCTTGCGGTCGGCGACCGCCGTCACGGTACAGGTATTGATAATATACGCGTCGCACGCGCCCTCCTCTGCAGCGGTATGCCCGAGCGCGACGAGCTGCTGCTCCATCGCCTGCGTCTCGTACTGGTTGACCTTGCAGCCGAGGGTGAAAAAGCGAAATTTCATAACTTTTCTCCAAAAATACCCGCCACGCAAGCGAAAAGATTAAGCAAAAAACGAATTGCAATTCTGCCGCCTCGGACGGTATAATACGGTTACTCTTTTCTATTGTAGCAATTTTCGCTGCAAATGTACAGTCCCAACTTTGGAGGAAATAACATGACCGTTCGCTTCGCTTCTCTGGGCGACATCCGTGAGTTTGTCGGTCTGGCAACGCTCCAGCCCTACAACGTCATGGTCTTTGACGGGAACCGCACCGTGAATGCCAAGAGCTTCATGGAGATGTTCACCATTGACTTTGCCCATCCGCTGCGCGTCGATGTCGGAGAAAACGAATCCGTCTTTGCGCCCGTGGCAAAAAAATTCATCTGCGAATCATAACCGCTGCCCCTGCTTCATACGCTTGTACCACGATGAAGCGGGGGGATTTTTTTATGTATCAGCGAATTATTTCTGTTCTGCTCGTCGGGCTGCTCCTGCTGAGCGCAGCTCCGACGGCGTATGCGGCGGGTCCGGAGATTGCAGCGCCGTCCGCCATTTTGATGGACGCCGCCACCGGCACGATCCTTTACGAAAAAAACGCGCACGAAAAGCTCGCGCCCGCCTCGGTGACGAAGGTGATGACGCTGCTTTTGGTCATGGAGGCGCTGGAGAGCGGGCGAATTTCGTGGGGCGACACCGTGACCGCCTCCGAGCACGCCGCCGGGAAGGGCGGAAGCCAGGTCTACCTTGAAGCGGGTGAGCAGATGAGCATGGACGAAATGCTGAAATCCGTCGTCGTCAGCTCCGCCAATGACTGCGCAACCGCGCTTGCCGAGCATATCGCGGGCAGCGAAGCGGCGTTTGTGGAGATGATGAACGCACGCGCCGCCGAGCTGAACCTGACGGACACGCATTTTGTCAACTGCACGGGGCTGGACGACGAGCCGAACGCCGCCGAGCACCTGACCAGTGCGCACGACATTGCCGTGATGTCGCGGGAGCTGCTGAAGCACGACGACATCCGCAAATACACGACCATTTGGATGGACACGGTGCGCGACGGGAAATTCGGGCTTTCGAACACCAACAAGCTTGTCCGCTTCTATGAGGGGACAACGGGGCTGAAAACCGGCTATACCTCTGCGGCGGGACACTGCCTCTCCGCCTCGGCAAAGCGCGACGGCATCGAGCTGATCGCCGTGGTGCTGCACTGCGCCTCCTCGACCGACCGCTTTCAATCGGCGAAGGCGCTGCTGGACTACGGGTTTGCAAACTATGCCCTTGTCAGCGCCGAGCCGCCGGAGGCGCTGCCCGCGATTCCCGTCCGCTTGGGAAAGGAGACGTCGCTCACGCCGATCCTGCAGCAAAGTGCGCCGATTTTGATCGACAAGGCGGTTCAGGCACAGGTAACAAAGACCGTTACCTTGGAGCCGGAGCTGGAGGCACCCGTCGAAGCGGGACAGCAGGTCGGCACGATGACCGTCACCGCCGGAGAAAAAACGCTGGCGCAAATCCCGATCGTCGCCGCCGAGGGCGTGGAAAAATTGACACTTTGGGAACTGACCGCGCAGCTCCTGCGCCGCCTGTGCATGGGAACGGCACCGACCGACCGTTAATAAAAACGCTCTCCGTTTCGGAGAGGCGTCGCAGACTGTCAAAAAAGTCCGTAATCGTCAAAATCGGTTAACAATTTATGGGGTTTTGTTCTCTGCGTTTTGATTTGCAAAAACGGAGAATTCCGAACTTTATAGTCAAAAACAGGCTTGCTTCGCAAGGATTTTGACTTACTGCGCAACTCACGCCCTACCGTACCTATGTACGCCGACGGGCGTGAGTTGCTTGTCTTCCGAACTTTTTCGCAGTCTGTCAGCGTGCCGAAAAGGGTTTTTCGACACGCTGAAACGCCTCTCCGTTTCGGAGAGGCGTCAGTTTTATTCAGGTCGTCGGAGACTTGGCAGGATTCAGAAAATAGCGGCAAGGAGCCAGCTGCGGCTGAATGCCACGGCGCCGTAGATCAGCGCCATCGAGCCGACGAGCGTCAGGATCGACAGCGTATTGAGCCGAAGCCCCAGCACCTCGTAGAGCATGACGAAGAAGCTCACGATCCACGCCGCGACCGTCAGCACCGTGCCGACGGTGAACAGCGAAATATGAATCAGCGACAGTATTGCCGAAACGGTCAGCGCGGACAGCGGCAGAACGGCGCTGACGCCCATAACGGCAAGCACCGTGCGGATGTCCGGCTGCATCCTTGACAGTCCGGAGAGTGCGTAGATCACGCCGATCATCGCCGCCATAACCAGCAACGGGCAGACCAGTCCGGCAGTTGCCCACTGCGGCGCAGCAAGGAAAAAGCGGGCGCTGCCGTAGCGCAGCGTCAGCATCAGAGCGCTCAGAAGCGACATTGCCTCCAACAGAAGCAGCACGGCGACACCGGTAATCCAGTCGCGGCGCTCGCCCGCAAGGCGGGGCGTAGAGATCGGGTCGCGGAAATAGCTTCGCCACAGCCGCGGCAAATTGACCAGCACCGTCAGAAGCGGATTGCCGCCCCGCCGCGGCGCGGTTTTTCTTTGGCGCATACAGGGACACACGCCGCTGTCGGGCAGCGGTCGTCCGCAGCGCGTACAGTAACCTGCCATATTCAATACCCCCGTTCAAGATTTCCCTCCTATTATATTGTGAAGCGGGGGTCATGTCAACGGCTTTTTTCAGCGCACGGATTTGACGCGTCCGCTGTCGATGGTAATGCAGACGTCCGCCTGCGCCGCAATATCGGGGTCATGGGTGACGAGGATGAGCGTCTGACGGAATTCATCGACGATGCGCCGCAGGAGGGCGACGACCTGGTCGGACGTAGCGCTGTCGAGGTTGCCGGTCGGCTCGTCGGCAAGGATGATTGCCGGCCGGCTCAGCAGCGCACGGGCGATGGCACACCGCTGCTGCTCGCCGCCGGACATCTGCCACGGGTACTTCTTCAGCAGCCCGTCGATTTGCAGCGCCTCGGCGATCTGCGCGAGATAGTCCAAATCGGGCTTTTTCCCGTCGAGGAGCACCGGCGCAAGGATGTTGTCCCGCGCGGTATGCTCATCGAGCAGATTGTACGCCTGAAAAACAAAGCCCATCTGACGACGGCGTACCTGCGCCAGCCTCCGCTCGGGCAGGGTGTAGAGGTCGGTCCCCTGCAGGATAACCTGCCCGCCGGTAGGACGGTCAAGCCCGCCCAAAAGGTGCAGCAGCGTGGACTTGCCGGAGCCGGACTTGCCGATCACGGCGTAAAATTTTTCCGCCTCAAATTCGAGGTCAACGCCCTTGAGCGCCTGATAGGAAACGCCGCTCTGGGCGTAGGTTTTTTCCAATCCGATCGTTTGCAGCAGCATCGTTATTCTCCTCTCTCCAGTCCCTTGATCGTGCCGATCACGGAGTTTTTGCAAAGTCTGCGGTACGGCAGCGTCCGCAGCAGCGTTGTCAGCGCCCACGCGCCGAGGCTCAGCAGACCGTGCAGCCACCACGGGTATTGCCGCAGCAGTCCCTTCCCGAGCACCGTCAGCAGCGCGCTCGGGCTTACGGTGCTCCAGCCCGTCTCAACGAAGGCGCAGACCAGCAGGATGACCGCCATGGCAGCGTTTGCCAGCAGCACCGCCTCCAGCGCCTCGCGCATGGACAGCAGGAGCTGTGTGCGCAGCATGGAGCGTCCGGAAACGCCCAGCGCCCGCAGAATACCGACACGCCGCCGTCCCTGCTCCGCCAAGTCGGACAGGATGAACGTCAATATCACCAGCACCAGCAGCACCGCCGCCGCGCCCAAGAGCACCGTCAGCGCCCGCTGATTCTCGCCCGCCGTCAGCCGTTCGAGCTTTTCCTTGTAATAATTCTTCATCTCCAGCCCCTCGGACTGCGCCAAATTCCAGTACGAGGCGGAATGGTCGGCGCTGTCGGAGGCGTAGAACTGGAAGTAGGTCTTGCCCTTGCAGTCCTCGCAGTGCAGGCGGCTGAGCTGCCGATTCCACCGCGCCTGATCGGGATTGTAGCGCTGGCTGGCGTTGGGGTAGAGCGCGGTGATAAGGCTCTGACCGGAGACGAGCGTCAGCGGTCGGGCGCTCTCGCCGAACAGCCAAAGGTCGTATTCGTGCAGCACCGCCAGCACCTCGACCCGCACAGCGCTCACACCCTCGTAAACGCCCTCGGGTCCCTCGCTGATGCCGTGGCTCCTTGCCGAAAGGGTCAGCACGTCGCCCGCCTGAATGGTGCCGTCCGTCTGATAGCGCAGCGCGTCGGCGGGGTCGGAGGAATAGTGGGTCGTGCCGTCGCCGTCCGTAGTGTAATTGGGCATCAAAAGGATACAGCCCTGTCCGTTCAGAAGCTTTTCCGTGTCGATCTCGCCGCAGAGCGCAATGATGCGCTCCAGCAGCGGACTGCCCTCCGCAAAGCCCGCGACGCTGAGGTCGGACGCGCCGAACGCGCTGACGATCGGGCTGTTCTCATAGCCCGTCAAAGTCACCTTTTCGGCTGCCAGATAAGCCTCCAACCGCGCGGGCTTCTCGCCCAGCTCGTCGGGCTGCGTGTATTGCTCTGACTTCTCGCGCAGGTAGCGCGGGGACATGGCAAAGCTCGCCTTGAGCGTATAGTCGGGCATATCCGCCCGCTGCACCTCGGTCCGATAGCCGTCGAGGGCAAAGTGGGACAGCAGCAGCGTCAGCAGCGCCAGCAGGCACGCGATAACGGTGATTTTTTTCATGGTCTTAGCTCCTTTCGCTCTCATACATGCTCTCCGCCGTGGACACCAGCTCCTGCCGGGACTGACCGCCGATCAGCAGGAACAGGCAGTTGGCTCGCTCGTCCACCCACACCAGCGCCGCAGCGCCCTCCGGGATGGACACCTGATGGAAATGCACGGGGCCGCTTCCCCGATAGAACCACAGGCCGCAGCCGTGCTGCACCTGCGGAGAAGCGTCCTCTGCGGGCAATATGCGGTATAGCTGGGCGGACAGGCCATGTACGGTCACATTCTCCGTCTCGTAGTCCTCCGGCTCGCCCGCCCCGCCCGTGGGACGCTGCCCCGTCTCCATGGA
>OLSB01002479.1_pt1 | contig 15240 bp, 10 predicted proteins | sample 1672071 | NCBI WGS metagenome assembly OLSB01 (sample SAMEA3136642, study PRJEB25190) | human gut metagenome | biome: human gut; feature: human-associated habitat; material: faeces | place: Austria | collected 2013 | reverse complement strand
GAAAAAGCACGCCCTCGGGCGGCTCCTCCATGACCTTCAGCAGGGCGTTGGCGGATTCCTCGTTCATCCGCTCCACATGGTAGAGCAGCACTGCGCGCCCCTCTGCCGAAAGGCTGGTGTTGAAGATCTCGCTGCGCATGGCCGTGACCTGACCGACCAGATACCGCCCGCCGCTGCCCATACCGGTCACGGAGATGGCTTCCCGGACGATGCCTGTCTCAATCTGGCCGCTGTCGCGCTTACCGGCCTTTGCCACGGCACGGCAGCACTCGCCCCGGAGCAGAGCTTCGGCGGGCGCGCCGCCGTTGGGGTAAAGGTAATCCGCCGCCACACAGCGGGCCGCAAACCCGGTCCCCAGCCCCTCTTCGCCCACCAGCAGAACACTGTGGGTCATGCGGCGGCCCCCCAGCATCAGCCGGACGCTGGTCTTTAATTCCGAATTGCCTTCCAGACGATCAATTAGCATAACTTTTCCGTTTCTTCTTTTCCTATGCGTCTACGCAACCCCCTGCCTTACTGCCAAGGGCTCCCCTACTAGGGGAGCTGGCGAGCGTCAGCGAGACTGAGAGGTTTAACGCCGATTTTTCCTCTTCCACTGCTCCCGGCGCACCCAGGCGCGGATGTTATGCCAGGCCTGCGGCCCGAAGAACAGAAGGAAGCCCAGCATACAGAGCAGATAGTTCAGCTTGCCCAGCATCCCCATGCTCAGGAAGCTGAACACCCACAGGGCGGCGGCAAAGATGCCGAAATATTTCACCTTGAGGGGGATGACGAAGAAGAGCAGCACCTGCAGCTCCGGGTAAAGCATGGCAAAGGCCAGCAGGAGGGAGAGGGACAGGCAGTAGGTATCGGCAGAGCCTGTCAGCAGGCAGGCCAGCCACGCGCCTGCCATCCCCAGCAGGACATACAGGTTGAAGCGGAAATCGCCCCACTCCCGTTCCAGCGCACTGCCGACGAACCAGGTAAAATAGATGCCCAGCACCACGCTGAGCGGCCCGCCGCCCGAAAAAGGCACCAGCACAAAGGTGAACAGCCGCCAGATCTGCCCGGCGAACAGGGCACTGCGGCTCAGGGAGAGATAAAAGGAAATATACTGGTTGACGAACAGTTCAATGGCGTAGACCAGGATCTGGCCGCCGATGAGGATGTTGATGAGGTTGGGAATGCAGAACCGGCCGTATTTCCGTTCCAGCTTGGTGATCCAGTTCATAGGCAGAAGCCTCCGTTATTCGTAAAATTTGCGCCCCGTTGGCCGGGAACGCTCTCTTTTTTCATTGTACCATGATTGACAGGGCCATTCAAGGCGAAGGGTGTGAACAAAGGGATCTGGCTGTCTGTTCATCCGAGTGCTAAAACAGCAGGTTGTATCCACTTTTGGTGTATTCAGATGGACTTATCCACTCTTTCCACCGGGTTTTCCACCGGAATTGTGAAAAAAGTCCCGGTTTTCCCACGATGTTTTCCACTTTTTCCACTGAGTTTTCCACATTTTCCTGTGAAGCGGTTTATACATGGTGTATTGTACCGCGCGGATCTTTGCGAAAATCAGGGGAATTATGGGCCTTTGCACCTTTTTTCCGAAAGAAAGTCAAACCCGAAAATTTACTTTTTACAGCGGGCAAAAATCCGCTCGTTGAATTTCTCCCCGTTGGAATGAAGGAGACGGTAGTTTTCCACACCCATTTTCTACAAAAATCGACCTGTGGTAAACAGCGGGAAAACTTGAGTTTTCAACAAAAAGAAACAACCCTCTCCGTCATCGCTGCGCGCTGCCACCTCTCCCAAAGGGCGAGGCTATGCTGCCTTTATCTCAGGCCAGCAATAGGCTCCCCCTTCGGGGGAGCTGGCAAAGCCGTCAGGCTTTGACTGAGAGGGTTGCTCCTATAAAATCAAACGTTACATCATATTCCGGAACACGACCTGCGCGATCTGGAAGTACAGGATCAAGCTGCAGGCATCCACGATGGTGGTGATGAAGGGGGTCGCCATGATGGCCGGGTCCGCACCCAGTTTCTTGGCGGCAAGGGGCAGCATACCGCCCACCAGCTTTGCCAGGATGACGCTGAAGAACAGCGACACGCTGACGACGATGGCGTAACCCATCACATTGTCATACTGACCGGCAAAGATGAAGGTGTACATCAAGTAGATACGCAAACCGTTCACCAGGCCCAGCACCGCACCCACGATCGCAGAAACGCGGAGTTCCTTGGCCAGCACCTTGAGGAAATCGGCGGGTTCCACCTCGCCCAGCGCCAGACCGCGCACCATCAGGGTGCTGATCTGGTTACCGCAGTTGCCGGCGGTATCCATCAGCATGGGCATGAAGGAGACCAGCAGGGGCAGGCTCACAAAGGCTTCCTCGTAATGAGTGGTGACCATGCCGGTAAAGGTGGCTGACAGCATCAGGATCAGCAGCCAGGGGATGCGCTGCTTGGCGTGGGTCCAGACACTGGTGCCAAAATAAGTCGTGGCCTCATCCGCAGGCAGAATGGCGGCCATCTTCTGCATATCCTCGGTGCTCTCATCGGTCAGAACATCGATTGCATCGTCGATGGTGATAATGCCCACAAACATGCCCTCGTTGTCCACAACGGGCATTGCGGTAAAGTCGTAGCGCTGCATCTCACGGGCCACGAATTCCTGGTCATCCGTGACCTTCACGGTGACCACGTTGTCGTCCATAATATCGACCAGCGGGGTATCAGGGTCTGCCAGCAGCAGGTCACGGGCAGAAACAACACCCTTCAGGCGGTTGCGCTCCACAACATAGTTGATATAGACGGTCTCGGCGTTCTCGCCCTGCCGCCGGATGGCATCCAGCGCCTGCCGGACATTCATCTCTTTTTTCAGCCGAACATATTCAGGGGTCATCAAGCTGCCGGCCGAGCTCTCGGGGTAATTCAGCAGTTTGTTCAGGCTCTCACGGGTCTGCTTGGAGGATTTCTCCAGCACCCGCTTGACCACGCCTGCGGGCATATCCTCCAGCAGGTCGGCAGCATCGTCCAGGCTCATCTCCTCAATGGCGCTGACCAGCTCCACGTCGGAGAAGGCGTTGACCAGGTCATCCCGGGCTTCATCGGACATATAGGCGAAGGCCTCGGTGGCCACTTCCTTTTTCAGCAGGCGGAACACCACCAGACGGTTGTTCTCGTCCAGCTCCTCCAGCAGCTCTGCCAGGTCGGCGGGCTGCTCCTCCTCGGTGACCTCACGCAGCTTGACGTACTGCTTTTTTACCAGCATCTTGAGCAGGCGGCTCTTGGTCAGCATCTCGGGGTCAGCCTTGACCTCATCGTCCCGGGCCTCCTCTTTCTCGGCCTCCCGGATGTCCTGCTTCAGGTCCTCTGTGGCTTCCTCGTTCAGATCTTTTGCCAGCTTCTGGCGCACCTCGTCCGGGATATCAGCGGGCAGCTCCTGCACAGGCAGGGCGGCCTCGGTCAGTTCGTTTTTCTTTTCTTCCATTTCCATTTTGCGTACCTCCTACCGTATTCCGGCGGTTGGTACAGGGCAAAACAAAAAGCGCCGCCAACGGCCCGCATTCACCCCTTGCCAAGGCTTCCACGCGCACAAAGCCGCGCCCTTTCTCCCCGCTGAGAAGTGCCCGAACAGCACCTCTTACCGGGCAAAAAAGGCGAACGCAGCCTGCTCCATGTCCCGTCCTATCGCACCAAAACCGCATCTTCGACTATGATCCGGGTCCATTGTCCTGCGTTCACCTCCTAAGGATCTTTTCCACTTTTTATTATAGCGCCGCCCAAAAGGCCGGTCAACCCTAAATGCACCGAATCAGGCGGGAATTTCCGCCAAAACACGCAGAAAGCCCCTTCCAGTGCTTGCGGACCACTGAAAGGGGCTTTCTGTTTGGATATTGCCTTGGTGTGAGGAGGAATCATGTACAAGGAATCGGTTGCGGCCCCGGTTCCTTATGTCAGTAGTATAGCACCAAAAGCACGGGTTTGCATGAAAATCCTATGAAGAAATTGTAAAATAGACCCCACAAAAATACGCCCCGTTCACTATAAAGTGAGCGGGGCGCTAAAAACGGATTCGTTTTTGACTGCGGCAAGATCCCTGCAGGGCAGGTCTTATGCAGCAGGCGGAACAAGGTATCTGTTGCCAGACCTTATGCTCCTGACACACGCGGGGTGTGCTTTCAAGGACCCTCGCGGGCGCTTTGGTATTTCAAACACCCTGCCCGGCGCGGTTCGCGGGCCGCAGCGGGCGAGGGAATGAAATCAGAAGTTTGCACAAATGCTCGTTTGCACATTCATCATGCTCTGTTCAGGGCGGCGGGGCCGCAGTTTCGCACTGCTGCGTTGCGCAGTAATCGCCAGTGCGGAGCAGCCGCCTTGCGGACTAGGGTGCCGCTGCGGCCATTGCCAGCCATTGTTCAGAAAACAGGATTACTTGTACAGCTCGACCAGACGGGTCAGGTGCTCGTAACGATCGTTTGCAACCTGCTCGTTGCGTGCGAACAGAGCCTTTGCACGCTCGGGGAATGCACGAGTCAGGCGGCTGTAACGGGTCTCGTTTGCCAGCAGTGCCTGATACTTCTCGGCATCCACAGCCTTGGAGGTCAGGGTGAAGGGGTTCTTGCCCTGAGCCTTGTTGGCGGGGTTGAAGGTGAACAGGTTCCAGTAGCCAGCCTCGACTGCCTTCTTCATCTCGTTCTGGCAGTTGGTCATGCCGCCCTTGACACCGTGCAGCTCGCAGGGAGCGTAGCCGATGATCAGAGAGGGGCCGGGGTAAGCCTCAGCCTCGGCAATAGCCTTGACAGCCTGGTTCATGTTAGCGCCCAGAGCGATCTGAGCAACATAGATGTAGCCGTAGGTCATTGCGATCTCGGACAGGCTCTTCTTGCTGATCTCCTTACCTGCAGCAGCGAACTGGCAGACCTCGCCGATGTTGGAGGCCTTGGAAGCCTGTCCACCGGTGTTGGAGTACATCTCAGTATCGAAGACCATCACGTTGACATCCTCGCCGGAAGCCAGAACGTGATCCAGACCGCCGAAGCCGATGTCGTATGCCCAGCCGTCGCCGCCGAAGATCCAGACGGACTTTTTGGAGAGGTATTCCTTATCCTTGAGAATTTCCGCAGCCAGCTTGCAGGCGTCGCAAGTACAGTCGGGAATCAAGCCCTCCTCCAGCGCAGCGACGTAAGCCTTGGTAGCTTCCTTGTTCGCCTCGCCGTCGTTCATGGTGTCGAGCCACTTCTGTGCGGCTTCCTTGAGCGGAGCATAGGTCCATGCAATGTCAATCAGCTTGCGGGTCTTGTCGGCAAGAGACTGACGGATGACCTCCTGCGCGGTGTACATGCCGAGACCGTGCTCGGCGTTGTCCTCGAACAGGGAGTTGGACCATGCGGGACCGCGGCCTTCCTTGTCGGTGCAGTAGGGAGAGGTAGCGCCGGGGCCGCCCCAGATGGACGAGCAGCCGGTGGCGTTGGAGATGTACATACGGTCGCCGAAGAGCTGGGTAATCAGGCGGGCGTAAGAGGTTTCCGCACAGCCTGCGCAGGAGCCGGAGAACTCAAGCATGGGCTGCTTGAACTGGCTGCCCTTGACGGTGAGGTCCTCCATGTCAGCCTTCTTGGAGACCTTGGAGACCATGTAGTTGAACACATCCTGCTGGTCAAGCTGGCTCTCCTGCGGGACCATGGTGATCGCCTTGGTCGGGCAGACGCCGACGCAGACGCCGCAGCCCATGCAGTCCAGCGGGGAGACCGCCATGGCGTACTGATAGACACCCTTGCCCTTGCCCGCCTTGACGGGACGGATCTTCGCGGCAGCGGGAGCGGCAGCGGCTTCCTCGTCGGTCAGAGCGAAGGGACGGATGGTAGCGTGCGGGCAGACAAAGGCGCAGTTGTTGCACTGGATGCACTTGTCGGCGTCCCACTCGGGAACGGTGACGGCAACGCCGCGCTTCTCATAAGCGGCAGCGCCCAGCTCAAACTGACCGTCCACATAATCGGTAAAGGTGGAGACGGGCAGGGAATCGCCGTCCATCTTGTCGATGGGCAGGAGGATGCTCTTGACCATCTTGACAAGCTCGGGCTTGCCCTCAAGAACGGTATCGTCCGCCTTGTCCTCGGCAGTTGCCCACGCAGCGGGAACGTCGATCTTGGTGTAGGCAGTCGCGCCGGCGTCGATGGCGTTCCAGTTCTTCTCGACCACGTCCATGCCCTTCTTGGCGTAGGAGTGCTCGGCAGCGTCCTTCATGTACTTGATCGCGTCAGCCTCGGGCATGACCTTTGCAAGAGAGAAGAACGCGGACTGGAGGATGGTGTTGGTGCGCTTGCCCATGCCGACCTTGATGGCAAGGTCAATGGCGTTGATGGTGTAAAGCTGAATGTTGTTCCTGGCGATGTAGCGCTTCGCCTCGGCATTGAGGTGATGCTCCAGCTCCGCCATATCCCACTGGCAGTTGATGAGGAACACGCCGCCGGGCTTGACGTCGTTGACGATCTTGAAGCCCTTGGTGATGTACGACGGGTTATGGCAGGCAACGAAGTCAGCCTTGTTGATGTAGTACGGGCTCTTGATGGGCTTGTCGCCGAAGCGCAGGTGGCTGATGGTGACGCCGCCGGTCTTCTTGGAGTCGTACTGGAAGTAGGCCTGGACATACTTGTCGGTGTGGTCGCCGATGATCTTGATGGAGTTCTTGTTCGCGCCGACGGTGCCGTCGCCGCCGAGACCCCAGAACTTGCACTCGATGGTGCCTTCCGCCGCGGTGTTGGGGGAGGGCTTTTCCTCAAGGGACAGGTGGGTCACGTCGTCGTTGATGCCGATGGTGAACTGACGCTTCGGCTCAGCCTTCGCCAGCTCGTCATAGACGGCAAAGACGGAGGCGGGAGGCGTATCCTTGGAGCCGAGACCGTAGCGGCCGCCGATCACGGGGATCATCCGTCCGGCGTTTGCAAGCGCGGTCACGACATCGAGGTACAGCGGCTCGCCCAGAGCGCCCGGCTCCTTGGTGCGGTCGAGGACGGCAATCTTCTTGCAGGTGGCGGGGATCGCCTCAAGCAGACGGTCGGCGCGGAACGGACGGTACAGGCGGACCTTGACAAGACCGACCTTTTCGCCGTGGGCGTTCATGTAGTCGATGACTTCCTCAGCCACGTCGCAGATGGAGCCCATCGCGATGATAACGCGGTCGGCATCGGGAGCGCCGTAGTAGTTAAAGAGCTTATAGTCGGTGCCGAGCTTGGCGTTGACCTTGCCCATGTATTCCTCGACGATCTCGGGGAGGGCATCGTAGAACTTGTTGCAGGCCTCACGGTGCTGGAAGAAGGTATCGCCGTTCTCGTGCGAGCCGCGCATGGCGGGACGCTCGGGGTTCAGACAGTGCTTGCGGAACGCGTTGACGGCGTCCATGTCGCACATTTCCTTGAGGTCCTCGTAGTCCCAAATGGCGATCTTTTGAATCTCGTGGGAGGTACGGAAGCCGTCGAAGAAGTTGATGAAGGGAACACGCCCCTTGATGGCAGCCAGATGCGCAACGGCGCCGAGGTCCATGACCTCCTGCGGGTTGGTTTCGCACAGCATGGCAAAGCCGGTCTGACGGCAGGCGTAAACGTCGCTGTGGTCGCCGAAGATGTTCAGCGCATGGGTTGCAAGGGTACGCGCCGAGACGTGGAACACGCCCGGAAGCAGCTCGCCGGCGATCTTATACATATTGGGGATCATCAGCAGCAAGCCCTGCGAAGCGGTATAGGTGGTGGTCAGAGCACCGGCGGCGAGAGAGCCGTGAACGGTACCGGCAGCGCCCGCCTCGGACTGCATCTCGACGACCTTCACACGGTTGCCGAAGATGTTCAGGCGACCCTGCGCGGACCACTGATCCACATAGTCCGCCATCGGACTGGAGGGGGTGATGGGGTAGATGCCCGCTACTTCGGTAAAGGCGTAGCTGACATGCGCGGCGGCGGTATTGCCGTCCATCGTCTTAAGTTTTCTTGCCAAAATGAAATACCTCCTGAATGTATTTATACTCAGACAGCTTCATTCTACCACCGATTTCGGCTTTTGTAAATCAGAAAAACCTGCCGAATTACATGAAAAGTGGAAAATTGACGAAATTTTTCGGAACGGCGGCGGCAAGCCGTGCCAAAATCGGAAAAAACATTGTAATTCGACGGAATCTAATGTATAATTGTAATGGAATCTCAGAAGCTATCGTCTGCGATGGGCGGCGGATCTTTTTCGCCAATCCTTCGGTTCGGAAAATTTGAAGTACACAAAGTACGTCTGCATTTTCCGAACCTCGACTTGACAAAAAAACTCTCGTCGACCACTCCTGCCGATTTCTTCAGAGCTTCCATAAGTATAAAATACGGAGGTAGGGGGAAAAGGACGGCATGATAAGTCTTGTGGAATCGCTGGGGCTGAACGGGATCAACGGCTATCCCGTGGCGGTCGAGTGCTTCATTTCCGGCGGCTTGCCCGCCTTTGACATTGTCGGACTGCCCGATGCGGCGGTCAAGGAGGCGCGGGAGCGTGTCCGCGCCGCCATCAAAAACAGCGGCTTCAAGTTTCCCGTCAGCCGCATTACGCTGAATCTTGCCCCTGCCAACACGAAAAAATCCGGAACGCTGTACGATCTGCCGATCCTGATCGGTATTCTTGCGGCGACGGAGGCTTGCAGACTGCCGAAGGAGCGGTCGGCGTTCATCGGCGAGCTGAGCTTGGAGGGCAGGCTCCGTCCGGTCAACGGCGTGCTGCCGATGACGATCGCGGCGCAAAGGGCGGGCTTTGAGACGATCTATGTCCCGTCCGCCAACGCAAGAGAGGCGACCCTTGCCGGTGAGATCAACGTCATTCCCGTGCAGACGGTGCGCCAGCTCGTCTCTCATCTGAAGGGCGAGACGACCATTGCGCCCGAAGCGCCGTGGACGCCGGAGGACGATGCCTTGGACCTGCCGGATTTTGCCGACGTGAAGGGACAGGAGAACGTGAAGCGGGCGCTGGAGATCGCGGCTGCCGGCTCACATAATGTGCTGCTTGTCGGACCGCCGGGGTCGGGCAAGAGTATGCTGACTAAGCGCCTGCCGTCCATCCTGCCGGACATGACGCGCGAGGAGGCGCTGGAGGTCACGCAGATCCATTCCGTTATGGGGCTGCTGACACCGGACGCGCCGCTCATCCGCCGCCGTCCCTTCCGCAGCCCGCACCACACGATCTCCGCAGCGGGTCTGACCGGCGGCGGTACCGTTCCGCGTCCGGGTGAGATTTCGCTGGCGCACCGCGGCGTGCTGTTTCTCGACGAGCTGCCGGAGTTTCACAAGGAGACGCTGGAGGTCATGCGCCAGCCGCTCGAGGACGGCGTGGTAACGATCTCCCGCGTGAACGGGACGGCGGTATTTCCGAGCCGCTTCCAGCTCGTTTGCGCAATGAATCCCTGTCGCTGCGGCTGGTACGGCGACCCGTCCGGACGCTGCACCTGTACGGAGGCGTCGGTGCGGAGCTATCTGTCGCGCATTTCCGGACCGCTGCTCGACCGTATCGATATTATCATCGAGGTGCCCGCGCTGAATTTCGACCAGCTCCGCAGCCATGCCGAGCCGGAACCGTCCGCCGCGGTCAAAAAACGCGTCGAGGCGGCGCGGAGCATCCAAAAGACCCGCTTCGCCGACGGGAAATGCAGCTGCAACGCCAATATGCAGACGCCGGAGCTGAAGCGCTTTTGCAATCTCAGCGAGGAATGTGCGCAGCTCATGAAGCAGGCGTATGATGCGCTGGGTCTGACCGCCCGCAGCTACGACCGCATCCGCAAGGTTGCGCGGACCATCGCGGACCTTGACGGCAGCCCCGAAATTCTCCCGCAGCATATCGCCGAGGCGATTCAATACAGAACCTATCAATTTTCGCAGGATCGAGGAACCTATTATGAATGAAATGTTTTTGCTCAAGCTCGGCGAGATCGTCCTGAAGGGCGGCAATCGCTTCCAGTTTGAAAACCGTCTGAAAACCAACGTCTGCCGCCGTCTGCGCTCCTACGGCGAATTCAGCGTGCGAATCTCGCAGTCCACCGTCTTTGTCGAGCCGCTGAATGAGCAGTGCGATCTCGACGGCGCATGGGAGGCGGCGCATACGATCTTCGGTGTGATCAGCCTTTGCCGCTGCCGCCCGTGCGAGAAGGAGTTGGACGCAATCTTTGAGACGGTCAACGCCTATCTCGGCGACGAGCTTCTGACCGCGAAATCCTTTAAGGTCGAATCCAAGCGCTCGGACAAGCGCTTCCCGCTCAATTCCATTCAGCTCTCGCAGGAGATCGGCGGGCGTATCGCCGAGCGGTATCCGTCGCTGGCGGTGGACGTGCACCACCCCGACTACACGGTCTATGTGGAAATCCGCGACCATGCCGCCTATGTCCACGGTCCTGCCGAGCAGGGCGCGGGCGGACTTCCCACCGGTGTCGGCGGGCGGGCGATGGTGCTGCTCTCGGGCGGTATCGATTCTCCCGTTGCGGGCTACATGATCGCCAAGCGCGGCGTGGAGCTGGAGGCGGTGCATTTTTTCTCCTACCCGTACACGAGCGAGCTTGCCAAGGACAAGGTGCTGGAGCTGGCGCGGCTGATGACGCGCTACTGCGGCAGAATGACGGTGAATATCGTCGGCTTTACCGAGATTCAGGAAGCCATCCGCGACAACTGCCCCGAGGAGTTCTTCACGCTCGTTATGCGGCGGTTTATGATGATGATTTCCGAGCGCATTGCCCGCGACCACGGCTGCGGCTGCCTCGTAACGGGCGAAAATTTGGGACAGGTCGCCTCACAGACGATGGAGGCAATGGCGGTGACGGGCGCCTGCGTCGAGCTGCCGATCTTCCAGCCGCTCATCGGCATGGACAAGGAGGAGATCGTCACGATCGCGCGGAGGATCGGCACGATGGAGACGTCGATCCTGCCCTACGAGGATTGCTGCACGGTCTTTACCCCGCGCCACCCCAAGACGAAGCCGACCAAGGCACAGGTCGATCGCGCGTGCGCAGGGCTGGACTTTGACGCGCTGATCGAGCGGGCGCTGGCGAAGACGGAGCTTGTAAAGGTGCGGTATTATGGATAACGCGGCATACGAACAGGCACACAGCGTGATCCTGACGCTGACGACCGTCGGCAGAACGCTGGCGACGGCGGAAAGCTGCACCGGCGGACTGCTCGGCGCCTGCCTGACGGATATTCCGGGAGCGTCGGCGGTCTATCTCGGCGGGGTGATCTCCTATGCCTACGCCGTCAAGGAGGCGCTGCTGGGCGTCGATCCCGCGCTCCTGCGGGAAAAGGGCGCGGTCTGCTCGGAGGTCGCCTGTCAGATGGCGCAGGGCGTTCGTCGGCGGCTCGGCGCGGACTTCGGTATCGGCATTACGGGCAATGCAGGACCCGGGACCGACCCGAGTAATCCGAATGTCGGCGAAATCTACGTCGCCCTCGCGGACGGACTGCAAACCGTCTGCAAAAAGCTGGAGCTGCACGGCAGCCGCGAGGAAAACCGCCATGCCGCCTGCACCGCGGCAATGCAGCTTCTGCTCGAAGCGCTTGCAGAATAAACAAAAAGCAGCCTCGTTTCGAAATCCGAAACAAGGCTGCTTTTTAATCTGTCAATTTGATTTGCCGGACATGATCTGATCGTATTCCTCCTGCGTGATCAGACCGTCGCGGAGCCGGTCGTCATAGAGCGTGTTCTGCGACTTTGCCTGTGCCTCCCGCTTGGCGGCGTTTCCTTGAGGTTAAAGAGCTCCTTCCCGCCGGAGAAGAAGATCGCCGCGGCGTAGACTGCCAGCATGAAAAACGCCGGCACGGAGAAGCTGTAAACAGCGCCCCGCAGCAGAACGATCAGACACAAGCCGATGTCCGCGAGCGCCAAAATATTGAGCACCTTGCTGTGTTCTTTTCAAGCCGCCAGGGCAGTAATGCCGGGGCTCGGCACAACAATTCCGATGATCGTCATCTCCGCTCGCTCCGTTCCGCCGTATCGGGACAGCATCTCGCTGACCCATTTGTTTTTTGCGACCAATGCTTTTTCTATTCGTCGCGATCTGCGCACGATTGTCACAGGCATTCCGTGCGGTGGCAGAAAAAGCGCCGTCGGTGATGGTCGATTATATGAAATATTCCGCTTCGATTTCTTCCTTCAGCTCGGCGAGCGCAGCCTTGGCTTCCTCATCCCGCGTTCGCAGCTCCTGCAATAACTGCTGCCGTAAGGTCATGATATTCTCTCCTGTTTTCTTTTTGCGTGTCCTGCGTCGGGTAATTGTTGCAGAGACGGTCGGAAAAAGCAACGGGTTTCCGCCGTGCTTCGTCTACGGTGTGTCGGTCGGCGCGGTGCAGCCCGTCAAAAGCAGACGGATGCGGCGCATGGGGAAAACCTCCTCGAGATAGAGCACCGCGCCGTGATGGGACTCACGGCGCGGGCGATAATGTAAAATTACATGAACGCTTTCAGAGCGTCGGTGGCGTTCGCGGGGTCCTCGGAGACGACGACGGTGAACGACAGGTCGTTTGCCTTGCCGAACTTCTCGCACCAAAGGACGAAATCCTCCAGCTCGGCAACGCCGGCGTTTTCGACCAGCTTATAGAAGCTGTCGATGAACACATGACTGATGTCGAAGTTGCCCGCGTGCAGACCGCTGATGAAGCCCTTCAAAAATTGCAGGGAGCCGAGGAGCTTATACTCCTGAAAGTCGATCAGACGGACGTGCATATCAATATCGTAACGGAGCTTGGTGCCTTTTTCGATGCAGACAATGCTACCGGTTTCATCTTTTACCGCGTTGTTGATGTCCTGAACGAGCTGCTTGGTTTTGCCCGCGCCCTTCAAGCCCATGATGAGTTTGACCATAGGAAATTCCTCCTTTGTTTTGATAAGTCTATTCTATCAGATTTTCAGAAGAATTGCAACTCTCAATAGCCGGGCTTGCCGAGCAGCCGGAACATGTTCTTCTTGTAGAATTCCACACCGGGCTGATTGAAGGGGTTGACGCCCAGCATATAGGCGGAAATGCCGCACGACAGCTCAAAGAAGTAGAACAGCTCGCCCAGCGTATCGGCGTCGATCTCGTCGGTTTGCAGCACCATGACCGGAACACCGCCGTCCACGTGCGCTGCCAGCGTGCCCTGGAACGCCTGCTCCTCCACGAAGTCCAGCGTCTTGCCCTCTAAGTAATTCAGACCGTCCAGATTCTTCCAGTCCACCTCAATGGTCGTGCGTTTGCGCGGCGGGGCGAAGCGGACGACCGTCTCGAAAATGTTGCGCTCGCCCTGCTGGATCATCTGCCCGAGGGAGTGGAGGTCGGCGGTGAATTCGGCGGTGACGGGGAAAATGCCCTTGCCGTCCTTGCCCTCGCTTTCGCCGAAGAGCTGCTGCCACCAGCCGCCGAAGGTGCGGAAGGAAGGCTCGTAGCAGCACAGCAGCTCGATCGCCTTACCCTTGCGGTACAGGAGGTTGCGGATGGCGGCGTACTGCCATGCGGGGTTTTCAAAGGAGCGGATGTCCAGCTCCTTCTTTGCACGGGCAGCGCCCAGCATAACGTCCATCGGTCGGATGCCCGCCACTGCCATCGGCAGCAGACCGACTGCCGTCAGCACGCTGTAGCGTCCGCCGACGTCGGGCGGGATGACAAAGCTCTCGTAGCCCTCCTCTGTCGCCATCTGACGCAGTGCGCCGTTCTTGGGGTCGGTGGTGACGTAGATACGCTTTTTTGCCTTCTCCGCGCCGTACTTCCGCTCCAGCATCCAGCGCAGGGCACGCGTCGCAATGGCAGGCTCCGTCGTGGTGCCGGACTTGGAGATGATGTTGACGGAAAAATCCTTGCCCTCCAGCAGCTCGCAAAGCTCCTGCCATGCGCGGGTCGAAAGGTTGTTGCCCGCGAAGAACACCTGCGGGTCGCCCGTGTGCAGATTGTGGTTGCTGCCCTTGACCAGCTCAATGGCGGCACGCGGTCCGAGGTAGGAGCCGCCGATACCGACGACGACAAAGATCTCCGAATCGCTGCGGATACGTTCCGCGGCACGGCGGATGCGGCGAAGCTCGTCCGTTTCTTCAAAGGTCGGCAGGTTCAGCCAGCCGAGAAAATCGCTGCCTGCGCCCTTGCCGTCGGTCAGCAGCTTATGCGCGTCAAAGACCTCCTGCTCCGTTGCCAGCATATCCGGCAAGGAGAGAGCGCCCCAAACGTTGGAAATATCAAGCTTGATCATTTTTTCATACACTCCTTTGGATAAAGGTTTCTGCTTTTATGTTACATCAAAACGGCGCAAATCGCAACACCCAACGGAAAAAAGTTTTTTCATCGTGTGAAGCACTTGACAGCGCAAAGAATTTGTGATACGAATGAAGCATACGAATGAGGAGGCGAAACGAATGAAACGAATTGCGATCGTTACCGGCGCCAGCTCCGGCATGGGGCGGGAGTTTGTCCGTCAGCTTGCCGCGTGGGAGCGCTTTGAGGAGGTTTGGGTGATTGCCCGCCGCACCGACCGTTTGGAGGAGCTGCAGCAGGAGACCGATCTGCCGCTCCGCCCGATCAGCCTTGACCTGACCGACCCGCTCGCGCTGGAGCACTATGCCGACCTTTTGGAGGCGGTCAAGCCGAATGTCGGTCTGCTTGCCAATATCGCGGGCTTCGGGCGCTTCGGACGCTACGATCAGATCCCGCTTGCCGATTCCCTGCGGATGATCGATCTGAACTGCAAAGCGGTGGTCACCATGACCGAGCTGACGCTGCCGTATATGCGCCGCGGGGCAAAGCTGATGAATTTGGATTCTCTCTCGGCGTTCCAGCCCGTGCCGTATATCAATGTCTACGGCGCGACCAAGGCGTTCGTGCTGAGCTATACCCGTGCGCTCGGGCGGGAGCTTCGTCCGCGTGGTATCCGCGTGATGGCGGTCAATCCGGGGTGGGTCAAGACGGAATTCTTTGACCACGCACTGGTGACGGGAAAGGATGCGGTGACGTATTATAATAAAATTTATGAGCCTGCGGACGTGATGGCAACGGCGCTGAAGGACCTTTACCGCTCGAAGAAGGATGTCTCCATCCACGGTGCGCGGGTTCGTGCGCAGGTGCGGCTGACCAAGCTGCTCCCGCACAGCGCGGTCATGAACATTTGGATGAAGCAACAGAAGCACAACAAGTAGCCGGAGGAGAACTGAATCGCTCCGTAACAGAAAACGGGTACAATAAAGCTGCCGCCTCGATCGAGGCGGCAGCTTTCGGACTGTCAAAAAAGTGCCAAGTCTGTCATTGCGA
>OLSB01002478.1_pt1 | contig 15247 bp, 17 predicted proteins | sample 1672071 | NCBI WGS metagenome assembly OLSB01 (sample SAMEA3136642, study PRJEB25190) | human gut metagenome | biome: human gut; feature: human-associated habitat; material: faeces | place: Austria | collected 2013 | reverse complement strand
CCAATACAGTCCCGACAGCTTCCTGCAACGGGAGTTGGAAGCCTCCTTCATCTATGAGGATACCCCCGACCAAAGCAAGGCTACTTCCGACGTGAAGGCCGACATGGAGAGTACCCGTCCGATGGACCGCCTGGTGTGCGGTGACGTGGGCTTCGGCAAGACGGAGGTGGCTGTTCGTGCCGCTTTCAAGGCTGTGGCGGACAATAAGCAGGTGGCTGTACTGGTGCCCACTACCGTACTTGCCTATCAGCATTTCCAGACCTTCAAGGAGCGCTTGAAAGGCTTGCCTTGCCGGGTGGAGTATCTGAGTCGTGCCCGCACCGCTGCTCAGGCAAAGGCTGTAGTGAAAGGGCTTGCCGAAGGGGAAGTGAATATTCTTATCGGTACCCACCGTATCCTGGGAAAAGACGTTAAGTTCAAAGACCTTGGTTTGTTGATTATTGATGAGGAGCAGAAGTTCGGCGTCTCCGTCAAGGAGAAACTCCGCCAATTGAAGGTGAATGTGGATACGCTGACCATGACGGCTACACCCATTCCCCGTACCTTGCAGTTTTCGCTGATGGGTGCGCGCGACTTGAGCGTCATCCAGACACCGCCGCCTAACCGCTATCCCATCCAGACGGAAGTGCACACCTTCAACGAGGAAATCATTGCCGACGCCGTCAATTTTGAGATGAGCCGTAACGGGCAGGTATTCTTCGTGAATAACCGTATTTCCAATCTGTTTGAGTTGAAGGCCATGATAGAGCGGCACATTCCCGACTGCCGTGTCTGTATCGGACACGGACAGATGGAGCCTGCCGAACTGGAGAAGATAATCTTTGATTTCGTCAATTACGATTACGACGTGCTGCTTGCCACTACCATCATCGAAAGTGGCATCGACATACCCAATGCCAATACCATTATCATCAACCAGGCGCAGAACTTCGGCCTCAGTGACTTGCACCAGATGCGCGGACGTGTGGGGCGGAGCAATAAAAAAGCTTTCTGTTACCTGCTGGCACCGCCTTTGTCCTCCCTTACTCCCGAAGCAAAACGACGCCTGCAAGCCATCGAGAACTTCTCCGACCTGGGCAGTGGCATCCACATTGCCATGCAGGACCTTGACATCCGTGGCGCAGGCAATATGCTCGGTGCCGAACAGAGTGGTTTCATTGCCGACCTAGGCTACGAGACGTATCAAAAGATTCTTTCCGAAGCTGTGCACGAACTGAAGACCGACGAGTTTGCCGACCTTTATGCCGAAGAACTGAAAGCAGACGGAGGCGTCATCAGTGGAGAACAGTTTGTCGACGAATGCCAGGTGGAAAGCGACCTTGAACTTCTGTTGCCTGCCGATTACGTGACTGGCAGCAGCGAGCGTATGTTGCTCTATCGCGAGTTGGACGGATTGACACTCGACAAGGATGTGGATGCTTTCCGTTCCCGCCTCGAAGACCGCTTCGGCCCGATTCCTCCCGAAACGGAAGAACTGCTGCGCATCGTTCCCTTGCGACGCCTGGCTGCCCGCCTCGGCGTGGAGAAAGTCTTTCTGAAAGGTGGGCGCATGTCCCTGTTCTTCGTCTCCAATCCGGACAGCCCGTACTATCAGAGCCAGGCTTTCGGTAAGGTCATTGCCTACATGATGAAGTACACCCGGCGTTGTGACCTGCGCGAACAGAACAACAAACGGAGTATGTTGGTGAAGGATGTCAAGACGGTAGAAGAAGCTGTCTGTGTGTTGCAGGAGGTAGTGGCAATGCAGGTGGAAGAGTAAACTGTTGCCACTCCTGCCACTAACGTCCGAACTGCAAGGCGAATCCCAAATTGAAGAAAGTGATGTTGTTTTTGAACCAGCTATGGTCTACTCCGTCATCATACCCGTCTGTGTTATAAAGTCGTGCATCGGGGTTGGCAAACCAGTCTGCTGTCAGGAAATCACAGCGAATCATGCCCGAGAGTTTACGGCTGATGCGGAACTCATAGCCTGCTGCGAAAGTTATTCCACAATATCCTTTATGGAAAAGGTGTCCGTTCCGTTCACCGCGTTTATATGTCCGTTCCTGATAGTTCATATACCCGATGCCGAACGAGAGGAACAGTCCTTGATTCCCGTTGCTCCACAAGGGCCGGTATGTGATGTTGGGGCGTATGCAGTGCAGATGTGCCTTATCCGGCAGGCGTGCCATGCGTAGATAGTCATATTGAAGTCCTGCGGCAAATAGGGGCGTGATGTAGTAGCGGCCTTCTGTCATCAGGTCATATCCCACCCGGTTGCCATTCTTGCTGAAGAAGTCGTTACGGTTTCCCTCTACATGAGGTAAGGATACACCGCCACCGAAGATGATACTGTAATTTTGCGGCAGGCATTCGCTTTGTGCCAGCAGACCTGTCGCTCCAATGGGGAGTAGGGATAGGCAGAGGAGGAGGAATCGTTTCATGCAGTTGCTGTGAGTTTCTTGGAAATATCGTATTTTTATCGTTTCCCGTATAGCTTGTCTATCAAATCCGTCCGTCCTATCCGGCGCAGTTCGTTTATGATGTTCCTGCGCTCTTCGGGTTTGTACCAGAAGAAGAATTGGCGTTGAGCCAGTTTCTCGCGCTGCGTTTTGGCACTGAATACCGGTTCCAGCGTATAAGGATGGAAGCCCGTGTACCATGCTTCGGTGGCAACGGTCATGGGAGTAGGGGTAAAGTCTTGCACTTGCTCCAGATGGAAGTCCAGTCGTTTGGTGATGACGGCAAGTTCCGCCATATCTTCCTCCTTGCATCCGGGATGGCTGCTGATGAAATAAGGAATAAGCTGCTGGCGTAGTCCTTCTTCATGGTTAATCCTGTCGAATATCTTCTTAAACTCACCGAACTGGCTGAACGGAGGCTTGCGCATGATGTTGAGCACGCGGTCTGACGTATGCTCCGGTGCTACCTTCAGGCGACCGCTGACATGGCGGGCAATGAGCTCGCGGGTATATTCCTGCGTACTTTTGTTAGTGTTCGGGTCCTTGCTCTGGTGCAGCAGCAGGTCATAGCGTACACCGCTGCCAATGAAGGACTTCTTGATGCCGGGCAGGGCATCTACGGCATGATAGATGTCGAGCAGCGGACGGTGGTCCGTATTCAGGTTGGGGCATACCTTGGGGTAGATGCACGACGGGCGTTTGCATTTCCTGCAGACGGCCTCATCCCGTCCCTTCATGCGGTACATATTGGCCGACGGGCCTCCCAAATCGCTCAAATAACCCTTGAAGTCTGGCAGCTCCGTGATGGCTTTCACCTCTTTCAGAATGCTCTCCTTGCTGCGGCTTACGATGAATTTGCCCTGGTGTGCGGAGATGGTGCAGAAGGCACATCCTCCGAAACATCCGCAGTTTGACATATCGATACCCCCTCCTTTCACTAATTTTGATGTAGATTTAAATATAACTATTTAAAATAACATGTTATTTGCTTTCATAGTTGTTTTAGTTATTACAGCCACAGCCGTTAAAATTATTATTGTTTCCATTGTTATTGCAACCACAACCATTGTTCCAAAATAGTAGTAAAAATAAAATTAAAAACCAAAGTATGTCATCATCATGGCAGCAAAATCCTCTTAAAAAGTTTCCCATATCGTTCCTCCTTTTTTATTGCTTATGGTATATAATATTCCGAAAGAAAAAATGTGTTACAAAGGCAAAAATATTTATGGAAAATATTTGAAAACACTTGACATAATTCTAAAATGGTGTTAAATTATATAGGTACGTTTAACATAACGACTTTTCTGGGTATTTTTTCGGAAAAGAGAGGCAACTTTGACTTGAGTAGGAGGAATTGGAATATGCAGGCATTGAGAAAAGAGGAAAACTTGGTTTTTTATCGCACGATAAACGGTGTTTCAACTAGGACAGAGGTTACACGTGACGAGATGGATTCTCTTATTAATAAGGAGATTATGGCAAGAGAATTCCTCGTAAAGGTAATCAAGGAAAAGTTTGAAAGGTGGGCGAGAGATTCTTATATCTGCTCGAAGAACAGGATTTTTGCAGGAGCTAATCAGGATGGTACGATATACTATTTTACTTCAGAATGTCCTATGGTAAGGCGTGTCGATTCATGTTATAAAAGTGAAATTTTGCATGTGGCATATTCTTTGGCGAGAGAATATGGGATATGTGCTACTTGTATTCACCAAAATGATATGGTGAGTTACGAATTTTGGATTGGTTCCAAATAATTCAAAGCTAAAGCTAGTAAGTGGAAACTTTTACTAGCTTTTCTTTATATCTATGGTTAAAATATATTGACGTATGAGGGGTTTTGTTATAAAATACTTTTGAAATTGTTAGGAGGAAGAAATTTTATGTCAGTAAGTGTTGGCGAAATAGTAGAAGGAACTGTTTCAGATATTATGAATTATGGAGCTTTTGTTAAATTAAGTGATGGAAAAACGGGATTAGTTCACATTTCAGAGGTTTCAAAAGATTTTGTAAAAGACATTCATTCTGTTTTAAATGAGGGGGATTTGGTTAAAGCAAAAGTTTTATCGATAGATGAAAAAGGTAAAATAGCTCTTTCTATAAAAAAAGCTTTGCCAACTGTTCAAAAGATTGTGAAAGAACAGACCGAAGAAGGTCCTACAACTTTAGACGACATGCTAAGCAAGTTTTTAAGAGATAGTGACGAAAGACAGTTAGACCTAAAAAGAAGCATTGAGTCAAAAAGAGGAGCTTCTAGAAGAAGAGCATAAAAGTAAAATATATTTGTATTAAAATTCGTTAATTTATAATTTCAAAACGATTACAATATCTTAATGTAGCAAGGGCAAGAAAAACTTGCCACTTGCTCATTTCTAAAATTCTAAAAAAATCCATAAGAAAAGGAGAATTGAATATATGGGAGATGAACTAAAGTCTCTTACTTTAGCTGATTTACATGCATTAGCTAAACAAAAAGGGATAAAAGGAATTAGTAAGTTAAATAAAGAAGAGTTAATTGATTTAATTATTAAAGCACATAGAGAAGAAAAGGCATCAGAGGTAAAAAACACAGAAAAAGCAGAAGAAATTGTAAAAGAAGATGTAAAAGAAGAAAGTTCTAATGAAAAGGTTGAGCATACTAAAAAACAAGTCAATGTGCAAGAAGAAAAACCTCAATTCACAGATGAGTCTGTACCAGTTGAGGGTGTTTTGGAAGTATTGCCAGACGGATTCGGATTTTTAAGAGGTCAAAACTATTTGTCTACACCAAAAGACATATACGTTTCGCCAGTTCAAATAAAAAGATTTAGATTAGATTCTGGCGATAAAATAAAAGGTTATAGCAAAGTTCCAAAGGAAGGCGAGAAGTTCCCAGCTCTTATATACGTAAGTAGCATAAATGGTGATACACCAGATATTGCTATGAAAAGAAAAAAATTCGATGATTTAACACCAATTCATCCAAATAGGAGAATGCATTTGGAAACAAAACCGACAGAATATGCTACAAGAATAATAGACCTAATTGCACCAATCGGCTTTGGCCAAAGAGGTATGATTGTTGCACCACCTAAAGTCGGTAAAACGACAATCCTAAAAAAACTTGCAAATAGTATTACGCAAAATCACCCAGAAGTGGAACTAATAGTTTTGCTTATTGATGAGAGACCAGAAGAAGTAACAGATATGAAACGTTCTATAGATGGAGATGTAGTATATTCTACTTTCGACGAACTACCAGAGCATCATGTTAAAGTTGCTGAGATAGTTCTAGAACGTGCGAAAAGGCTAGTAGAACAGAAAAAAGATGTTGTGGTATTACTAGATAGCATAACAAGGCTTGCAAGGGCATATAACCTTACAATTCCATCTTCAGGCCGAACACTTTCAGGTGGTTTTGATCCAGCTGCACTTCATAAGCCAAAGAGATTTTTTGGTGCTGCTAGAAATATTGAAGAAGGCGGAAGTTTAACAATACTTGCTACTGCTTTAGTAGAAACAGGAAGCAGAATGGATGAAGTAATTTTCGAAGAGTTTAAAGGAACTGGTAATATGGAAGTATATCTTGACAGAAAATTATCTGAAAAGAGAGTATTTCCAGCTATAGATATTAATAAATCTGGAACAAGAAGAGAAGAATTATTGCTAACACCTAAAGAATTAGATGTTGTAAACAAAATTCGTGCAGCTTTAAATGATGGTAACCAAGCTAATATTACAGAAACTTTGATTAGACTTGTTACCACTACAAACACGAATGAAGAGCTATTAAACAAATTTAGACTTCTTGGATCTAATTTAGGTAAAATTTAATTAATTTTTCATAAATTCTTGACAAAGCTTGATATTCAATGATATTGTATAGTCGTTAGTTGATGTTGTACGTAATATACCGAATTATGGAGGTGTATGCTTATGGCGAAGAAGTCGAAGAGACCTCAAGCACCCAAAGAGAGCATTTATTGGGGTGACAGCAAGGATCTTAAGTACTATCTGACAACTAAGAGAAAAAGCCTCATGTGTATTTTGAAAGAGAAGAAAGATGAACTTTCGGACAAGCAGAAGTTGAAAATCAAGAAATACATTGATTTGTTAGAGGATATGCTTCGGCTCAAGTATTTTGACGGCCGGAGACATTATACGATGTCAGAGATGATCGAAGAGATTAAGCTTGAAAGGGCTGACGTTAAGGCGATTGTAGAAGAGCTTGAGAAAGAGACTGCTGAAGCGAAGAAGATTGCTGATGGTGCTTTCAAAAGGGAAAAGTGCTATGTTGCAAATTCCTTTGAAGATGCCTATAATACCGATGGTCAGAAGGAACTTCGTGACCTTATTGCAGAGTATGATGTTTGCCAGATGGAGCTGGATTCGTACATACTGCAGTGCAGAGCACTTTGGTGGCTTTTGGGAGTTATTCATAGACCTGTAGGTTTTTTTGAGAAAGTCATGGAAGAGTGATTTTTTGAGTGGTACTAGTTTTCTAGTGCCACTCTTTTTCAGCTTAGAAAGATTAGCGAATTTATAAGATTATAAAAATACCATACATTTTTGTACATTGCATTTACTTTTTATGTAAAGTATGCTAAAATATGAGATGTTGAATATGTTTTTAAGTTGTGAGTGTACTCATTACTAATTTCCGTATCATAATAGGACATGGGATAAAAATATATTTAATTGCTTGATGCACGAGGGCATTGAGCGGATTAACAACAGATAGGAATGAGAGGAGTTTTGTACATGGGTTTTGCAACAAGAATGGTGAGGAGCTTCAAGAGCATGGACGACAAGTACAAACCGGAGTTCTTTTTCGAGGAGACGAAAAAGGAACGTATGCGGAGGTACACTTTTTCTTATAACTATGGTAGGGATACGTACAAAAGAATTCATTGGGACCTTGAACGTAAGATTATGGTTCTGTGTTCGGCAAAACTTGCTGAACATTTTGAATTCTATACTACTTTTGTAGAGGTCGGTAAGCTTTCAAAGGTCGTGTTCTACAGTCGACCTATTCGAAATGGCGATTACACTACTGTTTACGAAGTTGGTAGTAGCTTACTCCAAGATTCGGAAATTTTCGACCGAGAAGCTTTCATGCAGGGCTTTAACGACTGTATGCGTCGGAGGACTGGAATCTCTTTCGGAAAATCTATGGCAAAGCCTGTAGTAATCTGACGTTTAGGGCACTGGTAATTTTTGTTTACCGGTGTCTTTTTTATCGCAAAAATTCGGAGTTCTAGTGTAGAAAATGGAATTAATAAACCGATGACAATAAGAAAGATAAATGCTTTCGGTTAGCCAAAGTGGTAAATTTCGGCAGGAATATTTACTTTTTATGTAAAGTATGCTATAATAATAATATCAAATGATTTTCTTTAGTTGGAGGTTCAGTACCATCAACAAGCTACTCGCTTAAAAGAATCTTATTTGATTTATCGCATGATTGTGCATGTTATGTGATAATACCTTCCAAATGCATAAAGAATAACGAACAGAAAGATGTGGAGGAAACAAGCATGGCTAAGTACGAAGCTCTCGGATTCTGCCCCAACAACTACGTTACTGGGTTCTACTTCTCTCAGGAGGGAAATGACTACGGGAAGCCGTGGCTCTACGGTATGTGGAGGCTGTTCGGTGGATCGGTTGTCTTCGAGCCGAAGGATCTGAGCGACTGCGATATCGACGTGGAAGTATGTAAAACTATTTTCACGAGCGATCCAATCGCGGAGAGCATCATGGCGGGAATCATCCGCAAGGACGTGAACGCGGATAAGATCCTGGTTAAGCAGCTCCATGCTGGGGCTTGCAATACTCAGCACTTGGAGGATATCCAGAAAGTGCTGGGTGAGGTCATGGAACCCCAGATGATCATGGCGCCCGGAAGTCGCTTTGTGGCAATTCTTGCCAAGAGCGATGAGGGCCTTGACCTGTGGGTCTGGGACCTGCAGTCTAGCTACTGAAAGCGAGTAAAAAAACATTTTGTTTTCTGCGCCTCTTTGAAGGTGCAGTTTTTTTGCCTTAAATAAGCTTTATGTGAAATTTTAGCATTATTAACTATTAGATGAAGTACTTTTACCTTTATTATTACATGGAATTTACTTTGTTAAGTTACGAAATTAAGATTCCCTGTCAAAAAATGAATTTTTACTTGAATTTTTAAAATAAATATGCTATCATAATAAAGCATGTTGTTATGTTTAAAAATAATTATATAGATATATCGTAAAAGAGAGGTGAAAGTAATGAAAGCAGGAATACATCCAGAATACAAAGAAGCTACTATTAAATGTGGTTGTGGTAACGTTATTAAAGTTGGTTCGACAAAGGAGAATATGTCAGTCGAGGTTTGCTCAAAATGTCACCCATTCTACACAGGAAATCAAAAGTTCCAAGCAAATGGTGGTAGAGTTGAACAATTTAAGAAAAAATATGGTATTAAAGACTAATATTTCACAAGACCAAGTTTATAAAAAACTTGGTCTTGTTTTTTTAACTAAAAACTATTTTTTCTTACGGTCTGCAGTCGCAGTCTGGTTTTGGTGGTTCGTGATCGTGTTTTAGTTCGCAGTCTACAAATAGTTCATCAATATCTGTATCAGCATTAAAGTCTATAGGAATCTCAACTTTCATTTTTTGAATTATTGTGAAATGGCATGAGTCTTTTTGCATATCTTTGCAACACTTTTCGTGTCTGTCGCCGGATACGATTGGGTTTCCACAACATTCTGCTTTTATTTTTCCTACTTTTACTTTTGGTTTTACGGTTACTGGTAGGCAGATTGTTAAAAATTTTTCAATCATCGCTCTGCAGTCGTCGTTTGGGCAGCCAAAGCCACCTTTTTCGTTTTCAAACATATAAATCCTCCTTCTAAATTGCAATTTATAAGATGCCAATTTTAATAGCTATACCTTATGTAATACAATATGAAATTATTTGTAAAATGTTACAGTAGGTTTGTTGCTTTTTGACACGTATTTTTATATAATAACATTGTGGAGGCGAATTTTATGGAGAAAAAAATGACGTCGATTGGTGGTCAAGCAATTATAGAGGGTGTAATGATGAAGGGACCTAGTAAGATTGCTATGGCTGTTAGAAAACCAGATGGCGAAATTATTATAGAAGAAAAAGAGTCTAAAGGTATAGGCAAATGGGCAAAAGTGCCTATTATAAGAGGTGTCATTGCTTTTGTAAGTTCGATGGTTACTGGTGTACAAGCTCTAATGTTTTCAGCAAAATTCTTCGATATTGAAGACGATGAAGACACTAAACAAAACAGTAAAAAGAAGACAGCTAATTTAAATGATAATGTTGAAGAAGATAATAAAGAAAGTGAAGAACATTTAACGGAAAAGAGAGAGACTTTAAAAGAAAATACACAAAATAAGCATTCAAAAAAGGCTGATAAAAAATCAAATAAAGATAGCAATCAAGCAGAGAATGGCTTGTCAGATGCTGCACTTTATGGGACAGTTTTTGTTTCGCTTATTATTTCAATAGGTCTTTTTATGCTACTTCCTAATTTTATAGCTGACCTTGTTGTGCCAGAAGGACAAACGACTTTATATAATGTTATTGAACATTTGATTAAAATTGTAATTTTCTTAGGCTATTTGATTGGTGTTTCTAAAATGAAAGATATTCAAAGAGTTTTTGAATATCATGGTGCAGAGCATAAGAGTATTTTTTGCTATGAAAAGGGTGAAGAGCTTACAGTTGAAAATGTAAAGAAACATTCTAGATTTCATCCTAGATGTGGTACTAGCTTTTTACTTTTTGTAATTATAGTTAGTATAATATTCTTTTCGTTTTTACCTAGAATAACAGGATACGTTAGAATTGTAAATATACTTTTAAATATGGGGATTAGACTTCTTTTGATGCCGATTGTTGCAGGCATCTCCTACGAAATTATTAAGTTTGCAGGCAAAAGCAAAAATAAATATGTTCAACTTTTAAATAAACCTGGTATGTGGCTTCAAAGACTTACTACAAGAGAGCCAGATGACAGTCAAATAGAGGTTGCTATAGCATCACTTAAAGCAGTTATCCCTGAAAATGGAGAAGATGATAGATGGTAATAAAAGAAGCATTGGAGATTGGAAGAGGTTTGCTTTCTAAAAATAATATCGATGAGAGGGAAGCAAGGCTTCTTTTATCTTTGGCTATGAATATTGATTTTAGCAAATTAATTACAAAAGACACTTGCACAGACGAAGAATATGCAAGGTTTTTAGATCTGCTAGATAGAAGGATTTCTGGTGAACCTTATGCATATTTAGCACGGATATAAAGAGTTTATGAAATTAAAGTTTGAAGTAAACAAGTCGGTGCTTATTCCTAGAGAGGATACTGAGGTTTTAGTACAAGAAATCTTAGAGGAGTTTAAAGGTAAGAAAAATCTTAAAATATTAGATATGTGTACAGGAAGTGGTTGTATTGCTATTTCGCTTGCAAAGTATTTAGATAGTACTTGCGTAGTTGACGCGGTTGATTTGAGCACAGACGCACTTGAAGTCGCAAAAAGAAATGCTACTTTAAATAAAGTTACAGTAAATTTTATTAATTCAGATTTGTTTGAAAATGTGGTTTCAAAGTATGATGTAATTGTTTCTAATCCACCTTATATAAAGAAATGTGATATGGAAAAGCTTCAAATAGAAGTAAAAAAAGAGCCTAGCATGGCACTAGATGGCGGCGAATATGGACTTTTGTTTTACAAAGAAATCGCTATTAAATCAAGAGAATTTTTAAGTGAAGATGGCTCTTTATTTTTTGAGATTGGCTTTGATGAAGGAAACGATGTATCTGAAATATTAAGGTTAAATGATTATAAAGAAATATTTGTAATAAAAGATTTTGGTGGCAATGATAGAGTTGTCAAATGTAAAAAGTAATATAAATTAGAACAAAAAAACGATATCACAAATAGCTGGTGGCGTGTGGTGGGTTTCAACCAAAATGAGGAGGTAAATTCATGTCTTTCTCTTCCGATGTAAAAGAAGAACTAAGCAAAATAAGTAACAAAAATAAAGAGTGCTGCAAACTTTCAGAACTTGCAGGATATCTTATTACTAATTGTAATATTGCAAGAAGTAATGGCGATTTTGTTTTAAAGATGACTACAGAAAGTGAATCTGCGATTAGAAGAGTTTATAATGCTTTTAGATCTCTTTATGATGTTACACCTATTACAAATATAGAAAAGAAAATCGAAGGTAGAGATACTTTGCTAGAGCTTGTTGTTCAAGATAAGAGTGATTTGCAAAAGATTTTTAGTAATAGCTGGATTAATATAGACGTTAATTTACATATTGTCATAGATACTAATAATAAGATTAAAGATAATGAATGTTGTATGCGTTCTTTTATGCGTGGTGTTTTTATGGGCGGTGGCTCTGTTTCGGATCCGAAAGCTTCTTCTAATCATTTGGAGATTGTTTTAAATAACGAGCAAAACGCAAACTTTATAAATAGTGTTCTTATAAATATGGGCATTAGTGCTAAAGTTATGAAAAGAAAGAAAGCTGTTGTTATATATATAAAAGATGCAGAGACTATTTCAGAATTTTTAATTATGATTGGTGCAAATAAATGTATTATTGAGTTTGAGGATGCGAGAGCTCTTAAAGAATACAAGAATTATAGCAATAGAATAGATAACTGCGAAACTGCTAATTGGGATAAGACTGCAAAGGCTGCATCGATGCAACAAAAGGACATAATAGATATTAAAAAGGCAAAGATGTTTGAAAAATTACCATTAAAGCTTAGGCAGATTGCAAACTTAAGATTAAATTATCCTATGGCTGGACTTGGAGAAATTGGTGAGATGCTTGACCCTAAACTTAGTAAGGCTGGGGTTAGTCATAGATTTAAAAAAATTAATGAAATTGCTGAGGAGATTAGAAATAAAAAATGAGGTCTGCATATATACATATACCGTTTTGTAAACAGAAATGTTTGTATTGCGATTTTAATTCTTTTGTTGGTAAAGAGTGTTTAATAGATAGATATATAGATGCTTTGAAGCAAGAAATTAAAATTTCAAATATTAAAACTAAAGATAAAAGGTGTGACGAAATCAATAGTGATGGTTTGTATACTATTTATATTGGTGGTGGAACACCTTCTTTTATTAATGGAAAGCATATTAAAGAAATTATGGAATTGATGCCAAATGCAAGCGAAGTTACTATAGAAGCCAACCCTGGAACTTTAACTTTTGAAAAGCTTTTAGACTACAAGGATTCTAAAATCAACAGACTTAGTATAGGTCTTCAAACTGCTGATGATAGGATATTAAAGTTGATAGGAAGGATTCATACAGTGAAAGAATTTGAAGAAGCTTTTTATATGGCGAGAAAGGCTGGTTTTGATAATATAAATGTTGATTTGATGTTTGGACTTCCAACTCAAACTTTAGAAAATTTTAAAGATAGTGTTGAGTATGTCATAAACTTAAAGCCAGAGCATATTTCATCATATTCACTTATTTTGCATAACGATATTTTTAAAGATTTACCTAGTGAAGAAACAGAAAGGGATATGTACCATTATCTTGTTAATAGATTAAAGGAGGCTGGATATTTGCATTATGAGATTTCTAATTTTGCACTTCCTGGCTATGAGTCTAAGCACAATTTAGCTTATTGGGAGCAAAGAGAATATTACGGCTTTGGAGCAGGTGCTAGCTCTTATTTAAGGGGTAGACGAGCTACAAACGAATGTGATATAAATAAGTATATTGAAAAAGTTTTTGCAAATGAAGAAGTTAAAACTTTGGAAGAAGTGGAAACAAAAGAGAGCAAAATAAGGGAATATATTATACTTGGACTTAGAAAAACAGATGGTATAAGTATTGATGAGATTAATAATAAATTTGAAATTGATTTTGAAAAAGATTTTGCTAATGAACTAAAAAAACTAATTAGATTTGATTTAATAAAGATAGAAAACGGAAATGTATTTTTGACAAGCAAAGGATTAGATTTAGCAAACGTAGTATGGGAAGAATTTATTTAAGTTTTGGAGGAAAATTTGATGGACGAAAAGAGAGATTTTGTACACTTACATGTTCATACAGAATATAGCTTACTTGATGGCGCTAATCGAATAAAAGAATTAGTTGCAAGAGTAAAAGAGCTTGGAATGAATGCTGTTGCGATAACAGATCATGGCGTTATGTATGGTGCCATTGAATTTTATAAAGAATGTAAGAAAAATGGAATTAAGCCGATAATTGGTTGTGAAATATATGTTGCACCTCGAACAAGGTTTGATAAAGAAGCAAATGTAGATGATAGGCTTGGACATCTTATTTTGATTGCTAAAGATAATGAAGGGTATAGTAATCTTATAAAGATAGTTTCTAAAGCTTTTACAGAAGGGTATTATTATAAACCTAGAGCAGATTTAGATTTACTTAGACAATATAGTAAAGGTATTATTTGCACAAGCGCTTGCATAGCTGGTTTTATTAGTAGGGCGATACTTGATGATGAATATGAAAAAGCAAAACAAACAGCACTTGAATATATAGACATTTTCGGAAAAGAAAATTTTTATATTGAACTTCAGCATAATGGACTTAGAGAGCAAGTTCTAGCAAATCAAGGACTTATAAAGCTTGCTAGAGAGCTTGGTGTGGAAATGATTGCGACAAATGACGCACATTATTTATATAGAGAAGATAGTTATAGCCATGAGGTTTTGCTTTGTGTTCAGACAGGTAAGAAAATGATAGATGAAGATAGAATGCAATTTGGCACGGATGAGTTCTATATAAAATCTCCTGAAGAAATGTATAGTAATTTTAAAAATATGCCAGAAGTAGTAGCAAATACTGTTAAACTTGCAGATAGATGTAATGTTGAATTTGAGTTTGGACATACTATACTACCTAATTTTGATACACCTAATAATATGGATCACTTTGAGTTTTTAAGGTATATGTGTTATAACCGGACTTATAAAAAAATATAATCTAGGTTACGATAGTTTGGCCCCTAACTATGACGACTTTTCAAATATGGAAGAAAAAATCGAATTTGTGAAAAATAATAGAAAAGATTTGTATGAAAGACTAGAGTATGAATTATCTGTAGTAAATAAGATGGGATACACAGATTATTATTTAATAGTTTGGGACTTTATAAAATATGCAAAGGATAGTGATATACCTGTAGGGCCTGGTAGAGGTAGTGGTGCCGGAAGTTTGGCTGCTTATGCAATAGATATAACAGATATTGACCCGATGAAGTATAATCTTGTTTTTGAAAGATTTTTAAATCCAGAAAGAATAAGCATGCCGGATTTTGATGTTGATTTTTGTTATGAGAGAAGGCAAGAAGTTATTGATTACGTTTGCAGAAAATATGGTAATGACCATGTTGCACAAATTATAACTTTTGGAACTATGGCAGCACGTGGTGTTATACGAGATGTTGCAAGGGTTTTAAATATTCCTTATGCTAAAGCTGACACTATTTCAAAAAAGGTGCCTATGGAAATGCACATGACACTGGATAAGGCTTTAGAGATGAATCCAGAAATTAGGATTATGTATGATGAAGATCCTGAAGTTAAGCAAGTTATAGATATCTCGAAGAAACTTGAAGGTCTTCCAAGACATGCATCTACTCATGCAGCTGGTGTGGTTATAACGAAAGATCCAGTTGATACTTATGTGCCACTTTATAAAAATGATAATCTTATTTCTACTCAATATACAATGACAATATTAGAAGAACTAGGACTTTTGAAAATGGACTTTCTTGGACTTAGGACATTAACTGTTATA
>OLSB01002477.1_pt1 | contig 15247 bp, 10 predicted proteins | sample 1672071 | NCBI WGS metagenome assembly OLSB01 (sample SAMEA3136642, study PRJEB25190) | human gut metagenome | biome: human gut; feature: human-associated habitat; material: faeces | place: Austria | collected 2013 | reverse complement strand
AATGCATAGAATGTGCGAAGCACATGATATAATTATTATAAAGAAATGGCAAACTACACTCTACAGTGCGTAGAATCCGCAGAAATTCACCATTTCCTACGCTTTATGGGTATGATGCCGGATGCAGGTATGTAATAATCTGGTCAGAAAGGAGGCAGATATGGATCAGATCAGTATAGGCAGGTTTATTGCAGTAGAAAGAAAAAGAAAAGGTTGTACACAGAAGCAACTTGCAGAAAAACTGAATATCAGTGATAAAACAGTTTCCAAATGGGAATGTGGAAAGGGATTTCCGGAAGTGTCCCTGTTATTACCTTTATGTAAGGAACTGGACATTACGGTAAATGAACTGTTGTCCGGTGCAAGAGTGTCTGAGGAAGAATATCAAAAGAAAGCGGAGGAAAATATGGTGAATATGATTAAAGAAAGAGAAGAAAACAAGAAGAAATTAATTCCTACAATTATAACGGGTTTAATTGCAACGATATCATTTATTACATTGATCATGGTTGTTGCAGTGTATACAGAGGTGATCGCAGTACCGGTTAAGATATTACTGGTAGTGATCGCATGTGTTATATTTGGTTGTGGACTTATGGTTGCGATGGAAGGTGAGCGCACCATCGGTTATTACAAATGCCGTCATTGCAATGAGTTGTTTGTTCCGACCTTTGGTGCATATACAATGGGAATGCATATGATTTCAACCAGATATTTGAAATGCCCAAAATGTGGAACAAAAACCTGGTGTAAAAAAGTTCTGGCAAAAGAAAATAGAAACATGATGTAAAAAAGTTCCGGTAAAAGAATTCATCCAGAATATCCAGAGCATCATCTGCATCCATATCGGATATGACTCTTGCGGCTTTATCAAGTGACAGTTCATCCAGATATGGTTTGGCATCATCCAGATAGGAGAAAATCTCTGCAAGCCGTGGGATATCGATCATAGTGTACAGGCGCATTCGTTCTGTTTCGCTCAGTTTTGTGATTGCTTCAGCATATCCTTGTCATGATAGTTAGACAAATGCCTTTGCAGCGTCTGTGCATTCTTTGTATTGCGAATGATCTTTACAAGTTCTGTTACATAATCTCTTTTAAATACTGTGATTTTCTTCATTGTGACCTCCTTCCTGCCTGTTTTTAGGCATAAAAATACATCGTCTCAGTGTGAAGACCGGATGGTCAGGATCGTCTGATGCGATGTATGAAAAGGCACACAACAATATAAGATGGGGTTATCGGATCTCCATAGACAGTCACATCCATTGATGCTTCGTTATCACAGCACCGCATATTTTACTTCGTCCAATACGATCGCAACTATCCATGAAAATTCACCTCCATTTGAAAATAGAATTTTGGAATTTGATATTTATCAAAACCTCTGAAACTATAACAAAATAAACTCAGATTGGCAACCTCTAAAAACATATATGGGAAAATTTTAATATTTGTGTTATATTTTTTAGGGAAATATAAAATATAGGAGGAAATCGGAAATGCAGATAGAACATGTTGCTATGTATGTAGAAGATCTGGAAAAGACAAAAGATTTTTTTATAAAATATTTCGATGCAAAAGCCGGTGAGCGTTATTATAATCCACAAACAGAGTTTCAGTCTTATTTCTTAAGCTTTGATGGTGGAGCAAGACTTGAGATCATGCAAAAGCCAAGGGTGTCAAATCTGAGAAAGGAACTGGCAAGGATCGGTCTTATTCATGTGGCTTTTTCGGTTGGAAGCAGAGAGAAAGTCGATGAACTTACCAAGAGACTTCAGGAGGACGGATATAAAGTCATCAGTGGACCGCGGGTGACGGGAGACGGATATTATGAGAGCTGCATTTTTGATGTAGAGGATAACCAGATCGAGATTACGGTCTAAGTGACAAGAGAAAGATGAGAGAGAAATTGAAGCGGAAGGATCGATTGGGAATCCGACTGGTGGCATATCTGGTGAGCTTTGTACCGGGATCGGTAACAAAGGCATTTGGAATATGGCGTGATCATCTGTATTACGGAAGAATATCATAGACAGGTGTTGAAAATAAAAACGGTATTTGGCATAATGTACTGGAGCAGGAAAGAAAGGAGACATAGCTATGGCAGCAGGAAAAAAGCAGAACGATAAGGATGCAATGGCGGTTATAAATGAGCATATAAAAAACGAAAGCTATGCTCCGGTATATCTGTTATATGGGGACGAAACATATCTCGTGAACCAGTACAGAGATAAATTGCTTTCGGCGGTAACAGACCGTGACGACAATATGAACTTTGCAAAGTTTGCAGGCGAGAAGACAGATCCGATGGAGATCATAGGCTTCTGTGAAACAATGCCGTTCTTCGCTGATCGGCGTGTGGTGCTGGCAGAAGGGACCGGATTGTTTAAAAAGAGATGTGAGGAATTTGCGGAGCGGATCAAAGAGCTGCCGGATACTTCGCTGATCCTGTTTGTTGAGTCAGAAGTTGATAAGAGAAATAAATTATATAAAACTATTGATAAGTTGGGAGAAGCCCTGTGCTTTGAAACTCCAAATGAGAAGACTCTGGCTGTATGGGTTAAAGGAATGTTCAAAGGCGAAGGAAAACAGATAACCGATGATGCAATCCGTTCGCTGATCGAGCATACCGGATCGGATATGAATTCGATCAAGAATGAGATTGATAAACTGATAAGCTATACAGTGGACAGAGAGGCTGTAACGGCATCCGATGTCGAGAATCTCTGCGTGGGGAATTCGGAAGGACATATCTTTGAGATGATTGATGCAATCTCCAGAAAACAGCAGGATCGAGCAATCCATCTGTACCATGAGTTGCTTGAGAATCGGGAACCGGCGATGCGGATTTTGTTTTTGATAGCGAGACAGTACGATCTGTTGTTAAAGACTAAGATGTGTCTTGCTGAGAATAAGAATTATGCAGATACGGCATCTGTACTTGGGGTTCCGTCCTGGTCGGTGAAGAAATATGCGGAACAGTGCCGGAATTATTCGGAACAGGAATTAAAGAAGATCATGGAAGCCTGCCAGGATACAGACTATAAATTAAAGACCAGCCAGGCATCGGATGTAGTGGCAGTGGAAGTGCTGTTAATATCATTGAGTCGGTAGCTGGTATGTGACGCGCAGGAATGCAGTGAGTCAAAACATACCGTAGGTATTGCGATTTGGATGCCGGAATTATTACACAAAAAAACAGAACCTCAAGGGTTCTGTTTTTTTGACGGTTTTGATTATATATGTGCAGCCTTACATATGTAATCAATTATAAAAATATATATGAGTCAGATTAAGCCATCTTGTTGACAGCGGCTGTGAGACGTGATACTTTACGAGAAGCATTGTTCTTGTGGTAAACGCCCTTTGAAGCAGCCTTGTCAATCTCTGAGATAGCAACCAGAAGATTTGCCTGAGCAGCTTCTTTGTCACCAGCAGCGATAGCAGCTTCTACCTTTTTGATAACTGTCTTAACCTTAGACTTGATCATCTTGTTTCTTAAAGTCTTCTTGTCAATTACTTCAATTCTTTTCTTTGCAGATTTGATGTTAGCCAAAATTCTCTACCTCCATTTGAATTATAGATTATAATAAGGTTTTTACATTAAAACCGGACACGGACAATTCAATGTAAACATACTCATCAATATTAGTATAGAGAGATTTATTTGTCAAGGGGCGAAGTGAAAATATTTCCATTTCTGAAAAATAAGATCGGATCTTATTCCTATCAATTTTATTTCTATCTTATTTCATCCTATTTCTGGTACTTGTTGGCTTGTATGGAAAGGGAGGACATGGTATACTGTCTCTATTAGTGCGTTATATATTATTACATACCAGGAGGTAAGAAAATGTTTGGATTTGATGAAATTACAAAAGTGGATCCGGAAGTTGCGGCGGCAATGACGGATGAACTGAACAGACAGAATAACAATCTGGAGCTGATCGCATCAGAGAATATCGTATCAAAGGCAGTTATGGCAGCTATGGGAAGCCATCTGACAAACAAATATGCGGAAGGTTATCCCGGAAAAAGATATTATGGTGGATGCCAGTATGTAGACGTAGTGGAAGATCTTGCCAGAGAGCGTGCAAAAAAATTATTTGGATGTGAATATGTAAATGTTCAGCCACATTCCGGAGCACAGGCGAATATGGCAGTATTTTTCGCTATTTTAAATCCCGGCGATACGTTTATGGGAATGAATCTGGATCACGGCGGACATCTGACACATGGTTCACCTGTAAATATGTCCGGTAAATATTTTCATTGCGTACCTTATGGTGTAAATGATGATGGATTTATAGATTATGACAAGGTTCTTGAGATCGCAAAGGAATGCAAGCCAAAGCTGATCGTAGCAGGTGCATCAGCATATGCAAGAGCAATCGATTTCAAGAGATTCCGTGAGATCGCAGATGAGGTTGGTGCATATCTGATGGTAGATATGGCACACATCGCAGGTCTTGTAGCAGCAGGACTTCATATGAGCCCGATTCCATATGCACATGTTACAACAACTACTACACATAAGACACTTCGCGGACCTAGAGGTGGTATGATCATGTGCAGCAACGAGATCAATGAGAAATTCAACTTCAATAAGGCAGTATTCCCTGGTATCCAGGGTGGACCTCTGATGCATGTCATCGCAGGTAAGGCAGTATGTTTAAAGGAAGCATTACAGCCGGAATATAAGGAGTATCAGGCACAGGTTGTAAAGAATGCAGCAGCACTCGCCTCTGCATTAATGGCAAGAGGCTTCAATATCGTATCAGGCGGAACAGATAACCACCTTATGCTGGTAGATCTTCAGAATCTGGACCGTACCGGTAAAGAAGTGGAGAAGCTTTTGGATGAGGTTCATATCACTGTAAATAAGAACACAGTACCAAATGATCCAAAATCTCCGTTTGTAACAAGCGGTATCCGTATCGGAACACCTGCAGTTACAACCAGAGGTGCAAATGAAGCTGATATGGAGACAATTGCTGAGGCTATCAAGGCAGCAGTTATTGATGATGATAAGGCAAGAGCAGAAGCCCTTGTTAAGAGTATTGTAGAGAAATATCCACTGTATGCATAAGGTTGTTATATGGAAGATTTATTTGACGAGAAGCTGTTAGAAGCGATCCGGCTTGCAGAAGCATTGCAGGATGGACAGTCAGAAGAAAAAGAGCCAGAAGTAAAAAAGACAGAAGTAAAACAGGAAACCGAAAGTAGCAGTCCGGTCAGCCGGCAGGAAGAACCGGCTGCTGCCCCGGCTCCTCAGACAGGTGAAGAAGCTGTTGATCTGTTGATTAAAGAGATCGTACAGGAAGCGCAGGATGAGATTGCAGCGGAAGGAATCCGAACCGAAGATATAAAAAAGAATTTTTTTCAAAAGAAAGCGGAAAATCAGAACGAAACTTCGTTCAGAGAAAAAACTCAGAATCAAAAAAGAGATATTGAGAAAAGTACAGATGAGGATCTGTATGTACGTGCGCGGGAACATAAGCGAATGGGACCGAAAAAGCTGCGTGATCCGTGGAGTCTGAAGAAGAAAATAATTGTTGGCACATTTGTGGCGATCCTTGTTCTGGTCGGAATACCGACAGCCATTCTGGCTTGGATGATAAATCAGGGAAAGAAACAGCTGGCAGCAAATGCAGCATCGGAGATCATCAGTTTTCATGAGGATGGTTCGCATTCTACTGCGGTAACCTATAATGGAAAAAATTATGTATATAATAAAGACATTATATCGATCCTTGTATTTGGCGTAGATAACAGTGAGTATCAGGCACCAAAAGAGGATTCTTCCGATGACCTGAATCTGTATGGAGAAGAGACAACGGAAGAACCCGATACCAGAGACAGGGATGATGAATTGACATATTCCGATGCAAATGGATCGGAATATGTACGGTATGGTGGAAGGGTTGATATGTGTTTCCTGTTTGTATTTAATAAAAAGACAGGAAAACTGGATGTGATCGATATTAACCGGGACAGCATGACGGATGTCGATATCTGTACAACGAAGGGCGAGATCGCGCTGACTGATACGATGCAGGTGGGGCTTGCCTATGGATATGCAGATGGCGGGACGATAAGCTGTCAGAATTTCACAAAGAAGATTTCAGAGATGCTCTACGATCTTCCGATCCATGGCTATATCGCACTTGATATGGAAGGAATTGCGGATATCAATGACGCGGTAAAAGGTGTTACCCTATATGCCAAAGATACGGTGAGTGAGAATGTATTTGCCAAGGATACAGTGACGCTTGAAGATGAGGATGCATATAAGTATGTAGAGAAGATGGCGACCAGAGTGGAGACTCTTGGGGAACATGCAAACAGGATGGCAAGACAGGAACAGTATCTTACTTTATGGATTGAGCGTTTCCTGCAGCTTTATGGAGATAGCAGGAAAGAAGCAAAGGTTGTATATGAAGCGGCAAAACCATATATGCAGACAAATCTGGATCGGAATGATATCCTGTATTTATATTATCGGATGCATGGTATTGATCTGAATGTGGCGGAGTCGGATGTGACAGATCTTCCGGGTAGATACGAGAGAAACACATATTTTGATGAATACAAACTGGATCAGGAAGCGTTGGTTGATTTATTGATCCGGGTATTTTATACAGAAAAAGAATAATTTGTAAAAATGTTCCAAATGCGGATTGAAGCAAGATCGGAAAAATGGTAAAATTGACCTAGATTTTGCGGATTTTCCGTATTTGGAATTTTTATTTTACAGGGCGGTCTGCTCCGCAGACAAACGAAGACATGGAGGGTTGCATAATATGAAAAAATGTGTAAGATTCGTAACGGCGTGGCTGCTAACCATTGTAATGGTAGCAGTGACAGTATTCCAGTGGGGAGGGCTGGCGGCAGGTGCCGGAGAAACCGTACAGGCGGCAGACTTGATCGATCTGAGTGATGAAGACACGAATAACGTAAAAATTAATTTGACAAATAGCACAGGGAACTTCCGGTATACAGGTTCTCCGATTGAACCGGAAATTTCTGTTACCGTGAATGGACAGACGATCAGCCCGAATTGTTATACGGTTGAATATAAGGATAATGTAGAGCTTCGAAAGGGAACAGAATCAGCTGAGATCTGGATCTATGGTATTGAGAGTCGGGGATATACAGGTTCTCAGTATGCATATTTTCATATTATAGAGGGCGATATTTCAAAAGCTGACGTTGCTTTTAAAGGTGATGCATATTATAACAGTACAGGATCGATCCTGTATGTGCCATATGTAAAACCGGGAGTAATGAATCCACTTATTGATAAAGTATCCTATGGAGGAAAAAAGTTAACTGAAAATAAGGATTATACATTGACAAAGGGAAACGCATTAAAAGGAGTTGGAAAAAGTGGCAATCTTGTTATTACAGGAAAATCAGGCTCTAACTGGTCATCGGCTTCTTCTTATAGTAAGAAAATACCTTGGCAGGTAGTAAAGGCAGATATTGCGTCCGAGAATATCACCATGGAATATACGAATTGTACCTATGATGGAACAGCAAAGGCACCAAAGATTACAATAGAGGATTCCAGATTCAGAACATATTATCCAACAGCAACAGTTGATGGAACATTGGAAGAGGGTACAGATTATACAGTTACATATGGCGATGCAGCTCATGATAATATACAGCCGGGAACCGTGAAAGTAGTGATCACAGGAAAAGGTAATTATTCTGGTTCGGTTGAGAAAGAATTTACGATCAGTGATGCCGGAAAGAATCAGGATATTTCCCAGGCGGATATCAAAGTATCGGATGCAACTTATACCGGGGCAGCGGTGACTCCGGATGTAAAAGTTGTCTATGCCGGTACGACATTGAAAAAGGATAAGGATTATACGGTTCAATATCGAAATAACATAAATGTTGGTACAATGACTGCAACTGCAGTTATCAGTGGAATGGGTGATTATACAGGCTCGGTAGAAAAGAACTTTACGATCAATAAAAAGGATTTGAGTGATCCGACCATTAAGGTTACAGCAAGTGATGTGACATATGCATATGGTTCTAATGTTTCATCACCTGTAATTACTGTTACAGATACAGCATCGGGAAAAGAATTAACTGGTGGAACATATGGTACAGATTATACGATCAGTTATCCTACACGTCCTACAGAAGTTGGAGACAATTATTCATTTACGATCACAGCAAAGGCAGATTCTAATTATACAGGAACTGCAACAGGTACATATCGGGTGCTGCCACTTGATGTGTCACAGTCCGCACAGGTGACACTGGCACAAACGGAATATGAGTATAATGGTGAGGCGTTTAAGCCTGCTGTAACAGTTGTAGTTGTAAATGGAATAACCTTGGAAACCGGAAAAGATTATGCAGTAGATTATAAGGATAATATAGATGCTGGTGATAAGGCTAAAGTTATTGTTACATTTAAAGGAAATTATACAGGAAGTGTGACATCATACTTTACGATCACATCACCACTTCCAAATGTTAAAGATGCGTCTCTTACAATATCGGATCAGACATATACAGGAAAACAGATCACTCCGGATGTAAGTACGATAACGATAGCAGGTCAGACCTTTACAAAGGATAAGGATTATACCGTTACTTACGGGGAGAACAAGAATGTTGGTTATGGTCAGATCACATTGACAGGAAATAAACAAACCTGTGCAGGAACCCGTTTGATTGAGTTCAAGATCAATGCAGCGAATATTAATCGGGTTTGTACCGTGAAAGGTCTGGTATCCGGTCAGAAATTCGCATATACCGGTTCGGCGATTATACCAAAGATATCTGTAATTTATAGAAACATTACTCTGGTTGAGAATGAAGATTATACGATCCAGTATAGTTCATCGAATCCGGTAAAAGCGGGATCATACGTTGTGGTGATCACTGGTAAAGGTAATTATACAGATCATATAGACCTGTTGTATATGATCACTTCCGTTTCTATTGATAGTGCAACCGTTAAATATGCAGAATATGATAATATCTATAATGGATCTGCAAAAAAACCTAAGGTTACAAGCATTGTAACGGAAGATGGAACAACAATAACTGATCTGAATGCTTTTGATGTTACATATACAAATAATGTAGATGCAGGAACAGCTACGATTACAGTAAAACCAAAGAGTACAAATAGTAATTATACAGGAACTGCAAGTACAACCTTTACGATCAAGAAAGCAACTCTTTCAGACGACACCTGTACGATCAGCGCTATTCCAGATCAGACATTTACCGAAAATGAGATCAAGCCGGAACCGACACTGACAATTGCCGGAAGAACCCTTGTAAAAGGAATTGACTATACAGCAGATTATACAGATAACATAAATGTCGGAACAGCGACGATCCGGTTTACAGGAACAGGCAACTATACAGGTAATGCAGTAAAGACATTTAATATCGTAAGTAAGAGTATTGCAGGAGCCAGGGTAACGGTTCCGACACAGATATATGCCGGTTCGGCATTTGCACCATCAACTGATCGGATATCTGTTGTATTGGATGGTAAGACACTGGCTTCGCAGTATTATACAGTTGAGTATACAAATAATAAAGATGCGGGAACAGCTACAGCAACTGTAACAGGTAAAAACGGATATAGTGGTTCGGCATCAGGAGATTTCACGATCGAGAAAGCAACGATTGATAGTTGTACCGCCGAATATTCCGGAAAAATGATGTGGAATAACGGACAGGCAATTACGCCGGAGATCACTTTGAAACTCGGCAATTACACCCTTGTAAAAGGAACCGATTACACAGTTACTTATAAGAACAATCAGAATGAAACCACAAAAGCGGAGATTAATGTAACAGGTACAGGCAATTTCACAGGAACTAAGACCTATTATTTTGAGATCACAAGAAATAGAACAGATATTAATGACAGTTCTATCAGTGTCAGTGCATCAGATCTGGAATATGATGGTGGAAAGGAAGTAACGCCGGTTATAACAGTGACACAGAACGGAAAGCTTCTGGCAGAAGAATCTTATGATGTAGCTGTGACAAATAAGACCAAAGGATATGAAGTCGGTTCAGTAATTACTGTGAAGCTCACCGGTAAAGATGCATTTGCAGGAACAAGAGAAGTGACATTCGAGATCACGGCAATTGACCTTACAGGAGCAGTAGCAGAACTGGAGAAGGATACATTTGAGTATACAGGGGATGCAATCATTCCGGTTGTGAAGATGATCACGACAAAGTCAGGAAAGAAGATTACAGATCTGTCTGAACTGAGGGTACAGTATGCTAATAATACGGCGGCAGGTACAGCAACGGCAACGATCACAGGTAAGACGAATCATTATACCGGAATCATATCAAAGTCTTTTGAGATCCGGAGAAAGTCAATTACGGCAGCAGATATTATTTGTAAAGTAGCAGATGCAACCTATACAGGAGCTCAGATACAGCCTGAGACATCTGATATTAAGGTAACCGGAAACGAAAATAATCTTCAGCAATGGGCTGATTATAAGATTGTGTCCTATGGAGAGAATATCAATGCCGGCAAGGATGCCGGATCAATAGTCATCGAAGGTGTGAATAATTATACCGGTCAGAAGACAGTATACTTTACGATCAACCCGCAGAGTATAGCCGGAGCAACAGTAAATGTTAATCGTTCTTATACCTATAATGGAAAGGCATGGGAGCCGCAGGCATCTGATCTTACAGTCAGCGTAAATGGCAGACAGTTAAGTTCAGGTGACTACACGATCACACGCTATGATAATAATACAAATGCAGGTACAGCCACAGTTACAGTTGCAGGTGTTGATAACTACACCGGGACAATGACAGGCAATTTCACGATTGCGGCTAAGAACTTACAGGATAGCAGCATTGATGTGAGATGTGCTTCAAAGGTATCCTATGAGGATGGTAAGGAATGTAAGCCTCCAGTCAGAGTTTATGATGGAAGTAAAGAACTGACTGGAAATGATTATACTGTTACCTACGAGAACAATACAGCTGTAACAACGGAATATTCAAAGGCAAAAGCTATTGTCAAAGGTATGGGTAACTATACAGGTCAGTTTACCAAAGAGTTTGAGATCAGTAAGGACATTATTAATATTACCGGTGCCACAGTAACGGTAAATAAGACATTTGTATATAACGGAAGTGTACAGACACCGGAAAAAACGGATATCACTGTAAAATTAGCAGATGGAACGGTACTTGATAATACATCATATACAATTGTAGCAGTAAAGGATAATATAGGTGCAGGTACGGCTACGATAACTGTAGAAGGCTGTGGAGATTACTCAGGTACAGCATCAGGAACTTACGAGATCACACCAAAGAATATCACAGAATGTCAGGTTCATTATTCTTCAGGTGTTGATTATACCGGTATGGAATGTAGGCCGGGAGTAACTGTAATGGATGGAGAAGCTGTAGAACTTACAAAGGATAAGGACTATACAGTTTCCTACAGCAATAATACAAATCCCGGAACAGCTACGATCACTATAAAAGGTCAGGGCAATTATACCGGAACCTATACCGGAAGCTTTACGATTGTAAAGAAGAATGATCCAACACTGGAGAAGATCAATCTGTCATCCGCTGTGATAACAGTTGCAGATCAGACCTATACCGGAAAGACATTGATACCAAGTATAACAGTAGTGTTAAATGGAGCGGTTCTTCCGGCATCAGCTTACACCGTAGCATATAGCAATAATATAAATGTTGGAACGGCAACTGTTACGGTTACAGGTCAGGGTAATTATGTTGGAAGCGCTTCGGCGACATTTGCGATCAAGGCAGCAGCAAAGCCTGTTACACCTACGGTAACAAAGCCGGGTAAGGTAAAAGGAATCAGTGTAAAGAGTGTAAAGACAACATCTGCAACCCTGAAATGGAAGAAGGTACCAGGCGCATCCGGTTATATGATTTACAGGAAGAATCCATCAACCGGAAAGTCGAAGCTTGTGAAGACTGTAAGTTCAAAAACAGTTTCTTATAAAGCAACAAAGCTGAAATCAGCAACCAAGTATACATACACGATCTATGCTTACAAATTGTCAGGCAAGACCAAGATCAAAGGTTCCGGCACAGCATACACATTTGTTACAAAGCCGGGTGCTGTTAAGAAGACAAAGGCAGTATCCAAGAAAGCAAAGACATGCGTAGTAAGCTGGAAAAAAACAAAGGGAGCCGATGGTTATGAAGTCTATATGGCTACGTCCAAGAAGGGCAAATATAAGAAGATCGGTCAGACAAAGAAATTAACACTTACCAAGAAGAAATTAAAGAAAGGTAAGACCTGTTATTTCAAAGTCAGAGCGTATAAGACATATAAGGGCAAGAAAACCTATGGTGCTTATACAAAGGTTATAAAAGCAAAAATCAAATAGATGAAAACTTTATAAAAAACTCCATCCATAGCGGATCATATTCAGAGAGAATAAGGGCTGCTGTGGATGGAGTTTTATTTATATATGATTATTCTATAGTTTATAATGCTTGCCGTTAGGCATACGGATGTTATTTACATAAGATGTTTATCATATAGGGAATTGCCAGATAATTGTCTGCCTGATCCTGTAAAAAGGAGGTGATATTCTTATAAGGAAAGATTTTTGTCTCACAATCATCAGGAGAGTTCTGTGTATTAGAGCAGACCGCCTGATTACCAGAGCCGAATGCGGCCTGATCTTCAGATACGATTGCCTCCGCGGTTCCGACATATGCCGATAAACTTGTTTTTATCATTCCGGCATCTTCGGGTATACATTCTTTGATATGTATATCTTCCGCCCGGTATGATACATGATCCGGGACAAATGGATGAAACTGTCTGTTCAGAACAGGATTGATCCGGTCATACTCGCCATAGAACCATTTGTCAGAGAAGAAGTCCGCAAGCGGGATTCGTGCCTCCTGCCCTTTGAGAAGCCTTACAAATAAGGGATGCCTGGTATCGACAGAGGGAGCACCGGATTCATCTTCAAAGACAAAAAAATGCTGCCAGAAATCCGTCACATAACTGGCATCCAGTTGTAAATGAGCAAGAATCCCCAGATCGATAGGAGAAAGCTCCTGATTCCCATACAGAGCATAAACCGCTGTCATGTCCGGATATTTCGTGATCTGATATTTCTGGTATAATGGACGGAAATGCGTTCGCTCTTTATCCGATGTGACATCGGGAAGGATGCATCCAAGCATGAATTCTTCTGTAAATGTCTTAGATATATTTATTTGTTTTTTTAAATTATTTAAAATCATTTCGCCTTCTACGAGGTGCATCAAAAATCCTGGCATTGTCTTGACCTTCTTTCTCAGATAATAATAGATAGTTTATAGTAGAGTGTCAAGCACGGAGAAATAAGCTGCACCATTCATTTCCGGTGTTGACGAAATATGGAAAAGGCTTTAAAGTAAACGACAGAAGTACATTTGTTTGAAAAGAGGTGCGGTATATGGGTACAAAGCTTTGCCCGATTTGTGACAGTTCGGTAAATAGTATTAATTTTTGCAAGACATGTAAGCGGTTTGTTACTCCAATCGAGAATAATCATACATTTTATCTGAATGAAAGACGAAGTGATGTAGATTATCAGCGAGATTATAATTTTGACGGAGATGTCTATGATTATAGTGCGGATAAGATGGAGGTAGAAGATACTGTATCTGACTGCCATGATGAATTTGAATTCGACAGGGATGAGCGAAAGGATTTTCATGACGGATTCGGATCTGATCATAACGAAGATTACAACCGGAAGGAGAAACAGAAAGCATATTCTGACATACAGAACGGACAGACTAAATCGACAGAGGGAGAATGGAAATCCTGGCAGAATCGTGCACCGGGAACTTCATATAATACAGGAAATAAGAAAAAGAAAGCATCTGCGCTTGCTATTATCGGTGTCATTATTGGTTTATGCTGCGAATTTTTACCGGTCATATTTGATCATATAAAGGATGATTCGTATGAGGCAGATACAGAAGAAGAGTATATAGAAGATGATACTTATATGGATCAGGATACGGAATGGGACAACGAAGACATAGATGATGCTTCACTTGTTGCTCCGGACGGCTATATGTATTATACTTCTCCCGGAGAAAAACAGGGAACAGAAGGTAATTATTACACGGCACTTTCAGCAGAAGAAGTGTCAGAGGATGGCGGGGAATGTACTCTGGTTGGTCATTATGATGGCACAGCCATGGCGGATTTTGAATCTGATATGCTTGCAGGCGCGCAGAATATGGGAATCGATCTGCAGGCGGATGAGTATGGCAGATATCTTGGACTCTATAAGTATGACGATGGAAATACCTGCTATGAGAAAAAAGATTCATTTTATGCAGATATGGGATTCCTTCGTGTTGCGGTCTATGGAGATTATAACTCTGACAGAATTCATTCATTGATGATCGCACAGAAGATTCAGGATGACAATGATTATTACCGTATGGATGATATATATACGATAATTGCAAATGCTCTTGATGAACTGGATCTGGAATCCGGAAGTGGTTACGATTCTATTATAGCAGGGCTCCATACTTTGCGTGATGCGACGGATACATCAGATGAAACGGGAAATAATTATACAGAAGTACATATTGGAGAATGGAAGATATCGGTTTCACGTCTGGGAGGCTATCTGTACGTTGATATGTATGTAGAGCAATAAAAAGGTTAAATCTTCATGAACAAAAATGCTATTATATTGCAAGCAAAAAAGAATATGTCTATAATGAATGCGAAATTATCAGAAATACATACAAAAGAAAGATACAGTATAAGAACTGTATAAAAGGAGGTTCCGATTGGACAATAATTTACCGGAAAACAGTAACAATAATAACAACAGCAATAATAACAATAATAATGGAAATAAAGGGAAAAACAACCGCTCGATCATTGTGATCCTGGTTATTTCCATTTTACTGACATTTTTATTCTGGCGCGTATTTGACCGGGTGTCATCCGGCAGAGAAGAGGAAGTCACATATGGTCAGTTTATCGAGATGTTGGATAAGGGCGAGGTTGGTTCTGTAAAGATCTACGGAAGCAAGATCGTATTTGAAAATAATGCTGATGATAAGCTGATCAGTAAGACCAAATATACAGCAACCAGAATATCGGATGACAGTCTGGCAGAGAAGCTTCGTCAGGCAAAGACCAAATATGGAACAGAATATGAAGGTGTAGATGAGAGTGGAAGTG
>OLSB01002474.1_pt1 | contig 15254 bp, 12 predicted proteins | sample 1672071 | NCBI WGS metagenome assembly OLSB01 (sample SAMEA3136642, study PRJEB25190) | human gut metagenome | biome: human gut; feature: human-associated habitat; material: faeces | place: Austria | collected 2013 | reverse complement strand
GACATCGTGCTTGCTTACGCCTACAACACTGACGTTAACGGAAAGAGACTTTTCATCGGAAGAGTTAACGAGCCAAGCAGCGCTCTTGACATCGTTGTTGCCGGCGTTTGCCACGACATAGGCATATTTGCCCTCAGCCGAGGGAGGAAGCGTGACTACGCCAGTCGTTTCGTCGGCGCCAAACAGCTCGTGGGCGTTTGTACCCTCAGCGTCATCGGCGAGATACCAGCGGTAATCGACGAGAGAGCCCTCGGGGAGCGCCGTCTCATAATCGCCCCAGTCGCCCGTTGCCATGTAATTGGCGGTAGGGGTAAGCGTTCCCCCGACCTGTGCGAGGTTGCCGCTCGAGGCGACATTAACCGACGTCAGGGTATATGCCTTGGCATCTTCGCCCTTAACAATGGCATTACGCGTAGAGGCATAGTCGGTGTTGTAGCCACCGTCGACGATGCACTTGAGGTACTTGCCGACGTATTTTTGCGAAATAACGAACGACGGCCTGTGCGCGTTCTCATCCGTCAGCGTCGTGAACGGGCCCTGAGCGTTATCGGCAATCTGCCACGTATAAGTCAGCTGATCGGATGCAAGCTCGGCGCCCTTTGTTCCCGCAGCCGTCTTCTCGAATGCGGTAACGCCGATCTTCTCGCCGCTCTTATAGACAAAGCGAGCGTCATCGCTCTGATCGCCGACGACCTTCTTGAGATACGTCAGGAACAGCTCATGCGAACCCGCGGCCTTAACAGCCACGGTAGTAGTCGCCTCTACGGTGTTATCACCCGCAGTGGCCGACACACTCACCCAGCGCTTGGCGTAGTCATCGGGAATCGTAAAGCTGCCGTCGGTCTTGCCCTCGACCACATGCCAGTCGTTCTTCGCATCAAAGGCAGAGGAGGATGGGTCGACGAACGACCAACGCCACGTATAGGCAACGCCCACGGTAACCGGCTCAGTAGAGTAATCAGCCGCCTTGTAGGCACACGCCTCAATCGTAGAACCAGTGTCCTTAGCGCCCTTGCTCGCATTGGTAAATACAACCGAGTCTAGCGTTGTCGCGCCCTTGGGCAGGATGCGGCCCGCCTTGGTTTCACAGCCATCGGAGCCGGGGATACCCTTCTTGGCTTTGGCAACCACCTTGAGGTAACGGTTCGCGCACTCCTTGGCAACCGTGTAGGTGTCACCAGTTGCAACCTGCTCGAACGAGCCGTCAGCAGAATCGGCCACCCACCACGAAAAATCGACCTTGTCGGAACCATAGAGGTCAGTCGGCGTGTCGTAGTTGAGATAGTAGGCAGCAGCTTTAATCGTGTCACCGACGTTAGCGTTGGGGACGCTTTCGTAATCGTCGCCAAATTCGGCGCCGTTATAGGCGAGAATAATATGACCCAACGCAATCTGGTCGCTCGCGGCAACAGGACCCGGCGTATTGTAGCCAACAGACGAGGGCGTGTTAAAAGAGCCACTCGGACCGTACAGCTCCTGACCGTCGCCGACAACCTTAACGCGAATGTACTTGCCTGCAAGTTGCGAAGCGAGTTCGTCCGTGATCGTTAGCGACTGGGCGGTCTGTTCGGGAATCGCCTGGTAGGCAGAATCCTCGGCATCGCGCGAATCAGATGCAAGCCACTGATAGGTCCAGACAGCCTGTGCCGCAATACGCTTATTGGGGACTGCTTCGCCGTCGTAGGCATTCGCCCAAAGCGTAGTGCCAGGGTTCAGCATCTCGGCCTTAACAGACGAATACGAGCTCGAATCGTCTGCCGAAGACTGAATTAGGACATAAGACTTTGCATCCAGGGCCGTCTTGGTAGGAACGGGCGCCTTGATAGTGTTCGTCGCCGTTAGCTTTTGGTTGTTGTAGCTCTTAGTCGGACCGTAGACGACGTTACCACTTGCATCGGTAATGCGTACGCGCAGGCACTTGCCGTTAAGTTGAGTGCGCAGGGCATCGTCCAAGACGATCGATGCGCCCGTCTGGCCCTCGACAGCAACAAACGCAGAGTTGTCCGCATCGTTCCTGTTACTGATATCGGCAGCAAGCCACTGATAAGTGCAGCCCGAAACACTGGCGCGCTTGCTGGACGAAGTCCAGACATTCGCATAAAGCGTGGTCGCATTCTGAATAAAGGCGGAGTAGTTAGACCCAGCCCACCGACCAGGCGACCTGCTCGTTCCGACACTGACGCCATTTTTGGAGGAAAACGTGGCAGCGGCGCGAGGAGCGGCCTCGACTGCATTGGCCTCGCTGTCAACCGCAGCCGCGTCGCCGGCCTCAGCGCTGGTATCGGACGCCTCGTTCGCCGGAGTAGCCGAGCCGGAGTCTGGCGCGGCGGGGTCGCCCGGCGCATCATTGCCCGCGTTGTTAGGCGCATCCGAACTCATATCTCCAGCTTCGGAGGATTTGTCGGCGGCCGAATCGTTTGTGCCGGCAGCAGGCGCGGTGCTATCTACAGCGCCATCCGCGGACTCTGCGCCCCCACCCGGCGTCGCAGCAGCCACAGTCTCGGCAATGCCCTCGGCGCCCTCGGCCCAAAGTTGCGCCGGCGTGGTGCCAAAAGCCATGGCAAAAGCCAGGAACGCCACCAGACCGCGCTTGGCTACGCCACGGGCAATCGCTCCATGACGACGCCACGAGGCGCGCTGGCACTCGTCCTCAAACATATCCATTTGTCTCCTATTGTCTAAACTTGGAACATTGCCCAGCGGCTGCCCCACGTCATCGCGCACATTGCGCTCGAGTACCCCCATCGGGGTCCCCCTTCCCTCCAGAGCCCAACGCGTACCGGCGGCATGCGCCGCGGCCGCGTGCAAGATGGGAGGCGATCCGACTTAACCTTACCGACCCGGGCGCGCCGTCCGATCTGCGACGCGGCCATCCCGGGCCAAGAGGAATTACGGTTACTGGTACAGCCGGGGACTTGCACCCCGATTCTCCCAAACGCGCAGGAAAACCGCGCATTCGTGCGTCTCCGCACCACCATCTAGGCCATCGATTATTACTGTCAATATGGTAGCACGCAAAAGGGCCCCGCACGCAGGCGAAGCCCAAGGTAAAAGCTATGGTTTGCGATAGGAAGGGCTGTCGTCGGACCTTGCAAGAACAGCCCGTTTCAAAACTATGCCGGTTTACGGGGCTAATTCAGCACTTCGCAACCATATCTGCCATTTTCGAAAACCAACGACTCATCTACCTGCGGTTTTAAAAGCGCGAATTTCGGTATGCTCGAGGTTCGGCGCTCCAGCCCCGTAAACCGGCATAGTTTTGTTCGGACCAGCCCACGCCGGCGCGACGCAAGGCAAAATGATCCGTTTTCCTCCGTCCCCCAGGGGCCATTAACGCTTGCCGCCGTGACTGTTACGCCAGATCTCGCGGCCCAGCATCAGCGCCAGCACCAGCGCACTCACGTAGCCCATAAAGCCAATGACCGGGATACCGAACACAACCGGCTCGATGCGCGCGTAGTACACCACCGACGAGCCGATAAACAGGCCGGCGATCACAATTGCCATCGACATGCGGTCGATAATTCCACCCAGCTGTCGCAGCGCCTTATCGCTGCTCATGATCTGCGTGTTCACCTTAAGCTGGCCGCGCGTGAGCATGCGCGACGCCAAGCCCAGATACTCGGCCGCCTCGAGCGAGCCTTTTGCCGCGCGATAGCTGCTCGCGGCAAGATCGTGCCCCATTTCGCGGACGCGCGCATAGGTGCTCTTCTCGTTTTTGATGTGCGCCTGGATGATCTGAATCATGTTGACGTTGGGCATGTACTCGGTCAGCAGGCCCTCGAGTGTCACCATGCCGCGCGCGAACATCGTCACCACGCTCGGCAGCTCAACGTCGTTTTTGCGCGCCAGATTTAACAGCGAGGTTAAAAACTCGCCGATATCCAGGTCCTTAAGATCGAGCCCTGCAAAGTCGGCGACGATAAAGTCCAAGTCGGACAAAAAGGCCGAATGGTCGAGCTCGGCAGAATCGCCGCGCGTCACGGCAAAGCGCATAAGCGAATCCTTGAGCTTGGGAACGTCACCTTCGGCCACGGCGAAAATCATGTCCTTGACGATACCGCGGTCGTGACTCGACATGCGCCCGACCATGCCCAGGTCAATAAAGTAGACGATGCCGTCTTTGAGGATGATGTTTCCCGCATGCGGGTCGGCATGGAAAAAGCCATCGTCGAGCACCTGCGTCGAGTAGTCCTCGACGATCGCGGCGCCAATCTTTTCCAAGTCATAACCCTCGGCCACCAGGCGCTCGGGATCGGCAATGGAGATGCCGTCGATGTAGTCCATGACCACGACGTGTTCGGTGCAAAGGTCCAAGTAGGATTTGGGACACGAGACGCCATGCACGCTTTTGTGGAAGTCATAGAAATCGTTGAGGTTTTTGGCCTCGGCCAAAAAGTTGGTCTCCTCGCGAAACGAGGTCCACAGCTCTTCGACCACGCCATGCAGGTCCACAAACTGGTCGGTGTTGACGAACTTGGAAACAATGCGCACCACCGAACGGATGATGTCGATGTCCTGAGCCATCACCTGCTGCGCACCGGGGCGCTGCACCTTAACGGCCACGTCCTCGCCGGTCACCAGACGGGCGCGGTGCACCTGCGCGAGCGACGCGCTACCGAGCGGGTTGGGGTCGATCGCGTCGAATATCTGCCCCAGGCGCTGGCCATATTCCTCTTCCAAACAGCGGAGCACTACCTCATACGGCACCGGCTCTACGTCGGAGCGCAGACGGCGCAGCTCGTCGCAAAACCGCTGCGGCAAAATCTCGGAGCGGTTGGCCAGAATCTGCCCCATCTTGACGAACATGGGGCCGAGCTCTTCGAGCAGACGACGCAGGCGCACCGGCGTGAGGTTGTCCCATACGCGGTACTTTTTGATCAGGCGAACGATCTGCCCAATGCGCTCACGACGACCTGCCGGCGTGAGCTGGTATTCCTCGTCCGGCGCCATCGCGTCGGGCTCCTCAGGGACCATATCGACAGCGCGCGGCTTCTTGCGAGCGCCCGAGACGGCGGCCTCGACCTCGTCGACAACCGCCGCCTCGTCACCCAAGGGATCTTGATTGTTGTAATCGGTGGTGGAATCTGCCATCTGCGCTGCTACTCGGCCTCTTCGGCGTCCTCTGCGTCGTCGGGCTCAACGGACTCGACGGGCACCGAGGTCACGTTGTCCTCGACCGAATCGACGATGTCGCGCACATGGGCCAAAAAGGCCGTGCGCTCGGGGGCGGTCATGACGCGCACGCGGGCGAGGATGAGCTCGTCGAGCACGCGCTGGGCCGCAGTCTCGCCCTGCATGCCCAGGCGCTCGGTAAGGTCGGAGATGGTACCGCCGGCCTGCTCGAACATGTCGGACACGCTGCGGGCGATATCGGGGGTGCCGGCGTCCTTGCGCACCTGCTCGCCCTTGGCATTGAGGTCGTCGAGGACCTTCTTGCCGCCCTCGACGGCAACGGCGGCGGCACCGAAGCCCACGTTGATGGCACCGTTAACAAGCTGATCGAATTTCATAACCATGGTTGGCTCCAATCGTGAACAACTTCATTGGCCTACTTGTACCCAAGATTGGGCAAACGACACAAAATCGTTTGTCACCGGGATAGAAATCGAGCGAGGCAAAGCCTTTGACGGCGTTTGCCTCGCTCGCTCGTTGCAAGGTTATCTTTACCTTACGTTATCGTTCATCGCGAAGGAATTCTTCATGGCACAGCTCGTGGTGTAGAGCACCTTGCCCAACAGGGCATCGGTCTCCACGCGCACAAGCTCGGCAAAGGCCTCGTTGGCGCGGGCGAGCTCGGCGGGCACCTCAGCCTCGGGCAGTACGGCGACAACGGCGTCGACGTCGTGAATCTGCTTGTGGCCCATGCCGCCGACCTTCTCCTGATAATCCTCGACCGCGCGACCGCACTCATGGAAGCGAACATCGGCCAAGGCGCCAATCAGGCGATTCGCCCAATAGAAATTCTCGGACGTCACGCGAGCCTGCGTGTCGGCATAGTACTCGGGCATGGTCTCGACATTGGCGTACAGCGGCACAAGCGCGTTAAACGAGTTGGAACCAAACGCCATCCACTGCACGGCGCGATACGCCGGCTGGGCATAGGGGCGCAGCTGCAGCACGGCGAGCTGGCTGTTGCGGTTGATGCCGATGGGACGGTAGGCGCCGCGCGTGGCGGGCGTGCCCTTGCTGCCGTAGCAGTCGTACTCCGTGCCCTGGTAGTGGCTCGAAAGCACGTACTTGATGTCCTCGAGGGTCACCTTGCGCTCGGGCACGCGGCTCCAGGGAATGTCGTCGCTCTCGGGCGTGTAGTCGGCGTCGGGACCGTCCCACACATCGCTGGGGTTGAGGCAGCGCTGCATGTACCAGGCGCGCGGCGTGTTGTAGACGTGGTCGCTGTCGCTATGCGAGCCAAAGGCCTCGCGCGGGTTAAAGACCGTCGCCGGACCGTCGCCCTCGACACCCAACGTCAGGTCCAGATGCCACTCAGCCATCCAGGTGCGTAGGTCGGCAGAGCACATGTGGTCGACCTGCGCGCCCTCGGCGTCGTCCAAGTCAAAGCTGTCGATACCCAGCTGGTTGGGCATGGTCACATAGGCGTCGTCGGGTACGCGCTTGGCGATCCAGTGGTGGCCGCCGATGGTCTCGAGCCACCAGATCTCGTCAACGTCACTAAAGGCGATGCCGTTGTTCTCGTAGGTGCCGTAGCGTTCGAGCAGGTCGCCCAGAATGCGCACACCGTCGCGGGCGGACTTGGCATACGGCAACACCAGGGTCACCATGTCCTCCTCGCCCAGACCGCCGGGCTGCGCCGGCACATAGCCGTCCTCGCCCTCGTTACCCTTGGCGGGCACGTAGTCCACGAGCGGATCGGCGCCGCGGACGCGCTCGTTGGTGGTGAGCGTCTCGGTTGCGGACATGCCAACATTGAGCTCATTGAAGCCGGCCTCGGCCCAAATGCCATGACCCGGGACAACGTCGGGGACGCTTGTGTAACGCATGGGGTTGTCGGGCAGCTCAACGGTCAGGTGGCTCAGGACACTCGTGTAGACACGCGGCTGCTCGTCGGGATGCACTACGCGCATGCGCTTGGGCTCAAATACCCCATTGGGCGAGTCCTCGTTGCGGGCAACCAGCGTCGACCCGTCGTAGCTCGCGTTCTTACCGACCAAAATCGTTGTGCACGGCATGCGCATCCTCCTTGAGCGAAGAAATCAAACGGCAACAGTGTATCGCTTCGATGCAAAAAGGGCGAAACCACAGCCTCGGCAGCCCCCGTGATCAAAAGCCTATTTCGATGCGCGCTCGGCCGCTTCGATCACGTGTTTGGCGAGAATCGCGGTGGTCACAGCCCCCACGCCGCCCGGCACAGGCGTGATGGCGCTAACGACCGGCTCCGCAGCATCAAAATCGACGTCGCCGACCAGCTTGCCGGCGGCCTCGTCCCAGTTAATGCCCACATCGATGATCGTCTGGCCCTCGCGAACCGCATCCGCGCCAATCGTGCGCGCGCGTCCAACGGCCGCAACCACTACATCAGCCGCACGACACTCGGCAGCAAGGTCGCGCGTGTGCGTATGGCACGTCGTCACCGTGGCATTGCGAGCCGTAAGCATGGCGGCAACAGGACGGCCAATCACCAGAGACCGACCGACGACCGCGACCTTGGCCCCATCCAGCTCAACACCGTAATGGTCCAGCAACGCCAACACGGCCTCAGCCGTGCAAGGAGCAAAGCCCTCGCCTCGCCCCGAAAGCGTGGTAAGTAGCGAGGCCGGCGTCATGGAGTCGACATCCTTGGCGGGATCGAGTGCCGCGGCAACCGCATCCTCGTCAAGCCCAGCGGGCAGCGGGCGAAACACTAGGCACCCATGAACGGCGGGGTCGGCATTGATGTCCTTAATAGCCGCCAGCAGCTCATCCTGCGAAGCATCGGCGGGAAGCAAAACGCGGCGAGCCTCAATGCCAGCCTTTTCACAGCGCTTGAGGGCGCCGCGCTCGTATGATAGATCGTCCTCGCGCTCGCCCACACGAACGATGGCCAGCGTCGGCACAACGCCGCGTTCGCGCAGGACGGCGCAGCGAGCAGCGAGTTCCTCGGTCAAGGCACGGGCAACGGGAGCACCCTTGAGCAGCTCTGCCATGGCTATCCCCTCTTCCTGGCTGCGTCGGCGGCGCGGCGCGCCAGCGCATCGGCGCGCGGCAGCCACGTATCCAACAGATCATCGCACGCTGCCTCGAGCTCCTCGGCGCGCGCCCGGTCTTTCATAGATGTGGTGTTGGCAAAGAGCGTCAGGCTCGCACCCTGCATGGCGGCGCGGCAGAACACGGCACCGCACGCCACGTCGGACAGCAGCTGGCGCGACCCTTTGTCCGCCATGTCCTCGAGCAGCGCCAGCGCGCGCCCGCAGGCATCCATAATACGATACGGTGGCATAGCCGCCACGTGCAGCGCATCCTGAATCGCAGCCGGTCGAGCCGGATCCTCACGCGGAATACCGTACGCCGCGGACACCTGGCCGTACGCGCAAACATCCTCGGCGACCAGACCCACAAGCTCCTGCGCCAACTCATCCGCCTGGGCAAACGCGTGCGCCAAATCGTCCGCTCGATCGGCAAGCGCGGGATTGGTTGCCCCGTAGCGCGCGACCATCCCGCAAAGCGAGGCGCCCAGCGCGCCCACAAAGGCGCTCGCGCTGCCACCGCCGGGAACCGGCTCGCGCGCGGCAAGTGCCTCGGCAAACTCTCGACAGGTTTTATCCATCATCTCTTGGCTCATACGCACGCACCTTCAAGTCATATAGATCGGTCGGGCGGCAACCGCCGGCCAACTGTATCGATCAAGTAATGGTGCTAAGTCTAGCCCATAAGCACATGAGCGTCAGCGAACCTGGCCATCGCGGATTTCTATGACACACGATAGGCGTCGGCACCGCAAGCATGGGACACATGGCCCACCTTTCGAGACTTCCGGACGTCAAAAACTGAGGCATATCTATAAACAAGGAATCTGTTGGGGCAACGCCCACGTACACACGCCCCATTAAAACAACGGGCACCTCACCCTGGGGAGGGCCGACGGCATCGGCCCTCCCCTCTCCCGGACATATTGCCACTTGTCGGCGCATATCCGGCCATCAGAATGGGACACATGGCCCACCCTAGCGAGCCGTCCACGCGTACAGTAAAGGCAGGTAATCCATGGGCGGTTACAGATGAGGAGACACGACCATGAAAAAGAAGGCCTTTGCGATTCTCACCCTCTGCATCAGTCTCTTTGCTGCAGTTGCCCTGGTGGGTTGCGGCGGAAGCGGTGGCGCTACCGGCAGTGGCGGTGGCGGCGGCGCGGAAAAACCAGCCGTGGATATGAGGACCGACTTCATCTGGTTTAAGGTCGAGGTCCCCGAGGGCGTCGAGATCACCGACGTCGCTGGCGACACCGCCGATAGGGCCCAGTTTAAGTTCACCGAGAGCGAGCACGCCAGCGATCGCTTCATCCCTGTCTTCGACTCTGACAAGAACGCCGACGAGCTGTTCGACTACGAGGCAAAGTGGAAGGCCAACTCCGGATGGACCGAGAGCGACCCCGTTAAGTACAACGGCAAGACCTGGCGCAGCGCCTACTTCACGCACTCGGGCGGCGTGACGACCGAGTACTTCACCGACGTTGACGGTGGCAGCGTGTATGTGCGCATCGACAACGTAGAAGAGCACAAGGACGCCGTCGAGACCATGATGAAGTCCCTGGAGTTTGCCGATGACATCGCCAAGGCCAAGACCGAGGCCATGGATGTCAAGCTCGACGATATCGAGATCAAGCGCTAAAGCTCCAACGGCATGCAGCAGCGCCGTTTTAACTCAGCCGGGATGCAAGGTGCGACTCCTTGCATCCCGGTTTTTTGTGTTCGAAAGCGCCCGATCACATCACCATATTGAACACGTTGACGAATTCCTGCGCCTTCGCGTGGCTGCTGAGGCCAAGGTGCAGGCGGTCAACAGCCGGCTACCGCGCCTCTGTTTTCCCTGGCATTTCATTCTAGTAGCCACGAGACCCTTTCTCGAAGACCTCCGACGACGTCGCAGTTTCTGTCCCCGCCAGGCTTTATGATAATCGCCATTAGCCAGCCATTATCTATTAAGCAGCATCCCTCAAGAGGAAAGCGGGAGATACGAATGGGCACACCAAAACCGTCTTTGCGCGACTGCATCTACGGACTTGCCGTTGGCGACGCACTGGGCGTTCCCTACGAGTTCAGGTCCCGCGGCACGTTCGAATGCACCGACATGATTGGCTATGGCACGCATGGGCAACCCGCCGGCACCTGGAGCGACGACACATCTATGACGCTTGCTACCTGTGACTCGATTAGGGAGCTCGGGCATATCGACACCGCGGACATGCGCGACAAGTTCGTAGGCTGGATTGCCCGTGGCGAATATACGATCGACGGTGTTTTCGATTACGGCGGAACGACCGCCCGCGCCTTGCGTGCCGGCAAAGGAGGCTCCGGCGAGCGCGACAACGGCAACGGATCGCTCATGCGCATCGCGCCCCTGGCGTTTGTCGACGCGACGGGCGAAGAGATCTGCGAGGTCTCCGCAATCACCCACGCTCATAGAACATCGACCGACACATGCGTCATATTTGTCGAGCTGATGAGAGACGTGCTGAGCGGCGCACTCCCCTCGTGGGCGCTGCAACTGAAAAGCGCACCCGAGCACGAAATCAGATCCGGCGGCTTTGTGCGCGACACGCTTAAGGCAGCTACCTGGTGCTTCGTCAACACAAACTGTTACGAAGATTGCGTGCTTACCGCCGTCAATCTGGGCGACGACACCGACACCACCGCAGCCGTCGCAGGCGCCCTCGCCGGCACGGCCTACGGTATCGAGACCATCCCGCAGGAATGGGTCGACACCCTGCGCGGTAAAGAGCTGATTGAGAACTGTCTGTTTTAGGGCACGTCGGCAGCAGAAGCAAGCCAGGAGGCATGGTGGAGAGGTCGATGTTGCGTGCGGGTGCGGGGGTCTTTGCGCGACTCCTTCAGCGCGTTCTCGTAGAGCGCCTTGTAGTCGGGCTCTTGACCGGTCTCTCCGCCCTGTGCAGGGTCGATCGGATCGGTCTCGGCGGGCGTGGTCTCCTGGGCCATGCTCCCTCCATTTCCGCCCCGCACGGGGCATCGTCTTGCCCCGTGCGGGGCGCTTTTCGACATGAAAAGGCCACCCGTGCGGATGGCCTGGTTCAACGTTTTGGTCGGGGCGGCGGAACTCGAACCCGCACGGGCGATCTCCACGTGCTCCTGAGGCACGCGCGTCTGCCATTCCGCCACGCCCCGGTAAGATGTGGCCCGCAGTTTAATCCGCGGTCGATGTGGTAAAATAATCTTGAAAAGAGCGCCTAGACCTGGGTGAGGAACCGAGGCCGCGGGCGCTTTTTCTATGGACGTGCGACTTGGCCGTCAGGCAGGATGCACCAGACGTTCACGGCCGTCCCTCCCGACTGCATGTCTGCGGCAATCGCGCGGGCACGGTCAACATCATTGACCTTTTGCAATCCAAGATAAGTCACCTTCTCCCCGGAGCCCACCGCCTCAAGCTGAGCCTTTGCGTGGCGAAGCCTTGCGGAGATTTTTTAGCCGAAGTTGGGCATTTAATTTCGGCATAGCCCAACGATGTCTGGATATCAGGGACGACATCCTGATCTGACGGAAGAAACTTTATGAAGCGCTCATAGGGCGAAATCTTGGCTGCGACCCAGAGCTCATCGCCATTTGGGTTGGCATATACAGCCGTCCCCCCGGTATTCCTAATCGAGCCGCATTCCCATGTCGCCCCGTACTGCCCACCAAGGAGCCGCACAAACTCGCCGATAGTCGCCTCGTAGTTCTGTTCGGTTTTCTCCCTCGCAAACCTATTCCAGGCGTCTCTTCTTGCCGCCTCGAATATCTCGGAAAGCTCAGACGAAGGTATCCACTGTCTGCCGGACTGGGCAGCGAACCGATCGAGGCATGCATGCTTGAGTGCGTCCTCCTGAATCCTCGGCAGGCCGCAATCATCTATCTCCCTGAACCGTTCATGCAGCTCGCGCAGCTCCTCCGGCCTCACGCCCTCCACGAGCTCCGCGTCCGGGTCGTCCCCGAAGCCGGGAACCACCTTGCAGTCGCAGTGCCGGTGGAAGTGCTTGAACTCGCCGGCTGACTTGCGCGTGTGGTAGACCGTGCCGCGGCTCGCGAGCATGATGCAGAAGGTGCAGGTCTCGAATCCCGTCGGCACGCGCGAAGCGCACGCCGCGGTCCTTGTCGCGGCCCACGTTGGAGATGATCGTCTCGTTCAGGCTGCGGAACGCGTCGTTCCTGGCATACTCGCCGCACGCCCTCGCGAACGCCGCGTCGCCGCCCTTCACGAGCTTCTTCGCCTGGTAGCGCACGACTTCATCGGCGGGGCCCCGGCCTGTAGGTCGCCATGGTGACGCGCAGCAGGGCCGGATTACCAGCTGGATCGACACTACTCCAAAACAGAGAGCGCGGCATCCCACCTGGCTCGTTCCGCAAGATGAGCGCCGGCGACCAGCAGAAGGTGCTGGACGCGGCGCTCTGGTCGGCGCGTGAGGGGGCGGGTCCGAAGGGACTGCACCCGATCGAGCACTCAGGGGAATATGCAGTCGACATGTCCAAGGTCGCCTCCAAGGGCTACAGGGCGAAAGTGGCGGGCGCCGTCGGCGTCGACGCGGCAGACGGCGTCCACGCGAGCATCAAGCGCATCCTCACGCACCGCGGCGGGACGAACGGCGAGGACCTGTACGCCATCGACCTAGCGACCGGCAGGACCGTGACAAGCTGCGTGAACTCGAGCGTCGGTAGCGCCGTTGTGCCCCCGGCGAAGTTCGGCAAGAAAGTCGCCGCCGCCATCGAGGACGGTCGGCGCATCGCACTCCTCCACAACCACCCGAAATCGGGCATCCCGAGCGCGGCCGACTTGCGAGCTGTCGGAGACAAGGGCTGCTCGCTGGGAATCATCGCAGCTCATGACGGGAGCATCTACATCTTCAGGAAGGTATCCGAGCCAAATCCGATTTATAATGTGACCCAAGACGACTTGGATGAGATCCGCGGCCTCTACCACGGCGGCAAGAGGCTTCTCCGCGCGATTCGAGAAAGGATTGGTTTCGAAATTGAGCATATTGCGTAGCATCTTGAACGAAGCCATCGACTACCGCGCGGGCCGCGACGATATCGACGCCATAGGCCACGTCCTCGACTCCAAGCCGCAGGCCATCCAGGACCTTTGGCTTGAAGAGGCCAGATACGACGATGAGAACCGCAGGGAGTACTACGAACTGTTCGGTCCTGAAAAATACGAGGATGCCCTCGAGGCCGATATAGTCGAGACATTCGAGCGCGGACTAAATAGCTAGTCAACAGGCCCCGCCCCGGCGGGGCTTTTTCATGCCGCGTGACATTGGCCGGAACATCCTCCCGAACGAGGGAGGACCCATGAACCCCATAACCGAATGCAAGCGATACTCCGACTGCGCTATCAGGCTCGGCTTCGGCTTCACCCAGCCCGACGTGCTGATATGCACCGTGCGAGGCGACGAGGTGGGGCCGGGCGACGGCTGCACCATGGGCATCCCCGGCGAGCCCGTGCAGACCGCCGAGGCGTGCGAGGTGGACGTCAACGGCAGCGTGGGCTACGGCGCGGAGGTGCTGAGCTGATGGCCGCGCCGCGAAAGGTCGGCAGAGAGAAGTGGAGCGCAAAGAACGACACGTGGACCGACCGCAACGGCGTCGTCACGGAGGGAATGAGCGCCAAGGGCTTCACGCGCGGCAGCGCAAAGGGCCTGCTCGCCTCCGACATCTCCGGGCTCGTCGAGGTGCGCGAGGACAACCGCGAGGCCATCGCCAACGCCATCGACCTGGCGCTCGTCACCGCGCTGGAGGAGGTCGGCCTCGTCGCGGAGGGCTACGCCAAGCGCGCCCGCCCGGTCGACACGGGCCGATTGCGCAACTCCACCACCCACATCGTCGACGAGGGCGGCAAGTGCGCCGTCATCGGCACGAACGTCGAGTACGCGCCATATGTCGAACTGGGAACGAGGCACCAGAAGCCGCAGCCCTACCTCAAGCCGGCGGCAAAGGACCACGCACCGACATACCGCGCCATCATGCAGAAGCATCTCGGCGGCCGACGCCCGCGTTACTCCGTGCCGACAATGTCCGCGCCGCGAGGGAACGCGGCGCGCGCCGGTCCCGAGGCAAGGGGCGACAGCGCGTCATCCACTCCGAAGAACGGGAGAAAGAAGTTGGCACTCACACGCAGGATGCTCAAGGCAATGGGCATCGAGGACGAGAAGATTGACCAGATCATCGAGGAGCATGCCGAGAGTGTGAACGCGCTCACGACGCAGAGTGACGAGTTCAAGGAGGCTGCGGGCAAGGCGGACGACCACAAGAAGTAGTTGGACGCATTCAAGGCCAAGTTTGATCACCAGTTAGATCGACACTGCTCCAAAACTCCTGCACGAGACCCCGGGGCGCACGCGCGGTTTGATTACCAGTTAGATCGACACTGCTCCAAAACGTCTGCCTTTGGATGCTCCACGTCTCCATGGTTTGATTACCAGTTAGATCGACACTGCTCCAAAACTTTATCTGTATCCACTTCTAAAGAGTGGGTGTTTGATTACCAGTTAGATCGACACTGCTCCAAAACCGATGAATGGGCGTACCTACGCGACAACGGTTTGATTACCAGTTAGATCGACACTGCTCCAAAACTTGCGCTCCTTTGCGCTCGTGGGGCTTGGGTTTGATTACCAGTTAGATCGACACTGCTCCAAAACCGACGAACGACGTTATGCCGCCCTCCTTTGTTTGATTACCAGTTAGATCGACACTGCTCCAAAACACGGAAGGCTTGCTCGGGAGTCTTGTAGTTGTTTGATTACCAGTTAGATCGACACTGCTCCAAAACCCGCTATAAGCCCACTAAATGCGATTTAAGTTTGATTACCAGTTAGATCGACACTGCTCCAAAACAATACAACTAGCCAAACGGCCCAGGCGTTGTTTGATTACCAGTTAGATCGACACTGCTCCAAAACTCGACCTTGAGCCTCGCCGCGATGGGCGCCGTTTGATTACCAGTTAGATCGACACTGCTCCAAAACTCGACCTTGAGCCTCGCCGCGATGGGCGCCGTTTGATTACCAGTTAGATCGACACTGCTCCAAAACTCGACCTTGAGCCTCGCCG
>OLSB01002469.1_pt1 | contig 15267 bp, 16 predicted proteins | sample 1672071 | NCBI WGS metagenome assembly OLSB01 (sample SAMEA3136642, study PRJEB25190) | human gut metagenome | biome: human gut; feature: human-associated habitat; material: faeces | place: Austria | collected 2013 | reverse complement strand
GAAAGATTGGCACGATGGTTGTGCTAATTCCTGCGCCAGATTCCTTCTCTTTCGAGCTTATTGAATTATTCAGCGTTACCTTGAGGGGAAGGTGTCGGCGCAAGCCGACGAATGAGGTGTTTTTTTAATCCGTTGCTATATTTTAAGTATTTGCTTTTGCGTCAGCCCGACCGGACGGCGGCAAAAGAGACAACATGAAGCGTAGCAACGGTTTAAAAGACTACACTTTCGGGTGGGGTGTTTTCGCTTTATTATCTATATAATTATGCAGAATATGCTGATACGCTGGGAGGCGAATAAACTTGGACGTTTTGGATGTTTGCAGCAGCTTTTCCGTCGGAGATAAAGAAAAACTGAGCGCGGATTTCATCGGACGTGGAAACCTTTGGATAAACAATGTCTATAACGCTTCCGTGAATGATCTTGCCCGCTACGTTTTGTGCGAGGCGATCTTCAAAACCGCGCCCGGGCAGCTTTCCATACTGGGATATGACGGCGACCTCTCCGGCGTGTTCGCGCCCTTTGCCGCACTCTCAGCCGGAGAATCACGCATCCTCAATTTTATAACGGACGAAAAGCAGCTAATGCCAAAGCTCAGGGATCTCCAGCAGCAGATATTGGCGGTGCAGAATGTCATTCAGGGGCGCGAAAATTCGCTTATTGAGTTTCGCAAGCGCGTGCAGCGCTCAATAGAGGGCTACAAGCTTGTGGTGCTCTCCATGGACATGGGTCTTATAAATTCGGAGCTTATGGCGCAGCTATCGCGCCTGATGCGCAGCGGCCCCGCCTTCGGCATCTCGTTTCTTATAATCTCCACTACATATATAACCCTGCAAACCTCCGACGGCCGCGAGATCGAGAGAAGCATACGCTCGATTGCCCCGAACATCACCGTTTTAGAGCCGGGGACGGGCAGTGTGTCAATAGAGGGCGGCGGCAGAGCGCCGTATCAGCCCGTGCCTGCGGAGACGATAATCCGGGACAGCGAAGCCTTTGTCGAAAAGGTTCGCACGGCACAGCTTCCGACGGTGCGCTTTGCCGAGCTGCACGATATGGAGCATTTCTGGACCGAGAGTAGCGTCGACGGCCTGACCTTCTGCGTCGGCAAATACGGCATAAACAACATGGAGATCACCATCGGCGATGAGATAAATCAGCGCCACAACGCTGTTATAACAGGCGCTGTCGGCCAGGGCAAATCAAACCTCATTTCCGTTATAATACACAGCCTTTGCATGAGATATTCGCCCAGGGAGCTGCAAATGTACCTGCTCGATTTTAAGGAGGGCGTCACCTTCAAGGCGTTTTCAAACATCGGACAGCCGGATTATCTGCCCCACGCGAGAACGCTCGGACTCGAGAGCGACGTCAGCTTCGGCCTTGCGGTGCTAAATTCCCTTTTCCACGAATACCAGAGCCGCATGAAGCTGTTGAAAGAGAAAAACATGAAAAGCATCCGCGAGCTGCGGCTGCGCTTTCCCGAGATAGAAATGCCGCGCATAGTCGTTATCATCGACGAATTTCAGATGATGTTCGGTGACGATAACCAGACCGGGCAGAAGATAGCCGATATGCTCGAAAAATCGGTGCGATTATTCCGCGCGGCGGGTATACATTTTATCCTCGCCTCGCAGACGCTGAGCGACAGCAGGGCGCTGGCGAACAATAAAGAAAGCATTTTCGGCCAGATACCCATCCGCATCGCGCTGAAAAACTCGGAAAGAGAGGCGCGGGAGGTGCTCTCGCAGAATAACCCCGCCGCGGCCTATGTCCGCCCGCGAGAATCGGTCGTGAACCTCGATTACGGCGAGCTGTCGCAAAACCGCAAAACCGTCATTGCCTTTGCAGACGAGGCGATACTGAGACCCATTCGCCGCAAAATGTGGGAGAGTGCGCGCGGCTACACTACCCCGCCCTATGTGTTTGAGAGCGAGCGGCGCATAAGCGTTTCAAACGGCATCGAGACGATCAATGGGCTTCGCAAAACGTCCAAAGTGCCCGTGGCCGTTATCGGCGATAAAATTTCCATCGACGGGGAGCGCATCGCCCTGCCGATGCTCCATGAGCCGGGGCGGAATATCGCCGTTTTCGGCGCCCCTGACGGCGACTGCAATCAGGCCGTCGGCATTCTCCAGAGCGCGGCGGCGTCCCTCGCGGCGCAGCATCCCAAGGGCGACGCCCGCTTCATGTTCTGCGATTTTGAGGAAGCGGGGCAGAGTTACGAGCGGAAATATCCGCATTTTGCGTTGCTTATGGAAAACCTGGGCTTCTTCATCGAGGATATCCCCCGCGAGCAGTTTTCCGAGACCATTCAGGAGCTTATGGCTCAGCCGCCGGAGGGCGAGACCGTTTATATATTCGGCTCGACGATGGATCGCTGGGAGTTTGAGCCCGATCCCTTCGGACAGGCGTCCGTGCTCAAGGAGTTTGTCGAAAAAGGCCCATCCAGGCGGATACATTTCATTGGCTGGTGGGTCAAGGCGTCCAAATTCACGGCTCAGGTCGCGGGCTTTGGCAATTCCGACGCCTTCAACTCCAAGATCTTTCTGCGCATCGACGAGCGGACGATACAGTCGCTGACAAGTCCGTTCATCCGCTGGTCTGCGCAGGTAAATCGCGGCCTTATCATCGACGATGTTGAGTTTTCCGAGGAGATGCCGTTCATTCCATACGCGCCGGTGACGCAAGCCGACGCAAACGCATTCCGGAATCTAAAATAGGAGGAACAAATTATGTCTGCGGTACAGCAAATAATTCAGGCGGTGGGCGCGTCCGAACGCCAGATAGAGGAGCAGATCAGCAAGCTGACTGCCTACAACGACCAAATAGACAGGGCGATGCAGCAGGTTCAGTCTCAGCTTGCCGGCAGCACCATGTCATACGACCAGAAAATGCTCCAGCAGCTTCAGCAGACCAAGAAGCAGCTTGAGGACACCATAAAAATGCTGCGCACAGCCAAGGAAAAATTGGCTCAGGTTCGCGCGATTTAAAAGGAGGAGTTCATGATGGAATTACAGGAACTTGTCGTTTCTATACAGCAGATAAAGGCCAGCTCTTCCGAGCTTTCCGGCATGGTCTCCGCCGCGGGTCAGGGGCTTTCGACTCAGGCGCGGAATATTGCGGCTCTCACCCGCCCCAGCCAGAGCGGTCAGCAGGCGGCCATGGCGGTGTCCACCGCGTCTCAGGCGCTCCTGCGCGCGGCGTCGTCGATGAAAACGCTCGAGCGCACCTGCGATGATTTCATAAACAGCGTGCGGAAATAAGCATGGAAGTCAGCAATAATCAAAAGGTTCAGGCCAAGACCTATGCCCGCAACGATCTGCGCAGCAATGTGACTAATATCACGCGCGAGAGCGGCGAAATTCAAAACACCCTCGCTCTGCTCGACAGCCTTTTAAACGGTTCTCTAACGGGTATGGGCGGCAAGGCGTCAGCGCTCTGCCAGAAGGCCATAAGCGACCTGTCCCAGGCGATGCAGCATATAAATCAGGCAGGCTCGCATATCGACAAGCTCAAGACGACAGAGGAGGTGCCCGACGATGAATATTGAGGAGCTTTGCGGTCGGATTCACGCGGCTCTCGGGCGCATAGACTCCGGCATCGCGAATTTAGAGCGGGAGCGAAATTATATTCTGAGCACCATGAATAAATTGCAGTCAAACTTCGGCGATCAGAGCGCGGGTCAGCAGGCGGTAACGGAGCTGTACAGAGCCATAAACAGCATAGCCGCCGCCGATTCATCGCTTAACGCTTTGAGGGTGGAGCTTGGCAGATACACGGATGAAATAAAACGGCGATAGATGGAGGATACACATATGGAACGAAAAGCCTTTGGCATTGACCTCGGCACTACATATTCGGCCATCGCGGTCTATGAGGACGGCGAAACACAGATACTTAAAAACGCGGAGGGCACGGAAACCACCCCCTCGGTCATATTCTTCACCGGCGTCACCTCTACAGGCGAAGACGATCTTTTAGTCGGTCAGGAGGCGAAAAACTCCGCGGAGACAGAGCCCAATAACGTTGTGCAGTTTATAAAGCGCAAGATGGGTCAGAACGGCCCGGCTGTAAATTTCCGCGCTCCCAGCGGCAAGAGCTACACGCCGGAGATGCTCTCGTCATTTATCCTGCGCAAGCTCTGTCAGGACGCAGAGCAGTATGTCGGCGAGGGCGAGATACGCGACGTTGTCATAACCGTGCCCGCATATTTTGACGACGCCCGCCGCACCGCGACAAAGCAGGCCGGCGTCATTGCGGGTCTGAACGTCCTCGCCGTCGTAAACGAACCCACCGCAGCGGCCATTGCCTACGGCTTTGGCAGGGATACCGACGCGCGCGTGCTCGTTTATGACCTCGGCGGCGGCACTTTTGACGTCACCATCATGGATATCAAGGGCAAGCACTTTGACACGCTGGCCACCGGCGGCGATTCCATGCTCGGCGGCTATAACTTTGACGGCAGGCTCTCCGAGCTTATCCAGAAAAAGCTCGCAGAGCAGGGTGCTGAGCTCGACGACGATGATGACCTACTGTTCGCCGAGATACGCGAGAAGGCCGAGCGCGCAAAGCGCATGCTTACCGATAAGGAAACGGCGCGACTGCGGCTGAGAGGCATAAAGCAGGCCGTGGAGATCACCCGCGAGGAGTTTGAGGAAGCCACCGCAGACCTGCTAAAACGCACTCAGGTGAAGCTCGAACAGGTGATGGCGGATAAGAACATCACATGGGACGAGATAGACGAACTGCTTGTAATCGGCGGCTCGACCCGCATGCCGATGGTCAAAAAGATGCTAGAATCGCTCTCGGGCAAGCAGGTGAAATACAAGGTCGACCCAGACACGGCTGTAGCTCAGGGCGCAGCTATCTTCGCCAGCACCTTTGAGCCGGACGCCGAGAGCGGTGAGCCCCGCCGCGACGCCAGAACGGCAAATGCGGAGGGCGCAGGCGGCGCTCTGGCAAACCAGATCACCATTTCCGACGTTACAAGTCAGTCCCTCGGCGTCGTCCTGCTCGATTCCGCGGCAAACCGTAAATACAATCAGGTGATTATCCCGCGCAACAGCAAAATACCCACCACCTGCTCGCAGACGGCCTACACCGTCGTCGATAACCAGACGGAGCTTCTCGTTCAGGTAACTGAGGGCAATGACGCAGAGCTGGAGTTTGTCAAGATAGTCGGCGAGAGCACGCTGTCGATACCCGCCTACCCCAAGGGCTCGCCCGTTGAGATAATCTATGCCTACGACCCGGATCAGATGGTGACTATCGAGGTCATCGACAAGGTCGCCGACAAAAGCCTCGGCACATTTGAGGTCGACCGCTCCTCGAATATGAGCGCGGAGGAAGTCGCCCTCGCCGCCGAGATAGTGGGCAGAACAAACGTGGAATAAGGAGAGTGACGCATGGAAAATCCCGAGGATATTGTAAAGACGGAAGCCGCGCCCGATGACGGAAAGCTTGCGGCTGTTGAAAATGAGCTTCATGAGCTGCGCTCGGAGCTAACTGCCCTGCGCGATCTGTTCTCTCGCAGGCTTATGAATGACAAGCAGAAGGCAGAGCTTATCCAGACGCTCACGGCAGGCGCAAATTTTGCCTGCATAGAGCCGTTTCTCTATGATCTCATCCTGCTGCTCGATCGCATCGACAGCTCAGATGACGAGCTTGTGCAGTCTGTTCAGGAGGAGCTTATGGAGATACTCGAGCGGCGCGGCGTCGAGAAGATAGAGGTGGCAAGCGAGTTTGATCCCCGCCTGTGCAAGGCCGTTCGCGTCGTCGAGAGCGAGGATGCAGGCGCCATGCGCATCGGCGGAGTTTTGCGCAGCGGATACACTTTTGCCGGTCGGGTGGTACGTCCGGCGGAGGTCGTTGTAATCAAGCCGAAAAAGCCTGATGAGCCGGAAGAGAGCACGGTACAATGATAAATTACTACGAAGAGCTAAAGCTTGACAAAAGCCGTTCCGCGAGCGAGCTTGCGGACGATCTCATCAGGCTCGAGAGCGTTTGGACGGATCGCGCCGCCACCCGCTCGGAGAAGTCGATGGAGATGCTGACGCTGATAGCGCAGGCGAAAAAAGTCTTTGCCTCGGAAGCCTCCAAAGCCGACTACGAGCGCAGGCTTTTCGCTCCGCCAAAGCCCGACGAGGCAGCCGACCCCGACGCCGCGCGCAGAGCCGAGTTTGAAAAATGGAGCAAGACCGCCGAAGACTACTATTCCCGCGGGGAGCTGGACATGGCGAAAACGGCGCTTGGCCGCGCCATGCCGAACGCCGACGAGAACGATTTTGCCTTCATGAACCTTGCGGCACAGATCTATAACGAAAACGACGAGCCCTCGGTAGCTCTCGACTACATAAACAAGGCCATTCTGCTCGCACCCGAGCTTGCGGAGCTGTACCTCACCAAAGCGGATGTTTTGCAGAGCCTTTATATTGAGGAGCGTCAGCACCGCTACGGAAATCCGCAGCTTCACTTCCGGCAGATGAAAGATATGCTGCGCATGGCATCGCAAAAGGCGAAGGCGCAGGGCGATAAGCCCACGCAGTCCCGCGCGGACGGAATATTGGCCTACACCTGCTATTTTAACGACGCAGGCAGCGGCGAGGACAAAGCCCTCGGAGAGCGGCTTGCTATAGAAGCCGTCAAAAGCGGCGACGCTTCCGGCCTTGGTCAGCGGGTGCTCGATGATCTGGCAAAGAAGCGTGACGCCGCCGACAGAGCGGCAAAGCTCGAGCAGGAGCGCCGGGCGGAGCTGGAGCGGAAAGAGCGCGAACGTCAGGCGGCAGCCGAGCGCGCCGAGCAGGAGCGGCTGGAGGCCGAGAGGCTCGCCGAGCTTAAAAAGAAAAAGGCCGCAGCCGCAAAACGCTGCCGGCGCATCATCGCGCTGTCCTTAGCTCTGTCCTTAGTTCTGATCCTCATACTCGCGGGCGGCTTTTCGATGCGGCGTAAGCTGGTGCTCGTCGGAGATCACGTTAATTACTCCTTCGACTCTGCAAGCGGCGAGCTGCGCATCAGCGGCAGAGGGGAGACATGGGACTTTCCCTTAACGGGTATTTTCGGCCACGGCGGTATCCGTGCGCCATGGGATGAACACCGATTCTTCGGAGTAACGAATACTTTAGAGCCGATTTTGGACATTATCGCAAAGCGGCCTGATTTCACTCAGAATGACGTCCAATCTTTGGTCATTGAGGACGGCATCACCTATATCGGGAAAAATCTGTTCCAGTATTTTGGCTCGATCACCGACGTCACGATACCCGAGAGCGTAAAAGGTATCCAAAGCTGGGCATTTGAGAGCTGCGGCAACGCTGTTATCCATCTTCCGGGCAGCATTGAATATGTGAGCAGTAGCGCTTTCTCCGGCTGCAAGGCCGTGGAATACGACGGCACGTTAGAGGATTGGCTGCGGCTTTGCGGAGATTATTACAATGTCTTCGACAGCGGCGTTTTAACGGTCCAATGCAGCAACGGGCATATCGAGCGGCCCGAAGTGTATGGCGAGATCGACGTCTATTACGACGGCACATGTCAGGATATGCAGGAGCTGCTGGCGTCTCTGTCCACGGAGGTGGAGAGCACCGTGACCATCCATTGCTCCGACGGGAACATTGTGCTTAACAGTGAATACTAATTTTCAAAAATAGAGAAAGGATGTATGGGATGACAAACTTTTATGAAGAGTTGAAGCTGGACAAGGCCATGTCCTCTGCCGAGCTTCAGGATAACCTGATACGTCTGGAGAGCATATGGACAGACAGAGCCAGCACCCGCCCGGAGAAGGCGACAGAGATGCTGGCGCTGATTGCTCAGGCCAAAAAGGTCTTTGCCTCCGAGACCTCCAAGGCCGCCTACGACAGGGAGCTTTTCGCACCACCGAAAATTGAGGAGGCTGCCGATCCCGAGGCCGCGCGCAAGGCCGAGTTTGAAAAATGGAGGGACACCGCCCGCGATTATCTGTCCCGCGGGGAAAACGACATGGCGAAAACCGCGCTCGAGCGCGCCCTGCCTAATGCGGATGAAAACGATTTTTCTTTCCTCGATATGGCGGCGCATATCTGCAAGCTAAACGGCGAGTATCAGGCAGCGCTCTCCCACATAAACAAGGCCATTTTGGTTGCCCCCGACCTTGCAGACCTCTACATAACCAAGGCGCAGGTATATGAGTCGCTTTATCATGAAGAGAACAATGCTCGCAACAAGGATGCCGCGCTCGCCCTCCGTCAGGCGCGCGAGACCATGCGTATGGCGTCGGACAAGGCCGCGAGGCAGGGCGATACCGCCGCTCAGGCTCGCGCCGACGGTGCCTTGGCTTTCCTTCTGTATTTCAACGAGCCGAGGGACGTCGCCACGGCCGAAAAATACGCTAAAAGAGCCCTTGAAAACGGCGACAGCTTTGGCAACGCCAAGAGAGTTCTGGATGACCTTGCCGCGTCCCGTGATGCCGCCGAGAAAGCCGCAAAGCTCGAGCAGGAACGTCGTGCGGAGCTGGCGAAGAAAAACGCCGCCGAGCGCGAGCGGCAGGCAAAGCTCGAGCAGGAGCGGCAGCAGAAAATTGCGGCAGCGGATGCGGCACAGAAAAAAGCAAATTCCCTGTATGTGTTCGGCTGGATAGCCGTAGTGCTGTCGTTTGCGCTGGTCTTCGTTATAAAGCAGCCGGCTACCGCCGTGCTTGTGGCGCTCATTGCCCTCGGCAGCGTCGCGCTGCTAAACTACGCCGATAACTTCAAAAATGTCTTCGGCTCCAACGTAGTCATAGGCGCAAGCTTTGTTTTGGGCTTCACGAACAGCTTCATAACGGCGACCGCCGCCTATGATATGATCGGACACAACGCCTCCGGCGCGGGCAAAACCTGGATCATCTTCGGTATCCTGCTCGCCATATACGCCGCCGTCATCTTCATCGCAAAGGCGATAGGCAAGCGAGCAAGCAAGCGGACAAATTATAAATAAAAAAGGAGATAGATATTGTGGGAAGCATAAAAACAGATTCCATTGAATTTGCCACGCAAAGATCACTGAAAGATCTTACAAATGCCCTGCGTCGGGCGATAAGCACCACCAAAGCGCAGGTGGATCGGCTCGAGGCGGATGACGATCCCCTCGGCAACGACGACGTTCAGCCCCAGGTCGCGGTGCTTCTGTCCGGCCGCAGCCTCATGATCGGCACTCGTATGTGGGGCGTACAGGTGTATCTGTACGATTTTGGCGACCGCCGCTTCGGCGAGCTTGTCGCTCTGGGCGAGAGTTTTCTTTCCGGTGCTCTGAACAGCTACTACAACGGCGAAAACTTCCAGCTTGGCGACAGCAAAAAGCGCAGCGCTCAGATACTTTCCATTCTCACGGAAAACGACCCGACCGCCCTGATCGGCGATCAGATTGATGCGGCTCTCGATCAGGAAGAAGCCGCGATTGCTGCGCAGTCCGCGCCCGCATCTTCCGTCGTGCCCGCTGTTTCGCCCGACGGCGTTGACCCTCTCAAAAGCGAACTCTACACCAGCATTTACAAGCTCAGATGCGGCCTCAGCCGGGAGGAGTACGCCAATGCCGCCCACGCTCTGTTTTCCAATGCCTGCGTGGAATTTGCGGACAATAACCCCGATTTTCCGGCTTGCAGCGAGCTGAAGCTCATCTACGCCATGGGCACGGGGGAAGGCAGCGAGGACAGGTATGTTTACCAGCCGTATCTTGACCTGTTCCCGGATCAGGGCGCTGCGGTGAAAACGGCGTTCACGGCGCTGATGGACTGGGTGGGGGCACACCCCGACGACGTCAAGGCGCTCTGCCTTATAGCGGGCGGCTCTTCGTCGGTGGATGCCTTTGACGCCGTAAACGAGCGCTTGTACGACGTTCTCGTTCAGGAGAGCCTTGGGGTCAATGTTGAGAATGTTCTCCTGCTGTGGACGGAGCTGGCTCTGGCCGCGGATTTCGAGTCATGGTATATCGACCAGTTCGGTGTGCGCGAGGGTGAGGTTCCGCCCGCGCCCGTACAGCCCGCACCGCAGGTCAGCAGCGCGCCAAAGGCTGCGCCGAGCACTGCTCCGAAGGCGGCGTCCTCCTCCGCCGGAGCGGGCACAGCCGCTGCCTCTGCCGATAAATTCATGCCGCTGGCGGATAATCCCGAGGGGCGCAAGATCGCACTGATCTGCGCCGGAGTCTCGACGGCGCTGAATTTGTTCCTGCTATTGGCGGGAAGAGCAGCTTTCACCGCGATTCTTGCTCCCGCGATCCTGTTCGTTTTGCTGATGATGAACAAGGATGTTGATTCTTATCTTATGGCGATCCCCATAACGCTCAATGCAGTTTTGAGCCTGTTGAATATTTTGAATCTCTCAAATTATATGGTCGTTCCTGCTATATTTTACATCTTTTTCCTGATAAGCGCCGCCGCAGCCGTTGTGTATTGGCTTCTGGCGCTTAAAAAGGCGCTTCCGACCAATAAGGCGACGGGTCTGCTGCTCCTGCTGTTTGCAGTGATTGCCCTGCTCGATCTGATCAACCTGTTTAGCGCACTCAGCTATGGCATTATATCCGCACTAAGCGTCCTCGCGGGCATAGCATACATCGTATCGTATTTTGCGGCGATTTTCTTTGCAGGCAAGCACCTGCTGGGCTCGCTTAAAAAATAATATCCCACAATCAAAACCTGTGAATTGCACCCCATTTGTTAGACAGTATGATATACTATCTAACAAGTGGGGTGTTCATTATGCCAAAAGGAGTACCAAACAAACGATACACGCCAGAGTACAAGAGAATGGTCGTAGAAACCATGAAAAAAGAGCATCTGAGTGTCCGTTCAGCAATGAAGGAATTTGAAATCAACGACCACAAAATCATAGAGCATTGGGAACGTATTTATTTGGAGGAAGGACCGGAAGGCTTGTCGGTTGAGCGACGAGGCCGCAGCAGCACCGGCAGGCCGAAGAAGCTATCGAAAGAGGTAGAAGAAGATCTGCTGGCCGAAGTGCAGCGGCTGCGTGCGGAGAACGAATACCTAAAAAACTTGCAAGCCTTGGTTTTGGAAGACGAGCGACGCCAGCGCAGAAAACGCAGGTAGTTCAAAAACTGAGGCAAAGACATTCTCTGGATATCCTTCTTTCAATCGCTCAACTGCCCCGTGCGACCTTTTACTATCATCTGAAGCGGATGAACAGTGGAGACAAGTATGAAGCTGCCAAGGCAGAAATTATAGCCATCTACCACGAAAACAAAGGTCGATACGGCTACCGCCGCATTACAACAGAACTTCACAACCGCAATTTCCCCCTGAACCACAAGACAGTACAGCGGCTCATGAAGGAGCTTGGCTTGGTTTGCCGTGTCAGAATGAAGAAATATCGTTCTTACAAGGGTGAAGTCGGCAAGATCGCACCAAATCTGCTGAACAGAGACTTCCATGCCGAAAAGCCTAACCAGAAGTGGGTTACCGATGTGACAGAGTTCAGTTTATTTGGGGAGAAGCTCTATCTCTCGCCGATTCTCGATCTGTACAGCAGTGATCTGGTAAGCTACACGATCTCAGACCGACCTATTCTGAGTATGGTTACGACCATGCTGGACAAGGCTTTTGAGAAAATACCGGATGGAACAAACCTGATTCTTCATTCCGACCAGGGCTGGCAATACCAGCACAAACAGTATCAGCAAATGCTCCAGAAGAAAGGCATCCAGCAGAGCATGAGCCGAAAAGGTAACTGTCTGGACAATGCTGTAGTAGAAAACTTCTTCGGCCTGCTTAAAAGTGAACTTCTGTATCTGCAAGAGTTGACTGACGGAGAATTGGTCATGTGATATGATAAGAACGTAATCAGGGGTATACACCGGTTGAAATTTACGAGGCGGGGGTTCAGACCTCATGGATGAGAAGGATCGGCGGATTTTGCAACTGCAGATCCTATAATGGAGGGACATACCATAATGAATGACGAATTAAGCAGCCTCAAATCCGCCATGCTGGGTCACGCTGTGGCGGATGCCATGGGGGTGCCGGTAGAGTTTGAGAGCCGGGAAACGCTAAAAAAAGATCCGGTGACCGGGTATCGGGGTTACGGCTCACATTCGGTTCCGGCGGGAACCTGGTCGGACGATACCAGCATGAACCTGGCATCTCTGGACAGCTTGAGTCGGGGACTGGACTATGGGGATATGCTGGAGCGGTTCTGCCGGTGGAAGAACCAGGCCGCCTATACGGCAACAGACGAAGTATTTGACATGGGCATTTCCACAGTCGAAGCCTTGCGCCGGTTTGAACGGGGCACAACGCCTCTGGAATGCGGCGGCACGGGGGAGCATGACAATGGCAACGGTTCTCTCATGCGGATCATCCCGGCGGTGTTCTACTGCAAATATCGGATGACCAATGCTGCCCTCCCAGAAAAGCTCACTGTAATCCACAACATTTCCGCCCTGACCCATGCCCATCCCCGGTCGAAAATAGCCTGCGGCATTTATGCCTTTGTACTGTGGGCACTTCTTGACACCGGGGATAAAACCGCCATCGCCAATGGCCTGCGTTTAGCGGAAGCCTTTTACAGGAATGAACCGGAATTTCAGCAGGAATTTCCCCGCTACAAGCGGACTTTCCAAATGGCAGATACTCTGCCTCTGGAGGAAACGATCCGAAGCGGCGGCTATGTTGTGGACACTCTGGAAGCGGCACTGTGGTGCCTTCTCACCACCGAAAATTACCGGGACTGCGTTCTCAAAGCGGTGAATCTGGGCAGGGATACGGATACCGTGGCCGCCGTTGCCGGAGGCCTGGCCGGTGTTCTCTACGGTGCGGAGGACATTCCGGAGGAATGGCTGGATGGCCTGATCCGCCGGGAAGCGATCGAGAAGCTCTGTAAGCAGTTTGCCGAATCTAAAGCATCCTAAACCAAGCGCACGCTACCCCATCCGGTGTGGAGCGACTACTTTCATTGACTGGTGCAAACCGTTCTCGGGGAGAAAGTCAAAGCCTCTGAAAAGTTGAACGTTGTCATAAAAAGTCGCTTGAAAAAGTTTGTGTTTTTATCAAGAAGTCCCTTGAAAAAGTTGCATCTTGCGAGTTGCTGTTTCAGTGTCCTTTCTGTCCCCATTGTCCCCGCACATTAAAACCGAACCCATAAAATAATGCACCACGCCCTCAAAGCATGGTGCATTGTATCAAATAGCAGTAAGTTTGCCATAAAAGGTCGGTAATTTTGATAGAATTACCGTGCATTTTCTTTTTGCCTGAAATCCTTGATATTCAAGGCTTTTCAGCTGCCATAGGCATAACAGAGCCCGTCCTGGAGTCATTTCCGGGGCGGGCTTTATCTGTATATTCGGTTTTCGTCTTTAGTTCCCGTTGTAACTTTGGGTGCCGCTACGGCGGTATAATTGTTCCCGTTGTAACTTCGCGGAGTAGGTCAATTGAATGATATTCCCGTTGTAACTTCGGCTTTTCGCGTTGTAACTTAGCAAATCATTACAGCTATGATTTGCCAAAAACTCTTCTTTTTGACACGATTTTATATTATCTTTGCGAATAAGGTATCAAGGTCGCTTGGGGCAAATACTGCCGAGGGTTGAAATAATACAAAAGGCTTATATCGTCGATTTGTGATAAGATCACAGAAGCATAAAAATAAAACGGGTATATTCTTATCATAATAAAGGCAAGGAGTGGAGCCTAATGAAAAAACTGATACCATTTCTGATGATTGCGGCCATCCTGACAGGGTGCGCAGTTTCCCGAGACGCTGGAAATGCAGAGAACGGTTACCGGCAGATCACAGCGGCAGAGGCTGTTTCACTGATGGAGGCAGAGGAAAACTACATCATTTTGGATGTCCGTACGCAAGCGGAGTATGAGGAAAAACATATTCCCGGTGCAATCTGCATTCCGAATAAAACAATTGGTTCGGATGAGATCAAGGAATTGCCAGACAAGGATCAACTGATTCTCGTCTATTGCCGCAGCGGAAACCGCAGCAAGCAGGCTTCCGAAAAGCTGGCGGCATTGGGATATACCAACATCGTGGAATTTGGCGGAATCAACGACTGGCCGGGAGAAACCGTATCAGGCAATGGGTGATAATATCACGGAACAGGATGAAGATATGTGGTATCATACAGTCAGAAAGAAACAAGGAGGACAAAACGATGTCTGTAATCAATATCAATAATAACAATTTTCAGGGTGAAGTGATGCATTCCGAGAAACTCGTCCTGCTGGATTTCTGGGCAAGCTGGTGCGGCCCCTGCCGGATGGTCAGTCCTATCGTGGACGAAATTGCCGCAGAGCGCAGTGACATCAAAGTGTGCAAAATCAATGTGGACGAGCAGCCGGAGCTGGCAGCGCGGTTCGGTGTGATGAGCATCCCCACTCTGGTAGTGATGAAGAACGGAAAGGTTATCAATCAGGCTGTCGGTGCCAGACCTAAGGCCCAGATTCTCGCCATGCTGTAAGGAGGTGCAAAGATGGGATTCTTCGATTTCCTGAAAGGCCCTGACATCAATCAGGGTGTCAAAGAATTTAGCGCCACGGATGGCGCAGTCCTGCTGGATGTTCGCACCCCTGACGAATACCGGCAGGGGCATATCCCCGGCAGTAAAAATGTTCCCTTGCAGTCCATTGACAGGGTGAATGCTGTGGTAGAAAATAAAGGCACGCCCATCTTCGTCCATTGCCTCAGCGGTGCAAGAAGCCGTCAGGCAACTGCTATTTTGCAGCAGATGGGTTATAACAACGTGAAAAACATCGGCGGTATTTCCGCTTATACAGGAAAGGTGGAACGCTAATATGAAGATTGTCATCGTAGGCGGTGTGGCAGGCGGCGCTACTGCGGCAGCCAGAATCCGCAGGCTGAATGAACAGGCGGAGATCGTGGTGTTTGAGCGGTCGGGATATATCTCCTACGCCAACTGCGGTCTGCCTTATTACATCGGTGATGTGATTACCGATCCCGAAGAACTGACTCTACAAACACCGGAAAGCTTCTTCTCCCGGTTCCGTGTAAACATGAAGGTACGCCATGAGGTCACGGCCATCCATCCTGACAGAAAGACCGTTTCCGTCAAGAATCTGCAAACCGGGGAGGAATTTGAAGAAAGCTACGACAAGTTGATTCTCTCTCCCGGTGCTAAACCTACCCAGCCCCGGCTTCCCGGTGTGGGACTTGATAAACTGTTCACCCTGCGCACTGTGGAAGATACCTTCCGCATCAAAGACTACATTAACAAAAACAATCCCAAATCCGCTGTACTGGCAGGCGGTGGCTTCATTGGATTGGAGCTGGCAGA
>OLSB01002466.1_pt1 | contig 15275 bp, 10 predicted proteins | sample 1672071 | NCBI WGS metagenome assembly OLSB01 (sample SAMEA3136642, study PRJEB25190) | human gut metagenome | biome: human gut; feature: human-associated habitat; material: faeces | place: Austria | collected 2013 | reverse complement strand
CCGGATCGCTCGATCCGGACCCGCTGGGAGCTGGTGCGCGGTTAAGCGCGGCGCTTCATGATGGCCCACGCCAGCAGCAGGACTGCCACACCGGCAGCGAGTATGGCACCCGCAATGACATAAGTGCTGTCGCCGGACTCAGGCAACGCCTCCTTGCTAGCCCTCTTCTTAGGCTTGGAAGTCGTAGTCGTGGTCGTAGTAGTCGTAGTGGTCTGGCCAGGAGCGGGCTTGGCAGCCTCGGCAACGGTAAAGATCGTCTCGGCCGTGCCCGTGGTCGAAACCACGCTCAGCCTGTGTTCGCCCACGCCGAGCGTATTCAGGAAGCTCGCCTTGAGCGTCACGATCGTAGAGCCCTCGGTGAGCACGTAGTTCTCGGCCGCGATCTCCTTATCGTCGACCAGTACCTTCTGGAAGAACGCGAGCGGTGCGCTCGAACGGAAGCTCAGGTCCTTGGCGGCGTAAACCACCATCGTCTGGCCCTTACCGTCGATGATCTCGGGTACCAGAATCGCGATTTCCTCGGTTGCGCCCTTCTCGCCGCAGACGGTGCACTCCTGGTGTTTCTTGCCCTTGGCCTCGGTAGTCGCCGGTTTGTCGACAACCCACTTAAAGGTATGCTCGGCCTTGTCGATGATGTCGTCGCAGCGGCAGTTATGCCAGTGGTTCTTGGCATCGCGTGCCCAGCCGGAGCCGTCGGGCTCGTGCTTAAGCACGCCCTCGACCGTCACATTCACGTCGCCCTCGACGTCCTTGAGCTCATAGGTGCCCTTGGCGGAAAGCTTAACGGACGTGCCGTTGACCTTGACGGTGTAGTCCTTGCCCGCAAAGAACGCGCTGTCGATGACCATGGTGAGTGTTGCAGTCCCGTGCCAATCGAGCTCGGTTGCCGTCGAGGTGAGCGCGTAGCCCACCTGATTGCTCGGCAGCGTCACGACCAGCTTGGGACCGGCCGCCACGGTAACCTCGGTGGCGGAAGAAGCGTCGTAGTTGGCCTTGGCCTGGTAGCGCACCTCATACGTACCGGCGGCAAGACCCGTAAGCTCGGCCGTGCCCTCGTCCGCCGCCTGATACTCGTCAGCACCCTTGGCACGCCACTCCATCGTCGCGTCGACGCCCGTAATCTTGCCGTCACGCTTGCCGCTCACGGTCTCGGCCGCAACCTGGACCACCGGCGCGCCCTGCGCGGCGTTCTTGATGGAGAAGTCGCACGTCAGGCCCTCAGTCGGAAGCGCGTAGTTGCCCGCGGCCTTGCCCGTCAGTGCGGTGAGGCTCGCCTGGTACGAATCGCCGGCCTCGACCTGAGAGCCCTCGACGGTCGCGCCAAGGTCATCCTTGCCGATGACGTTGCCGAGCGTGGCCACAGGGCAGTGCTCCTTGCCGTCATAGGTGAACTCGGTGGTGCCCCATGCCACAGTGAGCAGACGCTGGTTGATAGTGAACGTGCCATCGACGAACGTGATGCTGTAGTTGGGGTTTGCACCCTCAGGTTGTGTCAGCTGCAGAGCATAGCCGCCATCACGCACGTTGTCGTTATCTTCGCGCTTGATCTCGAGACCCTGAAGCGCTTCGCCCGCAACGAGTTTGCCAGCGGCGACATCCCACGTAAACACGGGATCAGCCTCGCCGTAGGTCTTGGAGGCGTTCCGGGCGGTGACCGTGATCGCGCGCGGCTTGACCTCGAGAGTCACCTTACCCTCGGCCTTCACGCCGTCGATCGTTACCTCATAAGACACAGTCAGCGTGCCGACGTCCTTAATCTTGGGGGCCTCGGGGGACCAGTTCTTGCCGTCAGTGCTGTACTTTGCCGTTGCACCCTTGGGCAGGCTCGTCGCATCAACCGTGTGATACGCACCGTCGTACTCGTCGGAGTAGCCCTTGATGCCGAAGGCGGGAATCTCGACAGACTCGCACTCGTAGCCGCACGTCTTGCAGTGCTCATGCTTGGAACCGGGCTTATCAGCCGTAGCGGCCTGGTCGACGACCCACTCAAAGTCATGCTTTGCGCGGTCAACGTCCTCCTTGCTACAGGTGCAGATATTCCAATGTTCGGCGTCGTTGTGCTTCCAACCGCTACCGTCGGCCTTCTTAGGGCCGTCCTTGACCTCAACCGTCAGGGCCTCGGAGGCGTTATGGTTACGGTCAGCCTTAAGGCGAACGCTGTATTTGCCAGCGACGAGGCCCTTAACCGACGTCTCGCCTTCGGCAATCCACTGATAGTCGCTGGCGGCCTCGGCTTTCCACTCGTAGGTGCTATCAATCCCGTCGATGCTGCCGTCCGCCAAGGCATGCCCGGTCGCGGCCGTCGTCTTGACGTCCTTGGGAGCGGCCTGTGGGGCGGGAGTGATCGCAATCTTAAGCTCGCCCTCCACCGGCACGTAGTCGGGTGCGGTAATACGGTACTTAATTGTCTCGGCACACACGTTGCCATAGATATCGCGCGTGACATTGGTATAGGAGGGGATTTGATCTTCGTACAGCGAGCCATCATCGACGCTATATTCGATCCGCATGCCCTCGGGGGCGTTGTCGACCGTCACCGACGGCGAGTGAGCCTTGCCATCATAGGTGACGTCAAAGCCCTTGGCCTGAACATTCTCGAACTGCGTGCCGTAGATGCTCCAGTAGAAACTCTGACCATAAGCAAAGTTGCCCAAGCCCCACAGCCAGGTTCTATACGTACCGGGATCGGTACCGTCCCGATCTCCACGGTCTTGATCGAACTCATAGTCCACACCCAACCTGAGGTCAACCGTCTCACCATCTACCGTTGTAGTCACCTTAAATTGCGGAGCGATCTTCTCACCCGTCCACTTGAACGCTGGCAAGTTATTCTTGACTGTGTCGTTATTGAGCACCTCGACCTTGCAAGTACTTAGCTTAATTCCATCGATCTTGAACACGCGCTCGAGCGTAACATCGCTCTGCCCCTCGATGTCAACCGTCGCCACCACACGATAGGTGCCCGCATTCAGAGGCACCGACCCTTCCATCGCGAAGCCCTGGGGATTATCGTCATCCACGCCGCTATAAAAGCGTGCGCTCACAATCTTTACCTTGCCCTGGGCTACAGCGTTGTCCTTTTGAGACGGCTTGGTCGTAGCAAGCACGGCGTCGCGCTGCTTGCCGTTGTAGGTAAAGCTCAGGTCGCCGCTCTTGGACGACATCAGCGAGATCGTCTCGCCGTCCCTGGAGTAGACACAGTGCGAGGCCTCATACTGTCCGTTGCACGTAGCCGCGATGCTGTACCCATCCTCCTTGGCGGAATAGGCCCACTTGTGCTCGTGCTTGCGATGGATAACCTGGACCTTGCCATCGGTAACGACGTATGCAAGGTTTTCGTTGGCGAGCTTGAGCCTGCTCGCAAGAACTTCCTGCGAAAGATCGCTCGTGCCAAGGTCCACATACTCATAGTAGTAATCCTGCTTATTGGACTCGGGATCGAACTTGGTATCGTTGACAGACAGGACGGCTTCGCCCGTGAAAGACTTATCGACGCGAATCTTGCCATCGCTACTGACATCGGATGCGTCGACGCCCTTCGCCTTGGCCGTAGTGACCTTCGTGTTGCCGGCGAGCGTCACAGAGCCGAGAGCGTAAACCGCGCAGCGCTGCTGATCCTGAATGTCGAGTCTCTGCCCATAATCACTGTAATAAGGCGACACATATGAATCGTCGATAGTCGAGCTCTCGATGGTGCAAGAAGCATCTTTCGCCACCGCAATGCCGCTCGTCATATGCATCTTGTAGTCTAGAATCATGTATTCGCAGGGGCCGTTCCATGAGGTCGTGCCCGTATCTGGCTTAGATTGAATGCTGCAGTTCTTCACCGACAAATCAGCATTCCTGACAACAATATTGCCCGAATGCACATGGTTGTCCTCGACCTTCAAGTAGTCGCACGCGATCATTGACTGGTAATTGTTTTCGAACTTGCAGCCGTTCAATGTCACGCGGGGCTTGGCGTTTCTTCCGACCACGCTCAAGGCGCCAACGCAGTCGTCGGCGTTGTTCCTAAAGGTACAATTGGTAAAAGTTGCATCGACCGCAACATGGGAACCACGAATAGTCACCGGAGCAGGGGATGCTGTGTAAGTGCTCTTGTCGTTGGAGTAACTACTACGGCCGTTCTTTACACAGTTCCAATTGCTAACATTCACGTTCGTAAAGCCAACCGTCTCCCCTCTGCCCATGGTTCCGTACAACATAATTGCTCGGTCGCAGTCACGGTCAAGGTTTGAGACGAGCGTCAGGTCCTTCACGGTAAGGTTAAGCTTCTGGCCAGTATTCGGCTTATCGGCGACATTCCAGTACTCGCTATCGCCCAAGAACGTCTTGCCATTGCAAACGACCTTTGTCGCGTCACCCGAGTCGCCGATGAACTCGACGTACCCACCTGTGACCACAAAGAGTGGCCGCCTGTAGTACGTCTTATTACGCATGTCGGTCAGCGGACCGTCCAGATATCTGTCATTACTAAAGTACAGGCGGGTGGGATTCTCCGCAGTGCCACCTTGGACTTTGTAGTAATCAATATCTACCTGGCCGGTAAGGACATAGTTCTTGCCAGCCTCGAGCACTACAGGCTTATCCTTCTCGTAGTACGACAGGTCGCTCTTCGACCTCACAGGAAACGTCGCTCCCTGAGGATACGCCTCGGCTACCGTAGGTGTGGCGAGCGTCGTCACCGCGCCCCCAAGCGCCAGCGCTGCAGCCAGCACGCAAGCAGCAGCGCCCCCAGCCAGAGCGGGGCGGAGCCGGGCAGCGGAAAACGCCTTTCTCCCCATCTTCTTCTCCCTCATCACGGCTCCCCTTACCCCTATGCTTTCGCAATGTTCGTTATCGCTTGGCGCCGGCGGTCGGCCTGACTCCCCGTCCGACCGCCGGCATCGATTGACATGTGTATCCATGGAGTATTGTGCGGCCGTCAAAACTGACGCCCTGCCGCTCAGCGTGAGTTGCGCACCGTGGGGCGCAAACGGAGTGTTCCTCCGCGGGCGGTGCGCACCCAATGTGGCAAAATCGAACTACTAAGGGGGCCCGAATGCTCAAGATCATCGCCTGCGACGACGACGTCGCTTTTCTAGATAGACTGCACCGGATGATCGACCGCTGGTCGACCGAGACGGGCACGGCGGTCGACGTTGCACTCGTCACGCGCGGCGAGGACCTGCTGGCCCGCCATGCCGCATCGCGCGCCGACATCATTCTGCTCGACATGATCATGCCGCTCGTCAACGGCATGGACACCGCGCGGGAGTTGCGCCAATCCGATACAGCCGTGCGTCTGGTGTTCCTCACCTCATCGCCCGAGTTCGCGCTGGAGTCCTATGAGGTCCGCGCCTTCGACTACCTACTCAAGCCTGTAGCGTACGAACGCCTGGCGCAACTGCTCGACGAGCTTTCGAGCATGCGACCTGACGCGACCGATGAGCTCGTGACCAAAACGTCCTTTGGATACCATGCCCTGCGCCTGTCCGATATCGAATACGCCGAGGCCCGCAACAAGCACGTGGTATTCCACCTGCGCGACGGGCGCGATATCGAGGCGCTCGAGCCGTTCCGCAACATCGAGGACCAGCTGGCCAAAAACGCGAACTTCTTTAAATGTCACCGTAGCTACCAGGTCAACCTGCGCAATATCGACCACTTTAACCGTACGGATATCGTCATGCGCTCGGGCGCTTGCATCCCGCTGGCGCGCAGCTGCAAGCAGGGTTTCCAGGATGCCTACTTTGCGGCACGGTTCGAGAGCGGGAGGCGCTAATGCTCCCCGCGGCCGAGATGGTACTTTGGGCAATCCACCACGCAACGACCCTGCTTTTTGGCGTTTTTGCCTCGGCGGCGCTCTGCGGTATCGAGATCAACCGGCGTCATGCGCTTGAGCTGGTGATGGTCGGCGCCGTAACCGGATGCGCATTCGGCCTCGCCAATGCCGTCGGCGGCGAGCTTTTCGCCCGTCAGGTATATCCGCTCGTCGTGCATCTGCCGCTCGTCATCTACCTGTGCGCGCGCTATCGCCTGAACCCGCTGCTCGTTATGCTGGGCGTCACCAGTGCTTATCTGAGCTGCCAGTTCAGCAACTGGATGGGCATCGCCGCGCTCGCCGCCACCGACTCGCAAATCGCGTACTACGCGGCACGCATTATCACCACGGCCGTCGTCTTTGCAATCCTGCTGCATTGGGCCAGCGACATCGGTCCGCGCCTGGCGGTTAAAACCCCCACCGAGCTCGAAATTCTGCTCATCCTGCCGCTCGTCTATTACATCTTTGACTACGCCACCAACGTCTACACCACGCTCTTCCACTCGGGCTCCGTGGTGACGGTTGAGTTTTTGGCGTTTGCGCTTTGCGCGTTCTACCTCATGTTTCTTACTGTGTATCTGCGCGAATACGAGGCAAAGGAAATCGCCGAGCGCGAGCGCTGGATGCTCGCGACCCGCGACAGCGCAGCCATCAAGGAGCTCGAGGCCTGGCGCCAATCTGGACGTGAGCTTTCGGTTCTCCGCCACGACATGCGGCACTTCCTGCGCGGCCTTGCGGCTTTGATCGAGGAGGGCCGCATCGACGAGGCGCTCGAGCGCATCGACGAGCTCTGCGAGACAAACGACCGCACCGCCGTGCGCCGCTACTGCGCCAACGACACGATCAATATCGTGCTTTCGTCATTTAGCTCCGATATCAACCGAAACGGCATCACCGCCGATTTGCGCGCCGCCGTGCCCGAGAGCGTCCATGTAGCCGACGTCGATCTGTTTAGCGTACTCTCAAACGCCCTGGACAACGCCATCGTCGCCGCAAGCGCCGCTCCCCAGGGCAAGCGATTTGTCGATCTGGACCTGCGTTGCGAGGACGGACAACTGCTACTTTTGGTCTCCAACACGTTTGGGCGCCCGCCGCGCATGGTCGACGGCATGCCCGTGGCCGAGCACACCGGACACGGCTTTGGAACCAGGAGCATTAAGCTTGCCGTCGAGCGCATGAACGGCAACTGCCAGTTTCGCATTCACGGCGATCGGTTTGAGCTTCGCGCAGTGATGTAAGGGCGCGACAAGTCGGCGCCGCGCTCGACCCATCAGGACCGCCTTGCCGGCGCCAGTCCGCTACAGCGGCGCGGCGGCCGGGGTCAGCTGCTTGATGTAGGCCCACATGCGCTGCTTGGCGGCCTTGTCGGTCAGCGCGGCCTCAAAGCCGTCGAGCGCGAGTACGCGACGACCCTGCACGTGGGCGACCAAGCCGGGCTTGAGCATGGCGGTATCAAAGTCGTCGATCGCCACGAGCATGTCTGCGTAGGTCTCGCGCATGGTATCGGCCGCGCGATCGTCCAACAGCAGGACCGCCTCGGGGTCCAAGGCCTCGAGCGCCTCGCGGAACAGCTCGCACGGCAGGTCCTCGCCTATCGCAACCGCTCCGTCGCCCGCGCCGGCAACACTTGCCAGCACGCAGAAATCCTCGGGCGCGTAACCGATGGCGCCGAGCGCCTTACGCAACGCGGCGCCGTCTGGACCGGCAGCCAGCTCGCCACCTGCGCGCTCGGCATCGTCTAAATCACCTTTTACCAGCACAATTGGCGAGCACGCGTTACCCGCGATACGCACGCCGCGGCCCGCGAGCGATGCGAGCTCCTGCTCGGCCGCCTGGGCGATGGCTTCTTTTTTCTGGCTTTGTGACGTGGGCATGCGCTCTCCAATCGTTTGCGTGCCCACCATTATATAAAAGAGCCGCCTGCGAGTGGTTGCATTGCGGGCCGTTGGGTATAAGCACGGTCGTACTGAGTTTTACGCGGCAGAGCCGCGTCACATTATGGAGGTCACCATGGCTGACATTAAGCAGATTACCCCCGAGAATTTCGATTCCGTCGTTAACGGCAGCCTTCCCGTGCTGGTTGATTTTTGGGCACCGTGGTGCGGTCCCTGCCGTTCGCTCTCGCCCATTGTTGACGAAGTGGCCGACGAGCTGGCCGGCAAGATTACCGTCGCCAAATGCAACGTCGACGACAATCAGGACCTGGCCATGAAGTTTGGCGTTATGAGCATCCCCACGCTGGTTGTCTTTAAGAACGGCGAGGAAATCGACCGCTCCGTCGGTGCGCTGCCCAAGGCCAGGCTGCAGGCGCTGCTTGAGAAGCACCTGTAATACGCCGGTCATGTGTTGCCGTCCATGAGTGGTTTTGTGCCGCTCGCCGGAGAGCCGGGTGTTGCGCCCGCGACCACGGATAGTATGGTAATCACAAACAGCCCCCAGTGAACGGGTGCGGGTCAGACGGACTCGCACCCGTTTTCTTATGCGGCGATGCGTAAAGCGGGCGTAGTAGAATCTGAACCACTGGATTGTCCCGAACATAAGGAGATTCCCATGCATGACGTCGGAATGAACATGAGCCAGCTTGCCATGAGCGTCAAGCAGGTCGACGACACGATCGAGCTCGCCCACGAATGGAGCCATCAGCTGCTGCATGCGACCGAGAACTTTGATATGGAGCGCATTGGCGCCAAGCTCGAGGCCGCCATGGCGGCGCTCCACGAGGCGCACGATGCGCTCGAGGGCTACGAGGAGGCCATCGAGGCAGATCACAACTCCGTCGGCTCCGTAAAGCTGGTGTAGCGTGGCCGAGCACGAGCACGCCTGCGAGCACGAGCATCCGCACGGGCCGACCGGCGACGTGGGCTGCCGCCTCAGCGGCTCCGCCTCCGAGCTGGTCCGTTTTTCGGTCACCGCGCCCGACGACCTGTTGCGCCGCTTTGACGAGCAAATCGCGCGCCGCGGCGACGTTGCCAATCGCTCCGAGGCCGTGCGCGACCTGATTCGCGCCTCCATTGCCAAGGAGCAGATGCGAACGCCCGACGAGCAGGTCATCGGATCGCTCACCATGATTTACGACCATCACACCGGCGATCTGACGCGCCGTCTGGACGAGGTGCAGCACGACTACACCGACGAAATTGTCTCGACCATGCACGTGCATCTGGACCACCACAACTGCCTGGAAATTCTGGCGCTCAAGGGTCGCGGCGAGCGTGTCTACGAGCTGGCTGACCGTCTGCTGGGCCTGCGCGGCGTTAAGCACGGCGAGCTCACCTGCGCCGCCACCGAGCAGAGCCTGGGGCTGTAGCGGGTCTTTACGCGGCGCACCTGCCAAGAAGGGACAGGTTTGTTTTGGCAGGTTTAACGTTTTACCTACCAAAATAAACCTGTCCCTTTTTGGCAGGTCTCGATGAAGGAGGGTCGCATGCGACATGCGCATATCCATGTAACGGGCATTGTGCAGGGCGTCGGCATGCGACCGTTTGTGTATCGCGAGGCCATGGCGCACGGCATTTGCGGCTGGGTACTTAACGCGGGCGATGGCGTGCATATCGAGGCGCACGCTCTAAGCGAGGCGCTCGACGAATTTGTCGCCGCGCTTTCCGAGCATACGCCTGCGGCGGCTCGTGTGGAGCATGTCGAGGTTATGGACCTAGCGCCCGGCGACTGGGACGCCGCCAACGAGCGGGGCTTTCGCATTGTGGCATCGCAGGATCAAACCGCCCACACGACGCTCGTCTCGCCCGACATCGCCACGTGCGACGACTGCCTGCACGAGCTGTTCGACCCCGCCGACCGACGCTTTCACTATCCCTTTATCAACTGCACCAACTGCGGACCGCGCTTTACCATCATCCGGTCGCTGCCCTATGACCGAGCGGCCACCTCGATGGATTGCTTTCCCATGTGCCCCACCTGTGCCGCAGAGTATGGCGACCCGCTTGACCGGCGGTTTCACGCGCAGCCCGATGCCTGCTTTGATTGCGGACCGCACATTACGTGGCGCGAGGCCGGCGAAGCCGCCGCGTCGCTGACCATCGGCACCACGCGCAAGACCAGCGACGCCATTATCGACCGCTGTGTTGAGCTGCTGGCCAACGGCGGTATCGTCGCCATCAAGGGTCTGGGCGGATTTCACTTGGCATGCGACGCCTCCAACGAGAAGACGGTAGCCGAGCTTCGCCGCCGCAAACGCCGCAGCAACAAACCGCTTGCCGTTATGGTACGCAACCTTGCAGATGTTGAACGCCTGTGCCATGTCAACGACGTTGAACGCGGCTTGCTGACCGGCAGCATTCGCCCCATTGTGCTGCTACGCCGACGTGCCGTTTGCGAGAGCGGCGGCTCCCCCGACGCCCTCGTGCTCGCGCCATCCGTCGCGCACGATCTACCCGAGCTCGGCGTTATGCTCCCCTACACCCCGCTTCAGCATCTGTTGCTTGCCGCGGCAGAAGCCCGCGGTATGCACGCGCTCGTCATGACCAGCGGAAACCTGAGCGAAGAACCCATCGAGACCGATGATACCCTTGCCTGGGAGCACCTTGTTGCCGCCGGCATCGCTGACGCGCTACTTGGCAACGACCGTGCGATTCTCTCGCGCTACGATGATTCCGTGGTGCGCGTGGTCGGTGGGGTCGCCATGCCCGTTCGCCGCGCTCGCGGATATGCACCCCAGCCGCTGCCGTTGCCGGCGCTCGACGGCACCACGCCCTGCGTACTCGCCTGTGGGCCGCAGCAAAAAGCCACGATTGCACTCACTCGCATGGACTCGGACGGTCATACGACCTGTTTTGTGTCGCAGCATATCGGCGATATCGAAAACGGCGCAACTTTCGATGCCTGGAACGCCGCGCGCACGCGCTTGGAAGATCTCTTTGACTTGGCGCCCGCCGCCTTGGCATGCGACATGCATCCCAGCTATCTGTCGAGCCAATGGGCGCGCGAGCAGGCACGGAAGCACAATCTGCCGCTTATCGAAGTCCAGCACCATCATGCGCATATCGCAAGCGTAATGGCCGAGGCTATCGCCGCGGGCCAGCTTACAACCGACGCGCGCGTCCTTGGCATCGCCTTTGACGGCACCGGCGCCGGCACCGATGGGACCATTTGGGGCGGCGAGTTTCTTGTTGCCAGCCTTGGCGGCTTTGAGCGCGCCGCGCATTTGCGCACCTGGACGCTCCCCGGCGGGGCGGCCTCCGTGCACGACGCCCGCCGCAACGCCTTTGCTCTGCTCAGTGAGCTCGGCCTGCTTGAACATCCAGGGGCCGAGCGGCTCTTGGACGGCCTAGACGAGCAAACACGCAGCGTGACGGCAACGATGATCGAGCGGAACATCAACAGCCCACGCACGAGCAGTATGGGGCGTCTCTTTGACGCCGCCGCTGCAGTTTTGGGCATTTGCGGGCAGGCAACCTACGAAGGCGAGCCCGCCATCGAACTCGAAGCCGCCGCCTGGCGCGCGCTCGGCAGCAAAATTACCCATGTTCCCGGCGATAAAGACGGCTGTTCCGCATCTGACCCATTGCGACTGGACAGTTTGTTCAGATTTGTATTAAAAACAGACCCTCTAACCAACGGTTTTGGCTCAGATTACCCCGAAGAGGGCTCTCCAGGCACCTCATTTGCGGTTAATTCGCCCGCCGGATACCCCAAATCAACCCATTCGGGGTCCTCGCAGACGATTTATACCACCCATTACCACTCTAAAAAGTACAAATCTGAACTAACTGTCCAAGCAACCTCGAGCAGGTCTCTCGTCCTGGGCCCCAGCTCACTTTTTGCGGCGCTTTTGGAGGGAACCAGAGCCAGTGTGCCCGCCGACAGGCTCGCACTCGACTTCCATGTCGCCGTCGCGCGCTCCTCGGCACGCATCGCCAGCGAGATCTGCGTGTGCGAGGGCATCGACACCGTCGCGCTCTCGGGCGGCGTGTTCATGAACCGACTTCTGCTCCAGCTCCTCACCCGCGAGCTCAAAAGCGCAGGTCTTACTGTCCTTATCCCCCATACCGTGCCCGTCAATGACGGCTGCATCGCCTACGGTCAGGCGGCGGTCGCAAGCGCTCGTCTTGCGCAGATCGCATCGCAGTAGCTCGCTCTCGCACACCGCTGTGCCCAGCCGTCTCACAGGCGTAACGCGTTTGCCCGCGAACCCCGCGAGCGCTACCATCAACTGATGGATTATTGAGCGCCCATCCAGCGCAAAGCGTCTAAAAGGGGAACAATATGTGCCTTGCCGTCCCCGGTAAAGTAGTCAAACGCGACGACGGCCTCAAGGCCACCGTCGACATGATGGGCATCGAGCGCCCCGTGTCGCTAAGACTCGTGCCGACGGCGCAGGTTGGCGACTATATTCTCGTGCACGCTGGCTTTGGCATCCAGATCGTCGACGAGCAGGAAGCGCAAGAAACGCTCGAGCTCGTTAACGCCATGACCGAACTGGCCGAAGAAGACCAACTGGCCAGTAACCCGGCCGAGGCATACTAGTGGCGGCCGGACAGCCGGCGCGCTCCGGTATCGACTTTTCGGCATTTCGCGACCCCAAGCTGGCTCGCGAGCTCATCGAACGCATTCGCGGTCTTGTCGGCGACCGTACCATCAACCTTATGGAAGTCTGCGGCACGCACACCGTGAGCATCGGCCGCTATGGCTTTCGCTCCATTATGCCGGCCGGGCTCAAGCTGCTGAGCGGCCCGGGCTGCCCCGTCTGCGTTACCGCCAACCGTGACATCGACCACGCGATCGCGCTCGCCAACATAGACGGCGCCATCATCACCACCTTTGGCGACATGATGCGCGTGCCCGGATCGTCCACCTCGCTCGCAGCGCAAAAGGCGGCAGGGCGCGATATCCGCATCGTCTACTCCCCGCTCGATGCGCTCGACATTGCCGAGCAAAATCCCGATCGTCCGGTCATTTTTATGGGCGTGGGCTTTGAGACTACGACGCCCACCATCGCCGCTGCCATCTTGGAGGCCGAGGCGCGCGGGCTTTTGAACTTTTCGGTCTATTGCGCCCACAAGACCACGCCGCCGGCGTTGCGCGCCATCGCCAACGATCCCGAGACCGCCATCGACGGCTTTATCCTGCCGGGCCACGTCGCCACCATCACGGGCTTGGCGCCCTTTAGCTTTTTGGTCGACGAGTTCGATACCCCGGGCGTGGTCACGGGATTTGAACCGGTCGATATCCTGCAAGGCATCTGCATGCTGGTCCAGATGGTTGCCGAGGGCAGGCCCGCGATCGACAACGCCTACCGCCGTGGCGTCAACGCAGACGGCAACCCCGTGGCGCGACAGCTGGCCGAGCAGGTGTTTGAGCCATGCGACACCACATGGCGCGGGCTGGGGCCGATTGCCAACTCGGGCCTTTCCATCCGCCCTGAGTTCTCGCGCTTTGATGCCCGTACCCGCTTTGACGTGCCCGTTGAGGCGCCAGTCGAGCCGCGTGGGTGCCGCTGCGGCGACGTGCTGCGCGGGGCCATTACGCCGAGCGGCTGCCCGCTCTTTGGCCGCACCTGCACGCCCGAGCACCCCGTCGGCCCGTGCATGGTGAGCTCCGAAGGCAGCTGCGCGGCGTACTACCGCTACCGCGACTATTAGGTTCCGCCGTTCTAACGAGCGGCGGACTGGTCGACGCTGCGCCTCACCCATATAATTCCACCCACGATTGGAGTTTTGGATATGTCCCATAGCATCACCGATAGTACCGTCCTTTTGGGCCATGGCTCCGGCGGTCAGATGATGAAACGCATCATCGATGAGGTCTTTTTGGATGCCTTTGGGACGCCCGAGTTGCTCGAAGGCAACGACGCCGGCGTCGCCGCGCTGCCCGCGAGCGGGCGCATCGCCATGTCGACCGACAGCTTTGTAGTCTCGCCGCAGTTCTTCCCCGGTGGCAACATCGGCCGTCTCGCCGTGTGCGGAACCGTCAACGATGTCGCGACCTCGGGCGCCAACGTGCGCTACCTATCGTGCGGTTTTATCCTCGAAGAGGGCTATCCCATGGATAAGCTCCGCCAGATTGTGCAGACGATGGCCGAGACGGCGCGCGAGGCGGGCGTGTCCATAATCACGGGCGACACCAAGGTGGTCGAGCGCGGCGGGGCCGACGGCGTCTACATCAATACCGCCGGCGTGGGCGAGGTTCCCACGGGCGTGGCGCTCAGCGGCGCCAACTGCCGCCCCGGCGACGTTATCCTGGTGTCAGGCACACTGGGCGACCACGGGATCGCCATCATGAGCCAACGCGAGGGCCTGGCATTTTCGAGCACGATCGAAAGCGATGCCGCGCCGCTCAACCACCTGATTGCCGACGTTTTGGCCGCAGCGCCCGGCACGCGTTGCTTTCGCGACCCCACGCGCGGTGGCCTGGCGTCCACACTCAACGAGTTTGCCCAGGCCAGCGGTGTTGCCATGGAGGTCGACGAAGATGCCGTGCCCGTGCGTCCCGACGTGCAGGCCGCATGTGAGATGCTCGGCTACGATGTGCTGCAGGTGGCAAACGAGGGCAAGATGGTCGCCGTGGTGCCGGCCGAGCAGGCCGATGCGGCTCTAGCCGCCATGCGCGCCGCCCGCTACGGCGAGAATGCCGCCATCATCGGTCGCGTGCTGCCACTTGGATCGGACGTCCGTCCCGCCGTGTGCGTGCGCACCGGCTGGGGCTCGACCCGCATCCTCGACATGCTCGTGGGAGAGCAGCTGCCAAGGATTTGCTAGGGCGGAATCGCATGAGTGGCGCGATGTCACCTGATATCCCTGGAGATGTTCAGATTCCAAGCACACCCAACGCGTAAGCCCAGTATTATGGGGTGCGTTTTGAAACCCAACGACGGGAGCTTTCATGGCGGCAGCTTTTTCCCATGTGGTCTTCGATCTGGACGGCACCATCCTCAACACGCTCGAGGACCTGGCAGCCGCCGGCAACCATACCTGCGAGGCGCACGGCTGGCCCACGTTTGCCGTTGACGAGTACCGCTACAAGGTGGGAAACGGCATGCTCAAGCTGGTTGAGCGCTTTATGCCCGCCGAGTACGCGGGCGACGGCCGTATGTTTGAGCAGACGCTTGCCGAGTTTAGGGCTTATTACGGCGAGCACAAGGAGGACCACACCGCCCCCTATGCCGGCACGATCGAGATGCTCGACCGCCTGCGCGCCGCGGGCGTGCAGCTTGCCGTGCTCACTAACAAGGACCACGTCTCGGCGGCCCCGCTTATCGAGAAGTATTTTGGTTCCGAGCGCTTTGCGCTGGTACAGGGCCGTGTCGATGCGTTTCCGCCCAAGCCCGAGGCACCCGTCACGCTGCATGTGATGGAAGAGCTGGGCGCCGACCCGGCGACCACGCTCTACGTAGGCGATTCCAATGTCGATATCCTGACCGGCCACAACGCCGGTCTTAAGAGCGCAGGCGTCAGCTGGGGCTTCCGCGGCCGTGAAAAACTGGAAATTGCCGGCGCGGAACACATCGCGGACACCG
>OLSB01002463.1_pt1 | contig 15288 bp, 9 predicted proteins | sample 1672071 | NCBI WGS metagenome assembly OLSB01 (sample SAMEA3136642, study PRJEB25190) | human gut metagenome | biome: human gut; feature: human-associated habitat; material: faeces | place: Austria | collected 2013 | reverse complement strand
AGAAGCGCTTATTCTGAAACACGAAGGTTCGAGAGAACACGCTTTCAGGGGTTTCTGAGACCGGAGACACCCGGAAACGGGAGCTGGCGCATTTTTCCGTGAAAGAAAAGTTTGCTGAGGAACGGCAGATTTGTTTTGCCGCAATCATCTGAATAGAATCTATAAGGCCGCCAGGCAGGGGAGAAGAGCTCCTGTCCGGCGGCTGCTTGTATGCCCGCCATGGGCAATAGATAGATGTTAGTCATTCCTTCCCGATTTTAAAATGCCCATAATTATATAATGTAGCCGCTTTGAGCAGAGGGAGTAGACTATGTAAATTCATTTGTTGAAGGTCAAATGCTTTCACGACGAAAACATTATAACACAGGAGGTGGAAAAAGAGATTGAGCAAATTCATAGTGGGAGCTTGTGATTCTGGGGGGATTCGTATATAATGGGATTGTGGGGATGGAATGCTTGGAAAGGAAACGGGTGGTATGAACTCGGACGAAGCGCTGTACCGCCGGTATCTGGCCGGGGACGAGCAGGGGCTATCGGAGCTGATGGAGCGTTACGGGAATGCGCTGACGCTATACATAAACGGGTATCTGCATGACGTTCATGAGGCGGAGGATTTGATGATCGAGGCCTTTGCCTATCTGTTTCTCAAGAAGCCCACAATCCGGGACGACGGGTTACGCGCATATCTCTACAAGGCGGCGCGGCACATGGCTTTGCGCAGGAAGGGAAGAAGGCAGCGCGAATTCTGCATGGAGATGCTGCCGGAAACGGCGGATGAACGGGCGCTGGTCGAGGAAGTGGCGCGTACGAAGGAACGCCATCGCGTTTTACATGCCTGCATGGCGGAGCTGAACGCGACCTATCGGGAAGCATTGTATCTGTTGTATTTCGAGGAAATGAGCTATGCGCAGACGGGCGTGGTGATGGGGAAAACTGTCCGTCAGATCACGAATATTGCTTACAGAGGGAAAATCAGTCTTCGGGGACTTCTGGAACGAGAGGGGATTATGGATGCGCAGTCGTGAGGAGCGGGTGCGGGCGGTTTGCTGTCGTGTGGCGCAGATGCGAAGGCGGCGGCGTTTACGTGCGATTACGGCCGGAGCGGTTGCGGCAAGCGTGCTGGTGACGGCGGTTTTGGCGGTTCAAATGCCGGAGAAAATGCGCGCGGTGGCTGGGAACGAGGTGGAAGGCGTTCAGGCGGCGGCCAGCGTTTTTCGAAACGGCGGCGCGGCGGGCTATGTTCTGATTGGCCTGCTTGCGTTTGTGCTGGGAATCTGCGTGACGGTGCTGTGCTTCCGCATCCGGGAGCTTGAAAAGGCAAGGACGGACGAGGAAAAGCGGGAGGACGACCATGGCGGCGCAGATCGATAATCTGATACAGCTCTTCGCGGCGCTGCTGGGCGCGGCGCTTTCGGGCGTCTGCTATCTGAAATCCTGCAGGCAGGCCTATTTTCTCATGGTTGGCTTTTATGGCTGCTTTGCGCTGGGCGCATTGTACTGGACGCTGTACCTGTTTCTGTTTTCGCAGACGCCGCAGGTGTTTTATGTTTCGGAGGTCGGCTGGATTTCCAGTGTATTGTTTCTTCTGATTCTTCAGGACAAGCTCGCATTGGCAGACGGAAAGGGGCGCAGTACGCGCGCCGCGTGGCTGACTCCGGCGGTGGGCGTGCCGCTGATGGTGTTCTTCTGTACATATGGCGACATTCTGTCCAACCTGATCTGGTGCGGCCTGATAATGCTGGTTTCTTTTCGCGCCATCTGTGGGCTGTCGCAGAAACGCGCGCGGGCGTTCCACGCGGCGGCGCTGTGCTTCGCGGTTGCCGAATATGCGCTGTGGACGGCGGGCTGTTTCTTTGAGAGCGACTCGCTGCGCAGTCCCTGTTTTTATCTGGATCTTCTGCTGACGGGGACGGTGCTGGCGCTGTTTCCCGCGGCGCGAAGGGCGGTAGAAGCATGACGTATATCGAAAATATCTTCGTCTGCGTGGCCTCGCCGCTTCTGATCGCCATGCTTTGCATGGGGAAGGAGCGCGTTCGCTTTTTCCTGTTCTGCCTTGCAGGCATGGGGGCGTGCCTGCTGTCCGCGTATATAAACAGCTTTTTCTCGGCGATATATCAGGCTGGAAATCTGACGGCTACGGCGGAAATCGCGCCGGTGGTAGAGGAAGTCATGAAGCTTCTGCCGCTGCTGTTTTATCTGACGGTCTTTGAGCCGAAGCCGGAGCGGATTCAGAGCGCCGCGTTTACCGTGGCCATCGCCTTCGCGACCTTTGAAAATGTCTGCTATCTGGTTCACGGGGGCGCGGACGATTTCGCGTTTATTACGTTCCGGGGACTCGGAACGGGAGCAATGCACGTGATCTGCGGCGCGATGATCGGACGTGGGTTAGCGTATGCGTGGGGGCAAAGCTGGCTGAAGGCAGCCGGCACATGCGGTCTGCTGGGCGCGGTCATCACGCTGCACGCGAGCTATAACCTTCTCGTGGCTCGCGGCGGCGCGGCGCAGTACGTCGCCTACGCGCTGCCGGTGGCGGTCATGCTGGCGGGGCGGCTGCTTGGAAGAATGATCGCGCGGCGTATGAAAAAGTAGAAGATGAAAATTTTCCCATTTTCCGACTGAGAGTTTTTGGCGTTTCATGTACCTATAAGAATGAGGGAATTGCCAATATGCTTTCGGGGGGGGAGGAGTGGGCCTATGTATGATACGCCGGAGCGCGTCCGGCGGGTCGAAAAGCGTCTGCTGGAAGGGCAAAGGCGGAAAAGGCGGCGCTCAGTTTATCGGCTCGGCGCGCTTTGCGCAGGCGTATGCGCGCTGCTCGTCGGTGTGCTTTCCGCGGTGACGAAGCGTCAGCAGGTATCGGCAAGCGGTACATTCGGCGCGATGCAGGTGCATGCGGGCGCGGGCGGCTACGTGCTGGCGGGTGTGGCCGGTTTCAGCGCGGCGGTCGCGATTACCACGCAATGGATTCGATTCAGGAAGCGAACGACCCATTTTACCGGAGAGGAGAATGAGAAGTGAGAGGAAACGGACGGAGAAGGCTTGGTTGGCTGGCGGTGGTTCTGGTCTTAGTCGCGCTGCTGGCGACGTCGGCATGGGCGGAGGAGAAGCTGGCCACAACGGTGGAAAACCCGACGAGAAGCGGCAACGTCTACGGAATGACGACCCGCGTCAGCGGAAGGATTATATGCGCGGGCGAATGCGCGCCGACAGGCAGTGTGAAGGTTACCGTCACCACGTATCTGACGCACACGAGCGGCCTGCCGCCCTTCACGGCGAGCGGAACGCTGAACGCCGAGGGACGGTATTCGGTTTCGTTCACAGGACTTCCGCACGGGGTGCATAGCATGAAGATCGAATATCCGGGTGACGATCGGCATGCGGCTTCCATGGATGCGGATCAATTGCTGTCGATTTATTATCCGTTCCTGCAAACGGAGTTCAATGTGACCGAGGGCGCTTCCTACGGCGACGACATCACCATCAGCGGATACATTCGTGGCCAGGCCGGCACGGTTCCCGAGAAGCCGGTGCAGCTGATCGTCGATGGGAATACGGTCGCTACGCGCGCGCTGGGCAGCTCGGGCGAATTCAGCTGTACGCTGTCCGGCGTGAGCGCGGGCAGTCATACGCTCAAGCTCGTTCTGGAATCGGACGGCAATCATTCGAGCTACCAAACCGAGCGCACGTTTGAAGTGAAAAAGCGCGGCGTGCGTCTGGCGGACGTGCAGATTCAGCGCGGCGAGGGAAGCGTTTTCCTGAACGGAAAGCTGCTGACGACGGACGGCAAGCCCGTGCAGCCGGGCAGCGTGCGGGTGGTTTTTGACGGCGGCAAGTCCGTGCTCTGCGCGCTTTCGCAGGCGGGCGGCTTCAGCGCCTTTGACGACCTTCCAACCGCGGAAGGGAAGCACACGATCTCCGTGCGATATGACGGCAACGAAAACTACGAGGCGCTGGGCGGCAACGCGTATCATTACATCATTGGCAAGCTCACGCCCGTGGTTGCGCTGGATTTCATCAGGGATATTGCCTATAACGACTCGGGCACGGTCGTCGGCAGCGTGCGCGGCGACGCGGACATCGGCAAGCCTACGGGAACGGTGACGGTGGATATAGAGGGTCTGAGCAGCGAAAACGTGTCGCTGAGCGCCGACGCGCACTATGAGCGTCCCTTCACCGCGACGTGGGCGAAGCTGGGAACGTACACCGTTACGGTTACCTATTCGGGCGACGAGCGCTATTATGGCGCGAGCGCGACGACCACCGTCACGGTAGTGGCCGCGCGCCCGAACACTCCGGCGATTGGCGAGGGCTATACCATTGACTATCGGGCGGAAACGATCGACGTCTGGGTCGGCTACGAAATGAACCGCGCCGTGGACTTCAGCGGGGAAATCGTTGCCAGCGGCATGACGGTTCAGCCTGGTCAAGGGCTGTTCCTCCGAAAGGCGGCGCAGGGCAACTATCTCCCGAGTCTGGTCGTGCTGGTGAACATTCCCGCACGCCCGGATGCGCCCACGGGGCTTCAGGGCGTGGACGAAACTGCGCCAGGACGGAGCGACGGCCGAATCGAAGGCACGTCCACGGCCATGGAATATCGGAAGAGCGGCGAAGCGGGCTGGACGACCTGTCCGGATGGCGCGGTGACGGGACTTGAGCCCGGCGCGTATGAGGTGCGCGTGAAGGCGACGGAACGCTCCTTCGCGGGTCAAACGACGCAGGTGACGATTTCCGTGAAGGCGCGTCTGGCGGTGAAGGTGCGCGCGTTTGAAGCCGTGACGTACGGCTACGAGCGCCCGCTCGCGCGATATATCTACATTACCAATACGGGCGACGGCGACGCGGTTATCGACCGTGTGCAGGTAAGCGGAGCGGCGTATTCCGTGGGCGGCAAGGGCGATCTTGTGAAGGAGGGCGAAACGATGACCTCGCGGCGCATTCAGCCCAAGGCCGGGTTGAACGCGGGAACGTATGTCGCGGCGGTTACCGTCACCTATGAGGGCGGCGCGAAGGCGACGACGCGGGTGTCCTTCACCGTGAACAAGGCGCAGCAGGATGTGCCCGCCGCGCCGGAGGTGCTTGCGTCCGCGTCCGGCTGGGTGATTCTGAAGGAAGCGGCGGCGAGTTCGGCCGGAACGGCAGCGCAGTATTCCAAGGACGGCGGCGAAACGTGGCAGGCGAACGGCGTATTCGTCGGCCTTGCCGAGGGCGAGACTTACGCCTTTGCCGTGCGTTACGCGGAGGATGAAAACCACGAGGCCTCTCTGGCGAGCGAGATCACCAGAATCGCCGCGGAGGATGGCGGCGAATCCGTCGTCTGCTCCCGCGAGCTGGCGGCGCTGCTGCTGTGGCATGCGGAAAATTGCCCCGAGCCGACGGGCGAAATCGTCCCTGCGGACGTGGAGCCCGAAAGCTGGTATGCCGACGCGATTGCGTGGGCCATGGAAGCAGGTCTTTTCGAGAACAGCGAGGACGGACTCTTCCAGCCGGAAGAACCGCTTGCGCGGGATGTGCTGGAAACGGCGCTTCAGCAGCTTGCGCTGTATCGCGGCTACGACGAAACCGAAATCACGCTGCGCCAGGAGTCCGGGGACACCTTCCTTCCGGCGCACAACGGCGAGGATGCTTCGGCTCCGGTAATCGTGGGTGAGTTCATGTCGGCGCTTCGCAGGTTTGACGAAGCGTATGCCGAAAAGCCGTAATCCCAATTCGACTGGATGACCATTTCAAAAGGGCTGCCGCAGACGGTTTGTCATGCGGCAGCCCTGCTATATAATAGAAGAAACGGTTTACAGCTTCCACGCGGCGGCTTCTTTTTTTGCTGCCGACGAAGCTGCGGTAGATGCCGGGTTGGGCGATCAGCTCCTCGTGACGGCCCTACTGGACGATCTGCCCATGGTCGATGACCAGGATCTGATCGGCGTTGTGCACGGTCTTCAGCCGGTGCGCGATCATCAGAATGGTCTTGTTGCGGGTCAGCGCTTCGATGGCCTTCTGAAGCCGGTCTTCGTTTTCGGGATCCACGTTGGCGGTCGCTTCGTCCAGAATGACGATGGGCGCGTCCTTCAGCATGGCGTGCGCAATGGAGATGCGCTGCTTTTCGCCGCCGGAGAGCGACGCGCCGCCTTCGCCGATGACGGTGTTGTAGCCGTCCGGCAGCGCTTCGATGAAATCGTCGCAACAGGCCTTTCTGGCGGCTTCTACCACCTGCTCGTGCGTGGCGTCCGGGCAGTCGAAGCGGATGTTGTTCTCGATGGTGTCGGCGAAGAGATAAACGTTCTGGAATACCACGCTGATCTGATCCATCAGCGATTCCAGCGTGTAATCGCGCACGTCTACGCCGCCGATTCGCACGCAGCCGCTGTCCACATCCCAGAAGCGGGCAATCAGGTTGCAGAAGGTGGTCTTGCCGCTGCCGGAGGGGCCGATGACGGCCGTCGTGGTCTTGTCCGGCAGGTTCACGGTGACGTCGCGGAGAACGGGCTTCTTTTCATAGGAGAAGCTCACGTGCTCAAACGAGATGTCATGCGTTTTCGGTGCGAGCGCCTTTCCGTTTTCGTCCATGCGGGGCATCTGTTCGGTTTCGACGGTGTGGTCGATGGCCGCGGCGGTCATGCGCAGCATGGAAACGCCCATGCCGAACAGCTTGATCTGGCTGAACACCATGAAGGACAGAATCAGCGTCATCAGCGCGTCCGGAAGCGACAGCCCATTGTGGATTCGAAGCAGAATGTGTCCGCTCTCACACGCATGCCATGAAACCACCTCAACAATCAGGCTCTATCAAAGTGGCGTCTTTGATACACAGGAATATGGACGCGAGTATGGAAAAAGCCCAATAAATAAGGACTTCCGAGGTGCTTCAACTTCTCAGAAGTCCTTATTTTGGTAGGCTATATGCGGAAGTCAGTGTGCTACATGCACAGATAAAGAAAACGCTACACGATTGTTGGGTCTATCGTGTAGCGACATAGGGTTATCGTGTAGTGTTATGAATTACAGTTCTTGCAAGGAACATATCATTATTCATCAAAACCAAAGTCATCGACTTTCAGCGTTGCACAGTTTTCCTTGATTGCACGAGCAGTATTGACCGGTGTGCCGTTAGGCATTTCTGCCTCAACAAGCAACTTGAGTTCGACTTTTGCTCCATCAATCTGCATAAGATGATTGATAATTTCGTCCATCAAACTACCGACATTCTTTACTACACGCGTGTTATCAAGCGTTGCAGTCATGCTGAAACGCCTGTTCTGCGGCTGGTGGGGCTGAGGCTCTGTTGCAGGCTGGGGCATGGGATTATCATTGGGTGATTCAGGTTGTTCCCCCGCTGGAACTTTCCACGGATTCGGTTGAGGTTCAGGTTTGGCCTGTGCTTCTGCATTCTTCTGCTTGAGTGCAGCAATCTGTTTGACCAAGTAACCCGAGCGATCAACAAAGCCTACGTACTGGTTGTACTTCAATGCAGTGTACTTACCATCGGTTACGCTATCGGCATATGCAAAGTAATCCTCGGAATTGACGCCATTCTGAATACACGTTTGGAGCACTTCGAAGGACGCCAGACGCGGCAGATAACAGTAAGTACACAGCAGTTTCCAAAGTTCATCAACTTTGATCTCATTACGGCCCTGCCATAGCAAATCTTCCAACTGCATATTGAGTAGTGCCGGTGCCCATGTAGTAATCAACTGCTCGTTTTGCTGCATTTTCCTTGCGGCTTTCACGATGATGTTATCGCTTCCACCACGAATGCTGATTTCTTCCCACACAATCGTTTTCAGATCAGCTTCGCGATCAATGTAAGGCACCAGCAGATGACAGTAGGTTTCCAGAATGCGGGCTTCAACTGTTTGGTCGCAACGCTGAATATTGTTGTTAGTCTCACGATTCTGTGCGGCATCCAGATTCAGATCAACGCTATCATCCCTAATGGATACCCATGCAAGAAAGCGCTTCACTTCCTCACGGAGGGAAGACATCATGTTCTGATCCGGTGCAACGAAGGCAAGCATGTTTTTGTAGATACGGGGCGACAGACCACGGGTATTAAGGATTACCTCCGCTGCCTTGATAGCTATATCGTTTGGTTCATTGCGCTTATAGGTCTGGTTGTACTTCAGGATCACAAGACCGACGTCCTGCTCATCGCTGACATCCATGGAGCTTTCGGGACATACATGCACACGCCCAAATGGACGCTCCTTGTGCATCCTCTTCAGGCGGCGTTCGATCTCCATCTCAACTTCTTCATTGGTGCGCTGGCTGGCACGATCCTCGACAGTTTTGCGGAGCGTCGGACGGGTGTCAAACCAGAAACGATCATATGACGGATTGCTGTACAGGTACGTCAGGGACCCCTGTAACGTGCTAAGCGCATCGTTGAAGGTTGCGATATTCTCGCCCGGCTGTACACAACCCAAGCGGATGCGGGACGTTTCCAGGCCACGGATCTTGTCATTTCGTGTGCTGGGGGCACTACCCAACATAACAGTACGGGCGACACGACGTGCAGCCATCACGAGGCCAAAGCGACCGTTTTCCTGATCCTTCTGATAGGGAATCGATGCTTTGCCATCGACTTCATGATCCACGATGGCGTTCCAGTTATCGCCGACATGACGGGTCAGTTCGTCACGAATATTTGCCACATCCAAAGAGATGGAACCAGGCATGATGAGCAGACTGCCATCCTGATTCATCCAGAGATTGTGAACAACGGCAGCCATGAGGCGGAGGACGCCGCGCGTTTTCTGGAAGCGCTCAATGGTTGCCCAATCCTCGTAGAGACGATCGAAAATCTCCGGATGGATGGGATAGCAGGAGCGCATCCGCTGGAAATAGTCCACCTCTTTGGCATTCGTGGGAAAATCAGCTGCGTTTTCCTGATACATTTGGCTGAACGCCATGCATACACTATCGCGGGCTGCTTCATCCTTGCAGTTCAGGAACAGTCTGCGGCGAACAATCTCAAAGCCTTCATCGGCAGCCACAGGCTTCCAAATGGCTTCCATGCGGCCAAACGTGTGCTCAATCGCCGAAAGCGCCTGTTGACCGCCGCTGCCTTCTTCACCGATTTCAATATTGGACTCTGGGATGGAGGCAACCACAAGGCTGTTCTGGCTGGCTCTTGCTGCTTCAGTGATCTCCTGAATGAACGAAATGAGGTTGTCAAAGGAACCGGCAGGCAGACCATCTACCTTCCAGAGCTTCTTTGCATAAGCAACCAGCTCATCAATCAGAACTACGCAGGGGCCGCAGGCATCAAACAGATTCTTGATGGTTTCGCTACCCGGAGAAACGCCTTTCTTGTCGGCATCCTTGATCATGTCGTAGAGCTTCGGTATACCAGCATCCTTTGCAAGCTGATAGGCCATTTCACCCCAAAGCGTGTTGACCGTGATGCCAGGCATGTCAGACGGGCGCTTGCTCTTGGACGGGTCGAGGGCGGTACCAACGAGCACAGCAACACGGCATACCGGAGGCCGGTCAATCTCAGAGGCTTCCAGGACACCTTTGATGTTTGGCGTTCGGCTGCTGGGCGCACGACCACGCAGCAAATGATATAGTGCCAGCATACTGTGGGTTTTACCGCCACCAAAGGCAGTCTTGAGCTGGATTACGGGCTCACCATCCTTGCCAGCAACGCGACGAAGAGCCTGTACCAGCAGGCCTTTCATGCCTTCCGTAACATAGGTGCGGGAGAAGAACTCGACCGGATCACGGTACTCATAGGCACCTTCGCCACGGGCAACCTGTGCAAGGTCGGCTGCGAATTCAGCGTTTTTATAGCGCCCCTGCGCCACATCCGGATGCGGTTCGATGACGTTGCGCCAGCTGGGCAACCCCTTCATCGGCGTACTTGTCATGACGCCGAGCGACTTCTTGCCAGCTCCTGCTTCTGCGCCATTGGATGTGGAGGCCAGGGAGCCCTGCGCAGAGCCATACTGCAGCGTGCGGATCATAGCCTGAATCTCAGCCTGTGCCTCTATATCTATTTCGCCAGCCAACAGCGCCATGGTATCCAGTGCGCGAATGGTTTCCTTATCGGTAAAGTCCTTGCCGCCAATATGCGCCCACTGATTGCGGAAATCCTTGATTTCCTTCGCCCAGGAACGGGCGGCATTGGGCAACTTGTAGCGGAACAGATTGTTCCAATGGCGGTCAATCAGGTTCAGGCAGGCGGCGATGTCGAGCGAATCCACACGCATGCCATAGTCATCGCCATAGTACAGGTCATTCTGCTCACGCTCGCTCAGGGCACCAAGGACACCCTCTGTCCACCAACGATCCTCAATCTTGTACTCCGGTATGTTCAGGAGCTGCTGAGCGATATACGGCGCAAGCTGCTCACGGAGAATCCCGAAGCCTTTTCCAACGATCTCATGATTGCTCATTTCTCATTCGCTCCTTATCAGAATTCCATCTTCAACTGCTGAGGCTTTTCAGCCTGCAGCTGGGCTGCCATGTTCTGGATTTCGGGCCACGCAACGACAAGGTTGTTGTAGGCGTAACCTTCCTGCGCCCAGTTCTTACGCTCACAGATGGTGTACAGCCGGTAAGCCAGCGCCTTCGCGTCCTCGCCGTTGCTGCCAAAGATGTTCATGACGATCTGCGCACATTCTTTCACGCCGCCCTTTTCAAGGGTGCGGGCCAGCTGCTGGGTCAGCAGCCAGGTGCATTCCTCTGTGGGCCTGACCACCTCCGGGATTTCCTCACGGGTCAGCAAGCGCACCTGCCCCTTGGAAGCCATCATCACGCCGCGGTCAGCCAACGCCTGCACGCTGGTGTTCTTGGCGCGGGCGAGGATGTCCGCATCGCCGAACCTGATGTTGTTGAAGGCATACTGACTGAACAGCTCCACACAGAAGCGGCTCTCCCTGTCCAGCTCGCCCTCCTGCTCGTTGTAGAAGGAATCCAGCTCCTGATTGATGATTTGCAGCGCAGCGCGCACGCTCATGGGCTTGCCGTCCGCTTCCAGTACGCTCCTGTAGCGGCTGTATACGCCGATGCCCGGGCCGATAGCGGACTGCGCCAAGTCCACAGGGGCGATGTTCGCGCTTTGCAGCTTCTCCAGTGCAGGGCGCATTTCGCGGTGCAAGGCGTTGATGAACTCGCGGCGAGTCACGCTGCGGGCATCCTGCGGACGTTTGCGGCAGACGAGGACGATGCTCGAGGCGAGGGCGTTGGTGCCTTGGGCAATTGTTCGCACGCCTCTTTCCGTCCGCATTGGCCAGGTACCAGTAATAGAAAAACCAGCGCGAACAATTGCTGAGAGCATTGTTTCCCAACCTGTAGAAGCCGTCGAATCATCTGTGTCTGTTTCACTCTGCTTAAATGCATAGTATATTGTAACCGGAATATCATTCTGAGCGTATTGATAAAGGCGGCAACAGGTGTTGAACATTCCATCTTCGAAGAAATTTCGTGCCGTTTCGACGTTGCCATCAAAGCGATAAGGCGTAGCAACTAATTCTTCCGCTTTGGGTACAAGCATAGTTCGGAAAAGCTTTGGGTATGTATCCTTAAGCATTCGGCGCATCCATACATAGAAGAAATCAGATAAATCTGCATATCCGATATTGTCATAATATGGCGGATCAGTTGAAATAAGGATGTTGTTAAGCCCGCAATCGCTTTGAGCATCAAATTGTCTTGCATGGCCACCTTCACATGCGGGTAGTTTTTCGATACACTTATAAACCCATTCCAGCATATTATCAAAGCATCCACACGAATTGGAAAATGGGTTTACTTCAGCATAATCCCAAACCATAGGGATGGCCTGTCTTGCAAAGGTATTCCTGACGGCTCCAATATTGTTTATCCATGAAGCTATGGAAGACCCAACATCAGCTTCACGGTCAACTGCAAATGCCAAATACACCCCTACAGCCTCGCCGTAGGCGTGTGCACCGGTACCGCCCTCTGCCAGTGCGATGTGGTCGTTGAACATGCCCGCCGCAACAGCATCGGCCTCGGCTTTCTTCTGCGCTTCGCCCACCAGCGCGGAAAAGGTGGTCAGCGCGGTGAGCTGGCGGTTGGTAAAGAGTTGATGGAACTCGGTCAAACCATAAACTTTTGTATTTAAGTGTCCGGGATAGTATGCGAGTTCTCCTTCTGGATAGTCCTGTGGTTTATCAATATCTGCCGCATGGATATGCTCATTGTTTGGCGATAAATACACTCTTCCGTTCTTTCCTTCAGCAACAATAGCGAGAAGAACTGCACCCATGCGCCCTGCACAGCTCTCGTCTCGAATATACGGGAAACTCACACCAGTTCCACAATGGAGGCAAGTAGCTCCTTTACGATTCACTGTCCCTTCTTCTTTGTGTTTCCCGTTTCGTACAGAGTACATAAAGGAACCATCAGAGAACTCTGAATGAACAAAAGCTTCATTGCCTTTCTTCTTGGAAAGTGTGAAAGAACGCACCAGCGGCATCTCACACCCGCAAGCTGGGTTCGGGCACTTGACCGTCCGCGCCCAAATCCACGCGATGACCGTCGCATCGCTGCCGTCCGCCAGCTTTGCCTTGGGGTAGAGGTGCCCGATGCGCTTATAGGCCTCCTGCTTCATCCATTCGCCATAGTAGCGCACGTCCTCCGCCAGACCGGCAGCCCCCTTGGGTGCGGCGCTGCTGCCCAACTGTTGGCGGCTTTCCGGGTTCACGGGGCGCAGGTTCGCAAACTTCGGCGGAATTTCAATCATGGCCTTGTTAATCATGACCGCAACAGGGTTGAGGTCGTGGGCATGGGCTTCCAGCCCAAGCCGCTGCGCCTCGAGCGGAATCGCGCCGCCGCCCGCAAAGGGATCAAGCAGCGCAGGCGGATTGTTGTCCGTGGACTTTATGATTTCCGCCTTGGCCTCGGCGAGAATGGCTTCGTCGTTGCTGTTCTCCCACTTCACCAGCCGTGTGAGGATGCCAAACAGCCGCTCCCGCTCCCGCTGCTGGTCTTCCTCCGTGGGGAACTGCTCGGGATGGCTGGACGGGTCATCCACCAGCGATGACCAGATGACGGCGCGGGCAGTGGCCAGCGGGCGGCGCGCCCACCACAGGTGCAGCGTGCTGGGATGTCCGTGACGGATGGATTTTTCACGGGCAGATTCCTCATTGATGGCTTCCAGGGGCAGGGCCACCTCGATGAGCTTCTTCTTGATTGCCATGGTCATACCTCACTCTTCTATCTCGCCAATCTGCATCAGGTCGGCAATCTCGTAATTCACGCTGCAAGCACCTTGGTCAGGCGCGTTGGTGAAGGGCTTGCGAATGTACAGGGTCTTGGTCTGTGTACCATCAACCTCAACAATGGCCAGAATGAATTCATCTGGCTTGTTGAGCGCTGTTAGAATCTCGTTGCGCGTCACGGTGACAGTGGTGGAGCCCTTTTGCCTACCCTTGACCTCGATGAAGCGCAGGCATGGGCCACCGTGCCGCCAGTCCTCGGGAATGACGGATTCGATGTCATATCCGACATTCTGTTTGCTGACATCCTTTGGGGTGAAACCATGGGCGATTTCTCTCTGCATGACTGCGTTCATGGCAGCCATCTCCACTGCGGCACGGTCAGCACCGAATAGCGCGCCTGTATTGGGCTTTCCCATGAGCTTGTTCAGCAGGCCCAGCGGAATGATCAACGCACCGCCCATGATCACAGGCGGACAAGGCGAAACCTGTTTTTCCAGCTCAAGCTCATGCAGACGCCGCTGCATTCTCGCCTGCAGATCATCTGCGCGGCGCTGTGCATTGAGCGAGTTCAGCTTTGCATTGGACTTTCCCGCAGCTTCCTTTTCCTTCAGGTCAGCAGCCCGCAAGTCCCAATACTGAATTTCACAGGTGAGACGCTCTTTGACCGCTTTTGCGATGCGATCCGCCATCTGCTGTTTATGTGCCTTTACCTCGCTGTAATGCTCCGGCACAATATTTGCAATGGCGTAATGGACTGCCATATCCTCGACACCCTGCGACAGCCATGCCTGCCCCTTGACGTATTGCAGTACAGATGCACTTTCATCCTCGGATGCAGGACGGTAATCCAGATACGGTGCGTAACCCGCGTTTCTCGCCTGACCGGATTCATCCAACTCCACAAATTGGAGCTGCTTGCTCACAATGCGCCGGTTGCCGTTCGGAAGGGTTACGCCATCCTGAATCGCATCTTCAATGTAGAACAACAGCCGGGCGTTTTCGCTTGGGTCGTTTTCGTCAATCAGAACCGACCCACGCTTCAGGACATCGGCATTCTGTTCACGCAGCAAATCGATGACCGCTTCCAGCAAGGGATGCCCGGGGCATATCTGGTCAGCGATAGGGCTGCCCTGAACGCTGCAATACTGCTTATCAAAGCAGATGCGTTCATATTTGGCTGCCACCGGCACACCGAATCCAATAAGCTGGTCTCGGGAACGGATCTTGTAAGGAACGTTGATGATTTCGTACCGTCCGGTTTCCCGCTTGCGAATCGTTCCACCCAGGGAACGGAATGCTTCGATAAAGAACGCTTCGATGAAATGAGGCTGGAGCTTATGAGCCTCCATACGTTCCATTTCCTCACGGATTGCCATCACCCGATGGACATCCATGGTGTCCTCCGTCAAAGCCCGTTTAGCCAGCAGATCCCGGAGTGCTTTTGTGTCCAGCGAACGGTCGACAACCTGATACAGCTTGGCGCGGGTTTCAGGAAGATTTCCGTATCGTACTGCTTCAATCAGCAAATCACGGAGGCTCCTGTTATCGAAGGACACCTTACCGAGAATGTCGAACACTTTGCCGCCGAGAGCGTTGCGTTCCTCTTCAAGCTTCTCGAACAGGCGTTGATATACAGCACCTTCGCGTGTTTCCTTGGAAACCAGGTTCCACAGATGGCAGACTTCCGTCTGTCCGATACGATGAATACGACCGAAGCGCTGCTCCAGACGGTTCGGATTCCAGGGCAGATCGTAGTTGACCATCAAGTGCGCACGTTGCAGGTTGATACCTTCACCGGCAGCGTCTGTAGCAATCAGAATCCGAACATCCTTGTCCTGCTTGAACAGTGTCTCGACTTTGCGGCGCTCATCCCGGAGCATACCACCGTGAATCGTCACCACCATCTCGTCGCGTCCGTACAGCGTTCGGATTTTGCTGGCCAGGTAGTTCAAAGTATCGCGGTGCTCCGTGAAGATGATGAGTTTTTCCGGGCTCCCGTCCGACGTCTTCATCAATTCGTTGTCCTGAAGAATTGCGGAGAGTTCATCCCATTTACGATCCTGTCCGCTATTCCGCACCTGATTTGCCATAGCTTCCAGCT
>OLSB01002457.1_pt1 | contig 15332 bp, 7 predicted proteins | sample 1672071 | NCBI WGS metagenome assembly OLSB01 (sample SAMEA3136642, study PRJEB25190) | human gut metagenome | biome: human gut; feature: human-associated habitat; material: faeces | place: Austria | collected 2013 | reverse complement strand
TCGAGACCATGTCCGTGCTCGAGTCGTTCATCGACGACTTCCGCGGCGCGATCCTCTTCGTCTCGCATGACCGCTTCTTCGTCGACCGCCTGGCCGACAAAGTCTTCGTCTACCAGCCCGACGGCAGCCTGCGCCTCTACGCGGGCGGCTACTCCTACTACAAGGAGAAGGAGCGCGAGGAAGAGGCCGAAAAGGCTCAGCTTGCACCATCTGCCGGCGAGGCGAAGAAGGAGCGCGAGCCCAAGAAGGCACAGGAGCGCCCCGCGCACGAAGCGAAGCGCCGCCTGAGCTTTGGCGAGCAGAAGGAGTACGCGGAGATTGAGGGCGTTATCGCGAGCAAGGAGGGCGAGCTAAAGGTCGTCCGGCTCGAGATGCAGCAGAATGCGTCCGACTACACGCGCCTCGCAGAGCTTGGACGCGAGGAGACGCGCCTCGCCGCAGAGCTCGACCACCTCATGGAGCGCTGGGCGTATCTTGAGGAGATCGCCGAGCAGCAGGACTCCTGAACCACTGTTCAAGACGCTAATCATTTATCTCTATTCAACTATAAAGGGGAAGGTAATCATGGCATTTGACAAGAACCAGTTTGCTGAGATCATCGAGGAATTCAAGATTGACGGGACGCGCCTCCACGAAGTCGCGGCCGACTTCCGCTATGACCTGCGCAAGGGCCTTGACAATCCGGATGAGTCGTCGCTGCGCATGCTCAAGTCGTACGTCGGCCTGCCGACGGGCGAGGAGAAGGGCGAGTACCTCGCACTCGACTTCGGCGGCACGAATGTCCGCGTCCTGCGCATCCGCCTCGACGGTCACGGCAAGTTCGAAGTCCTGAAGAAAGTCGCCAAGCCGCTGCGCGTCGAGGGCGTCTACGACTTCGTCGGCGAGGGCTCGACGGCCGAGCAGCAGTTCGATTTCATCGCAGAACTCGTCGATGAGGCCATCGAGGGCGACCACACGACGAAGTATCTGCTTGGCCACACCTTCTCCTTCCCGTCGGAGCAGACGGACCTCTACAACGCGAAGCTCATCATCTGGACGAAGGAATTCGCTACGGCAGGCGTCGAGGGCAAGGTCGTCAATGACCTGCTCAAGGAAGCGCTGCATCGCCAGGGCATCGACAATGTCGAGCCGACGGCTGTCATCAACGACACGGTCGCCGTCCTGCTCGCCGCTGCCTACAAGCAGGCCGACACCTACATCGGCTCCATCTATGCGACAGGCCACAACACCTGCTACTTCGAGCCGTTCAAGGGCAAGGCAGAACGCCCGATGATCCTGAACCTCGAGTCCGGCGGATTCATGAAGCTCGCGCCGAACCGCTTTGACGCAGAGTTTGATGCTCAGTCCGAGAAGCCGGGCGAGCAGCGCCTCGAGAAGATGGTTTCCGGCCGCTACATGGGCGAGCTCTTCGGCATGGCTATCGCTGAACTGCTCGGCGAGAAGGGCAAGAAGTACGGCTTCACGAGCATCGACATGAGCAACATCATCCTCGACGAGACGGCAGGACTCTCGGAAGTCGGCCGCATCGTCAGTGCCAAGACGGGCCATGATCTCGAGGAGGTCGACCGCCAGCGCCTGCAGGAACTCGCAGCGGCACTCGTCGTCCGCTCCGCGCGTCTCGTCACGGCCACCTATGTCGGCATCATCTGGCAGCTGGCTGGCGACGAAGCCATCAAGAAGCAGCACATCGCCATCGACGGCTCCGTCTACGAGAAGATGCCACTGGCGAAAGAGAACATCATGCGTGCCCTCTCCGAGCTGCTCGGTGAGTCGGCATCGCTCGTCGACACCGTCCTCGAGAACGGCGGTTCGGGCCTCGGCGCCGCCATCGCCGCTGCCATGTCGCAGCAGGCATAAGGCAATCCGCCAAACCTGACTATCCGACGGTCTGACTGTCACACATGCAATCCACTGCACCCGTGCCATTGGTGCAGTGGATTTTTTATGCGGGTATGCTATAATGATAGTCAATAAAAAGACACGAGAAGGGGGTGAAGACCATCGAGCAGTCACTTTGCATGAATCTCTCGCAGCATCTGGCGATGACGATGCAGCTGCAGCAGGCCATCGAGATCCTGCAGCTCTCCGCACAGGACCTCTGCGCGACCATTGAAAAAGAATACCTGGAGAACCCCGTGCTCGAGATGGAGTACTCGACAGGGCGTCGGGAACGCTATGAGCAGGACGGCAGCGTGAACGTCCGGGCGCTCGCCGACTACCTCGACGGCGGCAGCAAGCAGCCGGCCTACTTCACCGATGAAGACGAGCGCCAGTTCGATGCACCGGCACCGCTTCATGCGACACTGGAGGAAGAGCTGCTCGAGCAGGTCAACTTCACCTTTAAGGGTGAGCACGGGGCAGAGAAAGAGCGCGCTGTCGCGACCTTCCTCGTCGGCTCGCTCGACAGCCGCGGTTACTTGACACTGCCCGTGGCTGAGGTTGCCCGTGCGATGGCTTGCAGCGAGGCGGAGGTCCTGCGCATCCTCGCAGTCATTCAGGGCTTCGAGCCGGCCGGTGTCGGCGCGCGCGATCTCGCCGAATGCCTGCGCCTGCAGGCCCAGCGCCAGGGCATCTACGAGGGGCTCGTCGCCGCCGTCATCGACCGCTATCTCGATGCAGTCGCCGCTCACCGCCTCAAGGAGATAGCCGCCGCCGAGCACGTGCGCCCCGCCGAGGTCCAGATGGCCGTCGACATCGTGCGCCGCCTCAATCCAAAGCCCGGCGCCGCGTATGGCGCGGCGGACTCCGCCTACATCACGCCGGATGTCATCATCCGGAAGGGCGAGAAGGGCTATGAGGTCGAAGTCGAAGAGGCCGGCGTGCCACAGCTCCACATCTCCGCGCTCTACCGACAGTCCGATACCTTCGACAAGGCGACGCAGAAGTACATCGCGGGCCGCCTGCGCGCGGCTGCCTGGCTCATCAACAGCATCGAGCAACGCCGCACGACGATTCGCCGCGTCGTCGAGGAGATCGTGCGGCGCCAGACAGCCTACTTCGAGAAGGGGCCCGCCTTCCTCGAACCGATGACGATGAAGGAGGTGGCCGATACCATCGGCGTGCACGAGTCGACCGTCAGCCGCGCCGTCGCCAACAAGTACGCCGAGCTGCCGACGGGCGTCATCGCGCTGCGCAGTTTTTTCACGGCCCGCAGTGTGAAGTCGGCAGCGGGGGAGGATATCGCGACAGCGCAGGCCAAGTCGGCCATCGAAAGATTCATCAAGGGAGAGGACCCCAAGAAGCCGCTCTCCGACCAGAAGCTCTGCACCCTGCTCAAGGCAGAGGGCATCGCGCTCTCGCGCCGCACCGTCATGAAATACCGCGAACAGCTCGGCTACGACTCATCCGTCAAGCGCAAGCGCTATTGAGCCTAGGGATCGTTGCGGATAGAGGCTGGTTCTGTGCATCTCGTCTCAGAACCAGTCCTTTTTTACATTCCTCCTATGCATGGAATGACATAGCCACGATTCATAGAAGAAAAACAAATGAAAACCTGACAGAAAATGGGAATAAACAATAACTTTGTGAAAAAAAGCGCGAAATAACTTGCAATACTCGTGAAACGTGCTATGATAGTAACCGAAAGAAAACAACGGCGTGCAGAGGTGCCGACAGGTAAGTTAAAAAATGCACATTCTCTGCCGGAGAGCTCGCCGAAATCATCGTGGTACGTGAAGGACGCTTACACGATGTGATTTTTTTCATCGGAAAGTTAATTTTTTCACTTTCACTACAATTATGCAATTATTTCCATCATTCCTTATTTCGTGTGTATTGTCAGGGGAGGACTCATCATGGCAGATCAGCAGAATCAGAAGAGACCACGTATTGTCATTGTCGGTGCAGGTTTCGGCGGCGTCAAGCTCGCCAAGCTCTTTGCGAAGGAAGACGTCGACGTCATGCTCGTCGACCGCCACAACTTCCAGCTCTTCCAGCCATTGCTGTATCAGGTGTCGACGGCAGTCCTCTCGACGGACGAGATCGCCTATCCGGTCCGCACGTTCTTCCGCAAGACCAAGAACGTGGAGTTCTTCATGGCTAAGGCCGAGGGCGTCGACCAGGCGCGCAAGGTCCTGCTGACGAACCACGGTGAGCTCGCTTACGACTACCTCATCCTCGCAGCCGGTGCGACGACGAACTACTTCGGCATGAAAGAGGTAGAGGAGCATTCCTACGGCATGAAGACGTTGCAGGAGGCCCTGCACATCCGCAACCACGTGCTGCACATGTTCGAGCGCGCCAACAAGGAGACGGACCCGGAGGTTCGCCGCCGCATGCTGACGTTCGTCGTCGTTGGCGGCGGCCCGACGGGCATCGAGGAATCCGGCGCCCTGACGGAGCTCTTCGGCATCCAGCAGAAGGAGTTCCACAACCTCGACTTCAGCGAAGTCAGCGTCAAGCTCATCGAGGCCACGCCTAATGTCCTGCCGATGGTCGCCCCGAACCTGCGCGAGCACGCTGTCAAGGTCCTGCGCAAGAAGGGCGTCGACGTCATGCTGAACACGCAGGTTGTCGGCTACGACGGCAACGACCTCAAGCTCAAGGACGGCAGGACAATCCCGACGCAGACGGTCATCTGGGCAGCAGGCGTCAAGGCCGTGCCGTTCATCAAGGACTGCGGCGGTGAAGTCGACCGCGGCGGCCGCATCATTGTCAACGAGAAGCTGCAGGTCGAGGGCAGCGACTGCGTCTTCGCTATCGGCGATTGCGCGCACTACCAGCACGGCACGGAGCGCCCGCTGCCGACGGTCGCACCGGTTGCCATGCAGCAGGCGCAGACAGCTCATGACAACATCATGAAGCTCATCCGCGGCCAGCAGGACCTCGCGACGTTCCACTACAAAGACCTCGGCGCTATGGCCACGATCGGCCGCGGCGAAGCTGTCGTCGACAAGACGAAGCTGAACCCGCAGATGACGGGCTTCCTCGCATGGTGTGCATGGATGTTCGTCCATCTCCTGCGCCTCGCCGGTGCACATGCCAACTTCACGGTTGCCATCAAGTGGACCTGGAACCTCTTCTCCGGCACGCGCCTCGGCCGTATCATCACGAATATCAAAGATTGACAGATCTTCTGGGCAGGCAGTCTCCGTTTGGAGTCTGCCTGTTCTTTTGCGTTGGACAAATGGGCAAGAAGTGTCCATTTGTGTATTCCTGGCGGTATTTAGAAAGAATTTTTCTTATCGAGCAGGAATTGGCGTTCAAGAAAGCGAAATGTAGTACTGAATATAGGCAAACTCTGCTTAACTCTGCTTCTGAGACCTTCTGGAAGGAAATGAGGATAAGATAGACAGCAAGGAAATGCAGCAATGAATGAGAGAGGAACTCGTGAAGAAAAAGAGGAGGGCTTTTTGATGAAACACAGAAGACATAGCAGACATGCTGCCAAGAGTACGGGCAACTGCCTCAGCATGCTGGCTGCAGCCGTGGCCTTTGGCTTACTGAATATGGGCTCGGCGTCGGCAGCGCCGGTGACGCCGGACAAGGCGGCCCTTGACGCAAATCGCGACCGCCTGGTCAATGCCGGTCAGCTGGTCGAAGAACAGCGGAATAAGAAGGATTTCGATCAGGCAGGAGTCTCCGTCGGCAATGCCGACATCCAGGTCGAGCAGGAGCAGCGCCCGAGCCTCGACCTGCCGGACACGCTCAAGGTGCAGGTCAATGACTTCAAAATCACGGGCCAGGATATCTACAGCGAAGACACGCTCAAGAGCCTGCTGGCCGACAAGAAGGGCAAGCTCGTGACGTTCAAGGACCTGCAGGAGGGCGCGGACACGCTCTCGCGTTACTTTCGCGACAAGGGCTATATCGCGGCACACGCCTACTTGCCCGTGCAGAAGATCGAGAACGGCGTCGTCGAGTACGCCGTGACCGTCGGACGCTTTGACGGCATCACAATCCAGAACAACACGAAGATCCACGAGGGCGTCATCAAGCGCGAGACGGCCTTCCTCAAGAAGGGCGACTACCTGACGCGCGCCAACCTTGAGCGCGCCGTCTGGCTGCTCTCCGACCTCGCGGGTGCTGACGCCAAGGCCGTCCTGACGACGGGCGAGAATCCGGGCACGGTCCATGTGACGCTCGACCTCAACCCGCACAACGGCAAGCAGGGCCTGTTCTCCATCGACAACTACGGTAACCGCTCGACAGGCTACAACGAGTACGGTGTCGACTACGACTTCCTGAACCTCGCGCATGAGGGCGACCACCTGGCCGTCGGCATCACGACGACGGGCAACGAGCTCTTCAACTGGGGCGCCAACTACACGATCCCGGTCATCCGCGACGGCATGAAGCTCACGGCGGGCTACAACGTCTTGATATATCAGCTCGGCGATACCTTTGAGGCACTCGATGGTGTCGGTCATTCGCGCGTCGCCTCGCTCGGCCTCGACTACGCCATCCAGCGCAGCCAGCGCCACAACCTCTACACGGGCATCCGCTATGAGTACAGCAACATCAAGGATGAGTATCGCTTGTGGGATTCGACATATGCCGACAAGACCGGCAACGCAGCAGTCCTCTCGCTATACGGCGATGAACAGGACCGCAAGGGCGCGACGGACTGGCGCTTTGAATACAAATTTGGTCACATCTCGAATGATGCGTTCGACTCGACTGATGAAACGACCCGCTGGCTGGCAGGCGACAGCCGGACGGCTGGTACCTACAACAAGATCCGCGCCAACATCCTGCGCCGCCAGGATCTCAACGACCGCACCTACCTGCTGCTTTCGGCACGCGGCCAGTACGCCTTTGACAACCTCGACTCCTCGGAGCATTTCTCCCTCGGCGGCCCGTACGGCGTGCGCGCCTATCCGACGAGTGAGGCCTCTGGCGACACGGGCTATCTGACGCGTGCAGAGCTGCGCTGGCTCCTGCCGCTCGGCGCCAAGGACCAGCAGCTGCACCTCGCCTCGTACCTCGAGCACGGCGGCGTTTGGATTAACAAGGACAGCAGCCTCAATCCGGGTGCCAAGAACCACCGCAACCTTCAGGGTATCGGCCTCGGCCTGATCTGGTCGCGCTATGAGGACTGGTTCCTGCGCGCCGACTACGCCTGGAAGCTCGGCTCCGAAGAACCGACGAGCGACACGAGCCACACGGGCGGCCACTTCTGGATCCGCGGCGGCGTCTACTTCTGATGACCGTTCCCTCCAATCAAAATCGAATCGATTTGCACCGATGAAAAAGAGCAGACTCCTTGTGGAGCCTGCTTTTTTGCGATTTGAGAGGAAAACCTTACATTATCCGCATTAATGAATAAATCATATCGAATTTAAAAAACATATAATCAGGATTTATCTTTTTTATTGATGCGCGTCCAAAAATTTTGTATAATAATATATAGAATAGTGCGAATAGTATGTATGCCCATTGGAAAGGGACAATACTGTAACGCACGATTGATGCTGTGAGTTTGAAGAGAAGCAGATGGGTTTGCCTATATCGATCTGGTTTTCTGGTTTTGCAAGATAGGAAGAAGATGTTTACTTAGACAACGAAAAGAGGGGAACCAAAAATGAAACGAGCGATGCGAAGAAGAAAGACTTGGCAGCGCCAGACCGCGGCGATTACCGCAGCGATGATGGCGATGTCGGTCGGCGGTATTGCCTACGCGATGCCGCAGGGTGAAGTCGTCCGTTCCGGTAAGGGCGAGATCACGCGTCAGGACAAGGACATGACGGTCAACCAGGACTCCAAACGCCTGGCCATCGACTGGGCTGGCTTTGACATTGCGAACGACGAGCGCGTGACCTTCCGTCAGCCGGACAGAGACTCGGTGGCATTGAACCGCGTGGTCGGCGATGCCGCATCCGTCATCGACGGTGCGCTCTCGGGCAACGGGCATGTCTATGTCATCAACCCGAACGGTGTGCTGTTCGGCAAGAACGCCAGTGTCGATGTCGGCTCACTCGTCGCTTCGACGGCGAGGATCAGCGACCGTGACATGACGAACTTTGCGGGTGCAGACGGCATCACGATGGCGATCCCCGAGGATTCTTCGGCCAAGGTCATCAACGCCGGCACGATCCATGCAGAAGGTGGCCTCGTCGTGCTGCATGCAGCAGAGGTCGAGAACAGCGGTACGATCACGAATCCCGCGGGCACGACGGCTCTTGCAGCCGCGCGGAACCTCAGCCTGTCCGCCGATACGGCAGGCAAGATCAACTTTACCGTTGACGGTGCGCTCGCCAAGGCGAAAGCGCTCAACAGCGGCATGCTCAAGGCAGATGGCGGCTATCTCGTCATGACGGCAAGGAGTGCCGGCGATGTCATGAGCACGGTCGTCAACAATACGGGTACGATGGAAGCGAAGACCCTCCGACAGAACGAGAAGGGCGAGATCCTCCTGGACGGCGGCGATAACGGCGTTGTCGAGCTCAGCGGCACGATTGATGCATCCGGCATGGAGGCCGGGCAGAGTGCAGGCTCGATCAAGGCAATCGGCGCAGAGACCCATGTCAAAGACGGAGCGACGCTCCACGCCACCGGCGCAGTAGACGGTGGCCTCATCGAGACCTCCGGCGACTACCTCGAGATCGGCGATAACGTCGACATCGACGCAGCCGGCAAGACCGGCAAAGCAGGCGAGTGGCTGCTCGACCCGACGAATGTTGTTATCAATGATACGGGAAGTTCCGAAGTTCAAAGTGAAAATAATCAGTATACTAACGGCACAACGTACATCAAGACGTCGTCTATTGTCAATGTACTGAAGAGTAACAATGTTAAGATTCAAGCCATAGATAGAGATTACGGCAATGCTGATATTACATTGGATTCGGCATTGAAGGTCGATCAGACGACAACAGGGAGCAATACCCTTACTCTGGAATCGCAGGGTGACGTCAATATCAATGCGGATATCAATGCAACGAGCCCGTTGAATGTTGTCCTGAATGCAGACTCGGATGGCAACGATAAAGGCGGTGTCAACATCAATGCTGACATCAGAACGGGTGGCGGCTCCCTGACTACCGGTGCCAATGGTGCTACTTTCTTTGGCAGTACGCAGGAGGGTGAGGCGAAGCGTGTTATTGAAACGGCAGGTGGCGCAGTCAATATCCAGAATGAGGCGCGTCTCCAGCTGAATGGCGGTACTCTGAGCATCAATACGTCGGGCGGCAATGTGACATTTGCCAAGAACGTTGCTTCCATGAATAAATACGAAGCGTTCATGGATCATGACTTTGTAAGTTACTATGAAGGAACAACAACGACAAAAACTGAACAAGCCCAGGCTTGGGAAAAGATGCTGCAGTCTATCTATGGCAAGACATATACAGATAGTGATGGCACTACAAAGACGTTTGCTATTGCCCGAATCACATATTATGGTTATAGACGGCAAATAGTTGCTGTTGATAATTATAGCGACTTAACATCTGATGAAAAGGTTCGGCTTAGCAATGCGCTGGCCCAGACTTGGGAACTTGCTAACCTTGCAGCAACGCAGGGCAATAGTGTGTCGGATCCGGATGGCAATCAGCTGAATGGAATGCATCTTGTCACGATTACAGACAAGTATGAGAATTCGGCGGCAATGGCCAATGCCGTCAAAAAGAATGGCGCGGTTCTGGAATACTTCACTGGCGGCAAAGAGACAACCAATATGTCGGCGAGCCGTACAAGCGGACGTCAGTTTGCCTGGGTTACGGGTCCGGAAAAAGGCACGACGTTCTATATTTCTTCGGGTATCGGCCAGGGCAGCGACCAGAATGGCATGTATACCAACTGGGTACAAGGCGGCAATGGCTACAGCGAACCGAACAATAACAACGGCTTAACGAAACAGCCTTATGTTGCTATTGGCTGGACCGATGAGAATGGCTGGGACGATGTCCACAACGGCGCAAGTACGATTCACGGCTTTATCCGTGAGACAGAACTGCCAAACTCGGCTCTTTCTATCAACAGCGGCGCTGGTGCTGTTACGGTCGGTACAAAAGGAACTGCCAATACTGGAAAGTTGGGCAGCGGCGTAGGTACAGGTCTGCGCAACGTCTCGATTAAAACGACTACAGGCGATGTCAAGGTTCTCGATTCCATTTATGTTCACGATAACAATACGAATGCCGCTTCGGATTTGGAAAATGGCAATGTCAAAATTACGACGCAGGGCAATGTCGATGTAGGAAAGATCACCGCAGATAAGAAGGTCGAGATTTCGTCCACAGGTGCAGAAAAACATGTCAACGTCAATGGCAAGATTGCCACGGATGGACTGGTTTCGATTGAATCCGCAGATGATATCACCGTACACGGCATTCAGAATGCTGATAAAATTCGTCTTGTTTCTACGGACGCAAACGGTGATGGTGCTATTACGCTCGCCAACAATACAGACGGCAACGGTGCTTTAATTACATCTTCGAATGCCAACGATGCTGTTGTCATCGATGCTCGCGGCACGAACGGTTCCTTCCATAATAACACGACGGCAGCGAAAGCCATCACGACTGGCATGGGCGGCAACTGGAAGGTCTATTCCTACTCGCCAGATGCCGATAAGTTTTGCACGAATCTCAACAGCGGCACGAACGCACAGTGGCATGCAAACTCCAATGGTGCGAACGGCCTCGACAAGTATGCTGCGACGAACGATGGCAACAAGTACATCTTCCAGGTACAGCCGACCGTCTATGTCACCGCTAACGACATGACGAAAGTCTACGGCGAGGAACTGACGAATGACAATGTCAAGACCACCGCAGAAGCAACTTTTACTGGACAGGATAACAAAGAGCATAACGTCAACGGATATACGAATGCCTTCAACGAAGGCGGCGTAGCCGACTACTACAATGGCAGCGGCACGTTCACGAGCGAAGGCTGGGCAAAGACCGCAACGCGTACGGGCGGCGATAAAGCACCGGTCAGTGAACCCGATAACAATGCGATTTACAACATCAAAGCTGCTTCGGACAGCTATGACCTGACGGATAAAGGCAGAGCGAGCGGCTATGCCGGCGCAACTGCAAAAGACGGCGGCACCGTCGAAATCCTCAGACGCCAGATCAACGTCAACGGCAGCGGCAACCAGACCTATGGCAACGCAACCATCAACGGCTGGAAGCTCACCGCAGAGCTTACCGGCGATCAGGAAGGCGTGACGGGCGAAGCGATTGTCAATGGCGATAAGCTCGACGAGAGTACCGATAACCTTTCCATCAAATCCGGCAGCAGCTATGCTGAGAATCAGAATGGTCGTACGACGGCTAATGCTAGCCCAGATTCGTATGAAGATGCTGTCAATATGGTAAATGTCGGCTTCGAGAATGGTGCAGGTGTCAACTACGAAATCGTCAACACGCAGGGTGACCTTAAAGTTGACAAAGCTAATCTGACCATTCAGATTGGCAATGCGTCGACGGTCTATGGCACGAAGTTCGACGAATCGCAGTATGGTTACAACTATGTATCCGGCATCAAGAATGGCGATACGGAGGAGACTCTGGATGCGGCATTCGGTGGCATGAACTATACGAACGATGCAGCGCTTGACGGCACGGACGGCAAGTGGACGAAGGAAGTCGGCAACTACGACCTCACGGGCGAAGGTGCCAACAGCCTGACGAACTACGAAGTCACGTACCTCAAAGGCACGGCAACGGTTACGCCGTACACGATTACCGAGGAAGAGATCGTCAATCCAGATGGCTCGCCGCTCTACACGACGAAGTATGGCCAGAAAGACCCATTCGGCAAGGCCACCTTTACGGGTGTCAATGGCGATGGCACGCTGCTTCTTGACATTACGGACTCGAGTGCACTTACGGGTGCGGCAGATGGTCGCATCACGGAGAATGTCGGCGACAACATCTACGATACGACGGTAAGTTTGGAGAGCCTGAAGAACAAGAATTACCAGTTCGCAGATGGTGCAACGAGCAAAACGTTCGAGAATACGGCAAGCGTCACGCCGGCTGAGCTCACGATCAAGACGAAAGACGTCGAGACGGAGTACGGCACGGTCAAGACGACGACTTCTGAGGTCAAGGGTCTTGTCAATGGCGACCTTCCGACTGGGTTCCTTTTCGACTATGGCGACTATGGCGGAGCTTATCTGGATGGCAACACCAAGACGAATGATGTCAACACGTACCACTTCGGCACGGACCTCTCGGGTGCAGACTTCCTCAACAACTACACGATCACGGGTGGGGAGGCTGATGTGAAGATCGACCCGAAGGATGTCACGTTCTTCGTCTCCGGTACGGGTAACACACTTGCAGACGTCACCTATACGGTAGATCCGGACATCGATGCACAGCTGGCCTATGGCGAACATGTCGATGCGGACTACACGCCGGGCAACGATCTGGGCAGCAACCAGTACGGAGTCGTGGCGCACATCAACGGCACGCCAATCGTCACGGGCGATGTGGCAGGCAACTACCGTTACAACTACGGCGGCCTGATCACGCTCTCGCCGACGGTGCCGACGAAGCCGGATATCGACCCGCACAATCCGTCGAATGTCGACGGTTCGGGCTCCTGGACGAGCAACATGGGCAACCATGGCGTACCGGGCGTCGAGCGCGTCGCAGGTTTGGCGAGTGCTGAGCTTCCGTTCTTCAAGGTCGAGTCTGGCCAGGTCTCGCATTACGGCACGTACGATGTCGCAGCGGATCCGGACAAGGTTCGCCTTGAGCCGACGGGCAAGCGCCTGCCGGAACCGAATCAGCCGAAGACGCAGTACCGCGAGTACACGAAGGCACTGACGACGACGGACGGCACGGGCATGTTCCGCATGGTCTATGACGGTTCCGTCTTCCGCATCACGCCGACCGACGATGCTGCTCTCGCACTCGTTCGCACGGGCGACGTCAAGAACAACGTCGAGCTTTCGGCAGAAGCTCTCCACGCTGGTTTCAGCGAGATGGGCATCCTGCTTGAAGACCTCGATGGTGTCTACGTCCACTTTGAGAATCTACATTAATGTAGGGAATTGGATTGACCCAATAAAATATGTATGGTAAACTATAAGTAGTAAGGATAAACCAGACAAAACTGAATCGGTGCGAACATGCCCTGTGGTCGCGCAGCGCCCACAGCGGTAGCGGATCTGCTTAAGTTTCGGAGCGATATGGATGACAGCCTGATGAAGGCAGCGCAAGGTGGTTTGGAGACCAAGTGCTCTCAAGTCAAACTATCGTAACGAAAGAGGCGGCCAATATGAAAACCTTGCGGCAGATCATGACTTTACTCGTCATGGCATGTATCGTTTTTGCATCGAGCACGGCTTTTGCGGCCAGCCTTCAGGATGAAGTCTTGAACGAAGTCAATCTTGAACGTACGGCAGCCGGCATCCAGCCGTTAAGCGGGATTGTTTATCTTGATCAGGCGGCTGGGACCCGTGCGCAGGAAGCGGGCATCTTGTTCGCGCATCAGCGCCCGGACGGCAGCCCTGTCAAATCGGTTTTGAATGGTGCGTCCTGCTCCTGGTTCGGTGAAAACCTTGCCATCAGTAGCGTAGTGGATGCTAAAAAGATCGTTCGCGCTTGGATGGGTTCCCCGACGCATCGCGCAAATCTCCTTAACCATCATTTCACGAAGATGGGTGTATCTTGTGTGAGAGGCAATGATGGTCACTACTATTGGGCCATGGAACTGATTGGTGACTGACCCTGGCTGACCGGTGAGGACCGGACTGGATATTCCCGAGCAGGCTGTATGGATTCATGCAGCCTGTTTTCTCTTTATCGGGGCATGGTTGGCTCCGCTGGCAAAGCTCCTTGTCTTGCCGGTGGTGAGAGAATGAGGTGAGAGTATGGGCAGAATGATATCCAGGACAGGAATCTTCCTCGCGGCGTTCTTCGCCGTGGCGATGTCGATCCCGTCTGGTGGTCTGGCTGGCTGCGCTCATGCACAGAGTGCTGCTTCGCTGACTGAGCTCAGCTCTGGTGCAGGTGCGGCCATCGTGCGCGATCTTGAGCGTCGCGGCACGCCGCGTGGCAACTACAAGATCTCCGAAGCCGATGACGATGTCGTCATCGACGCAGAGGCTTACACGGAAGGTCCGTGATATGGGCGCTCTGAATCCGTCTTGTCGTTGAGATGCTGTCGGATCTACAACTGAATGACTGAAACTGAAAGACTGAAATGGATGCCGGAATCCCGCAACGTCTGCGCGCAGCAGTGCTCGCTTTGACGATGCGGGACTTTTTTTTGCAAGTTTTTTTGAAAAAGCTGTTGACAAATGCCTGCGCGTCCTGTAATATAATACAAGTCGCCGCGGGACACCGGCCTGGCAAGAAAGTACTCCTTGATTGGAAGCGCCTTGCTGGAGCAGATGACTCAGACAAAAAGAAAAATAAAAAAGTTCTTGACAGTCTGAAAGAGATGCGGTACAATAAATGAGTCGCTTGAAGCAAAGCCTTTCAAACGAAAGCAAGCTTCAAAAGACAAAGTTGTTCTTTGAAAACTAAACAATGCAACATGAATCATTTGTGATTCAAGCCAGATGTTTTTAAAACATCGATTGATTATGAACATAAGCAATCGGCAATTTCTTTACTAAGCTTCATTTTTTTGAAGGTTAGACCAAAAGATAATTAGAGCCAATCAAGGTTCTTCATAATTTTATGGAGAGTTTGATCCTGGCTCAGGACGAACGCTGGCGGCGTGCTTAACACATGCAAGTCGAACGAGACGATTGAAAGCTTGCTTTTGAGAGTCGAGTGGCAAACGGGTGAGTAACGCGTAGACAACCTGCCGTAAAGATGGGGACAACAGTTCGAAAGGACTGCTAATACCGAATGTTGTAGAGTTTCCGCATGGGAATCCTACTAAAGGTGGCCTCTACTTGTAAGCTATCGCTTTACGATGGGTCTGCGTCTGATTAGCTAGTTGGTGGGGTAACGGCCTACCAAGGCGACGATCAGTAGCCGGTCTGAGAGGATGAACGGCCACATTGGAACTGAGACACGGTCCAGACTCCTACGGGAGGCAGCAGTGGGGAATCTTCCGCAATGGGCGCAAGCCTGACGGAGCAACGCCGCGTGAGTGAAGAAGGGTTTCGACTCGTAAAGCTCTGTTGTCGGGGACGAATGTGGAGATGGTGAATAACCATTTTCAATGACGGTACCTGACGAGGAAGCCACGGCTAACTACGTGCCAGCAGCCGCGGTAATACGTAGGTGGCGAGCGTTGTCCGGAATTATTGGGCGTAAAGGGAGCGCAGGCGGGAAGGTAAGTCTATCTTAAAAGTGCGGGGCTCAACCCCGTGAGGGGATGGAAACTATCTTTCTTGAGTGCAGGAGAGGAAAGCGGAATTCCTAGTGTAGCGGTGAAATGCGTAGATATTAGGAGGAACACCAGTGGCG
>OLSB01002456.1_pt1 | contig 15334 bp, 14 predicted proteins | sample 1672071 | NCBI WGS metagenome assembly OLSB01 (sample SAMEA3136642, study PRJEB25190) | human gut metagenome | biome: human gut; feature: human-associated habitat; material: faeces | place: Austria | collected 2013 | reverse complement strand
CGTTGCCCTTTACGAACGCGGGCGCGACATAGGTGCCGCCCTGCGAATCGTAGGTAATCCAGTGGCCGTTCTCAACCCTGGCCGTGAGGGTTACGTCTCTGCCGTTCAGCTTGACGGAGGATACGAGATTGCCGCTCGCGTCCAGCCACGCGGTGATGGATTCCTCATTGCCGACAGGGTAGGTCACGCCCTCCGCAGGAATCGTCTCGCCGTTCGCGCCCTTCTTCGTGACCATGACCTCGCCGTTCGGATTGGTGAAGAACACGAAGTACACGTCCGCGAACTGGGCGTGATAGGTAATCGTTTTCGTTTCGGTCACGGTGACCGCGCCGAAAACGGGGGCGTTGTTATCGCCGTCGCGCCAGCCGGTGAACTCCTTGTTCGGGCTGCCTGCGTCCGGCGTGCCGGGATTGTTGAGGGTTTCGCCGTTCTTCAGAATCTGGCGAGCGAATTCCTCCGTGCCATTCATGAAGACGTACGTCGTCGTCGCAACCGGCGGCTTCACTATGCTTCTCAGCGAAATGCCGGAGCCGGTCTCCGTGCCGCCCGGGTAGGGCACGACTGCGGCGAGCGCGGTCGTGGGCACACTGCTGATGAACATGGCGAGGGTCATCAGAAGCGCGAGCAGCTTGCGAAGCTTGGTTTTCATAGAAGATTTCCTCCCCTTTGAACTACTTGCTGAGGTGATCGGCGCGATGGCCGATGGAAATTACTGGTGAAATTATAACACAATTTCGCGAAAAAGTCGATACCTTTTTGGGGGGCTCGAGCTTATTTGTTTTACTGCGCGTTGGCGGCGGCGAGCACGTCGTCCGGCACGACCACGCCGGTGATGGTAACGGCCACGCGCCAGTAGTTCGTGTAGTTCTCTTCGGTGATGGTGAAGGTGTAGGAGGCGGCGGTTTCACCGGCCACGTCCGTCCACGCCTTGTTGTCCGGGCTGGACTGCCACTTGAGATCGTAGGCGAGGCTGTCATAGCCGTTCAGCACGGCGATGAGGGTGACCGTGTCGCCGAAGGTGAGCGTGTCGCCGTCGTATACGGCGTAGGTGGAAATCGAGCGCTCGGCGCTCAGCTCGTCTTCAATGATCGCCATCAGGCGGGCGTTCGCGGGAAGCTCGTCCGTCTCGGGCTGGGCCGGTTCCTCGGCGGCGGCCTCTTCAACGACGATTTCCCCGGCGGTCGCTTCCTCGGCGGGGGCGGCCTCGCGGCGCTTCACGCCAGTGAAGTGGAAGTTGTTGCTCTTCTCGGTGACGTAGGTCTTTGCCATGGCGGCGGGCGCGAACACGGCCAGCGCCAGCGCGAGCGTCAGAACGAGGGACAGGATTTTCGTGGAGCTCTTCATGATTTATTTCCTCCAATCCGTGTTTGAAGCGGTCGGTCTATTTTCTCGCAGAGGGGAATCAGTGCTTTACGCCGGTGATGTGCACCAGCACGCGCCAGTAGTACTCGCAGTTGGTTTCGTCCAGCGTGAAGGTGATGACCTTCGCGCTGCCGCTGGCGTAGGTATTCCATTCGTTAGTAGGGTCGGAGGGGTTGACGTTGTACTGCCACTCGAGGGTGTAGGTTACGTCGTCATAGCCCTTCAGATCCACCTTCAGGCGAACCTCGTCGCCAAGGAACAGCTCGTCGCCATCCCAGCGGGCGAACAGCTGGATGGAGCGGCCGGGGTTCAGCGCGTCCTGAATCTCAGAGAGCAGAACGGCCTCGGGATCGGGGGCTTCCGCCGGAGTCGCTTCCTTATTAACAGGCGCTTCCGCGGCGGTGGCTTCCTCGTGCGCGGGGGCTTCTTCCTTCGCGGGCTCTTCTTCCTTCACGGGCTCTTCGGTCTTCACGGGTTCTTCGGCCTTCGCGGGCTCTTCGGTCTTCGCGGGCTCTTCGGCCTTCGCGGGCTCTTCGGTCTTCACGGGCGTTTCCGCCGGGGTCGCTTCCTCGGCCAGCGCCACGGAAGCCATGCTGAGAACCATTACCAGTGCCATGAGCATCGACAACCATTTTTTCATTTTCTGTTCCTCCCCCAAAGTCTGCGGACTTATCCTTATTGTTTGGAAGTATTTTACCGCAATGGGGTTACACAGGCGGTTACATTTGGGCTTCAACAGGCGGTCTCCCAAAATTTAACACTCGCATTAAAAACATTGCAAAAGTATTTCGAGAAAACCTTTAATATGGCCATTTGTTTCAATTATGCAGAAAGATTGCAGAAGTGTGTATTTTCTTCGGATTTGAAGGATTCACAAGCCGAGAAAAAGCTCCCATTTCGGCTGCCAGACTGCCAGTTTTCGGCCGTTTTTTGCGTTTTTTCGAGGAGGTCGGATGCGCGGCGCACGGTTACATTACGGTTACATCGGGGGTATTTGTTCCGAATTCTGTACAGTTTTTGCAAAAAATCCACATCTTTCCATGACACATTGACAGCGCCGGGCGGCGGTGCTACAATACGGATATGGAGGGAATAATATGCTGAAATCGACGCTGATTTACCTTGAAAAGGCCGGAAAATACCTGATGCTGCACCGCGTTCGCAAGAAAAACGACGTGAATCACGACAAGTGGATCGGCGTGGGCGGCCGGTTTGAGCCCGGCGAAACCGCCGAGGTCTGCGCCCGGCGCGAGGTTACCGAGGAAACCGGATATGTCATGGGCTGTATAAATTATCGCGGAATTGTAACATTTATCTCCGACACCGCGCCGCACGAGGAGATGCATTTATTCACCTGCGACGACTTTCAGGGCGAAATGCACGACTGCGACGAGGGCGTGCTGGAATGGGTGCCGCAATCGGACGTCGCGTCCCTGCCCACATGGGAGGGCGACCGCATATTCCTGCGCCTGCTCGCCGAGGGGCGGCCGTTTTTCCACCTGGAGCTGCGCTATCACGGCGATGCCCTCGTCGGCGCGAGCTTAGAGGGGGAGGCGCTGGAAATCGGGCGTTGACAGGCGGAGATGCTTCCATTTACAAACTGTTTGACAAAACTTTCCAGACATGATAGAATCATCGCGAAGCACTTGCTTCCGGCAGGAAGGAAGAAGATGGCGCTTGGCTTTTCACCTCTGACGTCGGGCGCGGACGATTGCCGTCCACGGTTTTCGATGCGAATCGGAAACGTAAGAGTCTCTGAGATTCTTACCCTTTAACAAAAGCGAAGGAGGTGAGATCATGTCTGACTTTGAAAGACTTTACTTAGTCATCATGATTATCTCTCTTGTGCTGGCCGCGATCCAGATCGGACGCGACGGCAAAGACAAGAAGTAAAACACAAGCCGCCATCCAACGCGAATTGGTAGGCGGCTAGCCACTCATCAGAGGGGAGAGCCGTTCCAAAAGCGTCATCCCTTCCTGTCGTTATTATAGCATCGCCGCCGGCGGTTGTCAACCGCCGATTTTTGTCCAGAAAGATGTTATAACGCGCTCAAAGTCCTTGTAATCATTGACTTTTTTGACTTTTAAAAAAACTCCACAACGCGGTTCTAACGCGCTCTCGAAGCTGCCCCATCGCTAACTGATGGGTAGCTTCCCACTACAGAGGGGAGAACCCATCCAAACGTGTCCACCGCCGTCTTCCCATCAAAAAAGCCGCCATGCTCCGGCGGCTTTTTTACGTTTGGAATCAGACGATCACCTTGGGCATGGCGCGCATCACCTTATCGATCTGCGAGGAGATGCGGAACAGGTCGCTCAGCAGGGAGTCGCCGTTCAGGAAGAACGTGCCCATGGACGAATCCGCGAACAGCGTCTGCACGACGGAGGAATCCAGCGCCGTATACACCATGGGAACCACCGCGGCGATCAGGCAGATGACCGCATAGCCGCGAACGACGCCGAACACGCCGCCCAGCAGGCCGTCCACGCCGCGCAGCTTGGGCAGGCGGAACATGTTATTGACGAGGTTGACCACGAGGATCAGCGCCGCGTAGGCAATCGCGAAAACGATCACAAAGGAAACAACGTTGAACGTGGACTGCCAGATGGTCTGCGTCAGGCACTCGCCGATGGTCAGCGCGGCGAACGCGGGGCTGGCGGCGTTGCTGCGGAACGCGTCGATCACGGCCTTGGGCACGGACGCGTCGGTCAGGGTCTCGCAGATGCCGTTGAGCGTGCTGGCCGCGCCGTTGCACAGGACGCTGCCGTTCTCGCCGAGCTTCGCGACGAGCTCGCGGAACGGGTCCAGACCGCTGAGCGCTTCCTTGAAGCTGCTGTTCATGAAGTGGTTGGCCAGCGTGCCGCACAGGGACGAGGCAATCAGCCACGCGGCGACGAAGCCGAGCGTCGCCAGCAGGGACGCGAGGAAGCCCTTCTGCATGCCGGAGATGAAGCTGATCAGGAGAATCGCCAGCAGGATAATGTTGATGATGTTCACGTTTTTCCCTCCATATCGCTAGTTTTAAGGCAGACGAATCAGGTAAATCGATCCGCCGGACGTGACGACGGCCGTATGGTCGGTGGTAATGCCGATTACAGTATCTACCAGAACCGGCAGTTTATACACCGTGGCCTTTTTTTGTCCGAACGCGCAGCAGACAAGGTATTCCTGCGAGAAGCCGTACATCGTGTTGCCGTCGGCCTGCAGCACGCTGCACTCCACCGGCAGGCGCACGATGTATTCGCCGGAGCCGCGAATCATGCGCACGTCCGAAATGGCAATCGTGCCCTCCACCTGCTGGTTGGGCACAAACAGCATCAGAGGATCGTCCGAGCGCTTATCCACCGCGTCCATATACCAGCCGTAGACGGTCTTGCGCTGGGTTTTCTTCTCGTTGGCCGTGTAGTCGTACAGGCGAAGGTAGTTCGTGCCGACCGCGGCGATGTAATTCGAGCGGAACATCACCTGATAGATAACCTGCTCCGAATCCTCGATGGTGCCGGTCTCGCGCTTGCCGGGGATGAACGTGCTGATCTGGCAGGTCGGCGTCGAGCCCGCGGAGTCCAGCGTCATAATCCAGAACAGCTCCTGTCCTTCATAGAAGCCGTAATCCAGCACCGTGTAGCCGCCGAAGCTGGTCAGCGTGTCCACCACGTCGCCGCCGCTGTTCAGAAGCACCACCGTGCTGTTGTGCTCCGGCGCGAGCACGACGGCCACATACCGGTCGCCCACCAGCGCGGACAGAATCTCTCCGTCCATCGTCTTGGACGCGAGCAGATGGCCGGTTTCCTTTTCGACGAGCGTCAGCTTCTTGCGGTTCCACACCGCCACGCCGTGCTCCGACGCGGAGAACTCCGAATTGGCGTCCACGCCAAGGTTCCACACGTATTTGCCGCCGGAGGTGACGCAGTGCAGCGAGCCGCCCTCCAGATAATACACGTTCGCACCGCTGACCCGCACGTCGCGGTTGGAAACGGTGTTCAGTCTCACGATGCTGGACAGCGGCGTATCTCCGCTTCCGCGCGCGGCGATGGCAATCAGATACGCGGCCAGCGTCATGGCGACGACGAGCGCAAGCACGGCAGGCCATCCCAGCGTTTGCTTTCTGTTGTAATCCATTTTCGGGCCTCCCGTTATAAAGCCGCCGGGCAAGCATCCTTTACCAATTCCATCTTGCCCGCGCGGCATATTCCTATTATAATAGAATCCATGTCAGGTTGCAATGCCCAGGAGCGAATTTGATCGTGAATGTTTCACGTGAAACATTTTTGCGCCGGATTTCCCGAATGTTTCACGTGAAACATTCGCCCATGATTTGGAGGAGCTATGGCAAAACGAAAAAGAAAGAAAAAGGGGCTTCATCTGAAGCGCCTGCTTGCGCTGCTCGTGCTGCTCGTTCTGGCGGCGCTGGGGATTTATGGCTACGCGTGCTCGCGCGTCGTGCACGTGGACTATGTGGACGCGTATATCAGCGGCCTTTCGCCGTTTCTGGAGGGCACGCGCGTGCTGTTCGCCTCGGATTTCAAGATCACCGGCGAGAAGAGCGCCCGCGACTCCGTGAAGCTGATGCGGACGCTATGCGAGGCGAACCCGGACATCGTGCTGCTGGGCGGCGACTACACCGGCATGTCGCTGTCCGACCTGTTCCGCGCGCAGACGCAGGAGGGCCGCGCCGCCATCAACGATCGGCTGAAGTCCGCGCGCGAAACCTTCTTCTCCGGCCTTGCCGGCCTTTCCGTGCCCGGCGGAATCTACGCCGTCTCCGGCGACGCGGACGTGAGCGTGGAGGGACTATATCAGGACTGCGCGCTCGGCCGCGTGACGCTGCTTGAAAACGCCACCCACCGCGCCATGGTGAACGACTCGCCCATTCTCATCGTCGGCTGCGCCTATACGTCCGCGTTCGGCTCCCGCGCCTTCCAGTTCCAGAACGCCACCGACGCGGGCACGGTGCTCGTGCTGGCGCATAACCCGGACGCGTCCAAGCAGATCAGCACCGTGAAGGACGGAAACGGCAACGCCATGGCCGACCTCATCTTCTGCGGCCATACCCTCGGCGGACAGGTGAACCTGTTCGGAAAATGCCTTATGACCGCCGCCGGAGCCTACAACGGAGACTTCCCCGCCGGCCTGTACGACGAAAACGATAAAAAATCGCTCGTAAAGATGCTCGTCTCCTCCGGCGTGGGCAGCGACTGGCTCCCCTTCCGCCTCGGCAGCCGTGCGCAGGTCTATATGGTGACGCTGCACAGGAAATAAAACCGTCTTTCAGAAGAGGGAAATTAGCATGCAGGTTGAGAATGACGTTTTTCTTTTTCACGAAGCTGACAGGCAACTATTCTGTCGGGAACGCGACGGGAGCTTTGGCAAATTAACGCCATCCCTGATCGAGAAAGAAATGCAATTTCCAAAGAATCCGACGAAGCTGCATATTCATCGGCTCACGCAGGACGGTTTGGAATATTTTGCTGATAAATATGCAGCCACATACGAGGTTCTGTATTTCGACGATTGCACGTGCATCACGGATTTTGCGCCGCTGGGACGAGTAAAAAACCTGACCGCTGTTCGCATCGAGCGCTGCAAACGCCTATCCGACCTATGGAACCTGTCGGAGAACAGGCGTCTTCGCGTTCTCAGCATACATGACGCAAAAAAGCTTACCTATTGCCCATTCAAGCTTTTTACTTTCAATACTCTGGAAGAAGTGCGTTTCTGGGGAGAGAGCGGGGAACATAAATACCGCATGCAATCGCTATCTGCTTTTTCCGGTATGGCATCGCTGCGCCGAATTGACCTTAATAACATCACTCTGGAAGACCACGATGTTTCCGTATTGTCAACACTGCCCTGCATCGAGACCTTTCATTTTGACGCAGGCATGCTTACAACCGAGGAAATCGCGCAAATATGCGTTCGCTATCCGCACATATACGGGCAAGACATCGGCGCTTACATAGCTGACGAGCTATCCGTTCATGGAAATGTGCGCGTATGCGGCTACAGAAAGCCCACGTTAACCCTACCAGACGATACCGCGAAACTGAATATGTATATCGAAAGCTTCAACCGTATAAAGGAACGACTTTCGAAAAAACATCGTACCTGAACCGGATAGCTGAAAGTCCTCCCAGTCGAAACGCTGGAAGGACTTTCACCTATCTCTTCACGCCTCCGCTGCGCAGCCGTCCGTCATGCGGATTTTGCGGGAGCACATGTCCGCGTAGCGCTCCTCATGGGTCACCAGCAGGATGGTGCAACCCTGTCGGTTGAGCTCGCGCAGCAGCTCCATCGTATCGTCGGCGGAGCGGCGGTCGAGGTTGCGGGTCGGCTCGTCGGCCAGCAGCAGCGCGGGGTCGTTGATCAGCGCCCTCGCGATGGCCACCCGCTGCCTCTGACCGCCGGACAGCTCGCGCGGCAGGTGGCGCAGGCGCTGGTCGACGCCCAGCAGCTTCGCCAGCACGCGCAGGCGCTTTTCGTCCGCCGGGCGGTTGTCCAGCAGGCACGGCATGCGGATGTTTTCCTCCGCCGTGAGCATCTCCAGCAGCCGGAAATCCTGATACACATGCCCCCTCCGTTCCGCTTCCCTCGTTAATATTATCACCTCCCCATAATGTTATACCATAATATTCATATTTGTCAATCCTTATTTTTAACACATAACGTTCAGATTCTAAATTTTGAAGTTGACTGGATGGGTGTTTTTTGATAGAATATAATTATAGAAATAAAATTCCAGTGAGGTGGGCGGCGTGCTGAGGAGGCTTTTGCCGGGGGTTTTTCTGGGCGATCCGTTTGACGCGGCGCGGAATGTGGTGCTGGGGGCGGTGCTTGAGACGAACATCGGGGGCGTGCGCACGGCGGGGCTGATTACGGAGGCGGAGGTGTACATCGGCGGGAGCGACAAGGCCTCGCACACCTACGGCTACCGGCGCACGGAGCGCGTGATGAGCCAGTATGAAATGGGCGGGCACGCATATGTGTTTCTGGTGTACGGCATTCACGCGCAGTTCTGCGTGGTGCTGGGCGAAAGGGAAGTGCCGAACGTGGTGCTGGTTCGCTCCGTCATGCCCCTGTGGGGCACGGACGAAATGCTCCGGCGGCGGGGAAAGATCAAGCCGGACGAGGGAATTTCTTTGCCCGGCAAAAAGGCGAAGCCGGACGAGGGAATACCTTCGCGGCGCATAAAGGCAAAATTGGACGCAGCGCTCTGCGCGGGCCCCGGCAACGCGACCAAGGCGTTGGGCGTCACCACGCGCCTGAACGGCGTCGACCTGTGCGCGAGCGATGAAATCGGGCTGTACGTGCCCGCGGAACCCGAGACGGGCGCGGGTCGGGATATATCCAGCCACGCCGTCATGCCGTGCTCTGACGAGGTGCTTCGCGCGATTCTCTCCGCCCGTGCGGACGAGATCGTGGAAGCGCCGCGGGTAGGGATTGACTATGCCGAGGAATACGCGGCCATGAAGTGGCGCTATTATTACCGAAACAACCGGTTTGTGTCGAAAAAACTGAGGGCTCAATAACGCCGCTATCCGCGCCAATGACCGGCCGCGGGCGGCTCTGCCCTTCACCAGCTTTCCAACGCGAAATGGGTATGGAACGTTTTTCGCTCCATACCCATTTCATCTACAGAAAATTGAAACTCTCCCCCACTTCCTCCGAAACGCTTTTCCGCCGTCAAGATTCCAGTTCCATCGAGTCAGAAATCTCCCCCATTTCTCGCATTTCTTCCGAAACGCCTTGCGGCGATCTGAGGGTCGGCTCCGTTCGGTCGGAAATCTCCCCTGCTTCCCGTGCCTCTTCTGATGCGCCTTGTGGCGAGCTGGGGGCCGGCTCCGCCGCGTCCGGGATTTCCTCCGCTTCCCACACCTCGTCCGGGTCGGCTTGCCAGGTTTCGTTGATCTGGGGGAAGTCGGAGGTACGGCGGGGACGCGGGGGTGGGGCGTCGATGAGGTTTTTCAGGCTCACGACGCGGTCCGGGCACACGACGAGGTAGTCCATCACGTACACGCCGATGGAATCGAGGTAGTCGGACAGCTCGGAGATCATCTTCCGGTCGACGTGCGACACGCCGTTTGTGCGGAAGCCGCGGCGCGCGAGCAGCACGACGTAGTGCGCGTCGTAGCGCAGGGCGCGCCCGGCGATGAACAGTCGGGACTGATCGTTGAGCCACATCGCGCCCGTCAGCATGCGGGATGTGAACAGCACCTCGCCGCCGGCGTTGGAGAGCACGAGCCACGTCTGCGGGCGCATGTCGCCCTCGAACAGCGCCTTCGCGTAGCTGGCCGCCTGTCCGCGGGCGCGGATGACCGTGCGCGCCTGCGCGGGCATCAGCCGGTAGGCGTTCGCGGCGCGGAAGAAGGCGGCGAGCGTCCCGGCGACGCGGAAGCCCACGCCCGGCACCTTCATCAGCTCCTCCTCGCCGGCGGAGAGCACGCCCGTGACCGTCTCGAACCGGTCGATCAGCGCGTGCGCCAGCTCGTTCACGTCCTGCCGCGGCACCGCGTAAAACAGCAGAAGCTCGATCACCTCGTGCGGCGGCAGCGCGGTCAGCCCCACCTCCTGCGCCCGCTTTTTCAGACGCTCGCGGTGACCGGCGTGCACATCCGACGCCGGACGCGCGTTTTCATCCTTCATGTTTCCCTCCGAGAATCGGTTGATTTTGCGAGAATGTGTTCTCCCCGCGATTGGCTGGAAGCCCGTTTTGCTGCGCGCGAACACGCGGAAAGCCACTCTTCGCCGGAATAGCCCTTGAACGCGGTGCGAGACGGCTTTTGCCGCGGAGCTCATTCGAATGCAGAAGCGGGCGTATCGCGCGAATGCGGGAGTGGCCGCGCTTCGCGGGATGGCTTCAACGCAGGTCGCGCGAATACGGGAGTGGCCGCGCTTCGCGAAACGGCTGCGGCGCGGGTCGCGCGAATGCGAGAGTGACTGCGCTTCGCGGAACGGCTTCAACGCAGGTCGCGCGAATGCGAGAGTGGCTGCGCTTCGCGGAACGGCTTCAACGCAGGTCGCGCGAATGCGGGAGTGACTGCGCTTTGCGAAGCGGCTTCGACGCGGCCGTGAGCACGCCGCGCGGGACGCTTGAACGCTGGAGATTGCGCCGCGCACGCGGGGCAGCGGGTTATTTGCCTACGCAGAAGTCGGAGAACACGCGGTCGATGACGTGTTCGTTCATGGTTTCGCCGGTGATGTCTCCGAGGTGGGCGAGGGCTTCGCGCAGGTCGGTGGCGCAGAGGTCGAGCGGCAGGTTGGATTCGATCGAGCGGATGGCCCGGTCGAGCGCCTGCATGGCGTGATGGGCGCACTCGATATGACGTGGAAGCGTCATTTGATCCTCCGACGCGCCGCTCTGGCGGCAGACGCGTTCGATCGCGCGAAGGATTTCGTCTATGCCCTCGCCGGTTTTTGCGCTCGCGCGAATCGGCTCGCGGGGAACGGACGAAGCTGCCGTGCCGGTATTCTTAGCGAGGAATACGGGGGGGATGGATGGGGCTGCCGTGCCGGTATCCTTCGCGAGGAATACAGGGGGGACGGACGAGGCTGCCGTGCCGGTATCCTTCGCGGAGGATTCCGGGGGGACGGACGAGGCTGCCGTGCCGGTATCCTTCGCGGAGGATTCCGGGGAAACGGATGTGACTGCCGTGCCGGTATCCTTCGCGGAGGACACGGGAGAGACGGACGTGACTGCCGTGCCGGTATCCTTATCGGAGGACACGCTGGGAGCGGAGACGGATGCCGTGTCGGGGGCTTTCGCGAGGAACGCAGCGGACGCGGATGCCGCGCCGGGGGTGTTCGCGGGGAACGCGTGGGGCGCGGATGCCGTGCCGGGGGCGTTCGCGGGGAATGCGGGGAGCGCGGATGCCGCTCCGGAGGCGGTTGGATTTGCGGAATGCGCGGCGGGGGCGAGGTCGGATTTATTGAGGACGGTGATATAACGCTCATCGCGGGCGGCGAGCATGGACTGGTCGGAGGGTGTGAGGGGGGCGGAGGAATCGAGGACGAGGAGAACGCAGTCGGCGTCGCGCAGGGCGTCGCGGGCGCGGGTTACGCCGATTTTTTCGATGGCGTCGGCGGTTTCGCGGATGCCGGCAGTGTCGGAGAGCTGGTAGCGCACGCCGCCGATTTCGAAGCTCTCGGTGAGCACGTCGCGGGTGGTGCCGGGGATGTCGGTGACGATGGCGCGGTCGGCGGAGAGCAGGGCGTTCATCAGGCTGGACTTGCCCACGTTGGGGCGGCCGCAGAGCACGACGGACGCGCCGTCGCGGACGATGCGCGCGCGCCTGCCGTCGGCGGCACGGGAGAGCTCGTTCCGGATGCGGGAAGCGCCCTCGCGCACGTCTTTTGCGGTCACGTCCTCGTCGATTTCGTCCGGGAAGTCGGTGGCGGCTTCGATTTTTGCGAGGAGACCCGTCAGCTCCTCGCGCATGCGGCCGATGGGCGCGGACACGCCGCCGCGAAGCTGACGGATCGACGCGCGGCGGGCGGCCTGCGAGCGCGCGCCGATGAGGCCCATGACCGCCTCGGCCTCGCTTAAGTCGACGCGGCCGTTCATGAACGCGCGATAGGTGAACTCGCCCGGCTCCGCGGCGCGCGCGCCCAGCGAAAGCAGGCGCTCCATGGCGGCTCTGGCGCACATGGATCCGCCGTGCAGGTGGATTTCCGCCACGTCCTCGCGCGTGTAGGAGCGGGGCGCGCGGAAAAAGACCGCCATCACCTCGTCAATCGGCGCGCCGGTCGGGTCGGTCAGGGTGCCATAGCGCATCTGGCCGTGCTTCATTTCGCCCTTATGGGCGGGACGGAACGCGGCGCGCAGAAATTCCCCTGCGCACGCGCCGCTGATCCGTACAATGGCGATGCCGCCCTCGCCGGGTGGTGTGGCGATGGCGGCAATCGTGTCGTTTTGTCTTTCGTTACGCATTGAGACGCACCGGGAGCACCAGATAGGTATAATCGTCGCCGCTCACGGGCGCGATGACGCAGGGGCTGACAGGCGTTCCAAATTTTACGGTCATTTCGTCTCCGCTGACTACGCGGATCAATTCCATCATATACTTGACGTTGAAGGCGATGACGATGTCGCTGCCGCTGTTTTTGACGCTCATTTCCTCAAACACGTCGCCGATTTCGGAATTGGAGGTGATGAACAGCTTCTCGCCCTCGACGGTGAACTTGATGCGGTTGTTCTTGCCCTCGCGCGCCATGAGCGACGCGCGGTCCACGCAGCGGGCGAATTCCTCGCGCCCGACGGTCAGCTCCGTGTTGAAGGATTTGGGGATGACGCGGCGGTAGTCGATGTATTCGCCGTCGATGAGGCTGGTGATCAGGCGGGTGCTGCCCAGCTTCACGAAGAGCTGGTTGTTTCCGAAGCGCATCTCGACGCGGCTTTCCTCGTCGTCCGCCATGAGCTTGGCGATTTCCTCCAGCGACTTGAGCGGAATGATCGCCTTGACCGTGTGCTCGGTGTCGGACACGCGCGCGGTGCGCATCGCCATGCGGAAGCCGTCCAGACCCACCATGTCGATCTGGCCGTTCTGCATGTTGAAGAAGCCGCCGGTGAGCACCTGCCGCTGATCCTCCATGGGCACGGCGAAGGAGGTGTGGGTGATCATGTCCTTCACAAGGCTCTGCGGAAGCTCGATGTGCGCGTCGTTCGCGGAGACCTCCACGCGCGGATACGCGTCGGCGTTCTGGCCGGAGATGTTCGTGCGGGAGCCGAGACAGCGCAGGGAGAGGACGTAGGAATGGGAAAGGTTCGCCGAAACCTCGCCCGAGGGCATCTTGCGGACGACCTCGTTGAACAGGCGGCCGGGCATGACGGCGTCGCCCTCGTCCTCGACGGCGGCGGGCAGGGTGGTAATGATGGTGAACGTGCCGTCCGAGGCGGTCAGGCGCACCTCGTCGTCCAGCGCTTCGATCAGCACGCCCTCAAGGATGGGCTGGGGCGAACGGACGGAAAGCGCGCGGATGGCAACCTGCAGTGCGGAAAGCAAATCGTTGGAAGAACATCTGAATTTCATGCGGACCCCCTCGATTCATCATATTCTATAGAATAAATTTCGTAGTAAACGTAGAGACGTGGATAATGTGGATAACTTCGTTTTTGGCAGATTCCGCCTGCCAATTTTGGGGTGGATTGTTTTGGGGACAAGTCGGGATGAAGGCTGGATAAGTTTTGGACGGGCCAAAAGTCTCAGCCAGAATTCCGGGCGCGAAGGCCTTACTTTTCCATGATCGCGCGGGTCAGCTCGTCCACGATGCGCGCAAATTCCTTGTCGCCGGCGATGGAATCCGCCGTTTTGCGGCAGGCGTGCATGATGGTGGAGTGATCGCGCCCGAAGGCGTCGCCGATGCGCGTGGTGGAAAGCTGCGCCAGCTCGCGCGTGAGGTAAATTGCCAGCTGCCGGGGCACGGCCACGTCGCGGTTGCGGCGGGTGGACAGGATGTCGTCGCGCCGGATGCCGTAGCGCGCGGCTACCTCGTCCATGATCTTCTCGGGCGAAATGGCGGTCTTTTCCTTTTTTACAATGAGGGATTCCAGCGCCTTCTGCGCCAGCTGCTCGGTAATCGGCATGCCCTCCAGCTGCGCCAGCGCGGTTACGCGGATCAGGCTGCCCTCCAGTTCGCGGATGTTGGTGTCGATCTGCTCCGCGATGTAGGAAATCGCGCCCGCGCCGATGGCGATATGGTTGGTCTCCGCAAGGCGCATCAGAATGGCCACGCGGGTCTCGTAGTCCGGCTTTTGCACGTCCACCACAAGGCCGCTCAGGAAGCGGGAGCGCATGCGGGCTTCCAGCATGGCGATTTCGTGCGGCGGGCGGTCGGAGGACAGCACGATCTGCTTGCCGTTTTCAAACAGCGCGTTGAACGTGTGGAAGAATTCTTCCTGCGTGGCCTGCTTATTGGAAAGAAACTGAACGTCGTCGATCAGAAGCACGTCCACCGAGCGCATGCGGTTGCGAAGCTCCATCGTCTTCTTGCGCGCGATGGCCTCGACCACCTCGTTGGTGAAGTTCTCGCTGGTGGTGAACAGGATCCTGCTTTTCGGGTTTTCCTTCACGATGAAGTGCGAGATGGCGTTCATCAGATGGGTTTTGCCGAGTCCCACGCCGCCGTAGATGAACAGCGGGTTGTACGCGTTGGCCGGCGCTTCGGCTACCGCCATGCTGGCGTTGAACGCCATGCGGTTGCCGTTGCCGACGACGAAGGTTTCAAAGGTATATTTCGGGTTCAGGGGAGAGGACGTCATTTCCTTCTCGAAGCGGGAAAGCTCGTCCGACGTGACCACTTCCAGATCATACGCCTCGCCGAACGCTTCTCCGATGACCATTGAAAGCTGGGTCTTGTAACGCTCACGGATGTTGCGCACGATGAACGCGTCGTCGCAATAGACTACGATGCGCCCGTTCTCCGCCGAATGCAGCTTCAGACCCTCGAACCACGTGCGGTATCGGGTTTCGTTCATGCTCTCGCGCAGGAGACCGAGCGCCTTTTGCCATAACAGGAGTGCGTCCGCGTAATTCATGAAATGGCTCCCTTCGAAATTTTTATCCACAATCGGCGGTGCAAAACAGACCGTCTTGTGGATAAGTGTCTATATCTTACCAGATTTTTCGCGATTATTCAAGGGTAAAACGGCAATTTTTCAGAATTTTCCACACAGGGGGTTGTGGATAAATGGTGGAAAACGTTGGATAAGGCGGGGGACGAACGTGGAACGCGCGGGGATAAGCGCGATTTGTGTCAGGATTGCTTGCGTCTTTTCCACACGGCTGGTATAATGAAGGGGAGGAATCGCTGGGGCGCTTTGCTGGGGATGCTCGTTTCTGATGGGGCGGGCGACGGGGTGCGAGAGGGTTCACACCCTCTCGCGCTCTCCCGGGGCTGTTCTGGCGGGGATTTGGGTTTTCGATACACCCCCTCGGGTGACGGGGAGCGAGAGGGTTGCGACCCTCTCGCGCTCTCCCG
>OLSB01002449.1_pt1 | contig 15389 bp, 13 predicted proteins | sample 1672071 | NCBI WGS metagenome assembly OLSB01 (sample SAMEA3136642, study PRJEB25190) | human gut metagenome | biome: human gut; feature: human-associated habitat; material: faeces | place: Austria | collected 2013 | reverse complement strand
TAGGGAACCCTGCGGGGCGTCGAGGACGCCGCCCCCTACAACCGAAGGCCGCTATAAAACAAAAAACGACCCGCCATCCCGGCAGGTCAGTCGTCCAGCTTGATTTTGTAGTGGGTCAGCAGCTCGGCCTGATCAAGCAGCAGCCGCCGCTGGCTGGGGGTAAAGCTGCGGAACAGCGCCAGTAGCTGACGCTCATCGTCCTCGGCCGGGGTCTTGTGGCCAAGCAGATAGTCGATGCTGACCCCAAAATAATCCGCAATGCGCCGCAGGGTGTCGTAGTCAGGTTCACGGATGCCCTGTGTATAGTTACTGAGCGTCGAGGCACTCAAGCACAATTTGGGTGCAAGATCTTTAATTTTGATTTCTTCGCAGTCAATCAAATAGCGTAAACGTTCGTTAAATTCCATAAATTTGCCTTTTTCCATAAAACTTTGGTTTGAGAATAACAGAAAAACACAAAACGAGTTGCAAAAGCACGACTTGGCTTGACAAAGCACAAAATGTGTTATAAAATGACAATATGAAATGCCGACGTGGCGCTGAAATGTTGGTGTAAAAGAGAAAAATTTGGAGGAAAACAAGGTGTTCAAAAAACTGAAAGACAAAAAGGGTTTTACCCTCGTCGAGCTGATCGTTGTTCTGGTCATTCTGGCTATCCTGGCCGCGCTGCTGGTTCCCGCGCTGACGGGGTATATTGATAAGGCTCGCAACAAGCAGATTGTCGCTGAGACGCGCTCCGCTGTTATGGCGGCACAGACGTTGGTTGATGAGGCTTACGCTAATACGTCGAAGGCTGTTGAGGACACGACGACTGCTGCAACTGACAAGGTTGTTGTTGGCGATAAGAATGTTACTTACGAAGCAATTGCTAAACTGGCAGAATTGGATCAGACCAAGATTTCTGGCGTTATGATTACCAAGGACGGTAAACTCAAGCAGTTGATTTACAAAGATGGAAAGACTTGCTATTACAGCACTTCTACTCCTACTGACGCAGGTACGGCAATTGAGACTAATGGTAACTACTATGTCTACAACAGTGCTTCAAATGCTGCCGGTGGTAACACCCCGGGCAACAACGGCTAATTCCTTTATCTAAATGTTCTCCCACCACCTCCGTGGTGGGATTTTTTATAGCCTCTACCTTATAATACCCGCTCTGTAGGGGCCGGGCATGCCCGGCCCGCAGCCTTGCCATAGCCGCGCGGCCCCGGGTCAGCCGTAGGGAAGGAATTTATCCCTCCCGCAGAAAAGCCTCCCTTGTCAAAGGGAGGTGGACGCCGAAGGCGGCCGGAGGGATTCGGATGGGCCTTGCCCTGCACGCCGTCACCCCCGCAGCCGGGCAGGAATCCCTCCGCCTCGCTTACGCTCGGCACCTCCCTTTGACAAGGGAGGCCTTTCGACAATCCGCCCCTACAACCTCCGAAAGGCGGTTACCATGCCCCAAACACCTAAACTTTCTCCACAACAAAAACTTATAATCGTGGAAAAAATATTGGCCGGAGAGACCAGCCGCCAAGCGGCGGCGAAAAGCGTCGGCGTCAGTGTCACGGCGGTGCGCCAATGGCTGCGCATCTATGAGGCCGAAGGCCCGGACGGTCTGGCCCCGCGCACGACGTCCCGCCACCTGACCGCCGAGGAAAAACAGGCCGCCGTCGCCGCCTACCTGGCGGGGGAAGGCTCGCTGTTTGATATCTGCAAAAAATACGGCATCCGCAGTACCCAAAACCTGCAAAAAATGGTCGAGACCGTGCAGGCGGGCGGCACACTGCGCGGCTACCATGGGGCGTCGCGCCACAAGGGTACGGCCTACACCACGGCCGCCGACCGGGAAAAGATCGTGCGGGAATGCCTGCAAAACGGCTGCGATTACGGCGCAGCTGCGTTAAAATATAACGTGGACTATAAGGCGCTTGTACGGTGGGTGGGGCAGTACCGCGCGGGCGGGGCGGCCGCTTTGCACGACGCCCGCCACAGCAGCGAGGGCACAAGCCGCGCCAAGGGGCGTGAGCGCACTGTGCCGCCGACGCAGCGGCTGGTCATTGTGCTGGACTGCCTGGAAAACGAGAAAAATTACGGCGCTATGGCGCAGAAATACGCCGTGGCCTACCACCAGGTCTATCGCTGGGTGCAGCGCTACCTGCGCGACGGCTGGCGCGGCATGAACGACAAGCGCGGCCCCACCGACACCCCCGCCCCGGCGGAACATTGGGCGACCGAAGCCGACGCCGAAGCCTGGGTCAAAAACTGCCCCGGCGTGCCCAAACCCCTGCCCGGGATGCTGCGCCGCGCCGGGTGCAGTTGGTGCGTGATTGCAAAAATTTTGTTTGATCTGGCGAGGATGTGAACCCCCAAAGCCTTCCCCCATGGGGGAAGGTGGCCCCGCAGGGCCGGATGAGGGGAGAGCCTGCCGCGGCAGCTCGTGTAGGGGTTATAGCGGCAAGCCCGCCCCTCATCAGTCAGCGGTCGGGGCCGCTGACAGCTTCCCCCGAGGGGGAAGCCGCTCGGCGGAAAAATCTGCAAAAACCCTATTGACAGGCACTTGCTTTTGTGGTAAACTAATCGATGTAAAAAAAGCAGCAACCGGCAGTAGGCCGTCGGCTCACCTTGCAGGGTTTGTCAAAACCCCGGGTCATACCATGATACGCACTAGGTGCGCAACTTCGTATGTTCGGCGGCTGCTTTCAATGGCAGCCGCTTTTGTCTTTATCATACACTTGTGGGAGGTGTGTTACAATCGCCAGCAACAGCAAATCCAACGAACTGGAGATCAATGAGCAGATCCGCGACAAAGAGATCCGCCTGATCGGCGCGGACGGTGCACAGATGGGCATTATGAGCCCCCGCGATGCACTGAAAATGGCTATCGACAAGGACCTTGACCTGGTCAAGGTCGCACCGCAGGCCAAGCCGCCGGTGTGCAAAATTCTTGATTACGGTAAATACCGGTTCGAGATGCAGAAAAAGGAAAAGGAAGCCAAGAAAAACCAGAAAGTGGTTGAACTCAAGGAAATCCGCCTGTCTCTGAACATCGACACCAACGACTTCAACACCAAGGTGAATCAGGCTGCAAAGTTCCTGCAGCAGGGCCACAAGCTCAAGGTGAGCATCCGGTTCCGCGGCCGCGAAATGGCGCATACCAGCTTAGGTCTGGACGTCCATAAGCGTTTTGCCGAGGCGTTGGTGGGCAAGGCCGTCATCGACAAGCAGCCCAAGCTTGAGGGCCGCAGCATGATGATGTTCATGTCCCCCGTTCCCAACAAGTAAGAAAGTAAACTCTCTAGGAGGAAACAACAATGGCTAAAATGAAGCTCAAGACCCTTTCCGGCGCCAAGAAGCGCTTCAAGATGACTGCTTCCGGCAAGATCAAGCGCAATGCGTCCAAGCGCCGTCACATTCTGACCAAGAAGACCACCAAGCTCACTCGTGGCCTGCGTATGCCCAAGTACGTTGACAAGACCAACGAGGCTACTGTCAAGAAAATGATGCCCTACGGTGGCTAATCGCTACGACATTTAAAGGTCAGTTTACTACCAGTTATAGACAAAGGAGATATAAAACATGGCTCGTATTAAAGGCGCTACCATGACGCACAAGCGTCGTGCTAAGACTCTCAAGCTCGCAAAGGGTTACTACGGTGCTAAGTCCAAGCACTTCCGCATGGCCAAGCAGGCCGTTATGAAGAGCGGCAACTACGCTTTCGTTGGCCGTAAGCAGAAGAAGCGCCAGTTCCGCAACCTGTGGATCACCCGCATCAACAACGCTGTTCGTGCTCAGGGTATGAACTACTCCACCTTCATGAACGGCCTGAAGAAGGCCGGCGTCGAGCTGAACCGCAAGATGCTGTCTGAGATGGCCATCCACGATCCCGCCAGCTTCAATGCGCTGGTTGAGACCGCCAAGAAGGCTCTGTAATAGCTTGCTAAAAAGACTCGCGCACACGCGCGAGTCCTTTTGTGTTTAAAGGGGAAAATGGCAAAAAAGCGGGCAACCAAGGAAAGCTCTCCCCTCATCCGGCCTGCGGGCCACCTTCTCCCCCAAGGGGAGAAGGCTTGAGGCTGTGGAGCCTTCCCCTTCGGGGGAAGGTGTCGGCGGCCCCGACCGCCGACGGATGAGGGACGGCCTTCCGGCAGACTGCCGTTTCTCTTTATTCACACAATTTAGTTGATTTTATACAAAAGGGGCGCTACAATGGAAACGATCACCAGCCGCGATAACGCCAAGATCAAATACGCCTGTGCTGTACGCGATACCGAAAAGCAGCGTGCCGCCGACGGCGTGTTCTTTGCCGAAGGGCCAAAACTCTGCCTGGAACTGGCGAAAAGCTGCACGCCGCGCGTGGTGTATGCCACGGCGGCGGCGCTGGCCAAAACGCCGGAACTGGCAAGATTCGACCCCGCCGAGATCGCGCCCCATGTGGCGGAAAAGCTCAGCGGTACCAAGTCCAACCAGGGCGTGTTTGCGCTGTTTGAGACGCCCGTGCCGCCCGCTGACATTTTGAACACGGCCCGCCGCATCCTGGCGCTGGAGGGCGTGCAGGACCCCGGCAACGTGGGTACGCTGCTGCGCAGCGCCGCGGCCTTCGGCTTTGACGCCGTCGTGCTGGGGCCGGGCTGCGCGTCGCCTTTGTCGCCCAAAACGCTGCGGTCCTCGATGGGCGCGGCCGGGCGACTGCCGACGCTGCACACCGAGGATTTACCCGCGGCGCTGCAAAAGCTGCGTGCCCGGGGCGTCACGACGCTGGCAACGGCGCTGTACCGTTCCCGCCCGCTGGACGAGGCCGGAAACGACTTCCCGGGCGGGCTGTGCGTCGTCATCGGCAGCGAGGGCCAGGGCCTGACGGATGCCACCGTCGAAGCCTGCGACATGGCCGTGCGCATCCCGATGACCGACCGTGTCGAGAGTTTGAACGCCGCCGTGGCGGGCAGCGTGCTGTTGTGGCATTTCAGGGGCGTGTAAGCAGACATCCGGAAGCTGCTGCGCGGCGGCCAGAGGACTGGCCTCCCTACGGGGCAACAGCGGGCGTAGGGCGGGCAGTCCTCTGCCCGCCGCTATGCAGCCGAGAGGATAAAAGGGGGCATCCACCATGGACAAAACACTGGCTTGGCTCTGGCTGGCGGATGCCGTCGGTTCAGGGTGCCAATATGCGCGGGAACTGCTGGACCTGTACCCGGACCCGGCGGAACTGTACGATATCCTGCGTGTCGGGACCGAGGCCCCGCCCGCCTGTTTGAGCGCCCACGCGCTGGCACAGCTGCGGGATACGACGCCGTTTGACTATGAGGAACGGCTCGACCACTGCCTGTTGTCGGGCATCGATATCCTGACGCCCGACGAGGGCACCTACCCGGACCGCCTGCGTGATCTGCCCGATTTGCCGCTGGTGCTTTACGTGACCGGCAGCGCTGCCTGCCTGAACGGCGGGCGGTACGCGGGCATGGTGGGCACCCGCCGCCCCAGCGCCTACGGGCGGCAGGCGGCGTTTGACCTGTCTCTGGCGATGGCACAGGCGGGCGTGGTGCTGGTCAGCGGCATGGCGGACGGCCTGGACAGCGAAGCCCACCGCGCCGCCGTGCAGGCGGAGGTGCCCACCGTGGCGTTCCTGGGCACGGCCATCGATAAGACCTACCCCGCCGCCAACGCCAAGCTGCGCACCGCCATCGAAAAGGGCGGCGGTGCGGTCTGCAGCGAGTACCCGCCCGGCTACACAGGCCGCACGACCGGCACATTCTTGGCCCGCAATCGGCTGATTGCCGCCCAGAGCGAGGTGCTCTGCGTGGCCGAGGCCCGCACCCGCAGCGGTACGCTGAACACCGTGGGCCACGCCGAGCGGCTGGGCCGCCCGGTGCTGGCCGTGCCCGGCAGCATTTACAGTGCGTTGAGCGAGGGCACGAACGAACTGCTGTGTACCCACCGCGCCGAGCCGCTGTGCAAAGCCGCCGACGCGCTGGACATACTGGGGATTGGCGCAGAGACCGCCGACCCGGCACAGCAGCGGTTTGACCCCGCCGCCGTCAGCCCCGACGCGCAGGCAGTCTACGCCGTTTTGAAGCCCACGCCCCAGGGCATCGACGCCCTGTGTGCCGCCGCCCGCCTGCCCGCCGGCCGCGTGCTGGCGGCCTGTACGGAGCTGGAACTTATGGGCGGTGCACAGGCCCAGCCGGGACGCAGATATATTGCGCTATAAGATAATAGATAAAAGATAATAGATAATAAAAAAAGGAGTGCGCACAGCGCAAAATTTTGAGCAGGCCAACGGCCTGCGATCCACAATCTTTCTTATCCTTTATCTCTTATCTATTATCTAAAATACTTTTTCATTGAGGTAGCTTATGCCGAAATTAGTCATCGTGGAATCCCCTGCCAAGGCGAAAACCATTGGCAAGTATCTGGGCCGTGGCTATAAGGTCACAGCCAGCATGGGCCATGTGCGCGACCTGCCCGCCAGCACGCTGGGCATTGATGTCGAAAATGGCTATACACCGAAATATATCACCATCAAGGGCAAGCAGAAACTCGTCAAAGAACTGAAGGCCGAAGCCAAAAAGTGCGACGGCGTGCTGCTGGCAACCGACCCGGACCGCGAGGGCGAGGCCATCAGCTGGCACCTGGCGAACATTCTGGGGCTGGATCCTGCCGCGCCCAACCGCGTGACCTTTGATGAAATCACCAAAAAAGGCGTCAAGGAGGGCATGGCCCACCCCCGCGCCATCAACATTGACTTGTTCAACGCCCAGCAGGCCCGGCGCGAGCTGGATCGCCTGGTGGGCTACAAGCTCAGCCCGTTTTTGTGGCGCAAGGTCCGCAAGGGCCTGTCCGCAGGCCGCGTGCAGAGTGTGGCTGTGCGCCTGATCCGCGACCGGGAAATTGAAATTGAAAATTTCAAGCCCGACGAGTATTGGAACATCGACGCGCTGCTCCACGCCCAGGGCGACAAGAGCGAGTTCACCGCTCGCCTGGCCGCCACCGCCGACGGCAAAAAGCTGACGGTGACGAACAAGGCCCAGGCCGACGGCATCCTGGCCGCGCTGGACGGCAAGGACTACACCATTACCAAAATTGAAAAAGGCAAGCGCCGCCGCCAGCCCGCGCCGCCCTTCATCACCTCGACTTTGCAGCAGGACGCCAGCCGCGCCTTTGGCTTCTCGGCCACCCGCACGATGCGCGCCGCCCAGACATTGTACGAAGGCGTGGACATCACGGGCCACGGCACCGTGGGCCTCATCACCTATATGCGTACTGACTCTCTGCGCATCGCCGCCGAGGCCCAGGCCGCGGCCAAGACCTTTATTGCTGACCGCTGGGGCGAGAATTACGTCTGCAAGACCGCCCGCAAGTGGAAGAGCCGTTCCGCCACCGCCGCCCAGGACGCCCACGAAGCCATTCGTCCGTCTATGCCGGAGCTGACACCCGACGAGGTCGAGCAGAGCATCAGCGGCGACACCGCCAAGCTTTACCGCCTGATTTGGAGCCGCTTTATGGCAAGCCAGATGGCCGACTGCATCCAGGATACGGTGTCCGCATCCATCACGGCGGGGGATTACCTGTTCCGCGCGTCGGGCTTCCGGGTCGCGTTCGACGGCTTCACCGCGCTGTACGAGGAATCCACCGACGACACGAAGAAGAAGGAAACGGCCCTGCCCCCGCTGGAAGAGGGCCAGAAACTGGCGCTGAAAAAACTGACGGCGGACCAGAAATTCACCCAGCCGCCGCCGCTCTACACCGAGGCGACGCTCATCCATGCGCTGGAGGAAAATGGCATCGGCCGCCCATCCACCTACGCGCCCATCATCACGACCATCGTCGACCGCGGCTATGTGGAGAAGGACCAGAAAAAGCTGAAAACCACCCCGCTGGGCCAGGCCGTCAACACGGTCATGATGGAGCAGTTCCCGAATATCGTGGACGTGAAATTCAGCGCTGACATGGAGAAAAAGCTCGACGTCGTCGAAGCCGGTCAGGCCGATTGGGTCAAGACCATCGACGATTTCTACCAGGGATTTTCCAAGAGCCTGGAACAGGCCGAGAAGAACATGGAGGGCAAGCGCATCAAGGTCGAGGATATCCCGACCGATGAGATCTGCGAAAAATGCGGCCGCCCCATGGTCATCAAATCGGGCCGGTACGGCAAGTTTGTGGCGTGCTCGGGCTTCCCCGAGTGCCGCAACGCCCACCCGCTGGTCAAGGACACTGGCGGCCTGTGCCCACTGGACGGCGGCCATATGCTGGTGCGCAAGAGCGCCAAGGGCCGCGTGTACTACGGCTGCAGCAACTACCCCAAGTGCAACTATATGACCTGGGACGAGCCTGTGCCCGAAAAATGCCCCCAGTGCGGCAGCACCCTGTTTAAAAAGAAGGGCCAGCTGTACTGCGCCAAAGAGGGCTGCGGGTTTGTGAAGGCGATTGAGAAAAAATGACCGCTTTAAAGCCTCCCCGCAAAGGGGAGCCTGAGAGAGGACAAGTATGCAACTTAACATTATCGGTGCCGGCCTGGCAGGGTGCGAGGCGGCGTTGTGGCTGGCGGACCGCGGCGTGCAGGTTGACCTGTACGAGCAGAAACCCACAAAATTTTCCCCCGCGCATAAAAGCGAGGGGTTTGCGGAACTCATCTGCTCTAACTCCTTGAAAGCCGAGCGCCCGGATTCCGCATCCGGCCTGCTCAAAATCGAGATGAAGATGATGGGCAGCCACCTGTTGGACGCCGCCGAGACCGCCCGCGTGGCGGCAGGCGGTGCGCTGGCCGTCGACCGCGATGTGTTTTCCACCGCCGTGACGGAAATGGTGGAAAAGCACCCGAACATCACGGTCCATCGCGAGGAAGTCACGGCTCTGGACGAGAGCGCTCCGGTGCTCGTCGCCAGCGGCCCGCTGACCGAGGGGGCGCTGGCCCAGGCCGTGGCGGCGCTGACCGGCGACCATCGGCTGAGTTTTTACGACGCTGTTGCGCCCATCGTGACCGCCGAGAGCCTGGACTATGACAAGGTCTTTGCTGCATCCCGCTATGGCCGCGGCGAGGCCGACTACCTCAACTGCCCCTTTAATAAGGAAGAGTATGAGAACTTCCACGCGGCGCTCATCGCCGCCGAGCGTGCGCCGCTCCACGACTTTGACGGAGACCTGACCGTCTACGAGGGCTGTATGCCGATTGAAGTCATGGCCGCCCGCGGCGCGGATACGATCCGCTTTGGGCCGCTGCGACCCGTCGGCCTGCGGGACCCGCGCACCGGCCACCGCCCCTGGGCCGCCGTGCAGCTGCGGGCAGAAAACACGGCCCGCACGCTCTACAACCTCGTTGGGTTCCAGACGAACTTAAAGTGGGGTGAGCAGAAGCGGGTGTTCAGTATGATCCCCGGCCTGGAACACGCCGAGTTTGTGCGCTATGGCGTCATGCACCGCAACACGTTTTTGGAAAGCCCCAAGGTGCTGACCAAGCAGCAATTCCTGGCTGATCACCCCAACGTGTTCTTTGCCGGGCAGATCACCGGCTTTGAGGGCTATATGGAGAGCGCGGCCAGCGGCCTGCTGGCGGCCCACCAGATTTTGGCCCGCTTGCAAGGAGGCGAACTGCCGCCGCCCCCGGCGGCGACGATGTGCGGCGCACTGCTCGACTACATCACGACGCCGAACAAAGACTTCCAGCCGATGGGTGCAAACATGGGCATCCTGCCCCGCACCGAGGAGATCAACGCTATCCGCGATAAGCGGGAGCGCTACATGGCGCTCTCGCAGAACGCCCAAGATGCCATGCGTGCATGGACGGAGGAATACAAATGAAAATTTTAGTGGATGCCATGGGCGGTGACAACGCCCCGCTGTGTGTATTGCAGGGTGCAAGCCAGGCAGCAGCAGAGTTCGGCGACGGCATGACTCTCACGCTGCTGGGCGAGGAAAAAGCCATCCGCGACTGCGCGGCAGAAAATAAAATCGACCTTGCACCGTTTGAAATCATCAACTGCACCGAGAACATCGATATGCACGACGACCCGGTCAAGGCTGTGCGCCACAAGAAGGATTCCAGCCTTGTCAAGGGCCTGACCATGTTGAAGAACGGCGAGGGCGATGCCTTTGTCAGCGCCGGCTCCACAGGTGCGCTGCATGTCGGCACCAGCCTGATCGTGCGCACCGTCAAGGGGGTCAAGCGCCCGGCGCTGGCCACCCCGATGCCCGGCGCCAAGCAGAATTTCCTGCTGCTGGACTGCGGCGCGAATGTCGAGTGCCGCCCCGAAATGCTGAATGCTTTCGGCACGATGGGCAGCGTCTACGCGGAAAAGGTCATGGGCCGCACAGCGCCCAAAGTTGCACTGGTCAACAACGGCGCTGAGGACACCAAGGGCACCCCCACCTACCGCGAGGCGCACCAGCTGCTGAAGGCGAACCCCTGTATCCATTTTGCCGGCAACATCGAGCCGCGCTACATCATGGACGGCGAGGTGGACGTCGTGGTCTGCGACGGCTTTGTCGGCAATGTGGTCTTGAAATTGACCGAGGGTGTTGCCAAAACGCTGCTGGGGATGCTGAAAAAGATCTTCCTGCAGAACCTCATCACGAAGCTCAGCTACCTGGGCATCAAGGGCGGCCTGGGCGAACTGAAGCGGATGATGGACTCCGAGGAAGTCGGCGGCGCACCGCTGCTGGGCGCGGCCAAGCCGGTCATCAAGGCTCATGGTTCCAGCCACGCCAAGGGCATCAAGAACGCCATCCGCCAGGCCAAGCTCTGTGTAGCCAACGACCTGTGCGGCACGATGGAGAAGGCGCTGGGCGAGGTGGCCGCGCAGAAGGAAGAAGAAGCGGACGCTTAAAAGTAAAGCTGCCTTGCAGGGGCCGGGCATGCCCGGCCTGCAGCATAAAAAATACAGCCTGTAAAAGGGCAAGCAAGATAAGGTTGAGGGCCGGGCGTGCCCGGCCCCTACGGATTAACCGGAAAGGTGAAAGAAATGGCCCACAAGCCGGAAGAATTGCAGGAAGTCCTGCACTATACATTCAAAAATCCTGCGCTGCTGCGCATTGCATTGACCCACACCAGCTTTGCCAATGAGAGCAAGGTCGCTACCACCCACAACGAGCGGCTGGAATTTCTGGGCGACAGCGTGCTGTCCGTCGTCGTGGCGGACTACCTGTTCCACCAGTCCGGCCGCCCCGAGGGCGAGTTGACCCGGATGCGCGCAAGCCTTGTCAGCGAGGACGCGCTGTTCCAGTTTGCCCAGGAGATCCACCTGGGCGAGTACCTGCGCCTGGGCCACGGCGAGGATCTGGGCGGCGGCCGCAACCGGCCCAGCGTCGTGTCTGACGCGTTCGAGGCCGTCATTGCCGCACTGTATCTGGACGGCGGCATGGAGACCGCCCGCAGCTTCATCCTGCCCTTCATCACCGAGGGCAAGACCGCCGAGGACGACTACAAGACCCGTTTGCAGGAGGTCGTGCAGCAGGATCCCAGCGCCGTGCTGAAATACGAAGTCACCGGCGAGACCGGCCCCGACCACGACAAGCAGTTCACCGTCTGCGTCTGGCGCAACGGCCAGCTTTTGGCCGAGGGCAAAGGCCGCAGCAAGAAAGCCGCCGAACAGCACGCCGCAAAGGTGGCGCTGGAAAAACTGCAGTAATATTGCCGTTTAATGATGCTCTGTAGGGGCCGGGTATGCCCGGCCCGCGGCATAAAAATCGCAGCCCGTTTACGGGTATACAGGGCGGGGTTGAGGGCCGGGCATGCCCGGCCCCTACGACCAGACAGAATCGAAAGGTAACACTACTTCAATGCGCCTGAAAGAACTGGAAATCCAAGGCTTTAAGTCCTTCCCCGATAAGACGAAGATCTCGATCGGGCAGGGCATTACCGGCGTTGTCGGACCCAACGGCTCGGGCAAATCGAATATCTCCGACTCCATCCGCTGGGTGCTGGGCGAGACCAGCTCCAAACAGCTGCGCGGTTCGGGCAAGATGGAGGACGTCATCTTCGGCGGCACCCAGACCCGCGGTGCCATGGGCTATGCGTCGGTCGCACTGACCATCGACAACAGCGACCACGGCCTGGACATGGACGCCGACGAAGTCACCATCGGTCGCCGCTACTACCGGAGCGGCGAAAGTGAATACTCCATCAACGGCCAGAGCGTCCGCTTAAAGGACGTGTACGAGCTGCTGCTGGACACCGGCATTGGCCGCGACGGCTACGCCATCGTCGGCCAGGGCCGCATTGCCGAGATCGTTGGCGCAAAATCCGCAGAGCGCCGTGAAATTTTTGAGGAAGCCTCCGGCATCGCCAAATACCGCTACCGTAAAAATGAGGCCGAGCGCCGCCTGGACGCCGCCGAGGGCAACTTAGAGCGCCTGCGCGACATTTTGGGCGAACTGGAAAAGCGCGTCGGCCCGCTGAAGCGCGACAGCGAGAAGGCCCAGCAGTTTCTGGAATTGAGCGAGAAGCGCAAGAGTCTGGAAATTACGCTGTGGGTCGATGCCATCCGCCGCGCCAACGATACACTGCGCGATCAGCAGCGCAAGTACGAGGCCGCAGAGGCCGACTACGACCGTCTGAGCCGCCAGCTGGACGCTTTTGATGAAAAAAACGCGGATCTGCGCGAAGAAACGCAGCAGCTCATGCTGAAAGTCGAGCAGGCCAATGCCGATATCCGCGCCATTACCGAGGCCAACGCCGGCAGCGAGAGCGAGATCGCCGTCTTGAAAAACGAGAGCGAGCACAGCCGGTTCCGCATCGACGAGGCAAATACCGAGCTGGAACGCGCGGGCCAGGGCCGGGAAAGCATTGACCGCGAGGCCGCCGACCACCGTGCCGCCATCGACGCTTTAAAGGACGGCATGGCTGCGCTGGACACCCGCGTGGCCGAGCTGCGCGAGGCCCTGCACGCGCTGGAAGAAAAGGCCGCCGCAAGCGGCGAGCGCCGCGACGTCATTGACGCCGCCATGGCCCGCCTGCAGGACACCGCCACCGCCGCCAAGGTCCGCGCCGCGTCGGCACAGTCGGCAGGGGAGGCCGCCGCCAACCGCCTGGCCGAAGCCAGGCAGCAGGCCGAGACTTTGCAGACCGACGCTGCTGCCACCGACGAGGAACGCCGCCGCGCCGAGCGCCGCTTCAAGGACGCCCAGGAGGCCGTGACCCGCAACGACAACATCAAGGCGGGCCTAAAACTCAAGCTCGACAGCCGCCGCCGCCAGCAGGCCGAAGCTGCCGACAACCTGCAAAAGGCTGACCGCGAGAAATCCGCCGCCGCCCAGCGCATCCATATTTTAGAGGATCTGGAGCGCAACATGGACGGCTACCAGCAGAGCGTCAAGGCCGTCATGCGTGCCGCAGGCGGCGGGCGTCTGCGGGGCATCATCGGCCCGGTGGCGGGCATCATCACCGTCGAAAAAGGCTATGAGACAGCCATCGAGACGGCCCTCGGCTTTGCGCTGCAAAACATCGTGGTCGAGGATCAGGGCTGTGCACGCGCCGCCATCGGCTTTTTGAAGGACGAGCGCGCAGGCCGCGCAACGTTTCTGCCGCTGGACACCGTGCAGGGCAGCCGCTTTACAGGCCGCCTGACCGGCACGGCGGAAGTCGCCGCCGATCTCGTTAAGACAAACCAAAAATATCAGCATATTATCGACAATTTACTTGGCCGCATCATCGTGGTCGAGGACCTGACCGAGGCCTCCGCCGTGGCGCGGAACCTCGGCTACCGCAACCGCATCGTCACGCTGGACGGCCAGGTCATCAACGCGGGCGGCTCCTTCACGGGCGGCTCCACGGCCCGCAGCGTCGGCGTGTTCAGCCGCAAACAGGAGCTGGACGAGCTGCGCACCCGGCTGAAAAAGCTGGAAGAAAAGCGCACCGAAGCCGAAAAGGAACTGGCCGCCCGCAAGGCCGAGGTAGATAACCTCAGTGCCCAGCTGGCGGGTGCCGAGGGCGAGGGCATGAACGCCGCCACCGAACACGTCCGCGCCGGGCTGGAACTGGAACGCCTGACGAAAGCTGCCGCCCAGTACGAGGAGACGGCCCGCAACATCGAAGCCGAAATTGCGAACCAGCAGGCCGCCGTGACCCAGAACGAGACAGCCCGTGCTGAGGCAGAAAAGGCCCAGGCCGACGCCGAAGCCGAGATGGTCCGGTACACCGCAGAGCTGGCGGCTCTGGGGGAGAGCACCGGAAGTCTCACGGCAGAACGAGAAAAAATCACCGGCGAGCTCTCTGAAAAGCAGATGCAGCGACTGGCCGACGAGAAGGACATCAGCCTGCATGAGGCCGCTTTGGAGGGCTTGCAGAGCCGTACCGGCGAGGCCGAGGCCCGCGCCCGGGAGCTGCACGCCGCCATCGACGCGGCCAAGGCGAAAATCGAGGCAAACACCTTGAAAATCGCCGAGATGGAGCGCACCCGCGGCGAAAACCAGCAGAGGATCGCAGCGGCGGAGGAAACCATCCGTTCCGCCAATGCGGCCCGCATGGAGAAGGAAGCCGCCATCGCCAAATTGGGCCAGGACAACCGTGCCCTGACCGACGAGCGAGAGCGGATGAGCGGCGAAATGGCCCGCCTGGCCGAGCGCCGCACCGCCGCCGAGACTGAACTGAACGACACCAACAGCAAGCTGTGGGAGGAATACCAGCTGACCGAGAGCGAAGCCCGCAGCCAGTGTGTGCCCTTCGAGAGCCTGACCGAGCTGCGCCGCAGCGTGACTGAGGTGCGCGGCAAAATTCGCGGCTTGGGCAATGTCAACGTTGGCGCGATCGAGGAATACAAAGAGGTCAAGGAGCGCTATGACTTCCTGAAAGCCCAGGTCACCGACGTGGAAAAGGCCAAGAGCGAACTGACCAAAATGATTGCCGAGCTGTGCAGCGAGATGGAAGAGCTGTTCACGACGAGCTTCAAGCAGATCAACACCCACTTCCAGCAGATTTTCCGGGAACTGTTCGGCGGCGGCCACGCGCGGCTCTACCTGTCCGACGAGGCGAACGTGCTGGAATCCGGCATCGAGATCGAGGTCTCGCCCCCGGGCAAGGTCATCAAAAACCTGTCTGCCCTTTCGGGCGGCGAGCAGGCACTGGTCGCTATATCGATCTATTTTGCCATCCTCAACGTCAACCCCGCGCCGTTCTGCTTCCTGGATGAGATCGAGGCCGCACTGGACGACGTCAACGTCGCGCGGTACGCACAATACCTGCGCCGCATGACCGACCACACCCAGTTCATCGTCATCACCCACCGCCGCGGCACAATGGAAGCCGCCGATGTTTTGTACGGCGTCACCATGCAGGAAGACGGCGTATCGAAGATTCTGCGGCTGGATCTGGATAATGTCAGTGCGGATTTGATTACCTAAGGCAACACCGCACAATTCCCGCCTGACGGCTTAAGCACCGCTTCGGCGGCTGCGGCACGGCATCTGCGTTGCCAAAATGC
>OLSB01002446.1_pt1 | contig 15404 bp, 13 predicted proteins | sample 1672071 | NCBI WGS metagenome assembly OLSB01 (sample SAMEA3136642, study PRJEB25190) | human gut metagenome | biome: human gut; feature: human-associated habitat; material: faeces | place: Austria | collected 2013 | reverse complement strand
TTCGGGCGGTCGGTGCATAATACGCCGCTAATCAGTCGATATAAACATTCTTATCCTCGAAGACGAGGGAGTCAAAGTCAGGAACAAGGTATTCCTTCATTGCTCTCTCAAGCGCTCTGCCTTCGGTTCCGACATAGCCCTCGGGGTCGCGCAGGAAGCCGAGTATTGCCTCTGCAAACTCAAAGGGATAATCCAAGAAGCCCATGATGCCAGCGCCTTCGACAATCTTAATCTTGTTTATCTTTGAGCTGAGCTCATCAGCCGCCTCCTTGATGGTCTTGAACAGCGGGGGCTTGACGCAGTCTCTGTCGCCTACGAGCTGCAGGGAAGGCTGGGTCACCTTGGGAAGCACGCGCTCAAGGTCAAAGGTAAGCAGGGCATTAATCATGTCTCTGCCGCCCTTGTCATAGTGAAGCATATTCGCCAGTGCCGCGCGCTGAATGTACTCAAACTTGCTGTCGGTATTTTCACGGTACTGCTCGTTCCAATATTCGACCATATGAGAGCCGTCCTCCTTGCGCTGCAGGAGTCCGGATTCCAAACCGATGAGATCTCCCGGACGCAGGCTCTTTGTATAGGGCATCTTGTTGCCGCCGATCATGTCTCTTCTTGCTGCCTTCTGCTTGCGCAGACCGTCCTCATAGATTGCAAGACCTCCAAAGATGAGTTTGTCAACTCTTTCGGGATATCTGGCCGCGAGGTCTGCCATAATCAGAGAACCGGAGTGCTGTCCGACAAAGCTTGCCTTCTCAATGCCGAGAGCATCCATGAAATCGACAAAGCTGTCAGTAAAGTCGGTGAACTCAAACCATTGGGGAGCTGCGGGAGAGAAGCCGAAGCCGAGGGAATCGGGGGAATAAACAGTGTACTCCTTTGCGATCATGGGGATAACGCCCTCGTACTCAAAGTTGTTCCACCAGCACTGGTGAATGAGAATTACCGGATCACCGTGACCCATAGTTTCATAGTACATCTGAGTGCCGGAACGCTTGAGTTCGGCATAGCCGCGTTTGACCTGACGAAGATTGGTTGCCATAGTAAACCTCCTTAAAAATCTTATTTTTTATGTAATTATTCGGCCGGAATAATTTTTTTATTCTTCATATATCGAGAGCTGCAAAGAAGCCGTCGTGGATAGCGCTGGTGATTGTATCCGGGGTAGCTGCGTCGCCGATGACCGTGACCTCATTAAATTTCTCCTCAAGCATATCAAGCAGCTTGTTGTCGGACTTTGTACCGAAGGCAATGACCGCATCGTCGCACTTGAGCGTTTTCTTCTCGCCGGAAGCCATGTCCTCGATTACAACTGCGCCGTCCTCGAAGGAGCATACCTTGTGGCTGCAATAGAGAGGAACCTCCGCCGCCGCAAGCTTCTTCATCATAACTATTCTCGTCATGAGCTCTTCCTTGAGAATGACGTCCGGCAGCATTTCAACGATGCTGACCTTATGTCCGCGCTCAAGCAGCTCAAGAGCTGTTTCCACACCGACCTGACCGCCGCCGCAGATGACGATATCACCCTTGACCTCGGCCTTATGGAGAAGAACGTCCTGTCCGGTTTTGGCCTTTTCGATGCCCGGGATAGGAGGAACAAGCGGAGTTGCACCGGTTGCAAGGATGACATGGTCTGCATTTATCGTGTCGATATTCTCCTCGTTGACGGGAGTGTTGAGCTTTATCTCAACATTGCTCATGCGACCAAGCTGCACACCAAAGAATTCGGGAACGTGGTTGAGAATATCCTTGCAGGGGGAACTGGACGCCATAAGAAGCTGGCCGCCGCAAATTCTGTCGCTGGCTTCATATACGGTGACATTGTGTCCGCGCTGACCGGCGATGTATGCGGCCTCAAGTCCTGCCGGACCTGCGCCGATAATCGCAACATTCTTCTTTACCTCCGCCTTGCCGGTGCTGCCATGCGGAAATCTGCTCTCGCGTCCGGCAATCGGGTTAAATGTGCAGCGCAGAGGCATCTGGCCAAATACACGCTTACCGATGCAGTAGTTACAGTTGAGGCACTTGCGTATACCCTCGATATCGCCCTTCTCGATTTTCTTGACGTAGTCAGGCTCGACTATCCACTCACGTGACAAAGACACGAAGTCTGCCTGACCACTGGCGAGAACGTCCTCCGCAAGCTCTGGGTCAAAAATTCTACCCTGAGCAAATACGGGAATACTGACAACGTCCTTTATGGCCTTTGCAAGATATGCAAGAGTCGCCTTGGGCTGATATATCGTGGGGATCATCCACTCAACGGACTCGAACACCGCAGCCTCGCAGTCAAGAGCTGCAACGCCGTCCTCCTCCATCCACTTTGCCATGATTTTGGATTCATCTACGCCGCGACCGGCATCGCCGAGGAATTCATCAACAGACCAACGGACGATTATCGGGAAGTCCTTGCCGCACTTGGTCTGAATGTCTTGGATTATCTCATGGAGCAGTCTGTAGCGGTTTTCTAAGGAGCCGCCGTATTCATCAGTACGGTTATTAAACCAGGGTGTGAGGAACTCCGATATGAGATAGCCGCCGATTGCGTGAATGGTGACTGCGTCAAAGCCTGCTCGCTTGCAGTTGAAGCAGCTCCAGCCGAAGCAGTCTATCATGGTCTTGATCTCTTCCTTGGTGAGAGGACGCACCGGAGCGCCAACGAAACGAGACTGCAAGGTGCCGGGAGCAACACGAGTCACGTTATAAACGCCCTGACTGCCCTTGTCGTAAGGGAAGCCGAGAGACTGCGCGCCGCCGCCTGCCGAAACGTTGATGGTGCACTTTGCGCCGGCACGGTGTATCGCCTCGGTGAGCTCCGCCATCATTGGCACATACATATTGTCGTCAACTCTTATTGAGCCGGGATAAGGGTCAATCTTATCGACCTTTGTTGCGCCCTGTGCAGAGTGAACCGTGATGAGTCCGCAGCCACCGCGAGCTCTCTCCACATAATAGTCAATTATCTTGTCCGTAATTTCGCCGTCGCTGGTGGCATAGAGCGTTTCCGTTGGCCCCATGACCACCCTGTTTTTAAGCTCGAGACTGCCTATCTTGCCCGGTGCAAGCAGGTGTGGGAACTGTTGCTTAGCTTTTGTCATGTTCTAACCCTCCTAATAGTAAAGATTGTAACCCTATTCGCTTTTTTTGATTGTAGCTTTATTTTATTATTTGTTTCATAGAAAATCAATTATCTAAACATTACAAAAATTTTGTCTATTTATTGTGAAAAGTGCGACAATAAACACTTTTTACTATCATCGCTTGACTAATCCTCAGCTCTTGTGCTATACTTAAATAGTTTCTAGCACGAGAAAACGCAGTTAAACGAGGATATGCCTATGTCTCCCATGGAATATACCTATCTAAAGCAGAACCTTCACGGAACAAACGAGGAAATTCTTCTTTCCTTTCTCTTCCTGAGCTATGAAAGCCTCGGCAAAAAATTTGAGGATTTCTTTAAGGCAAATTACCAACTGATGCCAAGTTATACGCATTTACTGTGTTATCTCAAGTATTACAAAATAATGTCCATGTCTCAACTCGCCTCCATTATGAACGTCAGCAGGCAGACCATGACCAAGATGATTGACTCTCTCAGCGAGAGCGGTCTTGTCAAGCGCAGCTACGATGCAAAGGACAGAAGAGCTGTTTATGTAGAGCCCACTGAGCTTGCCCTGAAGGAGATAGACACAGGTGAGCGCAGATTTATAAGCCATATGCAAAATACCATTGCCCAGATGTCCGAGGCGAATCAGCGCGAGATTATTGATTCGATAAGGCTTGTTTCGCACTTTCTTGCAAACCTAACAATTGAAGAGGAGCATATTCAAAATATGCCCCTGTAGCAAACAAAGCCACGTTAAACGTGGCTTTTTGACCATATAGAGTTCAAGACAGCAAAAAACCGGGGTGCTCACACCTCGGTTTTCTGCGTTCAGTCCATGATTTCGACTGATACCTTTTTGCCCTTTTTCTGGGCGACGGCCCGCATAAGGATACGGATCTGCTTGACGATCCTTCCCTGCCGGCCGATGACCTTGCCCATGTCGCCGCCAGCCACGCGGACTTCAAAAACCGTCTCGCCGTCGGCTTTGCGCTCGGTCACAGAGACCTGATCGGGGTTATCGACAAGGCTCTGCACAATGTAGGTCAAAAGTTCTTTCATGCCGGTAGAAACTCCTTATTAGCCCTCGATCTTCTTGAGAAGGCCGCGGACGGTATCGGTCGGCTGTGCGCCGTTAGCGATCCAGTACTTTGCGCGCTCCATATTGACGCTGAGCTTGTCGCTCTCGGCCATGGGGTCGTAAGTGCCGATCTCCTCGATGAAACGACCGTCACGGGGGCAGCGGGAATCTGCAACAACGATACGATAGTAGGGAGCCTTCTTTGCGCCCATTCTGCGAAGTCTGATCTTAACCATGTATATTCACCTCCATGTTTTGTTCTCTCTTTATTACAAACGCCTTGGCGCTGTAACCTGAAATCAGAAGCCGAAGCCTCCGGGCATACCCGGCATCCCGGGGAAGCCGCCGCCTTTGCCCATTTTCTTCTGCAGCTTCTTCATGTTCTTGCCGCTGAACTGCTTCATCATCTGCTGCATGGCGTCAAACTGCTTGATAAGCCGGTTAACGTCCACAACAGAGGTGCCGCTGCCGGCGGCGATGCGTTTCTTGCGGCTGCTGTTGAGCATCGACGGATTGTCGCGCTCGGCCTGCGTCATGGAGAGGATTATCGCCTCCTGATGCGCAAGCATTTTGTCGTCCATCTTCGCGCCCTTGAGCGCTTTCGCGTCAAGGCCGGGGATCATGCCCGCGAGGTCCTGCAGGTCACCCATGTTCTTGAGCTGCGCCATCTGGTCGAGATAATCGCTGAGCGAGAATTTGTTCGCGCGCAGCTTTTCGGCCGCTTCAAGCGCTTTCTTCTCGTCAAAGCTCTGCTCCGCCTTTTCGATAAGCGTCAGCACGTCGCCCATGCCGAGGATGCGGGAGGCCATGCGGTCGGGGTGGAACGGCTCGATCATGTCGAGCTTTTCGCCCACGCCGATGAACTTGATGGGCTTGCCCGTCGCCGCGCGGATCGACAGCGCAGCGCCGCCGCGCGCGTCACCGTCCAGCTTCGAGAGCATCACGCCCGTAACGCCGAGCGCTTCGTCAAACGCCGTCGCGGCGTTGACCGCGTCCTGACCGGTCATTGCGTCCACGACCAGCAGGATCTCCGACGGCTCTACCGCGTCGCGGATGTTTTTCAGCTCATCCATCAGTGCCTCGTCTATGTGGAGACGTCCTGCGGTATCGAGGAACACAACGTCGTTGCCGTGGCGCTTGGCATGCTCAACGGCGGCCTTGGCAATATCGACGGGGTTTGTCTGCCCCATCTGAAAGACGGGTATATTGAGCTGTGCGCCGACTGTCTCCAGCTGCTTGATAGCGGCGGGACGGTAAATATCGCACGCGGCGAGCAGCGGGCGCTTGCCCTGCCTGCGGATGTACCCCGCGAGCTTCGCGCCGTTCGTGGTCTTGCCCGCGCCCTGAAGGCCGACGAGCATAACGACTGCGGGCGACTTGGAACCGAAGTTCAGCTTCTGGTTCTCGCTGCCCATGAGCCTGCACAGCTCTTCGTTGACTATTTTTATCACCATCTGCGCCGGAGACAGAGCCTCCAGCACTTCCGCGCCGCTCGCGCGTTCGGTGACGGTTTTGGTGAAATCCTTTACGACCTTGTAGCTTACGTCGGCCTCAAGCAGCGCCATGCGCACTTCGCGCATCGCTTCCTTGATGTCGGCCTGAGTGAGTCTGCCCTTGCCGCGCAGCTTTTTGAAGGCCGCATTCAGTTTTTCAGATAAGCTTTCAAAAGCCATTTTTATCCTCCAAACATTGTCATCGCTTTTCCCTGAGCGCCTCAATATCCTCCAGCGCCGACTGCGCAAGAGTGCGCGCGTCGCCGTCCGTCATGCCGCACAGCTCTTTCAGTCTTTCGGCCGCGGCGGTGAGGGCGTCCTGCGTCTCCGAAAAGCGGCGGATAAGCCCCGTTTTGCTCTCTATCTCCTGCAAACTCGCCTCGGCGCGGCGGATATTGTCCCACACACATTGGCGGGATACGCCGCTCTGCTCGGCGATTTCCGCAAGGGAGAGGTCGTCGTTATAGTGCAGATCGTAGCACTCGCGCTGGCGCTCCGTCAAAAGCTCCCCATAAAAATCAAGCAGCATACTGCGCATAAGTCTGCCGTCCGTCATGGCGAAGCCCCCTGTCAAGCGTTTCAACTTAACAGAGTATATAACGTAAAGCCGCCGCTGTCAAGTGTTTTTTCTTAACAGCGGCGGCTTTTTTAGATTATTTCCAATTCTCTGAACTGCGCAAGTATCTCATCCACGTCGTTCTTCGCAGTCGCGGCGTCGATATCATATTTTTCGCACATTGCGGCGGCAAGCTCCGCGGCGTCGGCGGCGTCAGCCAGTCTGTCCCAGATGAACTCCGCCGTCTCGTTGAGCGTTATCAGCCCCTTGAGCGTCAGCGAGCTGTCGCCCACTGGAACAAGGATCACGTCGCCCGCGATGTTTCTTTTAACAAGCTGTTTTTTTATCGTCATTTCACTGCCTCCAAAGTCAGTCTCACGGTCTCCTGCGTCATGCGGCAGACGTAGTCGGGGCGGCCGTCAAAGCGTCCGGTCTCCGACACGCACATCGCGGCGCAGGCGTGGCAGGCGTGCTTATACTTGCAGCCGGTGCACTCCGCCGGCAGGCGTATCACGTCGGTCGCGGCGCGGGTCTCTTCCCACGCGCGGTCAAAGCCCAGCTCAGGCACGGAGAACTTCGGCTCGGTCATCATGCCGCAGGGTGTCATGTCACCGCGCCAGTTTATCCAGAACGCGGCGCGGCCTGCACGGCAGGAAATGCCCTCGCCGGGCGTCCCCTCGCAGGTCTCCTCGCGCGGCAACTCCAGCCCCTTGGCCATCGCCTCGGCGCGCTGGCACAGCACCTCCGGCGTAAACCGGAGCTTATCCCACATGACCTCGTACCCGGCGGCCTCCTCCGGCGTAAACCGGTCGTTCTTCCCGACCATCTCCGCGCTGCGGCGCACGGGAGGGAACATGTAGGTCGCAAGCTGCATCGGTGTGCCGAGTTCCTCGGCAATCTTGTGTATCTCGGCCATGTCGCGCACATTCCACGGCGTCATGGACACATTCAGCTTAACACCGACGCCGATCTCCTTCAGCGCGCGGATGTTCTCCGTGACCTTTGTGAACGCCGGGCGGCCGCACAGCGCCTCGTAGCTCTCGTTGCCCGCGCCGTACAGCGTGATATTGAATCGGAACGGCGGCTCGCTGCGGAAGAAGTCCAGCCAGTCGGAATCGATCAGCGAGCCGTTGCTGTTGACCGAGACCATGAGCCCCATTTTTTTCAGCTCCGTCAGAATATACCGGAAATCCGGCCGTATCAGCGGCTCGCCGCCGGTCAGCAGCAGGAAAAGCATCCCGCGGCTGCGCGCGGCTTCCGCGATCGCAAGCCACTCGTCCGCCGTCAGCTCACGGCCGCGGCGGCGCTGCTCCTCCGGCGTGAGGTGGACGTAGCACATACGGCAGTTGAAATTGCAGCGCGCGGTCAGCTCAAAATTACCGGACAGCGGCGTGCCCGCGCGGCATGCCTTGGCGTGAAGATAGCTGGAAAGGCGCGGTTCTATACTGCTGGTGTCCATCTCATTCTCTCCTCAGTTCATTCTCAAGCGCGCGCACCGCGCCCTCGTCCTTGCGGCAGTCCAGCCGGTATATCGGTACGCGGCCGACGAGCCGCGCGACCAGTTCCGTCATCAGCGCCGCGGACTCCGCGTCCCATGGATAATAGGCGCACTGATTTATAAGACGCATAAAGGCCTCGCGGTGTCCCGCCGCCGTGACGCTGTTCTCCCCCGCCTGCTCTGGCAGGACAATCGCGCGGATCGGCGCGCTGTGATTCTCACATATTCCGGACGTGCCGGAATAGAAAATCCCGTGCGCCATGCCGCGGCTTACGTCGATAAGCGTCCTGTCGCCGTTGATGACGCGCGCGGCGGCAAACTCGCGCCACAGCTCGGCCTGCGTGCTCTTGCCGATGCCGCTCGCGCCGGAGAAGAGGATCGCGTCCCCCTCGGCGCGCAGAACATACGAGCTGTGCAGCACGAGCATCCCGCGCTCGGCGAGGACATCAAAAAGGTCAGCCTCCTCAAGGATAAGCTGCGTTCTCAGGTTTTCGGCATAGTGCGGCGAAAGGATAAGCTCCGTGACATTGCCCTTAGTCACGCTGTAGCTCGTGTTGAAGCTGTTGTCATGGAGCATATGCCGCTCCGCGCCGCAGCGCCAGCGATAACAGCCGCGACTGCTCACCGCGTTCTCCGGCGGGGTGGGCAGCGCCGAGGAGATAGTCACATAAATCTCATGCTCCGCGCTCTCCCCCGCCGTCCGAAACGGCGCACACACGGGCGATTGCTGCCACGGAGTCTCGCCGCTGATGCGAAGCCCCAGACCGCCAAAGCTCAGGCACTCACTGAACATAGGTGACAAACATTATCTTGCTGTACGCCGTGGAATAATGGCTGGCGTAGAGCGTCGTGCTCTCACCGGCGGCGAGGCCGGAAACGCCCGTGCGGTAAGTGATGCCGCCGATGTACAGGTCGCCGTAGGCGGATTTATAGTAGACGTAAATCTGGCCGGTGATGTCGCTGCCGGAAATATTCGTGATAGTGATCGCGGTATCCTGCGTATCTATCGAGAAAACGTCCTCACAGAGCGAGGGCTCGGGGTCGAAGCTTGCGTAGCTCGTGAGCGCCGCAGTCATATCCGCGCTGATCTCCGGCATCGGCTGACGCGACAGCTCCAGAAGCTGCACGGACTTGCCCTGAGGCAGAGTGCTGAGCTTAAAGCAATAGCTCTCGCCGCCGATATTCATCGAGATCTCCGCATACTGCACGGTGTTCTCGGCATTATTCCTGACCGTTATCGCGCAGACGTCGGAAACTATATCGTCGCTGCCGTCCTCGACAAAGCTGCCCGCGTAGCGCCCTACGCTCGTTATCTCAATACCGTTTTCAAGCTCAAAGCTCAGCGCATCCGCCGGTGCTGGAGTCGAGACGCCGGGCATCTCGGGCTGCTTCACCTCATTGCCGTGATGGACGCGAACCGCAACGACAAGCACTGCCGCCAGCAGAGTTAGACCAAGCAGCAGATACATCAAAAAGCCGTTTTTTCTCTTTTTTCTTTTATTTTTCATGGAAAGTCTCCAAATCGGAAAAGTGCCCCGCCCTTTCGGGCAGGGCACTTCTTGTGTTGTTAATCAGGACGAGAAAATCTTGGTCGCGGCGCCTTCGGGCACATGATAGCAGTACTGACCGCCATCTGTTATCTTATCTACACAACTCTGCACTTCTGCAGTAAAGAGCATAGAGCCGCCTATTTTGAAGGCACAGTCACCCTGAACGAATTGCGCCTTGCCGCTGGGAGAGCAGCCGGCAGCAATGCTTGCGCTGAGCTCGAAGCTCTCGAAAATTGCCTCGGGTTTAACATATTTCTTTCTCATTGAACTTCACGCTCCCTTCTCAGAACCAGCGACCGAACAGTCCGTCAAACCAATCCTTGATCGGGCCCTTGGGTCTTACGGTCAGTCTCGCAGCGACGGCCTCGCTCATAAGGCCAGCCTCATTGACAGCCACAACGCTGTACTCCGCGCTCTGCTGTGCGCTTATCATATAGGTAAACACATGATAGGTCACGCGCTCTGCGTTACGACCGTAGCCGACACGCTCGGTGCGGGTCTTGTAATTGCTGACGACGATATCGCCGTTAATGATTATCTCTTCAACATCCGCAGAGGTCTTGACGGTAAGCACCGCACGACCGCCCTGACGGACATTATTGCTCCACTTCGCCTCGAAGTGGTCGGGCTTGAACGGCTCGACCGGCTCTACCTCCGGCGCTGCATACAGCGAGCGGACAAGAGATACCGCCTGAACAGCTTCGTCTTCACCGAGCTCGGCGAGGGACGCCGTTGCATTTGTCGTAAAGGTGACCTTGACATCCGTCAGTGACAGAATACCGTCGCCGGTGTTCGTGATGGTGACCTGCTTGCCCTTAGCCTGAGCAGTAATATCATAATACATCTCGGTCGCGGTTTCAAGCGTTTTAATCTTAGTGTCGTTTACGTTAAGCACGGCAGCACCTTTCGGAGCCTTTGCGCCGATCTGTATCGTGTCAATATTATTGCCCGTGACAGTGAAGCTTATCGCCTGACCCTTTGCAAGGTAAACCTCGTTCTTCGGGCCGCCATTCTTGTACTGTGTAACATTTGCATTTGCTGCGCCGTCGATAAAGAATACTCTCTCGCCGCCATTCTTGATAACCTCATCGCGGAGCTTTATGTACTGGGGATAGCCCTCCTGATCCTTCTCGTAGGTTTTGTTTGCAGTATCATTATCAGGATTCAGCGGATTGTACACGCGGAAGCCGTCAAAGTAGAAGGTGCAGGAGCCCTTGCCGGTGTGGTCAACAAGCTCATCATAGAAGGCAGTGACAACAACCTTGTGTTCGCCGTAAGCAAGATCCTGTATCTTGATGACCGGAATCTGATACAGCGCATCAGTGCTATTCGGATTGACGACCCATTTACCGTCCACATAGGAATAACCATAGTAGTTATCGACCATGTAGAAGCGCTCCTGAGTGCCACTCTTATCAAAGACCTTGACAAAAATCGTTCCGGCTTTGTTGTCCGTCACGCTCATTATCTCAAAGCCCGTGCCCTTAAAGTCAAAGCTTACGGTCGGCCAATCTGCCGTCGGGGTATCGCCGCCAGCAGACATTTCCTTGGTAAGAGTGACATATTGTGCACTGCCGAGGGAGAACAGAGTGGTTTTATTTTTGCTGTATGCGTCGTCATAGCCGTAGGAGTTCTGCTTCTTGCCGAGCTCCTCAAGTGCCTGAGTTGCCTCTGCCTTGGTCCCGGCGCTCTGCCAGACGGCATTAGCGGCATTGTTCTTGCCACTGTCAAACCTTGCAAAGCTGTCCTCATAGTAGACATTCGTTGCGGGGATGAAGCTCAGGGTATAGGTGACGTTATGCTCCTCGCTCCCGTTCTGAGTGCCATAATAGGTGGCTACAACGTCATCTCTGCCGTTGATGGTCTTATTCAGGGTATAGGTAATTATCAGATCCTTGACAGTAACGTCTGCATAATTGCTGTTCTTTGCAACGACCCTCGTAAGGCTCGCGTTGGCAAGATTTGCGTTTACGTCCTTCGGTTCAATCTTCATGGGAAGACCGAAGTCCACAACAAAGACCTTGGAGGCCTTGAAGGTGTAGTACAGGTAGACATCCTTTCCGTCTGCGCTGCGGCTTGCACCGACACAGGTATAGTCGCTGTATCTGTACTGCGCACCGATTGCAGGAATATCCTTAAGCTCGGCAGTGACAGTCTGTTCAACGCCAAGGCTGTTTGTAACCGTATTGCCCTGAAGCAAGGTCGAGTTTTCTCCTACCTGACCGAAGTTTTCTGCAAAGAGAGTGCCCTCGTTGACGGTGATGCCATAGTTATAGAACTCGTGATCGTCGGCAGATCTGTTGATATAATGTATCTTGAGGGAGTCTTCCTTTATAATTGCACGAACATAATAGGTTATCAGAGCGCCGTGCTTATTGTAGACCTCGACTCCGCGGACATAAGGATCTCCGCCGAACTTGCATCCGCTGAATACACTGTTTTCGCCGGAAATTGAGGTGTACGGGTCAAGTCCGCTATTATTAAGCGTTGCTTCGTCACGCGCCCATACGACCTGCTCCTTGCCTTCATAGGTGTAGGAGGCCGTATTGGAAATATTTGCAGAAGCAGCATCATTTGTCATGGTCACGGTGACCATATAGACCTCATAGTCCGAGCTGTTCATTGCGCGGAAATTGTTCAGCACGCGATATTTTATACCGCTTTCGCCTGTGCCGTACTGATTTATGTTGAACGCCAATGTCTTTCCTGTTTTGGGGAAGGTCTTAGGATTGCGTATTCCGTCTTCATACTTAACGGCAAAGTCAAGAAGCACATAGCCAGCAGTATCTCTCAACTGGTCATCATAATCAGCACTTCCCGCGGGATATCCCCAGTCGGCTGCATCGGTGGTAACTTCATCCGTGACCTTCGTGCGCATCATGTAATAGGCCACAAGCTGCTCCTTGCAGCCGCTCATGTTGCCGGTTGAGCCTTCTCCGGTCACGGTTGTCCAAGACTGGCGGTCAGCGGAGACCTGCCATTCACCGCCCCAATAGCGGACGAAGGTAAACTCTTCGCCGGAGTTTGAGTAGTCAGTCGCCCATATGTCCTGAATCATCGACGTGTCGTGAATACGTCCCGTCCAGAAAGCAAGCTCTATGGCGGGTTTGTTGCCCTGCTCTACTTTATAGCGGGTACCGCCAAGCTCATAGCGAACAATCGGATCGCCCATCCCGATGGCTGCAAATGTGTCGACCACCGTCATGCCCTGCTCGCTGTTAATTGATGCGCTATCGTTTTTAGCCGCAGCAGGCACATTTATGTAGCGCACCTTACCTTCGCTGCCACGCCAACCGGAGCCGGTCGTACCGGCATTCGGTCCATCGGCTTCAATGGTATTATCCGTGATCCAAAGCTGGATGGGGAGGGTTACTTTACTGAGGTCTGCCGCGTGAACAGTTACATTATACTTGACATTGCCGATGATGACGCTGCTCGTACCTGCATTCACAGCCGTAAAGATGATTTCATCCTTAGCTTCGGTACCTGGGGTTACGTTTCCAAGCGTCAGAGCATTCGAATAGGTGTAACCAGTAAAGATATTGTAGCTACGGCTTCCGTATATTGTCCCGTCGCTGTAATAACCTACTTGGGTTGTCCTGTTGGTGACTTTCCATCCGCTCGAATAGTACAGATAATTACTGCCGCTTCGCAGGTAATAAGAACGGTTTCCGTAACTTACGGTACTAATGAATTCCCACCGTGCAGCTTCATTCAGATTATCGGTTGTGCCGCCGTCTTGGGTCTTATAGCTTCCGTCAGCATTCTTTATAACATAAGAATTTCCGGTACTGACGCGTTCAGCCTCCTGAAATACAGCTTCCGTACCGGGAGTGTGCGTTACGCTGTATTTAGCAATAACATTCCCATCAGCGTCCAGCAAATCAACATCTTTAACCTCTTCAAATTGGCCTTCGGGGGTACACGTTTTAGAAACATCACCGTCTAAGTAAAGATCAACCGATTCGGTTTTTCCATTGAATACGGTTTCTGCTACGGTTATAGATACAGTGGCGGTTTCCCCGTCTGCCATAGTCGCAGTCACGGCAGCAGTGCCGACACTCAGCGCGGTTGCAGTTACACTGTTGCTATTCCCCTGCTCAAGGCTGAGAACATCCGGCTTGTCGCAGCTCCAGTTAACGTTGCCCTCATAATTACTGAGCGTCAGGGTAACTGTATCTCCAACGGCAATGTCACTCTTGCTCGCAGTCAGCACAGGCTTCTGAGGTGCTACGAAGTAACCAGAATTTTCGCTTGCGAAGGTGGATATCAGGGTTTTAACATTACTGCTGTTAGTGTTGTAGCCTACATACGGATTGTCGCACCAAACAGCCAAAGTGCAGCCGCTATTTGTGGTAATGCCGCTGTCAACGGCATTGCACTTGACCGTCTTCATGTTATTTAAAGCGGTATAATATCCGGCCCAGTTAGAGTCATTTTTGCCAAGCACATAGTACCAGTTGTTATGGGTACTGTTTATAACAAAGCCCATGTTAGCAAGGGACTGAGCCGTTGCAAGTCCGCTATAAGACCAATAGGCGATGACAATATCACTGTCAAACTTAACGCCGTTCAGATTGCCGGTATAACTCGGATTATAGATGCCGTCATTGAACGCCATTGCAACCATGCCGCTGTTCTGAACCATTGCAGCGTGGCTGTTGACAAGCTGCGCGTATGCAGAGTAGTTATCCGCGGTAATACCGCTTTCGTCTGCACCTATGTTGAACATCCCGCAGCCTTTACCGGCAAAGTAAGCTACATACTTCTGCACAAGCTCCTTCACAAAGTTGACAGCGGCAGGATTGGTGACATTCAGTCCCCAGTTCGGGCTGGAGTCGGCATAGCCAACATATGAACCAACATTAGTAAGCCCCAAGTTCTCCATGGCCTTTATGACCGCGTACATATGCCCCGGAGCATTGAACAGCGGAACGACCTTGATACCATGCTCGCCGGCATAGCTGATAATGTCGTCCATATCGGTCTGAGACCATGCAGCACTGGATGCCGATTTGTCTTTTATGTTATTTTCGCAGAACTGCTGATTGCCGTATTCAATCGCGGCTGTAACTTCCTCAGTGGTATAGTTTTTGCCGTTGGCTGTCAGCGACATATCGTTAAGCAGGAAGCGCAGGCCGTCATTACCGAAGGCAAGCTCGATATGGGTATAATGATTTTTCTGAAGCTCGTCAATAATTGCCTTAACCTCAGCAGGCGCAAAATACTTACGGCCGCAGTCTAGCAGGAATATTCTCTGGAATTCGCCGCTGCCCAAGCGAACATTCTGATTCTTTACAGCATAATCAAAAGGGATCTCCGCTGCGAGCATCTCGTCCTCGGGCTGCTCCTCGTCACCCTCTATGGTAACGACGGCATTGCCGGGCTGCTCGGGCTCCGGAATGGGCTCCGGCTCCTGCGTAGGCTCCGACGAAGGTTCAGTCGGCTCCGACGAAGGTTCAGGCTCCTGCACAGGCTCTTCACTCACGACAGGCTCCACCGCATCGTCCGCAAACGCCGCCATCGGCAGCAGTCCGAACACCATCGTGAGCAGCAGCCATACAAGAAGACGCTTCGCATTCTTACTCGTTCTGGTTCGGTTCATTTTATCCTCTTCCTTTCCCTGAAAGTTCGGGTAATGGGTTCTCGACCAAGTTTACATAAATCTGACAACAGTCAGTGCTATTTTACAGGTAAATATTTTACTGCATTTACCATGTGATTGCAGGATATTTTTTTCAAGTTTTTCGATAAGTTTTTTCTCGGCCGCGCCGCGCGCTGTATAGCCGCGCCGCGTTTGGGAAAAAATGTTTCGTATGGCGGGGGCAAATGGTGGGCGAGTATTTAGTCTTTACTCTGCGCTATCTTTTGGCTTCCTTGTGTAAATGGAGCTGGCGCGAAGCGACTGAGGGATTGTCTGCGGCGATGTTGGATACGGATTCGCCCAAAAACGGCGTTTATCTAGGTCTCTGCTGCGCAATCCCTCCGGTTCGGCTCGCGCCGAACCGCCTCCCTTTACACAAGGGAGGCAAGAAATTTGATCTATACTCTGCTCTTTCTTTTACACTCTGCTCCAGTCTCGGCTCTGGCGACCCCTTGGCGCTTCGCGCCAGCGTCTCGCTGCGGCTC
>OLSB01002444.1_pt1 | contig 15427 bp, 15 predicted proteins | sample 1672071 | NCBI WGS metagenome assembly OLSB01 (sample SAMEA3136642, study PRJEB25190) | human gut metagenome | biome: human gut; feature: human-associated habitat; material: faeces | place: Austria | collected 2013 | reverse complement strand
GCCCCAGGGCGGTCAGGTTTTGGGAGAGCACCCGGCCGTCATTGATGACCACTATAGGAAGCCGGCCGGTCTGGACGCTCAGCCCCAGCTGTTTTGGGGTGGCGGGCTGCCGGTCCTGATAGAGCAGGACGGACACCTGGCCGCTGGTCTCCAGAATGGCGTACTTGACGGTAGACAGATCGGTAACGCTCTGCATCCGCAGCTCCTCGTTGAGCTCGTCCACCGTAAAGCGGTTGCGGCGCATTTCACGCTGGTTGAGCTGCCCATTCTGCACCACGATGCTGGGCCGGCCGCAGATCAGGGCCCGGAAGCGGACATGCTTCATGGTGAGCACCGACAGGATCATGGTGACGCACAGCAGGGTGAGGATGGGGATGACCCCGGAGAGCAGCGGGATGCCGAAGTCCTGCATGGGGACGGCGGCCAGATCGGCGATGATAAGGTCCAGCACAAGCTCCGACGGCTCCAGCTCACCGACCTGTCGCTTGCCCATGAGGCGGATGCCCGCGATGATGAGCAGATATAAAATGATGGTACGGGTAAATGCGATGACCATGGAAGGCCCTCCCAGTCGGTAGGATTCACACCTCAGTATGGCCCGGCGGGGATGGATTATTCCTGCGGCGGCGGAACAAATCTTCATACTTTCTTCAGACATCCCGGGGCGGGGTATGGTATCCTCAAAGAAAACGGCGGAGGCGAGGCCCTGTGTTGGGAAAAAAGAAGCGGCGCATCTGGCTGCCCCTGGCGGTCCTTTTGGCGGGGACGGTAGTTGCCGCGCTGGATGCCCGGCTGGCGGTGCGCCACTACCGGCTGGAGACCGCCCGGGTGTCCGTACCGGTCCGCATCGCCCTGCTCACCGACTTGCATAGCTGCGATTACGGGGAGGGGCAGGCCGGGCTGCTGGAGGCGGTGGCGGCAGAGGGCCCGGACGTGGTGCTGCTGGGCGGCGACATCGTGGACGACGACGCGCGCATGGACCCGGAGCGGGCCTATACGGCGGCGTCCGCCCTGGCCGCGAGCTGGCCCACCTATTATGTCTCGGGCAACCACGAGTTCTGGAGCGGAGAGGCCCACGCCATCAAGACCGCGCTGGAGGCACGGGGCGTGACCGTGCTGGAGGGAGCGTGCGTCCCCGTGGCCGTGGACGGGCAGACCATACAGCTCTGCGGCGTGGACGACCCGGCGGCGGGGGAGGCGGTCTGGCGCGCCCAGCTTGCGCGGGCCGCGGCGCAGGCCGATCCAGACCTTTTCACCATACTGCTGACCCACCGCCCCGAGCGGGTGGAGGCATACCGGGGGCGGGGCTTCGACCTGATCCTGGCGGGCCACGCCCATGGAGGCCAGTGGCGGCTGCCTGGGGTGGTCAACGGCCTGCTCGCGCCGGATCAGGGCCTGTTCCCCCCATACGCCGGAGGGCGGTATGAGCTGGAGGGCGGCACGCTGATCGTCAGCCGGGGACTGGCCAGGGAGTCCACCCGGGTGCCCCGGGTCTTCAACCGGCCGGAACTGGTCATCATTGACGTGACGCCTGCCTGCTGAGGCGCGGGCATTTGTCCAAAACCACGTTTTTTCGTTTTTGGGCCGAAAAGAGAAGGGTCGGAACTTGTAAACGGGTGATCTTTGGGATAAAATTGGACAGATCACATTCAGAATACGAAAGGCGGGATTCCAGACGATGAAAGCGACCCTCATTCTGGGCAACGGCGCGGTCTTTCACGGGCAGAGCATCGGCGCTACGGGAGACCGGGTGTGCGAGATGGTGTTCAACACCTCCATGACCGGCTACCAGGAGATCTTGACCGACCCGTCCTATGCGGGACAGGGCATCGTGATGTCTTATCCTCTCATCGGCAATTACGGCGTGAACGGCGAGGACAATGAGTCCGCCCGGCCTTGGGCGGAGGCCTTTGTGGTCCGTCATCTGGCCCGGCGCGGGAGCAATTTCCGCTGTGAGGGCGATCTGGATATCTATTTGAAACAACATAATATCACGGGGATCGAGGGGGTGGACACCCGCGCGATCACCCGCATTCTCCGCAATCAGGGCACCATGAACGGTATGATCACCTGTGCGGAGGATTTTTGTATAGAGGACTGTTTGAGCAAAATCCGCGCCTACCGGGTGGAGGGCACGGTGGAGCGGGTGACCCGCAAGGCCCCCCAGGTCTGCCCCGCCCACGGCGTGCAGAAGCTGCGGGTGGCTTTGATGGATTACGGCGTCAAGGAGAACATGATCCGCTGCCTCCAGGAGCGGGGCTGCCAGGTGACGGTCTACCCTGCCCATACCCCCGCCGAGACCGTGCTGGAGGGGAACTTCGACGGCGTAATGCTCTCCAACGGTCCCGGCGACCCGGCGGACAACGTGGCCATCATCGCCGAGGTGAGGAAGCTCTACGACGCCGGCCTGCCCATCTTTGCCGTCTGTCTGGGCCACCAGCTCATGGCCCTGGCCACCGGAGCCGCGACCCGGAAGATGCGCTTCGGCCACCGGGGGGCCAACCACCCGGTGAAGGACCTGGCCGCCGGACGGGTGTTCATTACCTCCCAGAACCACGGCTATGTGGTCACGGCGGAGAGCGTGGACCCTGCGGTGGCCCAGGTCTCCCACATCAACGTCAACGAGGGCTCAGTGGAGGGCCTGCGCTATCAAAACGGCAACGTGTGCACCGTCCAGTTCCACCCCGAGGCCTCCCCGGGCCCCCAGGATACGGAGTACCTGTTCGACCGCTTTGTGAGCAAGATGGAAGGAGGCGCCTGGTAATGCCGAAAAACCCTAAGATCCAAAAGGTGCTGGTGCTGGGCTCCGGCCCCATCGTCATCGGCCAGGCCGCCGAATTCGACTACGCGGGCACCCAGGCCTGCCGCGCCCTGAAGGAAGAGGGCGTGGAGGTGGTGCTGGTCAACTCCAACCCCGCCACCATCATGACCGACAAGGACATCGCCGACCACGTGTATATTGAGCCCCTCAACATCGCCAGCGTGACCCAGGTCATCCAGAAAGAGCGGCCCGACTCCATCCTGCCCACCCTGGGCGGCCAGACCGGGCTGAACCTGGCCATGAACCTCCATGAACAGGGCATTCTGGACCAGTACGGCGTGCGACTGCTGGGTACCTCCCCCGAGTCCATCCGCAAGGCGGAGGACCGCCAGGGCTTTAAGGACGCCATGGAGGAGATCGGGCAGCCCTGCGTCACCTCCGACGTGGTGGAGTCCGTGGAGGATGCCGTGGCCTTCGCCGGGCGCATCGGCTATCCGGTCATCGTCCGCCCCGCCTATACGCTGGGCGGCACCGGCGGCGGCATCGCCTACGATGAGCCCGGTCTGCGGGAGATCGCCGACCGGGGCATCCACCTCAGCCGGGTGGGCCAGGTCCTCATTGAGCGCTCCATCGCCGGCTGGAAGGAGATCGAGTTCGAGGTCATGCGGGACTCGGCGGGCAATGTCATCCAGATCTGCTCCATGGAGAACATCGACCCCGTGGGCGTCCACACCGGCGACTCCATCGTGGTGGCCCCCACCCAGACCCTGGCCAACAGGGAATATCAGATGCTGCGCTCCGCCTCGCTGGACATCATCTCCGCCCTGAAGATCGAGGGCGGCTGCAACGTGCAGCTGGCGCTGAACCCCGATTCCTTTGAATATGCCGTCATCGAGGTCAACCCCCGGGTGAGCCGCTCCTCCGCTCTGGCCTCCAAGGCCACCGGCTATCCCATCGCCAAGGTGGCCGCCAAGATCGCTCTGGGCTACACCCTGGACGAGATCCCCAACGCCGTCACCGGAAAGACCACCGCCTGCTTCGAGCCCACCCTGGATTACTGCGTGCTTAAGATCCCCCGCCTGCCCTTCGACAAGTTCACCACCGCCAGCCGTACTCTGGGCACTCAGATGAAGGCCACCGGCGAGGTCATGGCCATCGGCAACTCCTTCGAGGGGGCCCTGATGAAGGCCATCCGCTCACTGGAGCTGCCCGTCAAGTCCCTGCGCCTGCCGGGATTGGACGAGCTGTATACCGAGGACATCGAGGACCGGCTGGTCAACATCGACGATCAGCGGCTGTTCGTTGTGGCCGAGGCGCTGCGCCGGGGCTTCTCGCCGGAGAAGATCAACAAAATCACCCAATACGACCTGTGGTTCCTGGACCGGTTCCAAAATATCGTGGATATGGAGGACCGGCTGGAGCGCGGCCGGCTGGACCCGGATACCCTCCGGCAGGCCAAGGAGATGGGCTTCTCCGACGCCTGGATCGCCGCCCTGGCGGGGAAGGAGCGGGCGGAGATCAAGGCCCTGCGGGAGCGGCAGGGCCTTGTGCCCGCCTTCAAGATGGTGGACACCTGCGCCGCTGAGTTCGAGGCCCAGACCCCCTATTACTACTCCACCTACGACGCGGAAAACGAGGCCGCCGAACCGCTCCATCTCCCCGACGTGGGCGAGCTGGCGCCTGATATTCCCAGGGCACCCTATCTCTCCGCCAGCCAGGGCGAGGCCCATCGCACCCAGGCGGCCAGGGAGAAGAGGAAGGTGCTGGTGCTGGGCTCCGGGCCCATCCGCATCGGCCAGGGCATCGAGTTTGACTACTGCTCGGTCCATTCGGTCTGGGCCTTCAAGCGCCTGGGCTATGAGACCATCATCATCAACAATAACCCCGAGACCGTCTCCACCGACTTTGACGTGGCCGACAAGCTGTACTTCGAGCCCCTGACGCCCGAGGACGTGGAGGCTGTGGTGGAGCTGGAGAAGCCCTGGGGGGCGGTGGTCCAGTTCGGCGGCCAGACCGCCATCAAGCTGGCCAAGGCCCTCACCGACATGGGCGTGCCCATCCTGGGCACCTCCTCCGACGGCGTGGACGCCGCCGAGGACCGGGAGCGGTTCGACGAGATCCTCCAGCAGTGCAGGATTCCCCGGGCCGCGGGCAAGACGGTCTTTACCACCGAAGAGGCGCTGGCCGCCGCCCACGAGGTGGGCTATCCCGTGCTGGTGCGTCCCTCCTATGTGCTGGGCGGACAGGGGATGGAGATCGCCTATAACGACCGCAACATCGTGGAGTTTATGAAGATCATCAACATGACCGAGCAGGAACACCCCATCCTGGTGGACAAATACCTGATGGGCCGGGAGGTGGAGGTGGACGGCGTGTTCGACGGGGAGGACATTCTGATCCCCGGCGTCATGGAGCATGTGGAGCGGGCCGGTGTCCACTCCGGCGACTCCATTTCGGTCTATCCGCCGCTCCACATCGAGGAGAAGCACAAACAGACCATTTTGCAGTACACCTACGATCTGGCCAAGGCCCTGGGGGTCATCGGCCTCATCAACATCCAGTTCATCCTGTACGACGACCAGGTGTACGTCATCGAGGTCAACCCCCGCTCCAGCCGCACCATCCCCTATATCTCCAAGGTCACCGGCGTGCCCATCATCGACCTGGCCACCAAGGTTATGCTGGGCCAGAAGCTGAAGGACTTGGGCTATGGTACCGGCATCTACCCCGAGGCTCCCTATTACGCTGTGAAGATGCCGGTGTTCTCCTTTGAGAAGCTCACCGACGTGGATACCGGCCTTGGGCCCGAGATGAAATCCACCGGCGAGGTGCTGGGCATCGCGGAGTCCTTCCCCCAGGCCCTGCTGAAGGCCTTCAAGGGGGCCAATATGAAGGTGCCCAAGCGGGGCGGCCGGGTCATCATTACCGTCAAGGACGAGGACAAGGGCGAGATCGTGGGGATCGCCCGGGGCCTGGCCGAGATGGGCATCGAGATTCTGGCCACCTCCGGTACCTGCGATGCCTTGAACGCCGCCGGCGTGGAGGCCAGGAAGGTGGCCAGGGTCACCCAGGCCCACCCCAATATCCTGGACATGATCGCCTCCGGCTCGGTGGACCTGGTCATCAATACCCCCACCAAGGGCCGCAAGCACGACACGGACGGCTTCAAGATTCGCCGGGCTGCCGTGGAGCACTCGGTGGGCTGCGTCACCGCCATTGACACCGCACATGCCGTTCTGACCGTCCGGGAGCAGGGGAGAAGCGTGGACCTGCGTCCCATTGACATTACCCGGATCTGAGGCCCCGGAGAGGAGTAGGAGTATGAAGCATCAATTGATTATCGTACTGGATTTCGGCGGGCAGTACAACCAGCTCATCGCCCGGCGGGTCCGGGAGTGCGGCGTCTACTGCGAGGTGCGCCCCTATACCACCCCGCTGGCGGAGCTTGAGGCCATGAAGCCCATCGGCTTCATTTTCACCGGCGGACCCAACAGCGTCTATGACGAACGCGCGCCCCATGTGGACCCGGCTGTCTTCGAACTGGGAGTCCCCGTGCTGGGTATCTGCTACGGCTGCCAGCTCATGGCCCACACCCTGGGGGGACAGGTCACCGCCGCCCAGGCGGACACCGCCCGGGAGTATGGCAAGACGGAGACCTACTACGATACCTCCTGCCGGCTCTTCCGGGGCCTGCCGGCGCAGGGCGTGTCCTGGATGAGCCATGGGGACTATATGGCCCGGGTGCCCGAGGGCTTTGCTCTCACCGCCCACACGGACGCCTGCCCCAATGTAGCCATCGCTGACGAGGCCCGGGGCTTTTATGGGGTGCAGTACCATCCTGAGGTCAACCACACCGCGCACGGCATGGATATGATTCGCAATTTTCTCTATGAGGTCTGCGGAGCCGTGGGAGACTGGACCATGGGGGACTATCTGAAAACCTCCGTGGCCGCCATCCGGGAGAAGGTGGGGGACGGGAAGGTGCTGCTGGCTCTGTCCGGCGGAGTAGATTCCTCCGTATGTGCCGCCCTGCTGGCCGAGGCCGTCGGCAAGCAGCTTACCTGTGTCTTCGTCGATCACGGGCTTATGCGGAAGAACGAGGGGGACGAGGTAGAGCAGGCTTTTGCCAAATGGGACCTGAACTTTGTCCGGGTGGATGCCGAGAGCCGGTTTTTGCTGAAGCTGGCCGGGGTGGACGAGCCCGAGCATAAGCGGAAGATCATCGGGGAGGAGTTCATCCGGGTTTTTGAGGAAGAGGCCAAAAAGATCGGCAAGGTGGACTTCCTGGCGCAGGGCACCATTTATCCCGACGTGATCGAATCGGGCGCCGGGGACGCCGCTGTCATCAAGAGCCACCACAACGTGGGCGGACTGCCCGACTATGTGGACTTCCAGGAGATCATTGAGCCTCTGCGGCTTCTGTTCAAGGATGAGGTCCGCCAGTTGGGCCGTGAGCTGGGCCTGCCTGAGTATCTGGTCAGCCGCCAGCCCTTTCCCGGTCCGGGGCTTGCCATCCGCATCATCGGCGACATCACCAAGGAGAAGGTGGACACCCTGCGGGAAGCCGACGCCATCTTCCGGGACGAGATTGCCAAAGCCGGTGAGGACAAGAATCTGAACCAGTACTTCGCCGTCCTGACCAACACCCGCAGTGTGGGCGTCATGGGCGACGGCCGGACCTATGACTACACCCTGGCCCTGCGCGCCGTCACCACCAGCGACTTCATGCCCGCCGATTGGGCCCGCATCCCCTACGAGGTGCTGGACCGGGTGTCTGCCCGAATTGTCAATGAGGTCAAGGGCATCAACCGAATCGTGTATGACATCACGTCCAAGCCGCCCGCCACAATAGAGTGGGAGTGAAATTGTTATGATTTTTCGATAAAATCAGAGAAAATCTCCACTTTTCTATCGAAAAAGTTGCAGAACGAAAAAGTGAAAAATTGACAAACCTCCTCATTTTTCAAGCCAAGGTAGCCACCGTATTTTCAGAAAAATGAGGAGGTTTTGTTATGCCCAGACCGAGTGGGAAAGCTACAATCAGTTTGAAGGGAAACGCCAAGAATCTGCCCGACATTTATTTTCGTGAGTTAGTACAGCTCTATTCCAGAGATTGCCGCACAAGGGGCATTGAAGAAGTCACGATTGCCGGGTATGAATACGCCTGTAAAAAGTTCCTTGAATACTTGCAGGAGGACATTCGATGCTCCGATTTGCGCCAAGAGCTGTTCGACGATTACCAGATGGAGCTTGCAACCAGAGTAAAGGCCGAAACGGTCAACAGCTATCTTTTCAAAATTTCACCCGTCTTGAAGTTCGGCAAAGAGCGCGGCTACATCACCGCCGACATTCAGTTGTCGCACATGGCCTATCAGGAACATTTCAAGGATGTTTATACCGAGGACGAGATCAGGCGGCTGCTGACCCGCCCCAAGACGGATAAATTTAATGAATACCGCACTTGGGTTATTGTCAGTGTATTTTTGGGAACAGGTATCCGCTCTCTTGAATTGCGCTCAATCCGTTGCAAAGATGTAAACTTGAACGAGGGGTATATTACCCTAATTCACACCAAAAACAAGGAACCACGTATTGTCCCATTGAGTGAGAGTTTAATCATCATTCTGCAAGAGTATATGATGGTTCGCAATGGCGCGGGGGAAGATTACCTCTTTTGCAGCATTTACGGCGATATGATGGGCCGCGTGACTTTACAGTCCAGCGTGGCCCGGTATAACAAGAGCCGAGGCGTGGAAAAGACATCAATCCACTTGTTCCGCCATACCTTCATTACCCTGGAAGTGCGGGAAGGGATTGCTCCGCTGGTGCTGCGTAGGATCACAGGTCACAAGAGCCTAAAAGCCCTTGACGGCTATTACAACCACAATATTGCCGACCTAATCACCGCCGTCAATCAAACATCTCCCGTGGAGCGGTTTTCCCAAAAGAAACGCATAGGTTTTGATATGAATAAGAAGAAAAAGTAAGAAAAAAAGAGGTTTGCAGCCCGCAAACCTCTTTTTTCTTGCCTAAAATAATGATTTTTCAACGATATTTGAATAGAAAGGGACAACTTTTAAGAATTTCTCAGATCTTTAAAAGAAAAACGAGAAGATTTCCATACAAAGCCGCAACATTTTGAAATCTATGCTTCAAAATCGCAATAACTGCCGCTCTGGTGCTGTTTTCTCTGTGATCTTGAAGCTACTTTGGGGACACTTTTTTATAGTTTGATTATATCACATGTCATTGTTAAAGTACAGGTTTTCTATTTTCCCATGCTATACTTAAAGCACAAAGAGGGAGAGAGAACAAGAGAAAAACAAAACCTCTCAAAACAAAAATAAATTAAAAAAGGAGAATACCACCATGAAAAAGAACGCTATCATCTACATCGACGACACCACCGCTCAGGTCACCAAGGCTTTTGAGAAGCAGGCCCGTATCTTCGGCACCGAGGAATACAAGCTGTGGAAAGCCTACCGCGAGGACTTCCCCGGCGCTAAGATGGTTACTAAGACCATCAAGAAAAAGAAGGACAAGAAGAACGACGCCAAGAACAGAACCTACGAGAACATGGCCAAGTACATCAAGCAGCAGAAGAACGCTGATGTTCTGATGGAAGAGTTTGAGCAGCAGAAGAAACTTTCCGTTGTTCAGAAAAGCTCTTACCGCTTTGTGCTGAATTGGTTCCTTAACACCTTCCCCGAGTTGAAGGAGGACGAGGACAAAAAGGACGAGACCACCGCCGCCGAGGAAGCCGCTCCCACCAGCGAAGCCGTTAATCTTAAGCTCGCCTCTGGACAGTGAGCAATAATTGAAGTACACATTTCAAAAATCAGAAAAGGAGCTTGATACAATGAAATTCACCCGTGGCTACATGACCTACTATCTGCTGTCCTTCTGCAAGACCTACGACGAGCGCGACGAAGAGGAAGAACGCTTGAACGCCATGACCGATGAAGCGCTGGAAGCGGAATTCATCACTGAATACAACAACCTGGGCGGCGTCTGCCCCAGCCCTCCCCTCTACGAAGGCAATACCCACGACCTCTACACCGACTTTTAAGGCAACTCAAAATTCAGATCAAAATTTTAAGGAGGAAAAATACCATGAAGAACACTTACAAGATTGATTTTGTGAACAACACCCTGACCATGAGCAAGGCTTTTGAGGAAGCCCTCAACAATCCCGCCTCCCAGGAATACAAGCTGTTGAAGCAGCTCTGCGCCGACTTCCCCGGCCTGACGATTATCCGCAAGACCCGCCGCGCTCCCAAGAAGGCCCATCCCACCAAGAACATGACCTACAAGCACATGGAGCAGTACATGAGCGTGTTTGAGAACGCCGCTGATCTGCTGGCCCAGTTCGAGGCGGTTAAGGAGTGCTCCAAGCAGCAGCCCAGCCCCTACAAGTTTGTGCTGGATTGGTTCAAGGTCCAGTTCCCCAACTACAAGGAGCAGCCCGATTTCAGCAACAATGCCTCCAAGGTGATTGACCTGGAAACTATCAAGAAGAAGCAGGAAGAGAAGAAGCAGCAGGAGAGCGCTTGATAACAATGGAATATAAAATGAGAGAGGACGGTACTGCTGGTGTACCGTCCTCTCTCTTTGTGCTTAATAAACAGAAACATCCACTTTTTCGGGTTCTCCCACGAAAGCCCCTGTTTTATCAATAGTTGCCTGGAACACGCTCCCGGCATTGTTGGCGAATAAAATAGTAGCCTGCCCATTCTCAAAGTACGGGGCGTTTACTCCCATTTCATTGGAATAGGGTATCCTACCTACATTATACGACGATAAGTCAATGACCATATTACCCGAGATGTCAAAAAAACCGGGACGAGACCCCTTGTCAGTGCAGGCATAGAACAATCCCTCCGAATAGACGGGGAAATTGTGGCCGGGCTTATTGGGCACGAACTTACAGGTGAATTCGGTGATTTCGCCGTTAGTATTCATGGCACTGAGTGTACCGCTGCCGAACTCGTCCTCTTCGCAGAACAGCAAGTATCCGTCCTGGAACATGGACATCTTGGATGCGTCAATCTCTGTCTGCATATTAGTTTCTACATTCCAAAGAAGGCATTCCCAGATTGCAACCTCAGCCCGTCCGGTAGGGCTGTAAGATACGCTGTTCTCCCAAGGACCGACCCGGTGTTCTTCGTCCTTTGTGTATACGGACACACCTGGAGAAGCAAGAAACACGCCTTCTCCCAGATACATGTAGCAGGAACTGTCCCGCAGGATTTCACTGCTGCCTTCGGCGCGGAAGCGTACTTCGTCTACAAAAGTTCCGGTGTCGGTCATTTCCTGTACCCATTGGCCCTCATCATCCACTACGCCAAGTGTGAATTTGTAGCCATCGTAGGCATCAACCTCTTTTTTTACCAGGTGATAGCCGTCCCCGGAGCAAAGGATTTCGTCCCACTCTCCGTTGTTGGGAACAGTTACTTCCTGGCTGCTATTGGTATCGTCGCTGGGAGTTTCGCTACTGCTCGGGAGATTGGTTTCGTCTTTGCCTGATATGCCGGTATCACTGGTTTCATTCCCGCCGCAAGCAGTTAACGACAACGCTAATGCTCCTGTCAGTAAGAGAGACACTATCTTTTTCATTTGTGCTGATTCCTCCTAATCAATCAAAATATAAGACGGGGGTTCACCAAGTGAAGTATAGCATAGCTTTATAAAAATGTCTATCATCATAGACAACATGACAAGAATTTTCTCATAAAATATAGTGAGAAAAGAGGTGTTGTCGTGCAGTTTGATAATCATGCGGTTGGACAAACAATCCGAAACCTGCGGAAAGCAAAAGGAATTTCCCAAGATGTGTTAAGTGGCTTTGCTGGAATTGCACGCACACATTTATCCATGATTGAAAACGGAACCAAACAAGCAAATTTTGAAACTATTTGGAAAATTGCGAATGCGTTAGAAATGCGGCCAAACGAATTGGTGGCAAAAATTGAAGAAATGATAGAAGGGCAAGAGTAATTTACAGACCGAAACTCTTGCCCTTCATGTTATTTAACTGTTGACCGTCCCCGGTTGTGTTCCCCATGATTTATTACAAGGCCACACTAGAAACATCTTATATAACGAAAACAATGCAAATGTATCAGAGACTAGTTTTCACGTGGGAGCAAAGAGAACGCATAGAAAATGCAACGATACAAGGACGTAGAAACGATGACAAGATTAAAAAATATCCGACGCAATAGTTGCATTGTTCTTTGATATATTGTATAATGAAATTGCGCAAAGGAGGTGCTTGGTATGTCTGCATTAGATGGATTCAGAGCTTTTGACTTTTCGGAGGGAGTTCCGTATGCGTCGTTTACGCAGAACGGCATCACCTTCAATAAGTCGGTGACGCTCAAATTGGGCGAGCCAGAGTACGCAAAATTTCTTATCAATCCAGAAACAAAACAGGTCGCAATTCAAGCGTGCAACTCGGATGATAAAAACGCAACTGTGTTTTATCGACCCAAAGCGTCTGGTGTACTGTCTGTAAGATGGAACGCCCGTGATTTGTTAAATACGCTAGAGCGTGTGATGGGATGGAACCTCAAAGAAAACGGCTACCGTGCTGACGGAGTTTTGCTTCGAGAAGAACGAGCCATTGTATTTGACCTTTCTAAAGCATCCATACTCACCTAATCGGTGTCTACCGGTAACGCTGGATGACATATAAAAAGGCCTTGACTGAGCGGCAACTCAGCCAAGGCCCGTTGAGAAAAGTTCAGACGACTAAACCGCCCATATACTTTACTCAGGACATATTATAGTATATGGTCGTCTCTACTTTTTTCAAGAGGTTTCAGTGATTTGCCTACAACTTGTTTTTATCAAGTCACTGAAAATCTTTTGGAAAGGAGGACGAGCGTTTGAATAACAACGTGAAGTTAGAGCAAACTGAACGGGACAATTCTTCGGTTACTTACGTTTACACGGCGTATATCACTACTCGTAATGGTAGACGGATTTACGCCAAGGCGTACGGCCTTAATGCGTTCCGTATTGCCGTTCAGGCTGACAAACATTAACTAACCTTCAGGGAGGATGTTGGCGGTTTCGTCCTCCCTCACCATTGAAAGGAGATTATTTATGGCAGTCCATCATGGTGGCAGAGTAGGCAAAGCCGCAAAAACACTTGCAACCAAGTCATCTACTCGTAAAGCTAAAAGTAAAGCGGGAAAAACTCTTGCGATTCACAAAGCCGAGCAGCACTAATTATTAAGTAATACTCGCCCTTAATTCAAAGAATTAGGGGTGAGTATTTTTTGTGCATTCTTTGCCGTTTCCGACCGTGTTCTCCGTGATTTATCAGCGGTAGGGAAAATTCCCAAGAAAATCCGCCGCCAGAAATTACAACTGTATTTTCCCGGAACCACCCCCGCCGCTGCGGGGTTTTTCCCTGTTTCGCTCCACCTGGGGTACTCCCGGCCTACCGTTTGACCTTCTTGTGAGGGAAATTCCTTCACCCGCTCGCAATAGGGTTCCGCTCCACATTGAAACTGCACTTTCAAACGGAATTTTTGTGCGCTGGAACAGGCGGGGTTGGAGGTGGAGCATGGCAAAAAAATCGGAGTTTTTGCGCTTCTTTAAATCTTGATATTTGTTGTAAAATAGGTGATTTTTAATAAAAATAGCGGCTATTTGAAGTAAAAAAAATTTTATGGTATAATATATATAGAAAGTGAGAGAGGGGGATTGAAAAAGAAAATCCTCAAATTCCCTCACTGAAAAAGGCAAGCGGCAAGGTGCCGTTAGGACGCTGAAAAATGCTATGTTACACGTTTCAATACGACTTTTATTCTTCATGTTGTATTCTGTGTACGCCACATTTTCAGCTATCCAGCAGACTTGTCTTGCCGCTTGTAAATAAATTTTTTTATTACAAGGAGGATGCCCAAATGAGCATGAATAATTGTTTTGTGCTGGGCGCAAAAGCCAAAAATTAGAACGGAAAAATCATCAAGGTTCCCGTTTACATCGACACAAAGGGCCGCATGTGCAAGCTCTTCGGTGGCAAGAATGGAAACCTCTGCAAAAAGTATGAGCTATCCTATGAAGAGGCCAATCGAGCCATGTAGACCTATCTGCACGGTGAAAACCGAGGGCGCGGCGCTGAAAGTTTGCGTGTGAGCCTATACCTGGACAATGCCAAGTGCGGAGATTTGCACCTCTTTGTTATAGACTTTGACAAGGTGGATGGTAAGGTTGATACGCAGAGCACCTTTTTCCAGGGGGCAAAGAGCCTTGCTGACAGGGTAACGCGCTCCCAGGGAGGCGGCTATCACATGTTCTACGGCGTGGATAAGAATGCCGCTGCGCCTCGTTTTGACAGCCTCAACCTTTTGACCGCCAAGGGCACAGAGAGCTTTGTTTGCAAAACTGGTTGCGTGACCAACGATGGCAGAAACAAGGTGGATATGTTCTGTGATGCGCTCCACTTTATTTACGAGTGGAAGGCATGGGACAATACCCTTGAATTGACCGACAAGACACAGCAGCTCTATGAGCTTATCAAAGCGCACTTCCAGTTGAAGCGCCCAATGGACGGCAACACCGGAAAAAGCCGACGTGCAGAAGGTAAAAGCGGTTCTCTGCTTGACGAGGTAAGCGAAGAGAGCTTGCGGCAAGAGATGACCGACAAGCAGCAACAGGTTTTCGATGACCTGAAAACGCAATCTTCTGATTGTCCCCGTGAACAGTGGTTCAGCGTGGGAATTGACATTTTCCATGTGTTCGGGGCCGAGCTGGGCGGCAAGGTGTTCCGCTGGTGGAGTGCTCCGGGCCACAGCTTCCAGCCGCAAGGTTGCGCCAGAACATGGGAGAGTATTTGCAGCCGAGGCCCGAAAACAGAACTAAATAATTTCCGTTGGATGGAATTGGTTGCTGAGAGCGCCTTTTGAGTGGAAATACCGAAATGTGTTCCGCTCCACCGTGTAGACTGCACGGTGGAGCGGAAACGGAGGAGCAGGTTCCGCTCGACAATGTAGTTTCTGGGAGTGGAACGGGGACGCCGTGTGCCGGGGGCGAGAGGCCCGCCGCCCCGCTTCTGTTTCGGGGACTGCCGATTGCCTGGGCTGTATCGCAGGAAACCCGCTGTGAGATGGAGAAAAATGCCTTTGGAGCAGACGAGATAGAGGAGCACCCAGGGCGCAAATTAAATTTAATTTGGTACGGCGGTAAGCCGTACCAAAAGGAGGCATTTTACAGAGTTATATTTTAGGAGTATAAGAAATACCCGTACAAGGTGCATTTTCTCACCGACGATATTTACAGGCTGGGCGGCAATCAGCGGGCCAAGCTGCAATATCACATCCTGGCCCAGCGGTTTCCGCTCGCAGAGGTGAGTGCGTTAGACAAGCAGGAGTTAGAGCAGTTTGCCGCCGCCTCTGAAAGTGAAACCGCCCAGCGGTGGCTAAACCGCATGAAATGGCCCCAGGGCCATGAAAAAATGGTGTCCTTCGGCGCGGCGCTGGAAGTGCCGGGGAACACGCGCGGCCTCTGGTGCTACTATGCCAAGACAGACGAACACAGCGCGACCTATACCGGCGTTCCTATGTTGTGGAAAACATGGGCGTCCCCTCTGCTGGACTATCTGACCGCGTGGAAAAGCGTTTTGCATAAGTGCGGATGATCTCTGCGGTGCCA
>OLSB01002436.1_pt1 | contig 15477 bp, 7 predicted proteins | sample 1672071 | NCBI WGS metagenome assembly OLSB01 (sample SAMEA3136642, study PRJEB25190) | human gut metagenome | biome: human gut; feature: human-associated habitat; material: faeces | place: Austria | collected 2013 | reverse complement strand
GAGCTGCGCCAGTGGAGCCAGAGGGAGTATGAGCTGCTGAGCGCGGCACGCGGGATCGCGAGGATGTAGACGAGCGCCAGCGGCGTCATGGCGGCGTTCAGTCGTTGACCACACGATGTCAAAAGACTGGCACTTGTGTATGCCTTTTGACATACACAAGTGCCAGCGCGGTTCATCTATTTAACAGAACGTTTCCCGTTGCCAGTTGAATAGCCAGCTGTGCCACATCCTGCCCTATCATCCGAGTAGTGAAATATTAGATCTGGCCAATTTCCAGCTATCGCCCTTACTCCCCAAACCTATAGTCGTTGATATCCAACGTGGAGCAGTTCTCGCTTATTGCTCGGACTGTTTGCACGGGGATTCCGTCTTCGACATGAGCGGAGACGCTAAACGAAAGCTGTACGTCGGCACCGCCCAGCATGTTTAGTTGGCTCACCACTTCGTCCATGATGGTCTGGATATTGCGATTGACACGAGTGTTGTCGAGCTTTGCCGTCATATGGAAGGATGTCTTTTGTCTCGCGGGCTGCACCACCACTGGCGTCGTGTCGACAACCGTGGTCCTGCCGTCCGTATCCGTTACGGTTTCGGTCGTCGTAGGGCCAAACGTAAACCCATGCCCACCGTTGCTGGAGCTCTGCGCGGCCTCCGCAGCCGCAGCGCGAGCAGCAGCCTCCTCCTCTTCAATCTGCTTTGTTGCCACAGTCGGCTTCACCAGCAGGTCGCTCTCGTTAATAAACGCCTTCTGCTCACCAAGCGTCAGCTCCATATAGCGATCGTCCGAGAAGCCAGCAGCAAGGCCAAAGTATTCCTTTGAGCCCAGGCCCCTTTGAATCGCGTCCTCGAGCACGCCATAGCACGACAGCCTGGGAAGATAGCAATAAGAGCACAGGAACTCCCACAGACGCTTAATCTGGATGTGGTCCGCTTCCTTCCAGAGCACTCGATCGAGCTCCATCTTAAGCAGGGCGGGTGCCCAGGTCTTGATGGCCGCCTCATCGGAAACAAGCTTGCGCGCCATCTTGGCAACGATATTTTCGCCGCCGCCCTCAACGTGTTCTGCTTCCCAAACGATATCCATCGAGTCGCTGAAAAGGTCAACACGCGGATAAATAAGCCAGCTATAGGCCTCCTGGATCTTTATCTCGAGCGATTCGTCGGCACGTCTCACACTCTGGTCAGTCTCGCGCGTCTGTGCCACGTCAAGGTTCAGTGACTCGCGATCTTTCTTGATGGAATCCCAAGCAAGGTATTGTTTCGCCTCATTTAGGAGTTGTGCATAGTAAGATGCGTCTGCAGCGGCGAACACAACCATGTTCTTGTACGTACGCGGAGACGTACCACGATTTGAGAGTATCTCCGATGCCAAGGTGAGTGCCGCAGAATCGGCCGTTTTTCCACGGTGATTTGCAGAAGGCGTCAGCACCACCAGGCGCAGCGTCTGATCATCCGGAACGTCAAGCGAGCTTGCAGGGCATACATGAATGCCCGAGAAAGGATCGACCTTGCGCAGCCTCTTTAGGCGACTCTCAACTTCATAGAGCGCCTCAGAGTCCTTGACCTGCTGGGCGCGGTCATCGGCAACTTTGCGCAACGTGGGGCGCGTATCGTACCAAAAACGGTTTCCATTGACGTCGCTATACAGGAAAGACGAGGACGTCTGCAGCGTGCCCAGGGCATCGTTGAATACGGAGATGTTCTCGCCAGGCTGAACCGTGCCCAAGCGAATATGCGCGCGCTCGATACCGCGGACGGATTGACCGCCCACGTCGGGAGCACTGCCGAGCATGATGGTACGTGCGACGCGACGCGAAGCCAAAAGATTGCCGTAACGAGTGTTGTTGCCGTCATTGCGATACGGAACGGACTGCTTGCCGTCGATCTCGGAATCAACGACTGCATTCCAGTTGTCATCAAGATAGCGCGTGAGCTCATCGCGCACGCCGGGCACATCAAGGGGGAACGACCCCGGCATAATCATCGGCGAAGGATCCTGGTTCATCCACAGCTCGTGGATAACCGACGCCATTAAGCGCAACACGCCACGGGTACGTTGAAACTTTTCGAGCGTTGCCCAGTCCTCGTAGAGACGGTCGAACACTTCAGGGTGAATCGGATAGCAAGAAACCATGCGATCGCGGTATTCAAGCTCGCGCGACTCCACCGGGAAGTCCGAAGTATTTTCGTTGTACATCTTGCTAAACGTCGCGCACACTTCATCGCGAGCGGCATCATCCTTGCAGTCAAGGAAAAGCCTGCGACGCACAACCTCGAATCCTTCGTTTGCCGCCACGGGCTTCCAAATAGCCTCCATGCGCCCAAAGGTATGCTCAATCTGTTCCAGAGCTCGCTGGCCCGCCTCGCCGCCAATCTCGTTGTCGGACTCGGGAATAGAGGCTACGACCAGACTGCACTTCGAAGCGCGTGCTGCCTCAGTGAGCTCCTGGATAAAGGTGATGAAGTTGTCGAAGCTGCCGGCGTTAAGTCCATCGACGCCATAAATCTTCTTGGCATAGGCAACGAGCTCGTCCATAAGGACAAGGCAGCAGCCGCAATCGTCGAATAATTCAGTCAGAGCAGCGGATCCCGGCGAGACGCCCTTCTTATCAGCATCTTTCACATAGTCATAGAGCTCGGGCCTGCCAGCGGATTCCGCAAGCTGGTATGCCATATGACCCCAAAGCGTGTTGACCATGATGCCGGGCATGGTAGCCGGACGCATAGCTTTTGCCGGATTGATAGAGGTGCCCACGAGCACAGCAACATGCACCTCAGGGACTTCGGCAACGCCCGCCTCCTCGAGCACGGGCGCGAGGTTGGCAATCTGCCCCACGCGGGAGCGGCTACGCATCATATGGTAAAGCGCGAGCATGCTGTGCGTTTTGCCGCCACCAAACGCGGTCTTAAGCTGAATGACGGGCTCGCCGTCGAGACCAGCCACGCGGCGCAACGACTGCACGAGCAGCCCCTTCATGCCTTCGGTCACATACGTTCGATTGAAAAATTCGACCGGGTCGCGGTACTCCAGCTCGCCCTTGCCGCGCGCCACCTGGGCAAGGTCGGCAGCAAACTCGGCATTCCTATAGCGCCCCTCAGCAACATCCATATGGGGTTCCATGACGTCGCGCCAGCTAGGCAGGCCACGAACGGCCTTGGTTTGCTCGAGTGATTTCCTGCGAGGTGCCGGGGCATCCACGCCAGCATCAACATTTGTTGTCACTGCCGTCGAGCCGTCGGCGCTGCCATAGCGAACCTCGCGAAGCATTGCGTTGAGTTGCGCCGTGGCATCCTGATCGATCTGCTCAGCCAAGCGACTCATGGTATCGAGCGCACGCCATGCATCGCTGTCCGAGATACCTCCCATACCGCGATGCGCGACCTTGTTTCGAACGCCCTTGAGCTCCATGACATAGTTTTTGCAATCCTGAGGCAGCCTAAGGCGAAACACATCGCGCCAGTTGATGTCAATGAGCAGCAAGCACAGGGCAATATCGAGCGAGTCGGCAAGAGTGGCATAGTCACCCGATACAGGCAGGTTGCGCTTTTGGTCGTCGTAGAGCTTGTTGAGCACACCGACTTGCCAAAAATCATTGCCGTATGCCTGGGTAAGCTCGCGCATCACATAAGGATCAAGGGCCTCGAGCAAAAGGTCAAAGCCCTTATTGAGAAGATCGCAGTTATTGCTGTTGTTCTCCATGGTTTATCTCCTTAGGGCCTAATCGAAGAGTGAGTCTTGCGCAGGTCGCTCGATGGCAAGCTGCGCCGCCTTCGACTGTATCTCGGGCCATGCCGTTACGAGCGAGTTGTACGCGAAGGCCTCCTGCTGCCAGTTGCGCTTGTCCGCAATGGTAAAGAGGCGATACGCAAGCGCCTTGGCACCATCCGCACGACCGCCGAGCGTTTGGCTAACGATCTTGGCGCAAGCCGTAACACCGCCATCCTCGAGCGCACGCGTAAGCTGCTGGGTCGTAAGCCAAGTAGGAGCCTTAAAGTCAACGTGCTCCGATACCTCACCGCGGTCGAGTAAGTGCACGCTTCCCTTAACGGAAGCAAGAAGCCCCTGCGCCGCTAAGCCTTCGATAGAGACGTTCTTGGCACGGGCGAGCACGTCGGCTTCACCAAATTTAATGGTGTCAAAAGCTTTCTGCGTATAGAGATCGACACAGAAACGGCTCTCACGATCGAGCTCGCCATCCTGGTCGCTAAAGTACGCATCGACCTCTTGGTTGATCAGCTGAAGCGCCGCACGCACCGTCATGGGGCTACCGTCGGCCTCGAGCACCTGGCTATAGCGCGAATACACGCCAATACCAGGTCCGATAGCCGACTGTGCAAGGTCGACAGGCGCGATATTCGAAGAACGAAGTTTATCGAGCGCAGGTCCCAGCTCACGTTTGAGCGCCATCACGAAGTCACGACGAGTGCCCATAGGAGCATTCTCGGGGCGCTTGCGACAGACAAGAACGATGGAGGATGCAAGCGCGTTTGAACAAGATGCAATCGAACGGTTGGCCATCTCGGTGCGCATGGGCCATGTACCAGTTATCGAGAAGCCAGCGCGAATAATGGCGGAAAGCATCGTCTCCCAGCCAGTCGATGCCGTTGATTCGACATCATTCTTAGTCTCGGTCTCGCTCTGTTTGAACGCGTAGTAAATTGTGACGGGCACGTCTTCGCGAGCGTACTTGTTCACCTGTTTGAAGGTGCTGAACATGCCTTCCTCGAAGAAGTCGCGTGCTCCCTCCTTGCCGCGGCCCTCACGGTAAGGAGTGGCTACAAGCTCCTCATGTTTAGGCACGAGCATGGTTGAAAAAAGTCTCGGATACGTATTGCGGAGTGATTGACGCAGCCATACATAGAAATAATCTGAGAGATCCGCATATCCAATGTTGTCGTAATAGGGGGGATCCGTTGAAATGGCAAGACCTCTGCGACCGTTATCACTTTGCGCGTCGAATTGACGCGCGTCACCACCCGCAGACGCCGCCGGAAAACTCTGAAGGCATTTATAAACCCACTCAGTTGAATTATCAAAGCAGCCTGATGAGCTTGAAAACGTATTTCCCTCAGCAAAATCCCAAGTCATAGGAATTGCCTGGCGTCCGAAAGTATTCCTCAATCCTTCACGCGTGGCATCCCAGCTACAGATCGTTGAGCCACGATCGGCAAGTTTGTCAACGACAAACGCAAGATATACGCCGACGGCCTCGCCATAGGCACAGGCACCGGTGCCACCTTCGTCGAGGCCGATGCCGTCATCGGGCAGCCCGGCAGCGACGGCGTCCGCCTCGGCCTTTTTCTGCGCCTCGCCGACGAGCGCCGAGAACGTCGTCAGCGCCGTCAGCTGACGGTTAGTAAAGAGCTTGTCGAACTCGTCAAGTCCATAGGGCACGCATGAGCCACCCGTAAAGTGCGTAGCCAACTTGCCCGTCGGATAGTCATCGGGTTTCTCGACCTTGGAGGCCTCAATCTGAACTGAATCCGGCGCAATGTAAATGCGTCCACGCTTGCCTTCGGCAACAACGGCCATAAGCTTGGCACTCATTCGACCAGCCTTGGACTCTTCTTTAACGTATTTGAGATCTATAGGCACCCCGCAGTGCACGCAGGTCGCGCCGCGTCGGTTCACCGTGCCGTCCTGCGTCGCCTTGCCAGGCACGACCTCGAAGCGCACCTCGCCGTCCTCGCAGACGGGCTCGACGTGCCATTCCTTGCCCTTCTTTTTGGAGAGATCGAACGAGCGCACAAGGATCGCCTCATGCCCACACGCAGGATTGGGACATTTGACGGTACGGGCCCAGAGCCATGCAATGACGGTGGCCTCACCGCCGCCTTGCTCAGCCGGGACCTGTACCTTAGGGTACAGGTCACCGATACGACGCTGAGCCTCTTTCTTCATCCAAGTGCCGTAGTATTTAACGTCGGCAGCCAGGCCGGCATTACCGCTCCAGCCTCCATTGATCAGCTTACCGCGGGCCTCGGGGTTAACGGCAGGCTTGCCCGCAAACAGCGGCGGGATCTCAATCATTGCTTTATTAATAGTAACGGCGACCGGGTTGAGGTCCTGCGCATAGGCCTTAAGACCCAGACGCTGGGCTTCCAGCGGAATGGCGCCTCCACCTGCAAAAGGATCCAACAGGGGTGGCAAGTCGTCGCCCATCGACTTTTTAATCTCAGCCTTGGCGGCATTAAGCACACGATCGTTATTGGAGTTCTCCCACACCACGAGCTCGCGCAGGATGCCAAACAGGCGCTCGCGCTCGGCAGCCTGCTCCTCCACGGTGGGGAACTCCTCGGGATGCGCCGACGGGTCGTCCACCAGCGACGACCAGATAACGGCGCGCGCCGCGGCCAGCGGGCGACGGGCCCACCACAGATGCAGCGTCGAGGGATGCCCATGGCGGATGGACTTCTCGCGTGCAGACGCCGCATTGATATCGTCGAGCGGCAGAGCCACCTCGATGAGCTTCTTCTTTACTGCCATGTCTGCTCCCTCTCTAGTATCACGTCGCCCGCTTCCTTGAGGCGCGCGATGTCGTAGTTCGTGCTTGCCGCGGCATAATCCGGCGGACTTGTAAATGGATGTGCGATGTAAGAAGTTCGGGTCGTGTTTCCATCGACTTCGACCAGTGCGAGCACAAAGGCATCTGGCCTGTTGAGCGCACACATCACCTCGTTGTGCGAGACGGTGACCGTAGTGGCTCCCGCGGTGCGACCCTTGACCTCGATCATTCGCAGCGCCGGCCCCTTGGCATGAAGCTCATCGGGCACCACGGATTCGATGTCGTAGCCGCAGTTATCGGCACTGCGGTCCCGCGGCGTAAATCCCAGCTCCCGCTCGATAGCCATGACGGCACGCATGCCGGCAAGCTCTACCTCGCGCCTGCCAGCCGCACTGGATTCGGTGGTGGCATGCGAGTCGTGGGACAGCATGCCAACTGGAATCACAAGCGCGCCGCCCAGCACCCTCGGAGTCGCGGGAGTGATGGTCTTTTCGCGCTGCAGCTCCGCCAAGCGCATTTGTCTACGGTCGCGCAGATCGTCGGCGCGACGACGAGCATTCAGAGAGCTCAGGCGTGTCTTCTTGCCTTGCTTTTCTTTCTCCTCCAGCTCCCACGCGCGACCATCCCAATAATTGGCCTCTTCGGTTAGACGCGCGTCAACGGCTCGCTCTATCTTCTCGACCTGCGGAATACGACGATTCCGCACCTCTTTAAGGCTCGCAGGGAGGATCTCGCGAATGGCGAAATCCGTGGCAAGCGCGTCAACGTCGCCGGTAAGCCACTCCTGCTCAGAAGCGATAGTGTGCGCGGCAGATGCCTCGGACGGACGAGGACCGCGATAGTCCAAATAGGGCGCATAGCCCGCATCACGAGCTTCGCCCGCAGCGTCAACCTCAACGAACCTAAACTCTTTGGATACCGTACGCTTGGTGCCGTCGGTCAGCGTCGTGTCGTCCTGGACGGAGTTCTCGATATAGAGCAAGAGTCTCGGCTTGTCTCCAAAATCTCTATCGTCCACGAGCACACAGCCCTGCTTAAGCGCCGAACCCATTTGGCCAATTAGCACCTTCACCGTTGCATCCAAAAGCGGTTCACCGGGGCATACCAACTCCGCGGGAACGAGTCCAGGACCCTCTTTAGATTCTTTGTCAAAGCAAATACGCTCATAGGAGGCAAGCACGCGGCCGCATTCGCCGCCCATGCTCATCGAGCGAACCGAGAACGGCACCTCGAGCACCTCGAACCTGCCAGGCTCGCGAGATGCCACGCGTCCTCCCAAGCGCTTCATTGCTGCCATGAAAAATGCCTGGATAAAGTGCGGCTCGAGCTTGCGAGCCTCCATGCGTTCCATGTCCTCGCGAATAGCGCTTACACCGCGAGCGTCCATGACATCATCGGTAAGCGCATACTCTTTGAGGAGCCGTTTAATGGAGCTCGTATCGAGCGATGCATCGACTACCTGGTTGAGCCGCGCCCGTACCTCGGGGTCATCGCCATAGCGAATCGCATCGAGGAGCAAGTCACGGAGCGTCTTGCCTTCAAAGGTAACCCTGCCCAAGATGTCGAAAACCTTGCCGCCCAGAGCGGCACGTTCCACCTCGAGCTTGCTGAACAGGCGTTGGAATACTTCTCCCTCGCGCGTCTGCGTGGAGACAAGGTTCCACAGATGACATACTTCGGTCTGACCGATGCGGTGAATACGACCGAAGCGCTGCTCGAGTCGATTGGGATTCCACGGCAGGTCATAGTTGATCATAAGGTGCGCACGCTGCAGGTTAATGCCCTCGCCGGCGGCATCCGTAGCAACAAGGATGCGCGAGTTCGCATCCTGCTTGAACATTTCCTCGGCACGATGGCGCTCGTCGCGCGTCATACCGCCCTTAATGGTGAGCACAGCAGTACGGTCACCCAGGAGGGAGCCAATCTTCTCTGCGAGGTAGTTCAGCGTGTCCTTGTGCTCGGTAAAGATGATGAGTTTCTCACGTCGACCGTCCATGCCAAACATATTGGAATCGTCTTGCAGCAGTCGCGAAAGCTCCTCCCACTTACGGTCCTCGCCACTAATGCGAACATCGTTTGCCTTGCGCTCAAGCGTGCGTAAAATCGCGATCTCGGCATCGAGCTCAGCTGCAGTCGCCGCCGCAGAAGCGGTGTCTACGACGTCATCTTCCATTTGTTCGTACTCTTCGGAGTCGTAATCGTCCTCGTCAAAATCTCTGGCATCGATGCCCCATTTATCTGTATAGGCGACCTTGCCGCTCGCAACGCTTTTTGCCTCGGCGAGCTTGGACTCAAGCCGTATGCGACGACGCCGAAGCGACTGGTAGATGGCCTCGGGACTCGACGCAAGACGACGCTGCAAGATAGTCAAAGCAAAGCCGACGCTGTTCTTATGCTTGCCACCCAAGCGCTCTGCACGGTTAAACTCCTCGGTGACGTAATGAGTCACCGAGTCATAGAGCTCCTGCTCGGCAGGAGATAGGTCGTACTCGACTGTGTAGGCGCAGCGTTCGGGGAATAGTGGACGCCCATCGAACTTGAGCAGCTCCTCTTTCACGAGGCGACGCATGACATCGGAAACATCGCAGTCAAGCGAAGCGGCGGGCGGAAGGCCCTGAGCCTGGCCGGCAGTGGAGCGCGCCGCAGGATTCTTAACGCGGTTGCCTCCCGCAAACCGGTCCTTGTCCACGAGCGCCATAAAGTAGCGAAAGTCAGCCGGCTTACCGTTATGAGGCGTAGCCGTCAGAAGCAACAAGTTTTCGGTTGTGTCACCCAAGAGCTGACCGAGCTTATAGCGTTTGGTCGGTTTAAACTCGCCGCCAAAGTTTGTCGCGCTCATCTTGTGGGCCTCGTCGCACACCACAAGATCCCACGAAGTTGCCCTGAGCTTCTTTTGGATCTCGTCGTTGCGAGCCAGCTTATCTAGGCGGCCGATACAAAAATCGACCTCATCGAAGGGATTCCCGGTAGCAGAAGACTCCAGCACATCGTTTGTAAGCAAGCGGAATTTGAGCCCAAACTTTTGCCATAGCTCGTCTTGCCACTGTTCCACAAGATTACCGGGAGCCACGATAAGGCAACGCCTAAGATCGCCGCGAGCAATCATTTCTTTTATTAGGAGGCCCGTCATGATGGTCTTGCCTGCACCGGGGTCGTCCGCCAGCACATAACGCAGCGGCAAGCGCGGCAGCATTTCCTTGTAGACGGCCGAAATCTGGTGCGGCAGCGGCTCGATAGACGACGTACGAATAGCCAGATAGGGATCGAACAGATGAGCCAAACCTATGCGATATGCCTCGGACACGAGTCGCAGGTCATCGGGGTCGGCATCGAACGCCCAGGCGCTGGACTTTTCGATGATGTATTTATCCTCATCTGTATCGAAGATGGGTCGGTCACCCAGTGCGCCCTGGTCCGTCTTGTAGATTACGTTTAAGACGGAATCGCCATGCCATTCGACAGCCTTAATGGTCACGGGCGAATCCCCCGCGATACCGCGAACGCGCGTACCGGGCGTTATCTCTGCTAGCTTTGCCATCACGCGCCCCGCTTTACGAGAAGCGGAAATGCATGTCGCAAGATAACGCTAGGATTGTCTATCGAAGGAAGACACTCGCTAGCGAGCACCCCCCCCGAAGAGTTTTCGTCTGAATGGCCACGAAAAGTCTCCTGGGTTTTATTGATACCGGGGTGAAGGACGATTCACCCTTGTTACAGCTTTATCTATTGTCTTTCAATCAGTTTGCCGTGTCATGGGGTTTTCTGCAAAAGGAATCGTTTTTACCTCGCGCGGTTTGTTGCTCAACAATGCTGCGAATGAAGTGAATGCCTTATGATCGCTCCGCGTCACCACCACCATTTAGCGCGCTTACAGACGCTTTGGCACCTAACGCCCGTTGTTCGATGCGCGCCCTTTACTCAAACGCCTACACTTGAGCATTACAGGTCAATTCCGCCAACAGGCAAGCGAGGCTAACATGCGGTCCGAAAACGAGCAGATTCATTACCGAGCAAAGTTCAGGCTTTCGCCCTATTCGACCACCACGCCCTCAATCGTCGATGCGTATCGTCAGATCTACACCTGGGTGCGCGATAAAGAGCAGCGCAAGCGTCATGAGCAGAGTGCCTTTGAGTTTTTGTCGAGCAATAAAAACATCGCCTCCGATTTTATATTTGGAAACCTCAGCTATCCCGTTGGCTATTCTGGAGGCATGACCACGGGCAGCCGCGTGAGCATTTGCACTCGCGCAGCCTTTGATGACAAGCGAGGCAGGATTCCCGTCGCTTGGGCCTTCGAATATGACGAGCCCGACAGTCACTATCCTTTTCGTCACTGGCACACCTGTATTGGTCTCGAGACCTCCGAGGACGACTCATGTCTGGTCAATATCAAGGTCACCTATGCGACCCTGCCCGATTATGTGGGCTGGCCACTGCCAGAACCGGACCTCAATATTCCCCGCATCGCAAAGGTTCTGTTTTCGCTTCCCAATCATCAGGCATGCGTTGGAGAGACAATCGTCAACACATCGTGCACGCGCCTGACGTTTGAGAACTTTGACGCCGAGTTCTCCGACAACCTTCTGAGCAGCCAGCGCGAGCTCCCTCTGATTCTAATAACCAGCGATGATACCGGTCGATATCCCGTCAAAGATCCCGGCAAGCTCGCCAATAATCTTATGGGCCTAGCCAACGTGTTTGCCGCCGACGAATCCGATGGTCGGCTCAAATCAAAGCTGTTCAATCTTTTTCTCTACGATACACCTGCCTATCGATACAACTGCCCCAAGTCGTCACTTCGTATATACCAACCGAACATCAATCTGTCTGACGAAGGAGACGCACGTCGACACCTCTGCATCAGACGCGATAGGCTGAGCGAGTACGGCAACAAGACATCCACGATACTTAACCGGAGCCTGGGGCGCTCGTTCTTGCGTGGCAGGGGCGATATTGTAGACACGAGCGATATTGCCTGGTACAAATCACGTCAATCAATCGGGGCGCTACGCAGCCGCATGGCAGAAATGAAACGCCATGCAGAGAATGAAACCGTAGCCGAGGCAAAACGCACCGAAGCGCTTGCCGCCTCGTACAGCCAAGAGGCAATGGACAACCTTAAAGAGCTGCTGTCAAAGGAGACTGCCGACAGGCAGCTCTGGGAGGGGTTGGCAAACGATTACGCCGACAGCAACGCCGCGTACGAGCAGCGTATTGAGCAACTGGAAAACAGCCTGCTCGAGTTGGATGAATCCGAGAACACGATCGCCAACTTAAAGTATCGACTCCAAGAGGCGCTGGAGCGAGCCGATCGCTCGGAAAAGCAGGTAGCCGCGCTCAGAGCGGAAGCATGTTTTGTCGAGGGGCTCGAGGCATTTCCGCGCACCCTTGAGGACGAGCTTAGGTTTGCTGCGAATCTCTGGCCCTCGCGCATTTTCGTTTTGCCCGAGGCATACGACTCGGCACGCCGATATGATTTTGCCGATCTTGACGAGGAGTGGCAGATCCTTAAATCCGTAGCGACCGTTATGTGGCAACTCAAGTTTGGGGAGCGCCCGACGACCGGAGACCTCTATAGCGAGTTTAGAAATCAGACCTCGTTTGACGCCGCACCGACCGAGACCAAGCTGACTAAAAACGACACCGAGCTCATGCGGCTCCGCCAACGCACTTACAACGGTAAGCAGGTTTGCATCTTGCCGCACATTAAGGGCAACGGTCGCAACCGCCGCGACCCATTCCGTCTGCACTTTTGTTTTGATGACGAGGCACAGTTAATCGTGATAGGCCACTGCGGCAGCCACCTGCCGACATCAGGAACTGCCAGGCAGTAAGGCACCACACCAGCATGGGCGGAGGGTGCCCCCTACCTCCCCTCCGCCTTCAGCTTCAGCAGCAGGTCGCCCAGCTCGGGGCACTTGCTGGAAAGGCGCGAAAATAGATTTTGGCATTTTATGCCGAAATGATAGCCCCGGTCCGCAGACAAAAGCACAGCAGCCACTACAGCTCTATTTTCACCGGCGCGGGATGCTCCTTCAAGAACCGCTCGACGGCCGCCCCACCTTTAGGGCCGCAGAGACTCTCATAAGCCTCGGGGCAAAGGGCTTGGAATAGCTCGACAATATCGGCATCAACATCCTTGGGCGAGTAACCAGTTTCTCCAGGGTTGAAGAGCCTCTCATTGTGTGCGACGCGATTACGAAGTTTGTTTATCGCCTCAATCTTGAGATTAAGCTTCGCGCGATCGGTTCCCTTGGGCCATGCAGCATGTAGGTATGGAATCCACAGGTCGCGCTCTCGGCTTCGATCGGTCATATGCGCCCAGAATCCCAGCATGAGGCCAGCGACCACTTGGTTCGGGTTAGAGGGGTCATGCGCACGACCGCAGGCGTCCTCTACGGCACGACGGTTAACCAGGTTGACGTCGCGGAGTTTCTTCGCCTTGCTTTTGCGCATAATGGGACGCGTCACGGGTGAATTAATATCGAAAAGCCAGTGCTCATCACCATGGAATCGCTCGGTAAGAACGCGGTCATAGGCGTTACGCAACGCAAGTTCGAAGTGAGCGATATCGCCCATGAGCGACTGCCCAAGCATGAGGTTCCACTCGTGTAACTCAAGCGCACGATCAATATCGCCGCCGCACAAGTCTAGATACGAAGAAAGCCTGGAAGTCGAGAGCCAACGCTCCGCCCATTCGCGGCGTGGTACAGCCTTGGGCTCCGCGGGCTCGTCAGTCATATGGTTACTCCTATAGATATGAATTTAGGCCCGGTGACTTGAATCAGCGGTCATCCCGGGCCCATCAATACGCAGTATACCCAGGGTCAGCAGGTTTAACAAATGGATTTTCGGTAGTGCGGCCTCGACTGCCCCAACCGCCTCGGCTATCTCTGTCACTAAATGAGCACCCGCCTACCTCCCCTCCGCTTTCAGTTTCAGCAGCAGGTCGCCCAGCTCGGGGCACTTGCTGGAAAGGCGCGTCTTGGCTCGCTCGCCCATCCCCCACCGCTGGCGGACTTCCTGGGCGCGCGGGCTCACGTGGTAGTCCCCGTCCATCACCTGCTTGAGCAGCTTGGCGGTCACGCGCGCATCGGCTAGGGCGCTGTGGGCATGGCCCGTCGACTCGTCGAACTCAATGCCAAACCACATCGCCGCGTCGCCCAACGAAACGCGTCCATGGCTGCCCACATCCATGATCGAGGTGTAAAACGCCTGCAGGTCGGCCCAGTCCGTAGGAAATGCGGAAAGGTCGATGTGCTTTGCCTGGCACTCGGTCAAAAGCTGTCGACGGTCCGTCCCGCTCCAGCAAACCACCTGGGCGGAGTAGCGACCGATCCAATCGCTGAGCCTTTTGATCACCACATAGAGCGGATCGGCCATCGCGGTGTCCACGGCCGATATCCCTGTGAGCTCGCGGACGGGGAAAGCAACGCCTTCGGTAAATTCCGTCTGCACAAACTGCGAGAACTCGCCCATAACGTTGCCGTGGTAATCGAGCTTAACGGCGCCGACCTCGATAATCTCATTGCGCAGTCCACGTCGCTGGCGCTGCTTTGGCACCGGCGCAAACTCAAAGTCCAGCACGATCTGGCGCGCAAAGTTCGTCGTATCGATAGCCGAGATACCCGGCGTCTTTTCAGCTGACACGGTTAGGGCCTTTCTCCGTTGCCTGCCGCTTGCTACATAGGCGGCTACATTGCCGTAAGGATAGGCGCCCGTGCGGACATGAAATCGCCCAGCGCGGCTACCCGGCACCCTTGCGTAAAGCCGCGCTTTGAGATGGTCACGTCGCTGTTATTAGCGAACATATATTCGTATTTATGGCTGCAGTTTGATAGACTGGTTATTGTTGACGGCAGTTCCATGTGCCGGGCAGCGCCCTCCATGCGACGGGAGGTGATGCCCATGACCGATCTGATTGATTTCGTGAAGCTCCTGACCGCTTTGGTCTCGCTCCTCACGGCGCTTATCGGACTTTCCGAGGCACTTAAGCAGTGTTCGAAGCACAAAAAGACGATATGAGAAAGCCATTTGGGTCGCCTCCCCCGCGGCGCAGCTTCTTTCCGCGGGCTCGGGATGCCACAATGGGCTTTGAGTATCGGCCCGTGCGGTAGCCCTTACCGCACCTGCGGGGAGGAGGCTTCCCATGCCCCATGTTACCTCCATCGGCCTGGACGTCCACGCGCGATCGGTCGCCGCCGCGGCGTTCAACCCCTTCACCGGCGAGGTGGTGCACCGTGACTTCGGGACGGACGCCGCCGAGATCGCGGAGTGGGCCCTCGGGTTCGAGGAGCCCAGGGCCTGCTACGAGAGCGGCCCCACCGGCTTCCACATGGCGCGCGAGCTGCGCGCGCTCGGCCTCGACTGCGCCGTGGCCGCCGTCTCCAAGATGCAGAGGCCGGCGGCGGACGCGCGCCGCAAGAACGACCGGCGCGACGCCGAGTTCATCGCCCGCATGCTCGCCACCCACAACATCGTGGAGGTCCCGCTGCCCGATGCGGCCGTCGAGGCCGCCCGGGACCTCGACCGCGCCCTCGACGACGCCACGGCGGAGTACCGCCGCGCCAGGCAGCGCCTCAACATGTTCCTGATCAGGCTGGGCCACGTCTGGGACGGGCGCAACGCCGACGGGACGAGGAGGGGATCCTGGACGCGCGCCCACTGGAGGTGGATATCCGGGATCAGGCTCGAGGGGCCCCAGCGCGACGTGCTCGAGTACTACGTCACGGCCGCGAGGTGCGCGGAGTCGGACCGCCGGCAGCTCGAGAAGAAGGTGCTCGCCCTCGCCCGGACCGACCGGTGGCGCCCGGCCGTCGAGGCGCTCTCCTGCATCAAGGGAATCGACACCCTGACGGCCTTCAGGCTCGCAGCCGAGGCGGGCTCCTTCACGAGGTTCCGGACGGCCCCGGCCTTCGCGAGCTGGTGCGGGCTGGTCCCGTCGGAACGCTCGAGCGGCGAGACCGAGCGG
>OLSB01002435.1_pt1 | contig 15478 bp, 17 predicted proteins | sample 1672071 | NCBI WGS metagenome assembly OLSB01 (sample SAMEA3136642, study PRJEB25190) | human gut metagenome | biome: human gut; feature: human-associated habitat; material: faeces | place: Austria | collected 2013 | reverse complement strand
AAGGATCTGGAGACCGAACACCGCTTCGTTCCCAAAATGGTAAACCAGACCGGCAAGCCCTATGAGGAAAAGATTGCCGTCATCGGCTCCGGCCCCGCAGGGCTTACCTGCGCCTACTACCTCGCGCTCAAGGGGTATCCCGTGACCGTATTTGAGAAGGAAAAGGAACTCGGCGGCATGCTCACGCTGGGCATCCCCTCCTTCCGGCTGGAAAAGGACGTTATCCGCGCCGAAATCGACATTCTCCGCGATCTGGGCGTGCAGTTCAAGACCGGCGTCGCCGTCGGAACGGACGTTACGCTCGACGCGCTGCGCGCCGAGGGCTTCAAGGCGTTCTATCTCGCCGTCGGCGCGTCCCGCGGCGCGAAGCTCCGCTGCGCCGGCGAAGAGCTGCCGGGCGTTATGACCGGCATCGATTTCCTGCGCGCGGTCAATCTCGGCGAGGCGCCTGAGATCGGCAAGTCCGTTGCCGTCATCGGCGGCGGCAATGTCGCCATCGATGTGGCCCGCGCCGCCGTCCGGCTCGGCGCGGACGTTACGGTCATTTACCGCCGCGACCGCGCCGCCATGCCCGCCGCGGACGAGGAGATCGAAGAAGCCGTCGAGGAAGGCGTTTCCTTCCGCTTCCTCGCCGCCCCCGTTGAGATCCTCGGTGACGGCAGGGCGCAAACGCTCAGGGTAGAGACTATGGAGCTGCGGGACGGAAAGCCCGTCGGCACGGGCGTATACGATACGCTGAGCGTTTCCGCGGTCATCTCCGCCGTTGGGCAGGAGATCGACCTGAACGGCATTTCCGTGTCTGCCGGTACGAAGGGGACCGTCGCCGTATCTCTGCCGAGCTATCAGACGAGCGAGCCCGACGTGTTCGCGGGCGGCGACGTCGTCACCGGCCCGAAGTTCGCCATTGACGCGATTGCCGCAGGCAAGGAGGGCGCCGTCTCCATTCACCGGTATGTGCATCCCGGCCAGTCGCAGATCATCGGCCGCGACCGCCGCGATTATAAATCCATGAACACCGCCACCGTAGGCGTTCCTATCGCCGGCTTTGATACCGCGCCGCGGCAGAAGCCCTCCGGAGGCTACGCGAAGGACGCGGAGAAAACGTTCCGTGACCTTCGCGGGACGCTCAGCGAGGAGCAGCTGAAGATTGAAACGCGCCGCTGTCTCGACTGCGGCTCCGCGGTCGTGGATGAAAGTCTCTGTGTCGGCTGCGGCATCTGCACCACCAAGTGCAAGTTTGACGCGATCCGTCTGGAGAAGGTCACCGACTATGTCGGCGCGCCGTACTTCAAGGCGCTGCTCGGTGCGGTCGGGAACGCTCCCGCGGCGCTTGCCAAGCTCGTCGTCAAGAAAGTCGCGAGACCGTGAGGGCGCGGCGATATGCATGAGATAGGCGTCGTTCGTTCCATGGTAAAGACCGTCACCGCCTTTGCCGAAGCGAACCGGATCACGGAGATTAGCGAGATCGTCGTGGACATCGGCGAGCTGTCGCTCGTCATTCCGAAGTATGTGGAGGATATTTATCCCCACGTCGTAGAGGACACGTTCCTGAAGGACACGAAGCTCGTGCTGAATGTCATCCCCGGAATGGCGGAGTGCGACGAGTGCAACGAGGTATTCAACGTCATAGAACACAAGGGCTACTGCCCGCACTGCGGCAGCTTTGAAAAGACCATCCTCACCGGCAAAGACTTTCTCATCCGCGAGATACACGTTCCCGAGTAACAGCAAACCCGGCATCGTGAAACGATGCCGGGCTGTTTTTTTTATGCACGGATTTGCTTTTTGGGGGAAATGCGGCGTTTCAGCCGGTCCAGCGTGGGAAATATGACCGCGCTGAGATGCAGCGCCGCAAGCGGCCAGACAACGACGGTGTACCGGACCATAACCAGCCCCATGGCCGTAATGACGGCCACCGCAAGATTCACGGCAAGCGTAACGGCCGCCCAGCGTCTCCACTGCGGACAGGCCGCGATCATGTGCATGGCTCCAAAGAAGCATGGGATGAGCGCATAGCGCCAGATCCAGACAAAGTCCTCCGCGAAACGCTTCACCGTGTTGCACTGGAAGAGCTCCGGGTTTTCCATGACCCACTTCGTACCCATTTCCTTGAAAAGCTTATTCTTCTGCACGCGGTCGAGCGTCGGGTCATTCTGCACGGCGGTGTATTCCTCGCCGAACGATTCGTAGATTTTGCTGCTGTAGTATCCCGCGCTGGCCTCCGGATTGTTGGCGGCATAAAAATCCCGGCCGCTGTAGGAATCCATCACGATCGGATACCCGGTTTCCCGGTAATTCACGAGCGTGTTCGCGCCGAAAAGAAGCGCCGGGATCAAAAGGAATACCGCAAAACGGCCAATGGGGAGCCGCCGCCGGAGAAGCAGCGCCAACGAATAGATCAGCACCGCGATATACGCCGGCATAAGCACCGGGCGGCACGCCACCATATACATGCCTGCAAGGTTCATAAATGTCAGCCGCTTTTTCACCGGCATATCCCGCCGCACGGAGAGATACAGCAGGAGAATGATCAGCAGAAGAAAATAGTGTTCAAGATAAATGTCGTAAAGATCGATCCGGGCGCGCAGGAGGGCGATACAGTAAATTACCGGGGCAAATCCGCCCCTGCCAAACAGGATGCGCTCCGTTTTATAAAGCAGCATGCACGCCGTGCCCAGCATCAGATACTGCAATGCAATAATCATGGGGAGCGTGAAGCCGATCAGACGCAGAACAGTCAAAATCAGCGGTACGCCGAACGGCACAACAAAGAGGGCGGAGTCCCGGGCCGTCTGGATAAAGTGGCCGGTTGTGCAGAAGTTTTCGGCAATGCTGTAGTAGAGCTCCGCATCCGGGCCGAGATAGATGAAGACGCCCTTTACCGCGTAATAAATGAGCGCAATGAGCGGCGGGACCACAAACCAGAAGATCTCCCCCTCATGGCGTTTTATATACGATAAAACCGCTTTTTTTCTCATTTTCGGTTTTTTACTCCTGTATCAGCGATTTATTCCGGGATACGCCGGATCAGCAGCGCCGCGGCAAGCCCTGTGAGCACGCCGCCGGCAATGCCCGAAACGGCAAGCACCGGCAGATAGACGAGAAGCTGTTTTGTCTGCAAGATAAGCATCGCCATCAAAATCTGTCCGGCGTTATGCGCAACGCCGCCCGCAACGCTGATGCCCACAGTGGAAAACCGGTCGATCCGGCGCAGCAGCGCCATGACCGCGAGGCTCAGCACCGCGCCCGCAAGCGAATAGAGCATCGCGCCGACGCTGCCGAACAGAAGGCTTACAAGCACGACGCGCACAAGCGAGAGCGCCGCCGCCTCCTTCCAGCCGAAGCGGAAGAGCGCGAATATAACGGCGATATTTGCCAGACCCATTTTAACGCCCGGAATGCCGATCTGCGGCAGCAGCGACTCCACATACGAGAGGATCATCGCCACGGCGGTCAGCATCGCAAGCAGGACAAGCCGTTTCGTCTTTTTCATGTCAGCTCACCAGATCGACATCGGAAGGGGCCGCACCCTCGATGCGGATCTCCGTTTTGTTTGGGAGACACACGATTGTGTCGCCCTCGTACTGCGCAGGCCGCGCCCGCACGCAGATGCCGTCCGGGCAGCTTGCCTCCGTCACATCGGCGCAGCCGCCGGAGATGACAAGGATGTTATACCCGCCGTTCGGCGCATACAGCGTTACGGTCGTATCCTCGGCGAGAGGATATTCCGCCGTCCGTTCACCGTTCACGTACACGACGGCGAGCGCGCCGTCCTTCCGGCTCAGCCGCTGCACGGCAAAAAAGCCGAGAGCGACCACGAGCAGCGCAGCTATGAGCAGAACATCCGCGCGAAGGCGGTCTTTTTTTTTCCGTTCAGACTTCATTTTGGATATCCTTTTTGTGAAAAATCCGTCCGGCAGGGGCCGGACGGATCTTCCCTGGTAAAAATCAGAATCTCTGGATAACGCCCACCGGGCAGTTCTCCGAGCAGGCGACGCAGCCGACGCACTTATCGTAGTCGATACGGGCGAGATTGTCAACCACCTTAATGGCTCCGGTCGGGCAAACCTTCTCGCACTTCATGCAGCCGATGCAGCCCTTCGAGCAGGCAACGCGGGTCTGCGCGCCCTTCTGTGTGTTGCTGCAGCGGACGATCGTCGCATCAACGGCGCGGCGCAGGGCAATGATATGGTTCGGGCAGGTGCGGGTGCAGATGCCGCAGCCGGTGCAGTTGCCCGGATACACCTTCGCAACGCCGTTCACGACGTGGATGGCGTCCGACGGGCAGGCGTTCTCACAGTCGCCGTAGCCGAGGCAGCTGTTCGGGCACGCCCATTCGCCCTGGAAGAGGATATTCGCCGCCGAGCAGTTGTTGATGCCGGCGTACTCGTACTTGTGCTTGGCCGTGTCACAGTTGCCGTTGCACTTGACGTAGGCGACCATCTCCACAACGTCCTCCGCCTCGACGCCCATAACGGCGGCGATCGCAGCGGCGGCGCCGTCAGCGCCGGGGACGCACAGGTTGGTTTTCGTCTCTTCACCTTCGGCAAGCGCTTTGGCGTAGCCGTCGCAGCCGGCGTAGCCGCACGCGCCGCAGTTGGCGCCGGGCAGGCATTCGCGGATCGCCGGGAACATCTCATTTTCGGGAACGCTCATGTACTTGGAAGCGATGACAAGGATCAGCGCGGCCACCGCGCCGACGATGAGCAGAACGACAATTGCGCTTAAAACTCCAGACATGTCACTTTCCTCCCTTAACCGAACAGCTTGTCAGCCATGCCGGCAAAGCCCATGAACGTCATGCTGGTGAGGGCCGCCGCCACAAGCGTGATGGGCAGACCTTCAAAGCATTTCGGGGGCTTGGCATGCTCGAGCGCCTTGCGGACGCCGCAGAAGAGGATCAGCGCGAGACCGAAGCCAACGCCGGCGGAGAAGCCGTTGACGCAGCTGAACAGGAGACCGCCGCCCATAGCCGTGTAGCCGTTGCTGACGTTCAGCAGCGTCACGGCGAGCACCGCACAGTTGGTGGTGATGAGCGGGAGATAAACGCCGAGAGACTTGTACAGAGGCGGAACGTACTTCTTCAGGAAGATCTCGACGAACTGCACGAGCGCGGCGATGACCAGAATGAAGATGATCGTGGACAGATAATCGAGTCCGTTCGGAACCATAACATACTGGTAGATGAGGTGCGTAACGGCGCTTGCGAGCGTCATGACGAAGATAACGGCGCCGCTCATGCCGATGCAGGAATCAAACTTCTTGGAAACGCCCAAAAACGGGCAGATGGCGATGAACTGCACGAGAACGTAGTTCTGCGTGAAGATCATGCCGAACATGATTTTCAGTACTTCCTTGAGCATCAGTTCTTCGCCTCCTTATCTTTCTCGGCGCAGCCTTCGGCGTTGCCGCAGCCGGCGCAGCCGCCGTCGCCGCAGCCCATTTCCGGAACGAACTTCTTGCCCTTTCTGGACATGCCGAGCACGAGCATCGCCATGGCAAGGCCGAACATGAAGAATCCGCCCGGCGTCTGGGAGATGATGCGGATGGTGTACTCTTCGGGGATGATCTGATAGCCGAACAGGCTGCCGGAGCCGAGCAATTCGCGGACGACGGAGATCGCGGTGAGAACCAGCGTGTAGCCGATGCCCATGCCGAGACCGTCGAACAGGCTGTCAAGAACGCTGTTCTTGTTGGCGAACATCTCGGCACGGCCGAGAACGATGCAGTTAACGACGATCAGCGGAAGGAAGATGCCGAGCGCGTTATAAAGATCGATAAGATAGGCGTGCACCACCATCTCGACGAGCGTTACGAACGTGGCGACGACGACGATGTAGCACGGGATGCGGATCTTGTCGGGGATGATCTTGCGCAGCGCCGAGATAACGACGTTCGAGCCGACGAGCACGAATGTGAGCGCCGCGCCCATGCCGAGACTGCCTTTGACCGTAACGGAGATCGCGAGCACCGAGCAGCAGCCCAGCACCAGGACAAGGACGGGGTTCTCCTTGAAAATACCGTTAACGAGAATCTGCATTCTTTTTTTCATTTTCTCCGCCCTCCCTTACTGGATCGCCGCGACGGCGGCGCAGGCGGCCTGCACGCCCTCGCGGACGGCGTTGCTCGTGAAGGTGGCGCCGGTCTTGAGTGCAACACCGCTCACGTCGCCGGAGAGACCTTCAAATCTGGCAAGCATGCTTTCTTCGCCGACCTTGCTGCCGACGCCCTGCGTTTCGGTGGAGACGTTGGCCTTCACACAGAGGATTTTGCCTTCGGTATCGAAACCGACGGTGACGACGACGGTGCCGCCGTAGCCGGTCTTTTCCACGGTGACGACATAGCCGGTGCCGTTGTCGCCCTCAAAAATACCGGTGACGCCGTTCGCGGCCTGCTCGCCGCTGACTTCAAGCTCGGCGAACTCGGAGGCGGCGGGAAGCACGGCTTTGCGGGTCTTTTCCGCTTCGATGCGGATGTTTTCTTCGATCACGGGCGCGGTCTTGGCATTCGTAAAGCCGAGCAGCGCGGAGGCCACAAGGCAGATGACGACCAGAACCACAACGGGACGCGCCATTTCCGTCCAAAACGTATTTTTCTTTTCCATTACGCCTTGACACCTCCCACAGGCTTCGTCCGGCATCCCTCATTGATGTAGGGCACCAGCAGGTTCATCAGCAGCACGGCGAAGGAAACGCCCTCTGCGGAGTTGGCAAACACGCGGATCGCGGAGGTAAGGAACCCGCAGCCGAGAGCAAAGATCACGCGCCCCTTCGTCGTGAGCGGGCTGGTGACATAGTCGGTCGCCATGAAGATGGCGCCAAGCATCAACCCACCGGAGAAGAGATTCAGGAACGCGGTCGTAGCATCAAAGCCGTTGAAGAGGAACGTAAACACAAACGTGCTCGCAATGAAGCAGACGGGGATCGTCACCTTGATGACGCCGCGGACCACAAGATATACGCCGCCGATGAGAAGCGCCAGAGCGCAGGTCTCGCCGAGGACGCCGCCGTGGTTGCCGAGGAAGAGGGTCATGAAGCTGCTCATATCGAGACCGTTGGCTGCCAGCGGCGTGGCGCCGGCGAGAAGGTCAACGCCGGGTGCGGTCACCGTGTGCAGGTAATCCGTCATGCTCTCGGTGAAGGAGAGCATCATGGCCAGACGGCCGACGAGCGCAGGGTTTACAAAGTTGCAGCCGAGGCCGCCGAAGAGCATCTTGACGATGATCACGGCGATAAAGTCACCGATGAGGAGCTGCCAGATCGGCATCGTCACGGGGACGTTGTAGGCAATGAGCACGCCGGTAACGACCGCGGAGAGATCGGCGACGGTCTGCTCCTTTTTGAAGAGCTTGTTCCACACAAACTCGAGCAGCACGCAGTTTGCTGCGGAGATCGCCACGAGCAGCAGCGAGCGGAACCCGAAGATAATAACGGATGCGATGAGCGCCGGGACGAGCGCGATGAGCACATCGCCCATGACGCGCCGCGTCGTTGCGCCCCGCTTATGATAGTGGGGCGAGACGCTTACAATAAGACTGCTGTTCATTTTCCCGCCTCCTTCAGAGTTTTCATGCGGTTGTCGTAGTCACGCACGAGCGTTTTGGAGAGCTTGTTTACCTGCACGAGCGGGCGGTGGGCCGGGCACTGGAACGCGCAGCAGCCGCACTCGATGCACAGGCCGACCTTCAGCGCCTTGAGCGCCTCGGCGTCGTTTTTCTCATAGGCGCGCTCGATTTCCACCGGCATGAGCTTCATCGGGCAGTGGTCGATGCAGCCGCCGCAGCGGATGCACGCCGAGGGCGCCACGGGGCGGGCGTCCTTTTCGTTGAACGCGAGAATGGCGCTCGTTCCCTTGGCGACGGGAGCGTCCAGATCGTACTGGGCAACGCCCATCATCGGGCCGCCCATGACGAGCTTTTTCGGCTCGCAGGAAAAGCCGCCGGCAAAGTCAATGACTTCCTTGCAGGCCGTTCCGATCGGGGCGATGACATTCTTCGGCTCCTTGATGGCGGAGCCGTCCACGGTGATGCACTTCTCGACGAGCGGCATGCCGGTCGTGCAGTAATGCGCGAGCGTGGCAACGCTCGTAACGTTCATCACGACGCTGCCCACGTCGATGGGGAGCTTGCCCTCCGGCATGATCTTGCCGGTCGTATGGTAAATGAGAACTTTTTCGCCGCCCTGCGGGTACATGCACGGCAGAGCGCGTACTTCGACGTGCTCGTCGTTCGCCGTGGCCGCCTTCATCTTTTCGATGCAGTCGGGCTTGTTGTCCTCAATAGCGATAATGATCTTCTTAACGTCCAGCCACTTTTCGAGCAGACGGCAGCCCTCGACGACCTCGTCGGTACGGTCGAGCATGGTGCGGTGGTCGCTCGTGATGTAGCCTTCGCATTCCGCGCCGTTGATGATGATCTCCTGAATGCGGGAGGTATCCTTCACATCCAGCTTGACCGCCGTCGGGAACGTCGCGCCGCCGAGACCGACAACGCCGCTGTCGCGCACGGCGTTGATAAAGCTCGCGTAATCGGTGATCTCCGGGGCCTTGACCGTGTCGGCGACGGTCATCTGACCGTCAGACTCGATCACGACCGCCTGGCAGGTCGCACCCATAAACTGCAGCATGGGGACGATCTTCTTGACCGTGCCGGAAACGCTCGCAAACACCGGGGAAGAGACAAATCCGCCCGGTTCGCCGATCATCTGACCGACGTTGACGTGATCGCCGACCGCAACGATGCAGTTGGCGCTCTTGCCGATGTGCATGCTCATCGGAATGGTCACCGTTGCCGGGGGCGGCATCTTGATTGCCTGCATCCCGGCGGTGTTCTTCCGATGGGGGATATGTACACCGTTCAGGTTTTTCCGTGACATCCTTTCCACCTCTTGTTTATATTTCGCTTCTTTGCAAACTCTTTACAGGGCTTTGCGGGCCCATGCGGACGAAGAAAGCCGGTTCAGAGACACTTTCTGCGGAAAATGTTGTGTATTCCACGCGCCATCCGTGTTATATCTCCTTGCGGACGGTGCATTTTCATATGATGGATAACATTTCATTTTTTGGATGCTTTTTCAGTATTTTTCCGCAAATAACCCCGAAAAAACCGGGTTTTTCCGACAAAATAATATAGCACATTCAAGGAATTAAATCCAGTACATTTTTATGTTTTTTCTTTTTTTGTTCATTTGCCGGAAAACCGGGAGCGTTTTCTTCTCGCTTTGGTTCATCCGTCTGCGGAGAATCCCCTTGTAATTGCGGCAGATATTTGTTAATATAGTGAGTGACTCGGATACTTCCGATCAGATGGAGATCAAGAATCATGAAAATCAACGAAATGGCAGCCCTTCTTTCCGGCGAAGCGCGTACTGCCGCGGCACACGCGGACGCGGACATCAACTCCGCCTATGCCGGCGATATGCTCAGCGATGTGCTCGCGCTCGGCTCCCAGCCGGACGTCCTGCTCACCGGCCTTCTCAATCCTCAGGTCATCCGCACCGCGGAAATGCTCGATACGGCGTGCGTCGTATTCCTGCGCGGCAAGGAGCCGGAGGCCTCGATCCTTGAGCTGGCGGAAAAATGCGGCGTTTGCGTACTTACCTCCCCCCTGGAGATGTACGATGCCTGCGGCATTCTGCATCAGCATGGGGTGACGGGCGCAAAATGAGCCCGCTCATCCGTGAGTATGAAGTTCCCGGCAACGATTTTGCGCGCGCCGGAGAAGCCTCCGGGCACATCAAATCCATGCTGAAGGAGCTTGGCTTTGCTCCTGCCATGATCCGCCGCGTCGCCATCACGACGTACGAGGCGGAAATCAATATGGTCATCCACGCCGGCGGCGGCCATGTGACCGCAACGGTCACGCCGGACGCCGTCAAGGTTGTTTTTACAGACCACGGCCCCGGTATCCCCAATGTCGAGCTTGCCATGCAGGCGGGCTGGTCGACGGCGCCGCAGAATATCCGGGCGCTCGGCTTCGGCGCCGGCATGGGTCTGCCGAACATTCGCAAATACAGCGATGATTTTGCCATACAGACCGAGGTCGGAAAGGGCACGACCCTTTCGATCACGGTGTATGCAGGAAAGGAGTCATCGTGAGCACCGGTTACGCTTCGATCTATCTCGAAAACGAAAAATGCGTTGGCTGCACCAAATGTATGCAGCGCTGCCCTACGGAGGCGATCCGCATCCGCGGCGGCAAGGCGTCCATATTGCAGGAGCGGTGCGTTGACTGCGGTGAATGCATCCGCGTCTGCCCGCACCATGCGATGAAGGCGAGGGTGGATTCTCTCTCCGACGTGCTTGGAAAATACAAATACACGATCGCGCTCCCCGCGCAGGCGCTCTATGGGCAGTTTCCCGGCGTGCGGACCCGCGCTCCCATTCTGGAAGGACTGCTGCGCATCGGGTTTGACAGCGTATTTGAGGTCGCCGCCGCCGCGGAGGTCATGTCCGCTGTGACACATTATGAGCTCAACTACGGCAGCATTCCACACCCGATCATCACGACCGACTGCCCGGTCATACTGCGCATCGTGCGCATCCGGTTCCCGTCGCTGCTGCCGCATCTGCTCAACTACCGCTCCCCGATGGAAGTGGCGGCGCGCTGGAGCAAACGGCTTGCCGTGAAGGAACGGGGACTTTCGGAAGAGGACATCGGCTGCGTATATATTTCCCCCTGTCCCGCCAAATGCGCGGGCGCCAAGGCCGCGCTCGGCACAGCCCATCCGGCGATCACCGGCGTTGTGTCCATTGCCGAGGTGGCGCCCCGCCTCACCGCCGTAATGGGCGATATTGACGACCATGAGCGCTACGCTCAGGCGGGCGCCGCGGGCGTCGGCTGGGCGATCTCCGGCGGGCAGTCGTCCGCCGCGGGCGAGCCGAACCATCTCGCCGCCTCCGGCATCGAAAACATCATCGGCATTCTTGAGGCGCTGGAGGACGGCAAGCTCTCCAATGTCGATCTTATCGAGCTCAGCGCCTGTTATCCCGGCTGCGTCGGCGGCGCGCTGGCGGTGGAAAACCCGTTCATTGCGAAAGCCCGCCTTCAGCAGATGATGATGGGCTTTGCCCCTCCCCTGCCCCCCAACGACTGCCCCCGCGAGGATATGCGCTGGGAAAAGACCCCTACGGCAAGCTCCGCGCTCCGGCTGGACAAGGACGTGTCCGTTGCAATGGAAAAAATGGAGCAGATCCGCCGCATCACCGAGTTGCTGCCCGGCATCGACTGCGGCGCGTGCGGTTCTCCCTCCTGCCGGGCGTTCGCCGAGGACATCGTCGCCGGGCGGGCCGAGGCAGGCATGTGCGTATTTCCCGAAGACTAAAGCAACGCAAAGCCTCTCCCTTTGAATATTACGGCGAGCGGATATCCGCCGCCTTCAGGTGGTAACGACATGATCCTTACAGACCTTCACATTCACTCCTGTCTCTCCCCGTGTGCGGACGATACCATGACGCCGGCGGCAATCGTTAAAGCCGCCAAGGAAGCGGGGCTGGAGCTGATTGCCATCACGGATCACAATTCCGCGCGCAACTGTCCCGCCGTGGCTGCCGAAGCGGAAAAGGCCGGCATCGGCTTTATCCCCGGCATTGAGGTCACGACTTCCGAGGAGATCCACTGCGTCTGCCTTCTGCCCGATCTCGGCAAGGCGGCGGCGTTCTCCCGCTGGCTCGACACGCTGCGTCCCGGCATTGCCAACCGTCCGAGTGTATTCGGACGCCAGACCGTAATCGGCTCGCGCGGAAGCCGGACGGAGGAGCGCGAGCTGCTGTTCATGGCGCGGCGCATTTCCGTCAACGAGCTGAGCCGCGCCGTGCGGCAGTACTCGGGCCTGATCTGGCCCGCGCATGTGGACAAGCCATCCAACTCGCTCTATTCCATTCTCGGCTGCTGGCCGGAGGATCTGGACATGGACGCCGTGGAGCTTTATTACGATGCGGAGCCCGCGGGCATTCCGGAATCCGTTCGCCGGCTGCGCTGTTCGGACGCGCACCGGCTCTGGGACATCAAGGGCGGGTATCCTCTCCCGCTGGAGAGCGCCGACTTTTCCGGATTGAAAAAATATCTGCGGGGCGAATAAAAGAACATAACGCGCGGCAGGTTTTCAGGACCTGCCGCGCCTTATGCCGTTTGTCCGAAAAATGAAAGAGAGAGAAATCCGATGGACTCCGAAAAAAACGCGGCAGGAGGCTATAAAAGCCTTTTCCGGCGCCACGCGAATCTTACGGTGCGGTACATGCGCACGTTCGTTTTATGGGCGGCCGCAGGACTTGCGATCGGCGCGCTCGGCGGGCTGATCGGCACGGCGTTCTGCTATGCCATCCGCGAGGCGACGCAGCTTCGCGGCGCGTACCCGTGGCTTTTGTATTTTCTGCCGGCCGGCGGCCTGCTGATCGTTTGGCTTTACCGGCTGCGCGGCATGCACCCGACGGACACGAACGGCGTGCTGCTCGCTATCCACGCGCCGACATCCATTCCCGGCTCGACCGCGCCGCTCATTTTTATCGGCACGACGATCACGCATCTGTTCGGCGGCAGCGCCGGACGCGAGGGCGCGGCGCTGCAGCTCGGCGGCGTGCTCGGCTATCAGCTGGGAAGGGCGCTCCGGCTCGACGAGAAGGACACACACCTTATCGTCATGTGCGGCATGAGCAGCGTGTTTTCTGCGCTATTCGGCTCGCCGCTCACGGCGGCGGTATTTGCGATGGAGGTCGCAAGCGTCGGCATCCTCCACTTTTCCGCCATTTTGCCGTGCCTCACCGCGTCGCTCACGGCGGCATACCTTGCGAGCGCGCTCGGCGCGGCGGCGGAGACGTTCCCGCTCGGCGCGGCGGTGCCGTTTACGTGGGCGAGCGCCGGTACGGTCGCCGCTGTCGCGGCGGCGTGCGCGGTGCTGAGCATCGTCTACTGCATCGCGCTGCGGCAGGGCGGAAAGGCGCTCGGCAAGAGCATTCCAAACAGCTATCTGCGCGTATTCCTCGGCGGCAGCGCCGTTGTTCTGCTGTCGCTTGCGCTCGGCACGAGGGACTATAACGGCGCGGGCATGGACGTGATCGCCGCCGCCATGCAGGGTCACGCCCGTCCGGAGGCGTTTGCGCTCAAAATGCTCTTCACCGTGCTCACGATGACGACCGGCTACAAGGGCGGCGAGATCGTCCCGGCGATGTTTATCGGCGCGACTGCCGGGTGCGTGCTCGGCAATCTCTTCGGTCTTGCGCCGGGGCTCGGCGCGGCGGTGGGGCTGCTCGGCATGTTCTGCGGCTCGCTCAACTGCCCGATCAGCGCCATTTTCCTCGGCGTGGAGATGTTCGGCGGGGCAAACATCCAGTATTACGCTATCGCCGCCGCCATCAGCTTCATGCTCTCGGCAAACTTCGGCCTTTACAAGGAGCAGAAGATCGTCTATTCCAAGATCCGCGCCGAATTTATTAACCGTTATACGGACTGACTCTTATACGAAACGCCCGCAGAGGCCTGATACGGCCTTTCGGGCGTTGTCGTCATTCGGTTTGCCTTTATCAAAACCGGCGCCGCAGAAGCGGTGCCGGTTCATCTTTTTATCCGGTTTAGAGCAGATCGTCAAAGAAGCGGATGTTCTTTTCCTCCAGAGGAAGCTCTCCGGCCTGCTCCTTTTTCACGATCTCAACGATGCGGTCGTTGATGGGCGTGGGTACGCCGCACCGGCGGCCCCATTCGCACACGACGCCGTTGATCGCGTCGATCTCGCAGGGCCTGCCCTTTTTGAGATCCTGCAGCATGGATGGTTCGATGGCGCGGTGCTTTTTCATTGCGATGGGGACAAGCAGCTCCGCAATGGCGCGCTTGAAGCCGTTTTTATAATAGAACAGCTTCGTGATGTCCTTGCCCTGCACGGGCGCGAACGCCGCGCCTGCGGCGTGGCCGACGTCGATGCACTCCTTCATGCAGCGCACCGCGACACGCCGCGCGTCCTTCTTCTCGCTCACATCGCCGAACACGCCGCCCACAACGGTGCCGAGACCGGAGAACGTCGCATTGATGAGGAGCTTCGACCAGCGCGCGCCGAGGAGGTTATCCTCCATCGCCACCGGGCACATTTTCTCGAGCAGAGAACGAACCTCCGCGAGCTTTGCGTCCGAAACGCCCTGCATGCCGCCCATATGGAACGAAAGGCTGTCCGGGTCGCTCGTGAGCACGCACTCGCCGGGAGCGTCCATCGTCGCGCCCCATTCGACCACACAGCCGATCGTGCGGCTCTCGCCGACGATCTCGGCGATGCCGGGCTCGGGAATGCCGTTCTGGAACGTGACGATCACGCCGTCGGGCGCGAGCAGGGGCTTCAGGAACGTGACCACTTCCTTGTTGTGCAGCTGCTTTGTCATAAGGAAAATGACGTCGTAGGGCGCGGTCATCTCCTCCGGCGTGATGGCCGTCACCGGTGCGGTGAAGTCCACCGTACCGGTGATGTGCGCGCCCTTTTCGCGCAGCGCGTCCACATGGGCGCGGTTGCGGTTGACGAGCTCCACGGCGATACCGCCGTTTGTCATGTAAGCGCCGAGCACCGTTCCGAGAGACCCGGCGCCGTAGATTGCGCATTTCATTCGACCGTCACCGTCCCGTCCTCGGCGAGCGCGACGCTCATGCCGGTCTTGACGTATTCAAGGAACTCATCGCCGAGAGAGTCGACGACGGGCATATGCGTCTCCGTCCATACATCGGAGAGGATGGCGCCGGCGGCGGCGAGCGAGTCAATGGGCTTGGAGAAGCACATGCACGCGGGCAGCTTGCCGAGCGCGCCGGCAGTGTAGAACACCATACCGCCGGTCGTGGAGCCGATGGTCTGCGGCAGGCACAGCGCCACGCCGATCATGGGCTTTTTGTAGATATCGGGGTTGTTCTGATCGCCGCACTTTACGTCCTTGTCGCCGAACATGAGCGCGGACTGGTAGCTTGCAAGCGTATTGAAGCCGCCGCGGGAAACGAGAGCCTTGGCCGTGACGGTGCCGGGAACGACAACGCGGCCCTTGAACGTTTTTGCCATGTTATTTGTTCTCCTTTCCGGTGATGACGCCGACGATTTCGTCCTCGGAATAGAATTTTGCCGAGGTATAGGTGCGCAGCTTGTTCGAGCAGGTGATGACCGGCATGGACTTAGAGAGCGGGTTGTTCATGTACATCAGCGGGCAGATATAGCTCAAAATCGCGCCCGTCTTCTTCAGCCGGCAGGCATAGGGTCCCTTGTTGAACTCCTCGAGCACCGGCGGCGCGGTGGTGAGCACCGTGGGCACGGCCAGCCTGTCGCGGCCCGACGCCTTGAGCCCTTCCTCGAGCTTTTTCGTCCAGTCGATGAGCTGATCCATCGTGAGATGCGGGCAGCCGATGAAGGCAAGCTTCGGCTTCGCGTCCGGGTTTTTCCAGATGACGGGATAAGACGCCTTTACGCGCTCGAGCTCGGCGTCGTCTATGACGTACACCTTCGCGCCCTCGCGGATGAGGCCCTCG
>OLSB01002434.1_pt1 | contig 15480 bp, 15 predicted proteins | sample 1672071 | NCBI WGS metagenome assembly OLSB01 (sample SAMEA3136642, study PRJEB25190) | human gut metagenome | biome: human gut; feature: human-associated habitat; material: faeces | place: Austria | collected 2013 | reverse complement strand
CGGATTTCCGTGTCAAGCAGACCCGCGGCGCCCACGGGGAGGAGATCACCCACATTTCTACCCTGTTCGAAGCCTTTGACGTCATTCTCGCCAAGCTGGACGGCGTGGACGAGCAGAAAAAAGAGCGCTACCGCCGGGTCTACACCCGCCTGCGGGATTTCGAGCGCTTTCTGGTGGCGCACGGGGTGGATACCACCCTGCAAGGCCGCAACACGCCGCCCCGTCGGGAGAAGCCGGCGGCGCTGATGACGGACGGAGAGGCGCTGGAGGTTCTGCGTCTGGTGTGCGTGGAGCACAACGTCCGGCTCATGGATCGCCTCACCGGCCTGCGCAGCTTCGCGCAGCTGTTGGAGCAGGCGCGGGGCGAAACGGACTGGCGCCGCCTGCGCACCTATCTGGGCGTCATCGAGTCCTACTCCCTGTACCTCCGTCTTCCCCAAAAAATGGAAACGCTGGCTTTTCTCTATGAACTATTGATGCACCGTGAAGGCGACATTCGCCGGCAGGCGGCGGCGCTCATGGGCGCCATCATCGCCGATTTCCATGCCGGCTATGTAAAAGAGCGCCCTGCGGGCAGCCGCCCCCTAGGCAATATCACCGACATAGGTCAGTGGAAGCTGTATCTGGAGCAGATCATTTTCCCCGACCACAAGCTGATGCCCCAGCACCGCAGCTGGATCGGCTATACCTTGAAGTTCGTCGTAAACTCCCTCCTGCAGCACTGTCACGGACGCGAGGAACGCTTTTTGGACTGCCTGCTGGCCTATTGCCGCGCCGGCGGACGGGTGGAGGCGGGCGTGGCCTTCCAGCTGCTGGACACCTTTGCGGCGCTGCCTTTGGAGCGCTGCACGCCTGCCCAGCGGGAAACGCTGCTGCGCTTTGCGGAGTCGTCGGTTCGCTATCGGGAGCTGACGGTGCGCACCGCTGCCGCCCTGCTGCTGCGGGAGCTGCTGGCGGTGATGCCCGACCAGCCCCGCGTGCGCACGGCGCTGAAAAAGCTGCCTTGCGGCGACAGCACTTCTCTGACTCTCCTGCGCGACCGCCTGCTGGCGGGGGAGGCGGTGCGTCTGCCGGATGAGACCATCTCGGAGATTTTTCTGGATAATCTCAAAACCGCCACCCACTGGAGCATCCGCCGTGTGAATATTCTCCTGCTTGCCGAGCACGCCAAGGCCGGCGGCGCGCAGGTGCTGCATATTGCCGCCCATTTTTCCAATCTGATCAAAGTCAGCGACCGCGTCACCGTGCGCCACAGCGCCGGCGGTGCGCTGCTGGAGCTGGCGCCGCTTCTGAGCGTGGATCAGCGCAACGAGATCGCCGTGGAGCTTTGCCGTGGTCTGGAGCTGGGGCAGCAGGAGTTCACCAAGTATATCCCCGAGTATCTGGGACGCTTTGCCCTGTGGCTGCCGCCGGAGCAGCTGGACGAGCTGCTGGCGGGTCTGTCCGCGTCCCTGTCCTCCTCGGAGGGGCACATCGTGGCCTCCGCGCTGGACACCGCCGCCGAGATACTGGAGCGATATTCGGCCTATGGTCAGCGCTTTGCGGAGCCGGAGGAGCTGCGGCGCGGCCGTGCCCGCCGTCTGCTGGGCATGCTGATGAAGGGCACGGTGGGCATCGACGCCGGCACGCAGCAGGAGGCCATGTATCTGCTGGGTCGCCATGTGTTCGGCTCCGCCGTGCTGGAGCGGGAGGAAAAGTGTTGGGCGCTGCAGCTCACCGTGCGGCGCATTCTGGCGTTGTGTCAGGAGGAGAGCGAGGGCGGCCTGTATTTCTACTACCGCGCGGCCATGCTGGGCAAGCTCTACCGGCTCATGGTGGAGCAGGAGCTTTCCTGCGGCGGCGTACCCTTTGATCCGCCTCGCCCCGTTGCCTTTTTCCCCGGCACCTTCGACCCCTTCACCCTGTCCCACAAGGGCATCGTCCGCGCCATTCGGGACGCGGGCTTTGAGGTGCTGCTGGCCATAGATGAGTTTTCGTGGTCCAAGCGCACCCAGCCCTACCGCATCCGCCGCGAGATCGCCGCCATGTCCGTGGCCGATGAATTCTATGTGCATATTTTCCCCGAGGATTTCCCCGTGAACATCGCCAACCCCGAGAACCTGCGCCGCCTGCGGCAGGCATTCCCCGACCGTCAGGTGTCCATCGTGGTGGGCAGCGACGTAGTGGCGCATGCTTCGTCCTACCATAAGCCCGCGGAGCCGGACTCCATCCATAGCTTCGACCATGTCATCTTCCGCCGCGCCGGCGCCGACGCCGAGGCGGACTATGGCTGCCTCAGCGGCCATGTGCTGGAGCTGACGCTGCCGGAGGAGCTGGAGGAGATCAGCTCTACCCGCATCCGCGAGGCGGTGGATGCCAACCGCGACATCTCCCACCTCATCGACCCCATGGCGCAGGAGTTCATCTATCGCCATAGCCTTTACCTGCGCGAGCCGCTGGATAAGCCCGTTCTGCGCACGGAGGATCTGGAATTTCTCCCCTGCGGGGCGGAGGAGGAGCGCCTGCGGGCGCTGGTGCAAAGATCCATGCCCGCCTCTGCGGCGGAAACCGTGCTCCGCTCCCTGCGCCTCAGCGGCGACGATGTGCTGCTGCTGTGCCACGGAGAGAGCAAGACGGTGCTGGGTGCGGCCGTCTATCGCTGCATGGATTCCCGGCATCTGTTCTCCCGCCTGAGCAGCGCCGAGCTTGCGGCCTTCGTGCGGGAGAATGCAGGGGGGCGGACGCTGCTGGTAAGCGGCCTGCTCGTGCCGCCGACGCCCCAGCAGAGCGAGTTGGGTCAGCTTCTGCTCACGGAGGTGCTCACGCTGGCGCTGGGTCGGGAGTATACCTATGCGCTCTATATGCCCCTGGAGGGCTTTTCGGATGCCTGGGTGCGGGAGCTGCTGCCCCTGCAGGGCTTCGTCAGCGTGCCCAAAAGCTGCTCCCGCAGCGCGCTGGCGGTGGATATGCGCCAGCCCATCATCCTCAGCAATAACGTGGACACCACCATCAAGCCCCCCCTGTCCACAGCGCCCCCCGTGGTAGCCGCTGTGGCGGAGGCGCATCGGCGGCTGCAGGAGGCCATGACGAAGCTGCAGCCGGGCAGTCTGGTGCTGAGCCTTTCCGCCGGCGTGATCTATCACCGGCTGCTGCGGCGCATCACCGCCTGCAACGGCGTGCCGGAGGAGCCGACCCAGCCCCGCAAGCTGGGGCCGGACATCTGCGTGCCCTACGGCAAGCTCCTGCGCGGCGTCATCGTGCCTAACACCGTCACCAAGACCCTGCGCACGGACAAGGTGTATGAGCCGGATCTGTCGTCCTATTCCATCGAGGCCTATCCGGACTACTCCCCCTTAGAGGATCAGGTGCGCACCATCCGCGCCTTTGACCGGCCTGCCATTTTGGTGGACGATGTGCTTCATGACGGCAAGCGCATCCGCCGCCTGGCGCCCCTTCTGCAAAAGACCGGCACGCAGGTAAAAAAAGTGCTGGTGGGCTACCTCACCGGCACCGGCCGCGACCTTATGGAGAGCCTCGGTTATGATGCCGAGGGCGTGTACTACCTGCCCAACCTGCGCATGCGCTTCGTGGAGTCCACGCTCTATCCCTTCATTGGCGGCGACACCATCCGCCGCAGCGAGCGCCTGGAGGGCGGCCTTCAGCCCTCGGTAAACCGCATTTTGCCCTATGCCTCTCCGGAGTTTTCGCCGCTGGATCCGGAAACGGCCTGGGACTTGAGCCTGTGCTGTCTGGAAAACGCCCGCAATATCCTGCTGGCGCTGGAAACGGAGTACCGCCGCATTTTTGCCCGCAACCTCACGCTGGCTCGGCTCAGTGAGGCGGTGATCCTGCCTCTGTGTCCCGATAAGGGCGGCAGCATGACCTATGATCTCAGCCGCGGCGCGTCCACCTATCTGGACGATGACATCGAGCTGCTCAAGCGCATGCGTTTTGCGCCGAAGGAGGTAAAGGAATGAAAATGAATTTTTACCGCTATAATGGCTATACACTTTGTTCGTGGGACGCGCTGCCCTATGAAAAGATAGATACCCTTCCGGCAGCGGGCGAGGTGATCTTTCTGTTCCGCCGCCCCCTGCTTAGCGGGCGGGAGAGCTATCCCGTGACGGATGCCGCCCTCCTGACGGAGCGGGAGAGCGTGGACACCCTGAACGCTTCCGCTCCCGCGCCGGCCATCCCGTCGGAGCTGGCGGAGGCTGTCAGAGCCGGTCGGGTGCGCGCCGTGAACGGGCAGCACCCCCGCTGGCAGGAGCTTCTGTCCCCGCTTCCCAAAAAAGAGAAGTACCGTGTGAACCTGCTGGGTCTGGGCGATGTGGGCAGCACTCTGCTCATGGGTCTGCGGCTGCTGGGGGGCGACGTGCTCTCCTCCATCGGCCTGTGCGACCTGCGGGAAAACGTCCCGCGGCGCTGGGAATTCGAGCTGAATCAGATCGGCCTGCCGTGGGACTATGACGCCCTGCCCCCCGTGGAGATCATTTCGCCGGAGGAGCTGTTTTCCGGAGAAGTGTTCCTCTTCTGCGCCTCCCGCTTCGTGCCGGATACGGCGGTGCGGGATGGGGACGTGCGCATGGCGCAGTACGAGCTTAATCGGGACTTGGTGGCGCAGTACGCAAAAAAGGCGCGGCAGGCGCGGTATAAGGGCCTTTTCTGCGTGGTCAGCGATCCGGTGGATCCCCTGTGTCGGGCGGCGCTGCTGGAGAGCAATCGGGATGAAGCCGGCAATTTGGACGGTCTCGGCCTCTTTCCCCACCAAGTCCGCGGCTTCGGTCTGGGCGTGATGAACGCCCGCGCGGCCTATTATGCCAAAAAAGACCCCCGCTTTGCGGGCTTCCTCACCGACGGCCGCAGCTTCGGCCCCCACGGGGAGGATCTGGTCATTGCCAATTCCGTTTCCCATTATGACGACGCCCTCTCCCGCGAGCTGACGGACTTGGCCGCCCACGCCAATCTGGACATGCGCCGCATGGGCTTCAAGCCCTTCGTAGCGCCGGCGCTTTCTTCCGGAGCGCTGAGCCTGCTGCTGTGCCTGCGGGGGGCGTGGCACTGCTCCTCAGCCTATCTCGGCGGCGTGTTCATGGGCGGGCGCAACCGCGAGACGCCCATGGGCGTGGAGTTCGAGCGCCTGCCGCTGCCGGAGGAGCTTCTTGCTCGCCTGCGGGAAACGGAGAAAAAGCTGCACGCCATTCCATGAAAGAAGGGAAAACCCCATGCCGCTGACAGTTCTTTTGCCCAAAAATGAATATAGTCCGGCTCTGGCCGAGATGCTCCTGTCCCTGCTGCCCGCCGGCAGCGAGCTCGCCGATCCCGAGTCCGACCTGCAAGACCTGCACGGCCGCCGCCTGCTCTTTGCCGTGGCGCTGGACGAGGGCGGCTGCAACGAGGCCTACTACCGCATGCTCTCCCGCCTGCGCCGCAGCACAGACCTCCTCTCCGGCTGCGTGGCCGGCGTGGTGGTCACCGGCGTAGGGGAGTTTTACACCAAGGACGTAGCCCGTGACATGGTCTTTGCCGCCAATCAGGCGGGCTGCGCCTTTCTGGGTCGCCCGCTGGTGGAGGCCACCGGCTCCCTGCGCAATTTCCGCGTGCAGGCGCAGATCGGCGGCGTAGACGAAAAGACAGCCTTCCGCGCGGCGGTGTCGGAGCTGCTCTCCCGTCTGGAGCAGTGGCAAAAGCCCGCTCCCCTCCGCCATGTGCTGGCGCTCCACGCCTCCCAGCGCAGCACCTCCAACACCCTTGCCTTCTGGGAGCTGGTGCGCAGGTGCCTGCCGCCGGAGGTGGAGGTGGAGGAGATCGGCCTGCGCAACGGCACCGTGCCGGACTGCAACGGCTGCAGCTACACCGCCTGCCTGCACTTCGGCGAGCAGGGGAGCTGCTTTTACGGCAGCGGCCCTATGGTGGAGGAGGTCTATCCCGCCGTCCGCCGCTGCGACGCGCTGGTGATGCTCTGCGCCAATTATAACGACGCCCTTTCCGCCAACCTCACCGCCTGCGTCAATCGCCTTACCGCTCTGTTCCGCCAGCATCGCTTCTATGATAAGCGCCTGTACGGGCTGGTGGTTTCCGGCTATTCCGGCGGCGACCTTTTGGCGCGCCAGCTCATTTCGGCGCTGAACATGAATAAGTCCTTTTTCCTGCCGCCCCATTTCTGCCTGCTGGAAACGGCCAACGAGGCCGGCAGTCTGGTGCGCCTGTCCGGCGTTACGGAGCGCGCCCGCGCCTTTGCGTCGGAAATGGTGAATTATAAATAATAAAAAACAAAACCTCCGGATAGTCCGGAGGTTTTGTTTTTTTGCTGTCTGTATCCGTTATTTCAGGCAGATGGTCTCGATCTCCACCAGTGCGCCCTTGGGCAGTGCGCCCACTTCCACGGCGCTGCGCGCGGGATAGTTCCCCTCGGTGAAGAACTCGGCGTACACGGCGTTCATGGCGGCAAAGTCGCTCATGTGCGCCAGAAACACCGTGGTCTTGGCCACGTTGTCCATGGTGAGGCCGGTAGCCTCCAGAATGGCCTTCACGTTGGTCAGGGACTGGCGGGTCTGCGCGGTGATGTCGCCCTCCACCAGATTGCCGGTGGCGGGGTCAATGGGGATCTGGCCGGAGGTGATGAGCAGGCTACCGCAGTCGATGGCCTGGGAATACGGGCCGATGGCGGCGGGGGCGTTGGTGGTGGCGATGATGTTCTTTTTCATGGTAATATCTCCTTTATTCGTTGATTTCGTAGCCGTTTTTGTTGAGCTTGTCGTATATTTCCTTGATATGCTGTGCGTTGCGCGTTTCCAGCGACAGCTTCACAATGCACGAGCCGATGTCCGTGCGCGTGTTGCGGCGCTCGTGGTGAATGTCCAGCACATTGGCGCCGGTTTCGGAGATGATCTGCAAAAAGCGGTTCAGGGCGTGGGGGCGGTCAGGCAGCACCGTGGAAAAGCTCACCGTCCTGCGCTCCTTGGCAAGACCCCGCGTGATGATGCGCTCCAGCATGGTCACGTCCACGTTGCCGCCGGAGAGCAGGGCGCATACCTTCTTGCCCTTCACGTCCACCTTGCCGTACATGGCGGCGGCGATGCCCACGGCACCGGCGCCCTCAGCCACCAGCTTCTGCTTTTCCAGCACCGTCAGTATGGCGCTGGCGATCTCCCCCTCTTTCACTGTCACCACGTCGTCCACATACTGCCGCACGAGGTCAAAGGTCAGGTCGCCGGGTGTCTTCACCTGAATGCCGTCGGCAATGGTGTGTACGGAGGGCAGGGTGAGGATGCGGTTGGCGTGGATGGAGTCCACCATGCTGGCTGCGCCCGCCGCCTGCACGCCTATGACCTTGCAGCGGGGCATCAGGTGCTTAATGGCATAGGCCGCCCCCGCGATCAGTCCGCCTCCGCCGATGGGCACGAGGAAGATGTCGCAGTCCGGCAGCTGTCGGCTCAGCTCCAGACCGATGGTGCCCTGCCCGGCCATGACCCGATAGTCGTTGAAGGGATGGATGAAGGTGAGCTGCTGCTCCTTGCACAGCCGCGCGGCCTCCGTGTAGGCGTCGTCGTACACCCCGGGCACCAGCACCACATTGGCACCGTAGCTGCGGGTGGCCTCGATCTTGCTCAGGGGCGCCCCCTCCGGAATGCAGATGGTGGCGGGAATGCCCATGTCGCGGGCGGCAAAGGCTACACCCTGTGCGTGGTTTCCGGCGGAGCAGGCGATGACGCCCCGCTTTTTCTCCTCGTCGGAGAGGGTGGCGATCTTGTAGTAAGCCCCCCGCAGCTTGAAGGCGCCCGTCTTTTGCAGGCAGTCCGCCTTCAGATAAAAGTCGCAGTCGGGCACGATGTCCCTCGTGGCCACAACGGGGGTGTGGTTTATCACCGGATCCAGGATCCTCTGGGCTTCCTGCAGCATTTCCATAGATAGCATGGCAAATTCCTCCCATCCGCAAGTCCGCAACACAAGGACAAATTCATATTTGACTGTCTACAGTGAGAATACCCCAAAGCTGACCGTTTGTCAAGCCGTTCAGCCCGCCCAGTAGTGATACTTTTTTCTTTTTATCATGAGAAACAGCGCCGAGAGGAGCACGGCCATAAATTTCGCCACGATAATGGAGATCCAAATGCCGGTAATGCCCCAGAGGCTGGACAGCAGCACGGCAGCCACCTGAAACACCAGCGTCCGCAGGAAGGAGATGATGGCGGAGGTAACGCCGTCGTTGAGAGCGGTGAAAAAGCCGGAGCTGAATATGGCGTAGCCCATGAAGAAAAAGCACAGTCCGAAAATGCGGAAGCCCTCCGCCGTCAGCCGCGACAGCTCGGGGTCGTAGCCCACAAAGAGCCGCGCCAGCGGCCACGCCAGCGCCTCGGCGGCAGCCACCATAGCCACCCCGAACATGCCGATCATCAGCAGACTTTTTTTCAGCAGTCCCTGCAGCTCGCTGTGTTTTTTTCGCCCCGTCGTGATAGCCCACCACCGGCGCGATGCCGATGGAGTAGCCGATAAAGGCCGCCGAGAAGATCATGCTCACATACATCATCACCCCGTAGGCCGCCACACCGTCCTCGCCGGCGTAGTGCAGCAGCTGTAGGTTATACAGCATGCCCACAAGGTTCATGGAGATGTTGCTCATGAATTCCGACGATCCGTTCACGCACGCCCGCAGCAGGATCCTGCCGTCGAAGCGGCACTTGCCCAGCCGGAGGATACTGCTGTTTTTTCTGGCGAAATACAGCAGCGGCACGCCGCCGCCCACCACCTGGCTCAGAGCGGTGGCCACAGCCGCACCGGCCAGCTTGTATTCCTGCGGCAGGGAGATCACCAGCACGGCGTCCAGCACCATGTTCGTTATGCCCGACAGAACGGTGACACCCAGCCCCAGCTTCGGCTTTTCCGCCGTGACGCAGAAGGACTGAAAAAGCAGCTGCAGCGTGTTGAAGGGCAGCGCCAGCAGGATGATGCGCCCGTAGAGCACGGCGTTTTTCAGCATCTCCCCTCAGCGCCCAGTAGCGCGGCAATAGCGGGGAGGAAGAGAAAGCCCAGCACGGCGAACGCCACGCCCAGTATGCCGGCGGTGTATACGAACAGGGAGAAATACCGGTTGCCCTTTTCGCGGTCGCCCTCGCCGAAAGTCTTGGCCACAATGGCCGTGCCGCCGGTGCTAAACATAAGCCCCACCGTGGACAGGATCATCAGAAACGGCATGATGAGGTTCAGGGCGGCGAAGGGGGTCTTTCCGGCAAAGTTGGACACGAAGAACCCGTCCACCACGCCGTATATGGACGTAAACACCATCATGCCCATGGACGGCAGCGTGAACCGGATGAGCCGCCCGTAGGTGAAGTGATCCGATAGCTGAATTTGATTTTTCACTTTTTTCGCTCAAACCACCGTCCGGCGAAGTCTGCCACGGCGGGCACCAGCGCCTTGATGTCCCATCCGGTGGTGTTTATCGTAATGTGGTAGGCGCTGCGCTGCCCCCAGGCCGCGTCGGACATAATGGCGCGGGTCTGGGTGCGCACCTCGTCTATTTTCTTCATCTTCCGCAGTAGTTCTTTTTCCGTCAGGTTCTCTCCCTCGGGTGCTCGCTCTTGGCAGCGCTGCACCTTGGCCTCCGTCGAGGCGCACACGAAGATGTTAAAGGGCGCATAGTCCTTCAGAATAACGTCCGCGTTGCGCCCCACGATAACGCAGTCCTTGCCCAGCGCGGCGATCTCCTCCAGCACCTTCTTCTGCTGCAAAAGCAGCGCCACCTTGGACGCTTGGAAATAGGTGGGGGAAGACAGGGTGCCCCGAAAGGTCAGGGCCATGTCCTGCCAGCCGTGGTTGCTCAGGGTGTCGTCCACATAGCCGGCGTCCATGCCGCTTTTCTGTGCCACGGCGTGCACGATCTCGCTGTCGTAGTAGTCGCAGGCGAGCAGGTCGGCCAGACGATTCCCCAGCTCCCGCCCGCCGGAGCCGAACTCGCGGCTGATGGTAATGATCCTCATAGCTTCTCTCCTTGCAGTGTTGTGCGGCGCTTTGTGTGCGCCGAAAACAGATGGGACAGCGCCGCCGCAAGCCGGCGTCCCGTCCCAATTCTATATTTTATTTTATCATATCCGGCGAGGAAAAGTCAATGCAACCCCCAGGACTGCTTTTCCCCGTTGTGAAAAGCATGGGTTTGTGCTAAACTACTATAGCAGCTATAAATCTGACACATTCGGCTGCAAAAGCGGCCTATATGCAGGCGGGCTACGGGGACTATCGGGTCTTCACCAAGGCGTTCAAAAAGTCCGAGGGCATCACGCCCTCCCAGTACCGGCGTGACTTTTTGGACAAAGAATGAGAAAACCGGCGGGACGCAAGGCCCGCTCAATAAAATAAAAAACGGAGGAAAACGATTATGGGAAAAAGACTGTATAAATCCGGCAAGAACAAGGTTCTGTGCGGCGTGTGCGGCGGCATTGCCGAGTATTTCAACATCGACCCCACGCTGGTGCGTCTGGGCTGGATCGTGTTCTGCGCCTTGGGCGGCAGCGGCGTGCTGGCCTATATCATCGCCGCCATCGTTATGCCCCAGGATCCGGAGTGCTGACCGGAAAATGAATCTATGCAGACAAACACGCCGCTTCTGCGGCGTGTTTGCGTGTTTGCCCACACGATTCGATCCGTAGGGCGGGGTGCCCTCACCCCGCCGCCCGATACGCATGGCACCTCTTGTTCTGCGTAGGGGCGGGGTTCTACCCCGCCCACCGATAACGCACCGCACCCCCAAAAACATGTCATTGCCACACCGGTGACCGACGTCACCGGTGTGGCAATCCGTACGCCTCCCGCCCCTCCCGCATCGCATTTTTTCATGCAAAAAAACCTGCCTCTCGGCGCATCAAATCCATAAAACTGCAAACCATACGGATACGAACGGATCCAAAGTCAGCGGGAGGTACGGGTATGAAACGAAAAACACTGCTGCTGCTTTTGCTGGTGGCCACGGTGGCGGGTGTGGCGCTGGCGGGCAGCAGCATAGGGCGAAACGCAGACGCCGGAGACCGGCACATACTGGTGGCTTATTTTTCCGCCACCGGCAATACCAAGTCCGTGGCGGAAACGGCATCCACGGTTTTGAACGCCGACCTGCTGCGCATCCTTCCGGCGGAGCCGTACACGGAGGAGGATCTCGGCCACGGGGCGGACGCCAGGGTGACCCGCGAGCAGAGCGACCCTGCCAGCCGCCCCACCATCAGAAACACAGCGGAGAACTGGCTGCAGTATGACATCGTCCTCATCGGCTACCCTAAAATGGAGTACAGTTTATAGTAGTGTATAGCGTGTACCAAGTTATAATTATGGGGTTGAAAATAACAGTATACACAGATAATGTGGAAAAATGTGTATGACGTTTATATAGAAAATAACATTGAAAAAGAAATTCAAGAATGGGTAAATTCATTAAATTTAAAATAGAATAATAATTACATGAGTGACAGAAGATAAGAATCTGAATTCCCTGTCACTTTTATATTATTTGATAAGAAAAAAGAACTGGTTTATATCCGATAAGAATATAGACTGGTTCTTATTTTTAATATGCTATTATATACACAGGGAGTCGGGGAATGTCGAACTATAGCAAGCCGGAAAAGAAAGCATTGATATCGGTATGAAAGAGTTTTGCAAGTGCAACTAATTCAGATGCCTTAATGTTCATGCGATTTGTTTCCAGTTTGGCATAGGTACTTTTGGTGATGGAGATACCCATAAGATTTAATTTTGCAACTACTTGGTCTTGAGTCATATTGTTTTTATATCGAATTGCTTGGATATTTTTACCAATATCCATATCTGGTCTAATCTTTTGCATAATGATGAACTCCCCTTATAAAATAAAAAGATTCGTAATACAGAAATATATATATTGATTCTAAAGAATTTAAATTTTATAATGTTTCGTAATAAGGAATTATTTTTAACAGGAAGAGGTAAAAGTATAATGGATGTGGAGATGGAAAAGAGAAAATTTTTAAATCTATGTGGCAAAAGAGATCGAGCATTATTGTCAGGTGAAAAAAGAATGACATTGGGGGATATGGAACGATTGACATATCTGACAGAATTTTTTGAACTGGAGAACTATGGAATCGCCTTATGGAAAGAATTTGGTGATGATGTAAAAGAGCCATTTGAAGCGATGATGAAAATGTTAGATGAGCCGGAGTGCATAGAAGATCGATGGCTTGATGACGAAGCAAAAGGGGAAAAGTGGTTGTTAGAATTTCAGGAACTGGCATTAACGGAAGAATACAGGGAATGGATTCGAAATTATATCGATAAAAAATATGAAGAAAGAGGATTACCATATCCGACAGGAGCAGACTTCGATTAAGAGGTCTGCTTTTTTCTGGTCTTTTGGGAGGTGATAAGAGGTGGAAGTAAGTATTTATGAACTCTTGGCGGCAGCAAGAGAATCGGCTAAATCTGATTATATAAAAGGGGACAGCATTTTGTGTGAGAAGAGATTTCATCCAGATACCCATTACATGGTAGAAATAGAACTGCTGAAAAATGATAACAAGCTGGGAAAAAAGGGCAATTATATACGGAAGTTTTTGACAGAACCGGAGTATCTTCCCATTTTACAAAAGCAGGAAAAACATCTCATAAAAATAAAAAGACAGGCAATTGTTCAAAAAGGAAACTTGCGATATATCCCTCCCCCGGACAGGCTGGACCGCCGCCGGGAGAGGGATCTTTTATAACCGGCTGGGAAGGAACAGTAGTGTTCCTCTGGCGATAGTGGTATAAAAAAACCAGATTTTCCGCAGGTTTTGGGACGCTGGAACATAGAAAAGTGTTCACGAATGGCACTTTTGCAACGATCCGTTGCAGCAGTGACAACATTTTTGACCTTACGTTAAACAGAAAAAATGAAAGGATGTGATTGCGATAATCATAGGAATTGATCATGGCTATTATGCCATTAAAACAAGACAAGTGTCTTTCCCAAGTGGAATTATTGGGTATGATTACGAGCCGTATACCATGCAGAATGTTCTGCAATATCAAGGAAAGTATTATGTCTGCGGTACGGGAAGACAGACGCTGGTAAAAAATAAAACGTCCAATGATAATTATTATCTGCTGACGTTGGCAGCCATTGCAGAAGAAATCAAGCATCGGAAAGCGGAACGAAAGACAGAGGTAATTCTGGCTGTTGGACTTCCGCTTTCAAGTTTTGGAAGAGAGAAACAGGGATTCAGGGAGTATCTGTTGCGGAAAGAGCAGCCAGTGCGATTTTTATATGAAAGTGAGTTATATGAGATAACAATAAAAGATGTGAAACTGTTCCCACAGGGATACTCTGCGCTTGCTCTGCATCCAGAGTATCTGAAGAATGAACCGTCTGTTCTGCTTGTTGATATTGGTGGCTGGACCGTTGACCTTATGAGGCTGGACAATGCTGTTCCGAATGCAGCAACGTGCAGAAGTCTGGAACTTGGAGTGATCCGATGTATTGATGAGACAGCAGAACAAGTGCGTAGAAATACCGGACTGTCTGTGACAGAAACTCAAATTGAGCGTGTGCTTCGGAGGGAATCTTGCAGTATGGCAGAGGAGGCCAGACGGATCATACAGGAAAACGGACGGAAATATATAGAAAGAATACTGTCTGCGGTGACAGAATCCGGGTTTGATCTCCGGGCAGTACCCACCGTATTTATGGGGGGAGGCTCCGCAATTTTAAAACGCCACGTGACCGCACAGGACGCGATTTGCCGCCCCGTTTTTATAGAGGACGTCCATGCCAACGCAACAGGGTATGAACGGATTGTAGAGCAGATGTGGACGAGATGACACGCCCGGTATATTCGTTCCGCCCGAACCTGAAAAATCCAGAACACCAGAGGGCATGGGAGAAATTTCAAAGTGTTCCAGAAGGGCAGAAAAGCCAGTATCTGGTTCAGGCAATTCTGGAAAAAGAGGATCGAAAATGGCTGGAAGAAGTCATTCAAAAGACGATAAAAGAAAGTGTTCAGGAATTAGGAATATGTGGCACTACGGAACAATCGACAACGAAACTATCATCGGAAGAAATACCAGATCAGATGATGGATTTTCTATCTCAAATGGAAAATTTGTAAAGGGGGTGAGGCCTATGATTGCACGATACATACATTGTTGGATCTGCTAGGGGCAAGGCAAGAAATGCATCGTTATCTTTGGTGGGTATTGTGAATAGCTTTCCATGCGGCTTTGGAGTATGTTGTGTGTAGCGAAAGAGAAAGGAGAAAGGTTATGGCAGAGATGAAAAATATCTGCGGAAAGATCCCGATGGACTTACATGAGAAAGTAAGAGAAGAGATTGAACTCACAGAAAGCAGCACACAAAAATTTTTACAACAGGTCATTGAAGAACATTTCAACAGACTGGAAGGAAAAGGAGAAATAAGCATGGGAGCAGTAAGAACAGTAGCAGTACAGGTATCAGAGGAATTATTCCAGAGATTAAAAGTAGTCATCGGAAAGAAACACATGAAACAGAAAGACTTCTTAATTCAGATTATAGAAGAAGCACTGGAAAAGGCAGAGGCCGAATGGCAAAGCAAAGATCAGCCTGAAGAATCCGAACAGACAACTGGAGAATTGGGAACAGAAGAAACTCAACCGGAAGAAAGCACTGAGCCGGAAAGGGAAAGCGAACCAGATGGAGAGAGCGAACCGAAAGAGGAAAACGAATCAGAAGAGGAGAGCGAACCGAAAGAGGAAAACGAACCAGAAGGGGAAAGCGAACCGGAAGAGGAAACTGAACCAGAAAGTGAAACTGATCTGGAAGAAGAAACCAAAGCAGAAGAACCAACAGAATGGTAACCAATTGATACAGAATAACGAAGGGCGGTATGAGAGATCATGCCGCCTGTTTTTATCAGCAAAAAGGAGGTTGATAGCCGCAACCATTCAATTTTTTGATCTCTTTAGCGGAATCGGGGGATTCCGTGAAGGCTTAAGACGGGCAGGAAACTTTGTCTGTGTCGGACATTGTGAGGTGGATACTTATGCGGATAAGAACTACCGATTGCTGTTTGATACGGAAGGGGAGTGGTATTGTAATGACGCAAGAACAATCGAACCAGAACGAATGCCAGATTTTGATTTACTCTGTGCAGGATTTCCTTGCCAGGCATTCTCTATCGCCGGAAAGCGAGAAGGATTTGCCGATGCAAGAGGAACTCTCTTTTTTGAAATTGCCCGGATTCTTGAAGCTAAAAGACCCTCGTATTTTATCCTTGAAAATGTTCCCGGTTTGTTATCGCATGACAAAGGCCGGACGTTTTGCACCATCCTCAGTACGCTTTCTGAACTGGGGTACCATGTCGAATGGAAAGTGCTTAACAGCAAGGATTTCGGAGTCCCCCAAGCAAGAAAACGGGTGTATATTGTCGGATATCTTGATTTCCGATGTGCCGGAAAAGTATTACCTGAACCAGAAACAAATGGAGCAGCTCTTGTTCAAATCCGGGCAGGAAGTCAGGG
>OLSB01002433.1_pt1 | contig 15491 bp, 20 predicted proteins | sample 1672071 | NCBI WGS metagenome assembly OLSB01 (sample SAMEA3136642, study PRJEB25190) | human gut metagenome | biome: human gut; feature: human-associated habitat; material: faeces | place: Austria | collected 2013 | reverse complement strand
GCAGGAACTGTTACAATAGACGAACTATCTTCAAATATGCTTAATATTGACCTCGGAGCAGGTGAACTTACTGCACAAAGACTTGACGCTTTATATAATGCCGAATTTGACGGCGGTGCGGGAAGTGTAACAATAAACGGAGGCAGGCTCAACAATGCAGATATTGACATGGGTGTAGGAGAGCTGAATTTAACAAGCGAGCTTTCCGGCAAAAGCAGTATTGATTACGGAGTTGGAGAAACAAATCTTGTACTTATCGGTGAAGAAGATGATTATAAAATAGAACTTGACAAAGGCATAGGAGAGGCATGGCTTGGCGGTAAGAAAATGAGTGATGACTCGGTTTACGGAGCAGGCAAAAGCTTTATAGAAATTGACGGAGGCATAGGAGAACTTAACATCAAATTTAATTCAAAAAATAATGAAAAGGAGCTTAAGTAAAATGAAAAATTTAACAAAAATTCTTTTATCGGTATGTATACTTCTTATATCTCTTATTTTGATTATGATAAGCGGTGCATTATTTGAATTTTTGCCCATTGACTTTTCGATTGTGCTTGTGGTTTTAAGCAGTATAACCTTTATTATAGCACTTATCGCAGCGATAATGCTTGATTACAGTGCAGGAGATTATGAATGCAAAAAATGCGGACAAAGGTTTAAGCCTACGCTTTCGGCATATGTTTGGGGAGCACATACACTGACAACAAGATATTTAAAATGCCCGCATTGCGGAAAAAAGAGCTTTTGTAAACGGAGACTATCGGAATAAAACGAAAAATCGGAATTTTTTGAGGTGTTTTATTATGTCTATGTGGAATCCGTGGAGAGGGTGTAAAAAATGCAGCGATGGGTGTCTGCATTGCTACATCCATAAAGGCGATGCAAAGCGTGGTATTGTTACGGATAATATTGTAAAAACAAAGGATTTTGAAAAGCCTGTGGAACGGCTTAAAAGCGGAAGCTATAAAATGAAGGCAGGGATTGTTTATACTTGTTTCTCTACTGATTTTTTGATTGAAGAAGCTGACGAATGGCGTTTAGAATGCTGGTCTATGATAAGAGAACGTTCTGATTGTACATTTCTTTTTCTCACAAAGCGAATAGAAAGATTTTTAGAATGTATTCCGGATGATTGGGACGACGGATATGAAAATGTGGTTGTTTGCTGCACTATCGAAAATCAGAAAAATGCAGATAAAAAGTTATCTGTGTTTGAAAAGCTGCCAATCAAGCACAAATGTATAACCGCGCAGCCGCTACTTGAAAAAATAGATATAGAAAAATATCTTAATGATATAGAATTGGTAGTTGTCGGCGGAGAGTCTGACATAAATGCCCGGCTTTTTGATTATGACTGGGTTTTAGATATCCGCAAGCAGTGTATCAGAAAAAATGTTGACTTTGAATTTAGACAGTGCGGAACTCATTTCATAAAAGACGGTAAACGATATAAGCTCAAGACAAAAGACTTATGCAAACAAGCAAGGCTGGCGAATATTGATTATAAAAAACGGTAAAACAAATCGGCATTTACAGATTGCGTTGGTGTAAAGTGACAAAAAGGAGGATTAAAATTGAGCAGACTGATTATTTATGATATACAAAACGAAACCCTGACGGCGAAAAATGATGATATTATGTTTTGCGCAAATCCAATTGTTAAGGCTTGCATGGGCTGCTTTGGCTGCTGGGTAAAAACTCCGGGCAGATGCGTGATAAGTGACAGATGCAGTGATATTCCGTCATACATGGCAAAATGTGATGAGATGATTTTAATAAGCCCGATTTTATTCGGAAGTTATTCCGAAAGCATAAAGGCGGTAATAGACCGCTCTATTCCGTATGTTCTGCCGTATTTTCGCATTGTCGGCGGCGAAATGCACCATAAAATGCGTTACAAACATAGCTTTAAGCTTAAAGTATTATTTTATGGTGAGTGTGACGTTGAGGAAAGGCAGATTGCCGAGAGCTTGGTGCGTGCAAATTCCGTGAATTTCGGTGCAAAAAACTGTGAGGTAAAGTTCTTTGACGGGCTTGAAGAATTAAGGAGTGCGATATTATGAGTACATTGATGCTATGCGGAAGTCCCCATAACGAGGGCGGAAATTCTACATATTTTTTGAATGCATTAAAGGAAAAACTAAACGGAAAGGGAGAAATTTATAATATTATGCAATCCTACGAAATTTCGGAGGCGGCATTTTTGCAGGCTCTTAAAAACGGAGAAAACATTGTGTTTTCCTTTCCGCTTTATGCCGATTCTCTCCCTGCGTATTTTCTGGCATTCCTGAAAAAACTCAAAACAAGCACCGAGGGCATTGTTTCAGAGAGTAAAGTTTATGATTGTAAACAACGGCTTTTATGATGATGTGCAGAACAATATTGCTATAAAAATAATATGGAAATGGTGTGATAAATGCGGACTTTTAAAAGGTCGTGCTTTGGCGGTCGGTGCAGGGGGAATGGTACACGCAGCACCCCTCGGCAAAGGGCCTTTGGCAAAGGTCGATGTGGCACTTGAAGAAATGGCAGAGGATATAAAAAACGGAAGATCGGGAGATACGATTTATGTAAAACCGTCTTTCCCAAGATTTCTCTTCACCTTTATGGGGAATCTGAGCTTTACGGCAGAGGGTAAGAAAAACGGATTAAGTAAGGCGGATATAAAGACTTTACAAAAATGATAAATCGTAATTTGCGGAGGCAAAAAATGAAACGTTTAGTCATATATGTACACGGCAAAGGCGGCAATGCGGAGGAATCAACGCATTATCAGCCTCTTTTTGCCGAAAGTGATGTTATTGGCATTGACTATAAATCGCAAAATCCGTGGGAAGCGAAAAACGAGTTTTCTTATTTTTATGATTTGCACAGCAAGGAATATGATTCTGTTATTTTGATTGCAAACAGCATAGGAGCTTTTTTATCAATGAATGCCTTGCCCAATAAACGAATAGAGAAAGCATACTTTGTTTCGCCCATTGTGAATATGGAAAAGATGATTGCTGATATGATGATGTGGGCAAAGGTAACCGAAGATGAGCTTCGTGGCAAAAAAGAAATTCAAACGGATTTTGGCGAGAAGCTTTCGTGGGACTATCTGTGTTATGTAAGAGAACACCCTATTGTATGGACAGTTCCCACTCACATTTTGTATGGAGAAAACGACAACTTGACAGATTATGAAACCATTTCTGAATTTGCACATCGAATCGGTGCAACTCTCACAGCAATGAAAAACGGAGAGCATTGGTTTCACACAAAAGAACAGATGAAATTCCTTGATAACTGGATATGCAGTCTATAATAATATAAATCGGAAGTAAAAGGGGAAGGTTTTATGAATATAACAGTAATTTATCCAAACAAAAGAAAAACAAAATCAGTTACATACGGAATTGCGCATTCAGTGATTGACAAGCTTCTGTGCGGCGATGAATTGTACGAATTTTATCTGCCTCAGGATATGCCTCATGTATGCGTCGGCTGCTATGCTTGTTTCGGAGGTCATCCCGAAAAATGCGGCGGATATGAATATATAAAAAAGATAATTGAAGCAATGGAAAAATCGGAGATTGTTATTTTTTGTTCACCATCATATGTTTATCATACTCCCGGACAGATTAAAACACTTCTTGACCATTTCGGATACCGCTGGATTGTTCACAGTCCTGATTTATCCTTTATGAAAAAGCAGGCACTCATTGTTACAAGTGCTGCGGGCGGCGGTATGAAATCTACGGTTAAAGACATTAAGGACAGTATGAATTACTGGGGAGTGGGAAGAACACACTGTATCACACAGGGCGTATGGGGATACGACTGGAATAATATGCCCGACCGCTTTATGACAGGAATACGCAGAAAGGTTGACAGGACAGTCAATAAAATACAAAGCTTAAGAGGAAATGTTACGCCGTCAATCAAGGTAAAGGCTATATTTTATATTTATCGTCTGTTCCATAAGGGGAGAAAAATGGCAGAGGTTGATGATAACTATTGGTATAAAAAAGGATATGTAACCGGCAAACCGTGGAAAATTAAATAGTAAGAATTTTATATTTTAACCAAATTGATAAATTTCGGTTTATTATATCGGCAGAGCGGTATAGTAACGGAAATAACATAAAACGACAAATCGGAGGAGTTATTATGGAATTTATAAAATTAACGCACGAAAATTTAGAGCAGGAGCATATCTGCTGTGCTATTTCAAGCAACAAGGATCCACAGGTGGCATCAAAAAAAGCATGGCTTGGTGAGCGGCTGGATGAGGGACTTGTATTTTTAAAATCAACACAGCGTGGCAAGTGCTTTATCGAGTATATCCCTGCCGAGTATGCGTGGCTACCGATTGATGCGGACGGATATATGCACATTAACTGCTTTTGGGTGTCGGGCTCTTTAAAGGGACACGGATACTCCAACGAACTGCTTAAGGCTTGTATAAATGACGCAAAGGAAAAGGGCAAAAAGGGAATCACGGTGATTTCCTCGCCGAAGAAAAAGCCGTTCCTGTCAGATCCCAAATATCTTGCATATAAAGGATTTAAGGTGGCAGATACAGCAGACCCGTTTTTTACTCTGCTTTATTTGCCCTTTGATGAAAATGCGGATATTCCAAAATTCAAGGAGCAGGCGAAAAAGCCGCATATTTCGGAGCAAGGTTTTGTTCTGTACTACACAGCCGGCTGTCCGTATACCGCAAAATATGCTCCGCTTATTGAGGAGTGTGCAAGGCAGAAGGTCATCCCGTTTAAAAGCATAGTGATTGACAGCCGGGAAAAAGCTCAAAACGCTCCGTCTGTGTGGACGAATTACGCTCTTTTTTACAACGGAGAATATCTGACAAATGAAATATTAAGCGAAAAGAAGTTTTTGACACTTGCGGAGAGCTTAAAATAACAAGGAGGCTTAGGACTATGGATAAACGGCTTTATAAATCAAACGTGAACATAATGCTTGACGGTGTATGCGGCGGAATCGCTGAATATTTCAATATAGACCCCACGCTTGTTCGTTTGGGTTGGGTTGCATTTTGCGCACTGGGCGGCAGCGGTATCATTGCGTATATTATAGCGGCAGTCATCATTCCGAGAAAGCCCTATATTGAGGAATAATGGAGTGAAGCATTTGCCGAGTTTGACTACACTTTCCGTCAGGAGTGTTTTCTCGGTTGACTTTATAAATTATACAGAGAAAACAAGGCGGATTTCGTTAGCAATTTTTCATTCCGTATGGGATTTGATTACATGGATTTTATAGTTCAAGTTTAACAATACAGATACATATTGATAAAAAATTCAGGAGGAGATCATAATGAAATCAAAAAGACTTATAACAACAATTTTAGCTGCGGCAATGCTTTTGGGAAATACGGTTTTTGCTGCTGATAATTACGCAACACGCGGCGAGGTTGCGGACATGCTGCTTTTAGCGGCAGACGATTACAATCCGTCTGTTCAGAAAAGTGATATTATTAAGGGCTACGATGACGGCGAGCTTCACGAGGATTGGAACGTTAATCGTGCCGAGGCACTTGTTATGCTTAGCCGTGCGTTTGGAACACTCCCAGGGCTGACAGGGCATAACGCACGTGTTGCGCTTAAAAGCGGTGATTTTACCGATATTCCCGAATGGGCAAGGCCGGAACTTCAGCCTGTGCTTGACGCAGGGATAGCGGCAGGAACGGCAGAGGGGATTTTTTCTCCGACAGATGATGTGACAAAGGAGCAGATGAATCTGTTTATACAGCGTGTATATGCTCTTTACGGCACAAATGAAAAGGACGATTTTTATGCGGCGGTTAATAAAGATGCACTTAACACACTTGAAATAAAGCCCGGGCGTGTGATTGCGGGAACTTTGTTTGATTTGCAGGATGAAAGCACCATACAGGTGAATGAAATTATAAAAGAGGTTACGTCGGGAAAATGGGCGAAAGGCACAAAGGAGCAGAAAATCGCAGACCTTTATAACAATATTTTGGACACAGAGAGCCGAAACCAAATCGGTGCTGCGCCTATACGGGCGTACCTTGAAATGATAGACAAAGCATATAATGTTACCGAGCTTATGAATGTTCAGAACACACTTATGGAAAAGCTATATTGTGCAACCTTTGCCGCTTTTAGCCTTACTGTAGATTTCAAGGACAGTACAAGGTATATACCTGTTTTCGGTGTTTACAACCCGAATATGACAAAGGATTTTTATCTTTCAGGAACGGAGATACAAAAAAGCGCCTATCTTAAATATCTGAAAACAGTTATGGAGCTTTCAGGCGAGGAGATAACTGACTCTCAACTTGAGGAATTTTATAATTTTGAAAAGAGCCTTGCCGAAAAAATGCTGAATCCCGAGGATATGGGCAATGTGGATAAATTTTACAACACATATACTCTTGATGAAATACAGACACTTTTCCCGGCTGTTGATACCGAAAAGCTTTTGATCTACTCGGGCATACAAAAAGAGGATAAATTTCTTGTAACAGATGTTGGGATGACTGAGGAATTTGCACATCTTCTGACTGATGAAAATATTGAGGTACTTAAAACAGTGGCGAAGCTTACTGTAATTTTAAGCTACGGCACTACGCTTAATACGGAATTTGTCGATGCGTCAAATGTGTTTAATCAGGAATTTTTGGGTATTTCGGGAACATATTCCGATGAAGAGCGTGCGGCGATTACTGTTTCAAGCGTTATGCCTGATTATATCGGCGAAATTTACGCTGAAAAATATTTCACTGAGGAGGCAAAGCAGGATGTGTTGAAAATGGTCCGTGATATTGTATCTGTCTATAAAAAGCGTATCGGCAATTTAACATGGATGAGCGATGAAACAAAGGAAAAAGCAATACGCAAGCTGGACACAATGAAAATCAAAATCGGCTATCCGGACAAATGGGAAACATATCTTGACAATGTTCAGATAAAGTCCGCATCAGAGGGCGGCAGCTATTTTGAAAATATGCTCTCCGTTGCTAAAGGCTCCAAAAAGGAATTATCAAATTTGCAGGGCAAGAGTGTTGACAAAACCAAATGGGCAATGTACCCATATACGGTAAATGCCTGTTACAGTGCTACCTCAAACGACATCACATTCCCCGCTGCTATTCTTCAGCCGCCGATGTATGATGTCAATGCGTCCTATGAGGAAAATCTCGGAAGTATAGGATATATTATTGCACATGAGATTACACACGCATTCGACAATAACGGCGCAAAGTTTGACGAAAACGGCAACGCAACAGATTGGTGGACACCTGAGGATTATGAAGCATTTGAAAAGCTGTGCGAAAAGATGGTGTATTTTTATGACGGCTGCGAAAGCGTACCGGGTATTTCGATGAACGGAAAGCTGACACTTAGCGAAAATGTGGCTGACCAAGGTGCCGTGCAGTGTATTACCGAGGTTGCAGCAGGTCTTGAAAATCCTGATTACAAAGCGCTTTACCGCTCAATGGCAAAAGCCTGGGCAAGCACAAGAACACGGGAATACGCTCAGTATGCGGCAAGCGTAGACTTACACTGCGATGAAAAACTGCGTGTAAACCGCACCGTTGTAAACTGCGAGGAATTTTATAAAGCCTTTGATATAAAGGCAGGCGACGGCATGTATGTGCCGGAGGATGAACGCGTGAAAATTTGGTAAGATATCATAAAGAAGCAGTTACCTAAAAACAATGCGCAACGTAAGTTGTGAAATATATTATGTTATGAACTATTTGGGGAAGGGGAAGAAAATGCCGCCTAAACAGCAATGTTTCACCTTTTGTAATAAATGTTGCGCGCATACCGACACAACTGTTGATTTGAATGGAGAAATGTAAAATGCGAAAAACTTATATTGATAATATACGCGCATCTGTCGTCCTGATTGTTTTGATTTATCATGTTTGCTATATGTTCAACGGTGTGGGTGTTCCGGGTGGTATTCCAAATGCCGAAAATATTCCTGCATTTGATGCATTGGCATATGTTGTGTATCCGTGGTTTATGGTACTTCTGTTCGTGGTTTCGGGCATGAGTGCAAGATATTCGCTTCAAAAACGAACCATAAAGCAGTTTTTAAGAGAACGTGCCGTAAAGTTGCTTGTTCCATCAACCTTGGGCTTGTTTGCCATTCACTGGATTACGGGGTATTTGAATATAAAAATGGGTGGCGGACTTGAATATATTCCTCTGGCTTTGGTTTATCCGATTTCCGCTATAAGCGGAACGGGGCCGCTTTGGTTTATACAAATGCTGTTTTTCTTTTCATGCATTCTTGTACTACTTAAAAAGATAGACAAAAATGACAGAGCGTGGAAAGTTTGTAAAAAGGCAAATCTGCCGATTATTTTATCGTTTTTTGTGGTGATATTCGGGGCTGCGCAGATTTTGAATATGCCTGTTTTAACCACCTACCGTTTTGGAATTTATTTTGCGGCATTTCTCATCGGCTACTGTGTTTTCTCGCATGAGGAAGTGCAGGAAAAGATAGAAAGCGTTTGTATTCCCATGTTATGCCTTGCCGTAATAGGTGCCGTTTGCTATACCGTTTATTATTTCGGAAGCGATTACACGTCCCCAGAGTGCCTGCAAAGTATGATAACCAATCTGTATTTGTGGATTGTTGTGCTCGCCGTCATCGGATGCGCCAAAAAATACGGCAACAGAGAAACGGCATTTACCCGGTATATGGCAAAATCAAGCTTCGGATTTTATATCTTGCACTATCCGGTATTAACTGTCACTTGTTACTTATTGCATTACCGGTTTGATTTTCCCGCAATATATAATTATGCGATAGCGCTTGCCGCTGAATTGATTATAACCTTCGCGCTGTACGAAGTGCTGAAAAGAATACCGATTGCACGATATTTGATTTTGGGAATAAAAAAGAGAAAAGATTAAAAAACATTCAAAAAAAGTATTGACTCTCACCTTACGTCATAGTGTATACTAAGAATCAAGGGAGGCGATTAAATGAAGTTGAAAATAAGAGAATTTGCAAAGCTGACAGGAGTGAGCGTGCGCACACTGCACTTTTACGATGAAATCGGACTGTTGAAGCCGTCCTCTGTTGACGAACAGAACGGATACCGTTTTTATGACGAGCAAACACTTATGCGAATGCAGGAGATTTTATTTTACCGTGAGCTTAATTTTTCTCTGAAAGAAATCCGGATGATTTTATCCTCTCCCGACTATGACAAGCAAAATGCGCTGAAAGAGCAGAAACATTTGTTGACGCTGAAAAAAGAACGGTTGGAACGCATTATTTCAGCACTGGACAGCGCAATGAAAGGAGAAATTGTTAATATGAATGTTTTTGATAACAGTGAATTTGAAGAAAAAAGAAATGAATATGCGAAAGAAGCAAGGAAAAAGTGGGGAGATACTGCCGCTTATAAGGAGTATGCCGAAAAAACCGCCGACTATTCGGAGGACAAGCGCAAGCAAGTAAACGCCGCTATGGACGAGAGAATTGCAGAATTTGCAGACTGCAAAAGAAATGGCTTTGCTCCCGAAAGCCAAAAGACGCAGGCACTTGTGAAAAAGTGGCAGGATTTTATAACCGAAAATTACTACACCTGTACAAAAGAAATTCTTGTCGGACTCGGCGAAATGTATGTTGCCGATGAACGCTTTCAAAAAAATATAGACCGCCACGGTGACGGAACAGCGCAGTTTATGAGCGATGCAATAAAAGTATATTGCAAATAAAGAGCGGAAAATCGTCTTATGAAAAAACTGAATACTTAAGTGATGATAAGAATATTTGATAAAAATCAATGGTGATGAGAAATGTCGATACAATTTAAAACTTCTAATTAAACATAAAGGTATAATGCGAGAACCTTCACTTGAAAAAATTGATTTAGCAGGTATCAATTTTAATTCATATAGAGTTAAGTAAATACAGCGAATAGAGGAATAAATTATGATATTTGAAACCAAAAGACTAATTCTGCGTCCCTGGAGGGAATCAGATGCAGAGGAATTATATAAATATGCAAAGAGTTCCGATGTAGGACCGATTGCAGGCTGGCCGATACATACAAGTGCCCAAAACAGCAAAGAGATAATAAAAAATGTATTGTCTGCCGACGGAACATTTGCAGTTGTACTCAAAGAAACAGGTCTGCCTGTTGGCAGCATAGGAATTATGTACAATGTAAATATTCCTACTGCAGAAGGTGAATGTGAAATCGGATATTGGATTGGAAAACCGTATTGGGGGCAAGGCTTAATCCCGGAAGCGACAAACGAAATAATCAGATATTGCTTTGAAGAATTAAATATCCATTTAATCTGGTGCGGATATTATGACGGTAACGAAAAATCCAAACGGGTACAGGAAAAATGCGGTTTTACTTATCATCATACAAACTATGATGTGCCGTGCGTTCTTATGGGCGATGTAAGAACTGAACATATAACTTGCTTGACAAAAGAGGTGTGGCAAAAGAAATACAGATATAAAGACTTAAAAACAATACCGGGCGTCGGAAAGGATATGGAACAACACTTTTTTGATGTTGGCATACACACAATAGATGATTTAAAAGAAGCCAATCCTGAAGAGTTATATGAAAAAGCTTGTATAATTAAAGGGTGCAGCATTGATAAATGTGTTTTATATGTTTTTCGATTAGCGGTGTATTATGCAAATAATGAAGTCCATGAGCCTGAAAAACTTAAATGGTGGTACTGGAAAGACAAAAATACAGATGAATACACCAATTTGCATAAATGATTATTAGGAGCATACCTGCTTTTGGATATGCTCCTAAAATTTTTATAAAAAAGTTTGTAACGAATTGTCATTATAGAAGTCTAATAGTTGACAAGGAGGTGAGATTGTGCAAGACTTTGATGAAATATATGCCGAATACTTTTCGGAAGTATATAAATTTGTGCTTAGCCTGTGCCAAAATCCAGCATTGGCAGAGGAAATCACGCAAGAGGCATTTTTTAAAGCTCTTAAAAATATTGACGGATTCAAATGTAATTGTAAACTCAGCACTTGGTTGTGCAAGATAGCAAAAAACACCTTTTACAGCTACGCAAGGAAGCATAACAGTCAAACTGATTACCCTATTGAAATAATCATTTCAGACGAAAATATTGAGGAACAGTTTGCGGATAAAGAGACAGCTTATGCAATACATAAAGTCTTACACAAGTTAAGCGAACCGTATAAGGAGGTTTTCTGGCTGCGAATCTCCGGAGAACTGTCATTTGCTCAGATTGGAGAATTATTCAGTAAAACCGAAAGCTGGGCCAGAGTTACTTATTACAGAGCTAAAATAATGATAAAGGAGGAATTACAATGACTTACCCTTGTGGAATTATTAGAGATTTGCTGCCGCTTTATCTTGACAATGTTTGCAACGAAGAAAGCAAACAGGCGGTAGAAAATCATTTATCGGAATGTGAAAAATGCAGAAGCTACTACGAAACTATGAAATCGACAGACGGCTTTGTAGAAAAACAAAATGACAATTCGGAGGATATGAAAATGGCTAATAGTTTAAAGAATGTTAAATTGAAAATCAATCAAAAAATCAGAAATATCATTTTGTGTTCCGTTGCGGCAGTACTATTATTTGTAATCGGGTTTAATGTACTGTTCAATGCTGCAATTAAAGAAGTTTCGCCTGATGCAGTTTCGGTATCGGCCAATGTGTTCTCTTTAGAAGAACTTGTTGAAAATCCGGCTCAAAGTGTTCCTGATTCGGAATCGGTTATAATCTTTTCAAGCGATAGCGATAACTCGCAAAAGGTTGATATAAAAATACCTGAGCTTGGAAATGTTACACTTACCGAGGATACTATTGAAAAATGCAAGTATGCAACAGTTGTTTCCATAAGCTCAGAATATTTTTTAAGAACGATAAAACAAGAAACCAAGGGCGATACAATTTATATTTACGCTTTTAAAACAACGCTTTTTAACAATAGGGCAGAAAACTATCAAAAAACAATGAACAGTCTTGAATTTAAGGAAATAAATAAAATTATATTTGTTGATGACAATGAAAAAGAAACTGTACTGTGGAGTAAATAAGCAAAACCTGTCACTTTTTGGAGTGGCAGGTTTTTTCATATATTGTACAAACTTTCCCATATTCATTGAATGAAAAAAATAATATGGTATAATATATAAGAAATTATGAAATATCAAAGTAACAAAGGAAAAGACAGGCGGCAGCAAAATAACTGTCGTTGTATGAAAACAATTCAATAATTTTATCGCTTTGAAAGCAAACAAATATACGTTTGAGAATGTCAAAATTAAAACGTCAAATCAATAGGAAAGATAATCAATCATGTCGGGAACCGGCACAAAAAGGCACTCTAAGATTCACTCTTAAAGTGCCTTTTTTTTAGTTGAACTTTTTAATTGTTTTAATGTTATCTTGAAGCATCTCAAGTTGCTTTGGAGTCATCCCTTTAATCTCATCAATTATAACCTGCAGGGTGCTGGGGTTAGAACTGTCTTCATAATCTGCAATAAGGTAATCAACAGAAACATCAAGGGCTTTGGCGATAGCAACAATTAAATCGAGAGTACAGCGGTGATAACCACCTTCTATACGGGATAGATGCTTTTGATTTGTGTCAATACGTTCAGCAAGCTCTGCCTGTGTCATTTTCTTTTCTGATCTGCGTTTTTGTATTCTTAATCCAATTATCTTAAAATCTAAATCAATATTCATAAAACCATTCCTCAAACTTATGTGAACTCAGCTAAAATAAGCCTATTAATATTATACCTGATATAGATAAGTGTTAGAACAAGTGCAAACTTGAAAAAACTAATAAAATATTCAATAGATATTACCTTTTCTCTTTAAAAATCAATATCAATATGGTATAATTATAAAAGATATTCAATGCAAGTTGATAAAAACGGTATAAGTTAAAATGTACAGTATATGGTACATCATATATGACAAAATAAAAATATAAATAAAATTTAAATAAGCTTTAAATAAAAAAGTATATGGAGGTAAGCAATGAAAGTAACAAGCTACAAAACAGTATATCGCCGAAGAACTTGGCGGAATGATATATGAAATGGCGGCAAGGAAACTTAAACCTGATGTTATCTTGCGTGAATTGAATAGATACATTCCCGAAACCCGAAATAGCAGTGAATCTGCAAAACAACTCTTTAGAAAATATTTCTATAGCGTTGTGCAGTATAAGGAACGAGCACAGGGAATATATCCAAAATTCGATAAGCATATGAAACAAGTGCTTGATATGGAGTTCTTTCGAAGGATGCTAAAAGAAATTTTGGTTGAATGATCATATAACTATGTGGACCAGTCGTGTTTATAAAATAGAAGAATAGATAAATAATATTATGAATTATGGTCAGGCTCATGCTCACTGCTAAAAACCGAAAACAAAACTTTATGCAGTCTGTGGATTGTAATTTCATAAAGAATGTGTTATAATACTAAATAGTATTGTCGTATATGCGATGTTAAATTGGAGAGATAGTTATGCTTATAAATAACGAACAGTATTTTACAGTCGTTGAAAATATAAAAAACGAAATCAAAAATGCACAGTATAGAGCAGCAGTTTCGGTAAACAGTGAACTTGTTATGCTTTATCATACGATTGGCTGTATCATCAATCAAAATAAGGTTTGGGGAAATAAGTTTATTGATAATCTGTCTGCGGATATAAAGAGTGCATTCCCGGATTCAACAGGCTATTCGGTAAGAAACCTAAAATATATGGCAAAGTTTGCTGCAGAATATCCCGAAAGAGAATTTGTGCAACAGGCTGTTGCACAAATTCCTTGGGGACATAATATTATAATCATGGACAAGATAGAGTCAAAGGAACAGAGAATATGGTATATCAAGAAAGTCATAGAAAATGGATGGTCCAGAGATGTCCTTGTTCATCAGATCGAAAGCGGATTGTATGAGAGACAGGAAATTGTGGAGAAGATTACAAACTTTGAAAGACACCTTCCCGAACCGCAAAGCGAGTTAGCCGTACAGACAATGAAGGATCCTTATGTTTTTGACTTTATAGCCTTAAAGGAAGATATGAAGGAAAGAGATATAGAACAGGCACTTGTAAAAGATGTAGCATCCTTGTTGTTAGAGCTTGGAACAGGTTTTGCATTCGTAGGTAATCAATATCATCTGAATGTAGGTGGCGATGATTTCTACATTGACTTGTTATTCTATAACCTGAATCTCAGATGTTATGTGGTAATTGAGTTAAAGACAGGTGATTTCAAACCGGAGTATGCAGGTCAATTGAATTTTTACTTATCAGCAGTAGATGGAATACTGAAAAAGGATACAGATAATCCATCAATTGGCTTGTTACTTTGTAAAAACAAGAATAATCTGGTAGCTGAATATGCATTGAAGGATATGTCAAAGCCAATGGGTGTCAGCCAATATGAAATCACAAAGAGTCTTCCAAAAGAATATGAAAACCAGTTGCCTTCGGTAGAAGATTTACAAAATAGAATTAAGGAGTAGACTTCAGAGGAGACAAATGCTTCGAAGAAGGAACGATGGAAGAGCAGTCTATGTAAGTAAAGAGGGAAACCAAATGAAAAAAATTACTTTGTTGGTGTTTGCCATTATGTTTCTTGCAGGATGCTCTGCAGAGGTGAGCAAATTGGATTACAAACAAATAACAACAGAAGAAGCGATAATAATGATGGCAGAAGAGTCAGATTACATTATACTTGATGTAAGAACACCTGAAGAATACGAATCTGGTCATATCAAAGATGCGATAAACATTCCAAATGAAATAATAGGAGATAAAGAGATTGCTGAACTTCCGGATAAAGAGCAGCTAATAATGATTTATTGCAGAAGTGGAAATAGAAGCAAGCAAGCATCGGAAAAGTTAGTCGAACTTGGATATACTAATATAGTGGAGTTCGGTGGAATAAATACTTGGACCGAAGAGATTGTTAAAGAATAAGTTTGGAGAATGAAAATGATAAAACCGGGGATATACGAACACTATAAGGGAAGTCAATATGAATTGATTGCCATAGCCAATCATTCTGAAACATTGGAGAAAATGGTTGTGTACAAAGCCCTGTATGGAGAAGGCGAGTATTGGGTAAGACCGCTTTCAATGTGGGAAGAGTTGATTGATTTAAATGGCGAGCAGGTTCATCGTTTTCGTTATATAGGAGAATAGAATGTTTCCTTGATTTTTTGCTTGAAAATGTTGACCTTGGCAACAATTTGTGTTATACTAAATACAGTAAATAAATCCTGCATCGCAGGATTTGAGCAATTCAGGCAATTGGGAATGAAATAGAGGGAAAACTCGTGGCATCTATTTCGTACACGAAAGCCAGAAAAAGCGGTCAAAATAGATGCAATCTGTTTTGACCGCTTTCTTATGCGGTTTTTGAGCATTTTGTAAAATTTCGATTTGACTAAAAAACAGTAGATGCACTATAGCGTTTTACCGGACTTGAAC
>OLSB01002430.1_pt1 | contig 15503 bp, 15 predicted proteins | sample 1672071 | NCBI WGS metagenome assembly OLSB01 (sample SAMEA3136642, study PRJEB25190) | human gut metagenome | biome: human gut; feature: human-associated habitat; material: faeces | place: Austria | collected 2013 | reverse complement strand
AAACCCCCCTGAGGGAGCCGAAAGGCTCCACTTTTTGTTTATTTTACGGGACTTTTTTATAAAATTGGTAGAACGCTACCCATCATTTACCCATCAAATTGATGGTTTATATAAATTTAATATAGTTTATTCAGAAGAATTTTCATTAAAGTCTTTTTCTAATGTGTCAAAAAATTTTGGTACATTTGCAAGATCTTTTTTAAACATATGAGTATAAGTTTCTAGTGTTTCAGTAGTTTCTGAATGACCTAAGAAATTTGATACAGCTGTTATTGGAGCTGCACCAGATATTAGAGCTGATGCACATGAATGTCTGAAGTTGTGTAATCTAATTCTTCTAATTCCAGCTTTTTCAGCATATTTATCTCTATAAAAATACATTCTGCCAGTAGTCATAGGAACATCATCTCCAAGTACAAACCAAGTTTGTTTAAATTTTGATAATCGTTCGTTAGTTTTCTTTAACTCGGCTAAATCATTTAATAGAGTAGTTGAAATTGGAATTGTTCTATTTGATGCTTCTGTTTTAGTACTAGATATGTACCATTCAGTACTAGCATTTGAATTAGATGGATTTAAAACTTGTTGAGAAACGGTTAAAGTTCTATTATTAAAATCTATATGTTTCCATTGTAATCCTCTAGCTTCAGAACGTCGTAATCCACAGTAATATAATAATTCAAAGAAACATTTATATCTTAAATCATCAACTACTGAAATAAATTTAAAAAATTCTTCAGGTTCATAGAAATCCATTTCTTTCTTTAATGCTCCCGGAGTTTTAAATGGTTCTAATTTATTATAAAATTTTCTTAAATTAAAATCCCATTGTTTTTCAGCAAAGTTTATGATTTGCTTAATAAATTTTTGAATATCAGTTTTATATCTATCACAAAGATTAGTTTTATTCATTTGTGCTCTCCATTTCTGATATAAATCCCAATTTAAATTTACTAATTCTACATTATCTAATAAACCCATATATTTGATTCTATCTCTATAAGTTTTTAGAGTAGAGTCTTTTATTTTATCTTTTTGATAATCATAATAAATAGTATAGGCTTCTTTAAATGTCATATGAGGATTAACTTCAACATCTTTATATTTATTTAAATATATTTTTTCAGCTTGTATAGCTTCTTCTTCAGTCATATATGCTTGTGATTGATATTGATGTCTTTTACCATCTAAACCTTTACTATATTGTATGAATATCCAAGATCTTCCATCTTTTGTTATTTTATTTTCTTTAAGTTGTCTTACGGACATTAATTTATTACCTCCTTTATTAATCCGTAAAATATCGACATACATCTATATTTTACCATTATTTAATTTATTTTTAATAATCATTAGATTTTTTTATCATTTTTATCAAGAAAAAAAGATAACTATTTCGTTAATAGTTATCTTACTTAATTCTTGCTTAATACTTACTTAAATTAATTTTTATAATACATTTGATTTTTACTTGTTGGTTTATCAGGAATAGTTAAACTAACTAAACCTTGTTTAATAGCAGGGTCAAGATATTGTCCCCTTAAAGTTTCTTTAGATTTTATTCCTAATTTTTCCATTATTTCAGTTGCTGTCATTGGTTTACTAGATTCCATAACATCTAATAATTTATTTATATTAATTGTTTCATTTGTAATTGGTAGGTGAGAAGTAGATATTGCTTCATCTAAAGTTTCATCTATCATTTTTAACATAAATTCAATAAATACATTTGAGTTAGCATTTTTATGACACTTAGCTATTGAATCATAGTATTCATCTTGATATTTATGAATTTTAGATTCAATTGGTAAATATTCAAAAATATCTTTCCATTTATAAAGTATTGAATTTTGCCATAATCTAACTGTTCTACCATTACCATTTGTAAATGGATGAATAAATACAAATTCATAATGGAATATACTTGATAAAATTAAAGGATGAATTGTATCCTTATTTTCATTTAACCATTCAAATAAATCATTCATTAATGAATTAACTCTATCTCCTGGTGGACATACAAATATACAATTTCCATTATCATCAAATACACCTTCTGAAGAAGTTCTAAATTCTCCAGATACTTCTTCAACTAAGAAAGTCATAACTCCATGAACTTTTTTTAAATCATCAATAGAGTATGGATTAATATCTTTTAACATTTCATATGCTTTATATGCATTTTTAACTTCTTGAATGTCTTTTTGTTCACCAATAACTAGTTTACCATTGATAACATCTTTTACTTGTTCTAAACTAAGTGGATTATTTTCAATAGCAACAGAAGAGTGAACTGAATTTATTTTAGTTTGTTTTCTTAAATATGGTGTTTTATCTAAATTAGTAAAAGAATCTAATTTACCGATTTTTTCCATAATATCAGAAACTTTTTTTAACATTTCATTTGATATCTCAAATGGTGGAATATATTTATCCATTAAAATCACCTCATTTTGCTATTTATATTATACCATTTTATTGGAAAATATACAATATATCTTGCTTAAATCTTGTTTAAATTCTACTTAAAGTTCATAATCATCAGATTTATCTTTTTCATATTTTTTATTTATTTTTTTACTTAAACTTTTAAATGAATATGAATCATATTCTTGATTTTTATCTACACCATAATAAACATGTATATATACATATAACGTCATAATGTCACAAAATTTATGAAAGGATTAAAAAATGTTTATAAAAAAATTAAATATTAATAATTATAGGTTATATAAGGAAAAGTTTCAAATAATTGATTTTAATATACCAAATGGAGAATGTGGTTCAGGTCTAAACTTGATAGTTGGAGAAAATGGCTGTGGTAAAACAACTATTTTGGATTCTATTTCATTATGTACTTTAGAATATAAAGCTAATTTATTTAATATATCTGATCTTAATACAATTAATGACAATACTATAATAGAATTAGAGATGGATGAACAATTCGAAGTAAAAAAAACAATAGTAATTAATAATGATAAAACTGTCTCTGAAATTAAAGATTTTAAGCTTTCATATTTGTCAGCAAATGAAATTAATTTTTTAGCTTTTAATTATTCGAGTGTAGAATATTATAATGAATTATATGAAGAATTAATGTTTATAAATAATTTAGAAGGAATTAGGAGATTTGATAATGAATTTTTTATTCAAAAACATAAATTAAAAGCCGAATATCCAGAGAAAGGGAAAGAAAATATGGTAACAAAATATACATATATAAGAAATGCAATTCATCATAGAGGAAGTTATGATGAAATAGCAGATGATGAATTATATGATGCAATACTATTTTTAAGGGCATGTTTTTAAAATAAAAAAATGATGGATATTTCTACCCATCAGCTATCCATCAAATTGAACTAAATTTATCAATTTTTAGTTAAATTATATTAAACTCTATATGAGTTATATGTCGATATTACGGGGCTTTTCAACAAGCCTCTTTTTTGATGTAATAGCCCCCTGAAGAGACGCTACGGCGTCTCATTTTGTTTGTTTATAAGGGCTTGTGAGGTATCAATATTGCTCTAGGTGGCATTTAGGTGACAAATGTTGAAATATGGGTATTTTAAGCTGAAAAAAATTGAATAGTATAAATATATTACTTTTAATAAAACAAAGTGCGAAAATGGGTGAAACAAAAGGATAAAAGTGTGATATACTAATATTAGTAATTATATTGAGAAAGGGAGTAGTTAATCATATGAAGAAAAAAACTAAAATAATAATTATTTCAATTATTACTGTATTATTTTTAGTAATAGCTTTTTTTGTTGCTATAGGTCTAATAAACCATAATAATAAAAATATACAGGAACATATTGAAGTTAATGCAATTGAACAATTATCTCCATTAACAACAAGTGATTCATCACAAGCAGCTGAGTTAATTAAGACGAATATTGTAAAAGTTGTTAATAAGATAGATGATGATACTTCAATTATTGGTACTGGCTTCTTTGATAAATCCGGATATTTAGTAACTAATAGTCATTTAGTAGATATTCAAGGAACCATTACTATTGAATATTCTGATGGTAAGAAATCTAATGCACAAATATTTAGTAATGATATACTTTCTGATATTGCACTTTTAGCAGTGGAAAATCCTAAAGTTAAATCAATGTATTATGGTGAAACACTATCGTTAAAAGTAACTGATGATGTTTATGCTATCGGATATCCATATGCATTAACTGGTGAAGCAAGTGTATCTAAAGGTGTACTTTCAGCAAGAAGGTCTGCTGGAACTATTGGCTTTTTACAATCTGATATTTCTTTGAATATAGGAAATTCTGGTGGTCCATTAATTAATGACAAAGCTGAAGTATTGGGAATAAATACGTATGCTACCGAGAATGCTTCTATTGGAATGTCTATTTCATCTGAATCATTACAAGAAATTATAAAAGATTTAATAGAAAATCCAATTGTTAATTATCTTGAAAATGAAAGACCATCAAATGCTTTGTCCGTAGTTTTAAATGAAATAGGATATGAAGTAAACGATTTATATAACGAAGATGAAATAATTAAAAAAAGTAATGATGATAAAATATATAATGATGAAGGAAATGGTAAAAATCATACAAATAATGGGAATAATAACAACAAGCAAGATAAGGAGAAAACCAAAAGTTCAAATGCCTTACTTGCATCTTTAACAATTGATAATTATAAAATTGATTTTTCTTCATCAATTACTGATTATTATATAACTTTAAAAAACGATGAAAAATCACTTGCAATTGACGCTACTACACAAGACTCATTAGCAACATTTACTATTTCAAATAATAATAATTTTACAGATGGACAAAATAAAATAGTAATTACTGTTAAAGCAGAAGATGGGACTATAAAGGAATATAAAATAAATGTAACCAAACCATTAAGATATCTTGAAGGTGCAGCTGGAATATTATGCTGTTTAGATACTCAAAAATACAATGGCGTAAATAGTTTAGTAGTATCAGGGTGTGATTTTGTTGATTCAGATGGAATACGATTATATGCTAATACCACTTTAGATGTTGTTGAGAGCGTAAAATTAGATGTTTATGCGGGATGGAATAATAACAATGTTACTGGTGCCAATACTTCTGGCGCTTCGTTAAACGATATAGGTTTAAGATTTTTAAAATCTTACACTTTTGCATCTGCTTATTCATATGGAATACCTTTAAGTGAATTGAGAACATATTTGACTGAAGATGATTATCAAGGAGGATTATATCAAGGTGCAGATTTAACAGTCTACATTACAATGAAAACAAGAAAACAAGGATCATTTACCGAAATAAAACCATGGGGATTAAGTAAATAATTGAAAGCAAGCACTATGCTTGTTTTTTGGTGCTTGTTTTTTGATTCAATAAAAGGCTAAAATAAAGAAAAATATTCAGTTTATATGGTATAATTGTATATGGAGATGATACTATGTCAAAATTAAATGTAGACCAAAAGAATATTAAATTACTTTTCGCTGATAAGAAAGCAGATTTTCTTATTCCAGATTATCAAAGACCATATGCATGGTCAGAAGAAGAATGCCAAACTTTATGGGAAGATATCTTTGATTTCGCAATTCCTGAAGGAGATGCTACAAAGTTCAATAGTGAAGAAGAATATTACTTAGGACCAATTGTTACTTTCAAAAACGATAATAATAAATTAGAAGTAATAGATGGACAACAAAGATTGACTACTCTTATGTTACTTTTAAGAGCATTCCACATTAGCTTTGGTGAAATGAGAGATGAAAACTCTAAAAAGATTAAGGAGTTAATTGAAAGTTGTATTTGGAAAACTGATGAGTTTGGTAATGCGGATAAAGATTTGTTAAAGATAGATTCAGAAGTTGCTACTGATAATGATAAAGATGAATTTCTATCTATACTAAATACTGGTACAGCACCTTCATCAATGAAAAGTAAGTATGCTGAAAATTATAGATATTTCCAAAATAAGATAGATGAATTCTTACATAGTTATCCTGGATACTTTTCATATTTACCAGCGAGAATATTAAATAATTGTATTCTTTTACCAATTGAAGCAGACAATCAAAATACTGCATTAAGAATATTCTCAACATTAAATGATAGAGGGTTACCATTATCAGATGCTGATATCTTTAAAGCACAATTCTATAAATACTATTCAGATAAAGGTCAAAAGGAATCATTTATAAAAACATGGAAAGAATTAGAAGAATTAAGTGATAAGATATTCCATCCGATTTCAGGTACACCAATGGATGAATTGTTTACTAGATATATGTATTATGAAAGAGCAAAATTAGGAATTAAATCATCAACTACAGAAGCTTTAAGAAGGTTCTATGAAAGAGATTCTTATAAGTTATTAAAGAACGATTATACTTTAAATAATTTAGTTGAATTAGCTAACTTTTGGAACGATGTATCAAATCAAAATCGTGAAAGATTTAGTGACAGGATATTAAAGAAACTATTTGTATTAAATATGGCACCTAACGGTATGTGGGCATATTTCTTATCGGTTTACTTTATGACTAATAAAGATAATAATGGTATGTTGGATGATGAAAAATTATATAGATTCTTAAATAAATCAATTGCATTTATTTGGACATATGCATTCTACAATCCAGGTGTTAATGCTTTAAGAACGCCAATATATGATGAAATGATTAATATTATAAATGATGTAGAGGTTACATTTGATAAGTATAGATTTGATAAAGATTCAGTTAAACAAAGTTTATTGAATTTTGCATTCTATAATAGAAGACCAATTACAAAATCAATGTTAGCTTGGTGGGCATTTACAAATGAACAACAAGCATATTTATCATTAGAACAACCATTTGAAATTGAACATATTTATGCAAGAAACAGACAAGATGTAGATGGTGGCCTAAATGATAAGAGAAATATAGAAAGATTAGGTAACAAATCATTGCTAGAAAAGTCTGTTAATATCAGAGTATCTGACTTTAGATTTGAAGATAAAGTTAAAAAGTATAAAGGTTATATAAATGATAAAGGTAAACATATAGATGGTACAAAGATTCAAGATTTATTAACAATAGATACAAAATATCATGATTTTAATGAGACTGATATAGAAACTAGAAATGATTTAATAATAAACACATTCATAGACTATTTAGATTCAGAAAATCTATTTATGTAATATGAACTGGTCAAATTTAAGGGCCAGTTTTAATTTTGTAAAAAACTTTTAATTCGGGTCTTGTCTTTCCTTAAAAAAGGCTGTTAGAATGCAACTTGCATGGAGGTAGTGTACCTCGATGGTTGCAAAAAGAAATGTACCAGATGATAAGTTTAGGCGGAACTTTAAGTTTCTTCGAAAAGAACAAAGATAGTTTAAGTTTGAAATGGAATGAGATACATAATAACATAAAATAAACAAGCAGTAATTGCTTGTTTTTGCTTGGGACGCATAGGTGACATTTCTGGGTGACATCTGGATGACAAAAGGTATAAAAAATGCTAAGTTTCAAATTATGCTGACACCATAAAATCCCTTTATTTATAAGGGTTCGTAATTTTGGGTAAACTCCCAGAAATTCCTTTTTTAAGTTCCCCCTGACGAGAGCGGAACCGATTAAAATTTTTTGGTAAGTCCAGCAAATGCAGCAAATATAAGGGTTTGCTAGCACTTGAAAAATGGACTTACCTATATTTTTACCTATATGTAGGCGATAGGTAGAGTATTTTTTTTACTCTAAATTATTCATTGTTTGGACGATTTCGTCCATTTTATTTTTAAATAAATGTGAATATGTATTAAGTGTTTCATCTATCTTTGCGTGACCTAAGAATTTAGCTACTACCATTATACTAGCACCATTGTTAATTAATACTGATGCACAACTATGTCTAAAGTCATGAATTCTAATTTGTTTAACACCTGCTAGTTGTGTATATTTATTCTTAGTATGTCGTAATATGTGCGCTGATAAAGGCTCTTTATCACCAAATACATACCATTTTTCACTAAATCCATATTGTTTCTTTTCTCTTAGATATAATTCATGAATATCATCCATTACTTTTTGTGGAAGTGGGAGTGTTCTAGTACTTGTTCTTGTTTTAGGAGTAGTTAATATATATTGTCTTGAATCTCCTTCTTGAACAACATTTTTAACAACTGATAGTTCATTATTATAGAAATCTATATTATCCCAAGTAAGTCCTCTTAATTCACCTCTACGAAGTCCACAGAAAAATAATACTTCAAATAGTGCTTTCCATTTTATATCATCTATAACTGATATAAATTGTTTAAACTCTTCCCAAGTATAGAATTTCATTTCTTCTGGTGGTCTATTAGGATTGTTAAACTTTTCCATTTTATTATAAATAGAAGTGAAGTTATAATCATGCCACTTAGTTCCATAATTAAGTATTGTCTTTAATAATTTATAATAACCATTCTTGGTTTTATCTCTTTGATCTAAAGCACCAATTCTTTTTCTCCATTGAATATAATGTTCAAGTTTTATATCTTTGATCTTTAATTCATAGAATTCACTTAATTGTTTTATATTTCGTCTATATAATCTTAAAGTAGTTGCCTTAACTTTATCTTTCTTGTATTCATAAAACTCTTCATATAACTGTTTGAATGTCATATTAGTAACATTTATTTGTTTATTCTCAAGTCCAACTAAAAAATCTCTTTCAGCTTTTATTGCTTCAGTTTTAGTCATATAGTTTTTAGATACATAAAGTTTAGTTAATCCATTTACTTTTATTCTGTCATAGAAACACCAACGTCTACCATCTTTGGTAGCTTTTTCTTTTGGTAATTGTCGTACAGCCATTTTATACCTCCTTATTTTGCTATACGTTCGTATTACCTGTGACAATACTAGTATAGCATGATCTTAATTTTTTGCATAATAAAACCAGGTATGGTTTTTCCATATCTGGTTCTTTTATTTTAAATTATTATTTTTGTGTATATCTACATTTTGGAAAATTACTACATCCTATAAAGGAACCGTATTTTCCATTTCTCATTATTAGCTTTCCACCGCATTGTGGACAAATTCCGCCATCGGTTTTGATGCTTGCAATTTTTTGATTGATTTTTGTTTTTGCTAGATATTTTAATCGAGCAAGTATAACTCCAATTATTCCAACAACTAATAAAACGATAAAATATGGTATTAATCCTTTTAATAAAGCCCAGCTTAATTCATTCATTTCTTAAATCCTCCTAGTATTTTTTTGTATACTTGCAATCTGGATAATTACTGCATCCCATGAATTTTCCATATTGTCCTGATCTTGGTACTAATCTTCCACCGCATTTAGGACATTTGTATATATTTCTTTTTAGTTCTGTATTTGTTTCCATTAGATATTTATAATCTGATTCTAGCTCGTTAGCAAATATAGATTTGTTGTTTTCAACTGTTAATAGTAATGTTTGTTTTCTTGATCTTGTTAATGCTACGTAGAAAAGTCTTCTTTCTTCTGCATATGGGTATTCATCAAGCCCACTAGCTAATAATAGTTTTATTAATGGTAGATCATTAATTTTGCTTGGAAATCCCATACCATAGTTTTTATTATTCAATATTACTACATAGTCAGCTTGTAATCCTTTTGACTTATGTACAGTTAGAAATTTAATTTTGAGATCTTTTCTTTTATAATATGTAATATCTATAGTATTATCTTGTACGTTAAATTTTAAAGCAAAATTATTATTATTTTTTAATGTATCAATATCAAATGAATATCGCCCTAGAAAGTATACAGTACTATCCTTATCAAATTGTTTAAGCTTTTCTTCTAAAAAATCGATGCTTTTATTTTCTGTATAGCCATTTATAAACTTTATTGCAAAATCTTCACTAATTTTTGCATTGATATTTTTTCTGTATTGTTTAGGATTTCTCATTATAAAGTTTCCGCTTAATATTGACATCATAGAACTAAATCTATAAGTTCGCTCTATAAAACTTTGATATGTATTTCCCCAATATTTTTCAAAGTTTGTTATTAAATCTATATCACTGCCATTAAATCTATATATACTTTGCCAGTCATCACCAACGCAGAATAGTTTATAATCTTTTTGTTTTCTCATTGATTCTAGTAATTTATATCTAGATATAGACATATCTTGATATTCATCAACTATAACATATTTATAATTATGTATATATTTATTTGCTGATACTGCATCTGTAGCCATATTGATCATGTCATTAAAATCAATCATATTATTCTCGTTTAAACCTTTTTGGTAATCTAAATATAGTGGAATAATTAATTCAAGTGTCAATTTGTTAATTGGTGATGATTGTACTTCATTTATATTTTTAACATAATCTATTGAGTAATTATTACTTTTGATTAAGCTGATTATTGTAGAAAAAACATTGCACATTTCATTTAATAGTCCGCTATTATTTTTATTAATAATTTCCCATAATTCTTTTTCGGATTTTGGCTCTATTTTAACATTATATTTTCTAAGTTTATTTTCTAAATTAGTAATTAGTTTGCCTTGCTTATTTTCATAATAAAATGTTTCAATCATTGTTGTATTGTTATCTTTATGTATTTTTATTTTCCATTTAATTGACTCATTATAAGCATCACTCGCAGATAAACCATTTTTATCTTTGAAATATGGAGCTACTTTGTTATTCTCATCAATTCCAAAGTATTCAATATAAATATCATATTCTGGAAGATAAAAATCGGGATAATATTGTTGATATTCTTTATTTATTGTTTCATATTTATATTCTTTTTCATATTCATATTCAATATTATTGCTAAATAGATAATTTGCTATTTCAAGTTCGCCATAACTTTTAACAATCTCACCTTTTAGAGTGGTTGGTTTATTGGTTTCTAGATATTCTGCATATTCTTTTTCATTTTTAAAATCAAATTCATCTTTAGCATTAAACCTTGCAGTACTCATGAAATAAATTAATTTATTTAAATAATTATTGTCTTCAATGTAATTGTTAATTAATTTTTTTATAACTTGATATAAATCTTTATCAAATATTTTATAGTTTTTCTCGTAACTTTTTTTAATAATCTCTAAACCAAGTTTATGAAAAGTCATAACATCTAGGTCGATATTTGTTTCAAATTTTACTCTTTCTTTCATTTCTGATGCTGAAGCATTTGTGAAGGAGAGTAGGAGAATATCTTCTGGTTTGCATTGTCCAGTTAATAATAAATATTTTACTTTTCCAACAATTGTAGTAGTTTTACCAGAACCTGCACCGGCTATAATTAATTGATTTCTATTTTTTCTAACGATAGCATCAATTTGCTGATCATCAAGTTCTTTATCTTCAACAAGTCCGCATATATTATGAAATTCTTCTTTTGATTCATTAAAAATCATATTATTATGTTCATCTATTTTATATTTAGTATTTGAAATTAAAAGTGATAGTTCTTCATATAAATTTTTATATTTTATATAGTTAAAAACATCTAAAATATATTTTAACTTAAACATAATTTTAGATGGTAATATTTTATTTGTAACATTGTATACATCATCATATTCTAAAAATTCATTACTGTTGAATATTTGATCATATTTTTGTTTTATCTCTGTTAATTTATTTATTTCATTTAAGAAAAAACTATCCCTCATAACTAACACCCATATTTATTATATCATTTATTTTGATAAATTAAGTATTCTTTCAAGCTTATCTATATCAATTTTTAATACATCTACAACTGCTTGCATAGGTAAGTTATTGCCTGGGATATAATATCCTTCATTTAATAACTTATCTTTAATATCTTTTTTAACTTCAAGTGCTTTATTTCTACCACAACCTAATAATTTCATTAGATCTGTTATAGAACACCATTGTTTAGATATTAGTTTTAAAGTTTCTTCCGCACTCATTTTATTTACCTCCTGTTATTTCGTCAATCATTCTTTGCATTTCTGCTTGTTCTTCTGGTGAAGCTTTTGTATCCTCTATTTTTTTGCCATTCCAATATCCATCACCATAGAGTGGTGGTTCTTTATTTACTTCTAAATCATTTATCTTTAATATATGTATATAGTTTTGTCTATGGCCATTTTTATCTATGTAACCTTTAGGTATTCCTTCTACATAAACATCTTTACCAACTCTTAATTCGATCTTGTAAGTATATTCAACATACATTCTTGCACTAAAAAAGGATAGGTTAGTCCTATCCACACCATTTTTATCCTTATATGGTTCTTTCTGACATATATCAAACCAGATATAGTCATTATCAACATTATCTCTAATACTTGTAATATATCCATGATATTTTATATAGTCTACTAAATCTTTCATACCGAAACCTCCTTTACCTTTTACTAAGGCCTTTGTATAACTATTATATTTATATATTATCTTTATTTATTATGTTAGATAATAAGTTCTATCAAGATAGAGTAATCCTTCTATCATGTAGGAAATTTATTTCTAATATATATCTTTCTTTTAAAACTTCTAGGATTTTCTATAATTATGTAATTTTTATTTACTAAAGTTCTTAATAAAGAAGATATAGTTCTTGTAGTACATTTTAATTTTTCTGCATAATATTTATTTGATCCAAATGCATATCCTTTCTGGTTTGAATTAGATAATAGGAGAGTGAAGAGCACGATTGTGCTCTTACTCAAATTATCATTCAAAAGATCATAATACATTTTTCCATGGCTCTTGCTCACTTTGTAATCTTTTCCTTTCTCTTTGAATAGCTTTATCTTTTACTGAATCCTTAAAAGCTTCAGCTGATTCATTCATGTATTCAGCTAAAGCAACTTCAATACAATAAGTCATAAAATCATTAATACTTATTCCTCTAGCTTTAGCTTCTACTTTTAATAAATCAAATACTTCTTTTCTAATTCTAATTAGATACTTATGCATATTATTTACCTCCTTAATCATCTAATTTGTATTTGCTTAATTTAGATTTGAATTTATTTAAAGCTTTGCTTTCTTTTGGATTAGTTATTTTGTCCCATTCAAAATCTGAATAGATTTGTTCAAGTAGGGCAACAATGTAGCAATTCTTAGAATAAATTCTATCTAGTAGATAATTAGTCCTATCAACTGTTTTAACTAGATTCATATTATTTAATCCTAGTGATACCAATTGACTAACTGCTTCAGAATAACTGATTTTCTTTAAATTAGAATATTCTTGAATTTGATCATCAATATCAAAAGCAATTGATACATGAGTTCTTCTTTTATTCATAAAATCACCTCCTTTCTATATCCCACGTATGGGATTATCTATCACACTAATTAGCTATTTTTAATAACTAATTATGTAAGAGCATAAGAGATTGATATCACCACAACAAAAAAAGTCTTATAAATAAGACTTTCTCGTGATATCAAACTTATTTTGCACTTGCAAAATTGGGGATTAATTGTGTTCATCAATTAATCATATATATTGTAATTTCGTTATTTTATTGTGTTAATTATATGGGATTCTTCCTTTCATTTATTTTTTATACCTCCAAATCTTTGGGACAACAAAAAAAGAAGATGTGAATTCATCTTCTCCGATATTTTTTCTTATTATACTTATTTTACCATATTGAAATTCAAAATGGAAGTGCATTTACCTGGTGAATTTCAGGTGTTTTTCAGGTGTTTTTCAGACCTTTTTCAGGTGATTTTCAGTCTTTTTTTTGTTCTTTTTTTGTGTTTTTTTCGTTCTTTTTTGTTCACAAGGCCTTATTTTATAAGGATTTGTACTTTTTTGTCGAAAACTGTCGTTTTTGGCTCCATATGAAAATTTTTAGTTTTATTTCATATAATACCATCTTAACATGATGGTGGTGTACTTTTCAATTGCCCTTTTCCGTACTTTTTGCGTACCTTTTAATTAATTAATCCTATTTTATTACATTTTATCACTCTAAAATATTATTACAAGTGGTGAATTATATAGGTGGATAGAGGGGTGAATTTTTAAGATTTTCCCTTTAGATCTGTTAGAAAATTAAAAAAACTGATATACTGTTAATAGGTGATTCATAATGATTACAGTTGTAGCAGCTTTAATTGAAAAAGAAGGTAAATATTTAATTGCTAGAAGATCTACTGGTTCTGAAGATGTAATGGGAAAGTGGGAATTTCCTGGTGGAAAAGTTGAAAAAGACGAAACAGAAGAACATGCAATTGAAAGAGAAATAAAAGAAGAATTTGAAATGGATATTAAAGCAATTAGATTTTTAACAAATAATGTTTGTAAATATCCATCTAAGACAATAGATTTAAGATTATATGAATGTAAGCATTTATCTGGTGAATTCAATCTTCATGATCACTCAGAATATAAATTTGTTGATAAAGCCGATATAATTACTTTTGATTTATGTCCAGCTGATATTCCGTTAGCTGAGTTTGTAAAGGAGAATATGTAGTATGAGAGATGAGTTCTTATCAAATGTTAATACATCGTTTTTAAATAAAATAAAAAGTAATCTTAAAAAATGTAAGTCTTTCAATTTTTCTGTTAGTTTTATAAAGAAAGCAGGTTTAGTACTTTTAGAAAGAGAAATAGAAGAAGCTCTTGAAAGAGGAGCTAAAGGTAGAATTATTACTTCTACATATCAAAACTTTACTGATATTGGTTCTTTAGAACAATTCTATAATTGGCAAAAAGAATATGATAATTTTGAATGTCATTTAGATTATGAGTGTTTTGGAGATAATGGATTTCATACTAAAGGTTACTTATTTGAATATGATGATTCAATCGAATTTATTGTAGGATCATCTAATATAACTAGATTTGCTTTATTAAAAAACTATGAATGGAACGTATCATTAATTTCAAAAGATAATTTAGAATCATATAATGATGCTTTAGTAGAATTTGAGCTAATTTGGAATAATACATTAGAATTAGATTCTAAGTTAATAGAAAAGTATAGATTACAATTAGATTATGCTATTGAAAAATGGGATATGGATTATATAAATGCAACAGATAATAAAATCAATCCTAATTCAATGCAAAGAAAAGCTTTAAGAGAGTTAAGAAGATATAGAGATACTGGTGTTAAAAAAGCGTTAATCATTAGTGCTACTGGATCTGGTAAAACTTATTTAGCTGCTTTTGATGCACGTAACTTTGGAGCTAAAAGATTACTGTATATAGTTCACAGAGAATCAATTTTAAAAGATGCTAGAGAATCATTTATAAAAGTATTTGGAGCAGAAAGAACTTATGGATTCTATACTGGTAATGAAAATTCTTTAGATGCAGATTTTATATTTGCAACAAGTAATATGTTAGGAAGACATTTAGATTCATTTAAGAAGGATGAATTTGATTATATTATTTATGATGAAGTTCATCACGTAGTTGCAGAAACTGGAAAGAAGATATTTGAATATTTTGAACCAGAATTTATTTTAGGATTAACTGCAACTCCAGAAAGAATGGATAATCAAGATATAT
>OLSB01002429.1_pt1 | contig 15511 bp, 10 predicted proteins | sample 1672071 | NCBI WGS metagenome assembly OLSB01 (sample SAMEA3136642, study PRJEB25190) | human gut metagenome | biome: human gut; feature: human-associated habitat; material: faeces | place: Austria | collected 2013 | reverse complement strand
ACAAATCAGAACAGAACTCTCCTTATAGGTGAAGATGGGGAATACACGGAGAGGAGCAAGAAAATCATTTCGCAGACGCCGATGCAGAGATTCGGCGAGCCGGAAGAGCTCATAGGCACCCTTTTGTGGCTTGTTGACAAAAAAGCATCAAGCTTTGTAAACGGTGTTGTAGTTCCGGTTGACGGCGGATTTGCGGCATACAGCGGTGTTTGATTGAAATGGAAAAATATATTGATTTACATACACATTCAATTAAATCGGACGGCTCAATGACGCCATCCGAACTTGTGCGGCACGCAAAAGCAAACGGACTTGCAGCCGTTGCGCTGACAGATCACGATTGCACAGACGGCATAAAAGAAGCGCTTTCCGAGGGAGACAAAATCGGAATTGAAGTTGTAAGCGGTGTTGAACTTTCTGCGATAAGCGATACAGAAACGCATATTCTCGGATATTTGATTGACCCGAATGAGAAAAAATTTAAAGCCAAAATGGCAGAAGTTTTAATAATGCGCGAAAAAAGAAATGAAGAAACGGCAGAAAAACTCCGCGCAATGGGTTTTAATATTTCGGTTGAAGATGCGAAACGTTTTTGCGGCGGCTCAATTTTGGGACGTGCTCATTTTGCATGTGCAATGGTTGAAAAAGGGATGATAGGTTCGGTCAAAGAAGCGTTTGATAAATATCTCGGCAGCGGAAGACCTTGTTTCAGCGGGCGTCAGCTTTTAACGACACCGGAATGCGTACAGCTTATAAACGGAGCGGGAGGTGCGGCTTTTTGCGCTCACCTGCATCTCATGAGAAAAAGCGATGAAGAACTTTATGCTTTCTTGAAGGAACTGAAAAAAGAAGGGCTTGCCGGCATTGAAGGGTATTACACGGAATATACTCCGCAGATGTTTGAAAAATACAATGTAATGGCACGCGAGCTCGGTCTTATTGTAAGCGGCGGAACGGACTTTCACGGGAAAAACAAACCGCATATATCAATAGGCGTCGGATACGGAAATTTACGTATTCCGTACAGCGTGCTTGACGGCATAAAAGAGTATAAAAGAAATCGTGAAAATATTTGAATTTTGGTTGCCATAAAAATGCAAAACTTAAAATTTATAAAAAATCGGCAAAGATTTTGGAATGTGCCGATTTTTTTGGAGAAAAAGGATTGATTTTTACTTCATAATCATGTATAATGAAAAACAGTCTAAAAATCGGAGAGTACAAATGCAATTCAGATTCAACAAACATATCCTAAAATTGTTTTTTATAATGGCAGTGCCGCTTGCTTTACAAAACCTTATATCGGTTTCCGTAAATCTTATTGACAACCTGATGATAGGTGCGCTGGGTGATACGGCAATAGCGGCTGTAAATTCTGCAAACCAGTTTTTCTTTGTGTACAATTTACTCGTGTTTGGTACGGTAAGCGGTTCGGGCGTGTTTTTAGCTCAGTTTTGGGGCAAACGTGACCTTACCGGTATACGTAAAACACTTGGTTTGTGTATACTTATAGCCATGCCTTTGGGGATTCTTTTCGGAATTGCGGCGTTTTTTGCGCCGGGAGCAATTATGCATATTTTTTCGAGAGATCTGGCTGTAATTGAACTTGGCATAAAATATTTGAAGATCGTTGCGTTTACATATCCTCTTACAGCGGCAACGCTGATAGCGGCGTCACTTGTAAAAAGCGTGGAAAAAGTAAAAATTCCGCTTGTGGCATCCGTTGCGGCAATCGGGTTTAATGCTGTATTTAATTATTTGCTTATTTTCGGTAAATTCGGATTTCCGAAACTTGGTGTTGAAGGCGCGGCATATGCAACCCTTTTGGAGTTTTTAATTATTTATGTTTTAACATTACGCGAAGTAGGTTTTTTAAGAGAAAAATTATCGGATTATTTCTCGTTCAGCGGCGCATTTGTAAAGCAGTTTATAAAAACTTCGCTGCCCGTTATATTAAACGAGGGGCTTTGGTCCATAGGAGTTTCGGTTTATTTTATTATTTATGCACGTACGGGCAACTCACCTCGGGAGGGAACAGCGGCGGTTGCTGCGGTTAATATATCGTCGCTTGCGGAAAAGCTTTCAAGCGTTTTTGCGTTCGGTATGGCAAACGCAGTGGCTGTTATAATCGGCAAGGAAATAGGAATAGGCAGAAGAAAGAAAGCCTTTTTCGGCGCAGCTCAATTTTGTGTTCTGGCGTTTCTCAGCGGACTTTTGTTCGGAGCGGTGATGATAGCCGCGGCGCCGGCATTTATAAGCTGTTTTGCGGTGTCTCCGGAGGCTGCTGCGCATGCCAAAATACTTATAACCATATTGGGTGCGGCGCTTGCGATTAAAAACTATAATCTTATTGTAATTGTCGGAATTTTCCGCGGAGGCGGAGATACAGTCTTTTCATGTCTGCTGGATGTGCTCGGCGTGTGGGCTGTGGGAATACCGTGCGCGTTTATTACGGGCATGGTTTTAAAGCTTCCTCTTCCGTTTCTTTTTGCAAGCACGCTTATTGAGGAGATAATAAAATTTGTTCTCGGAACAATACGCATAAGAAACAAAAAATGGCTTCACGATTTGGTAAACTAAAAACCCGGAAAAAGCTGATTTTAATTTTTTTGCAGTTGACTCTGCAAAATTATTGTGCTATAATATCTGTAAATAAAAAAACATTTTCGGAGAATTTGTTATGAAAACAGTTTGTCGTATAATTTCGGTGTTTATTTTGATATATTCCGTTTTCCTGACAAGCGTTACTAATTTTAATTTCGGAACGGCGGCGGTATATGCCGTGGGAGTGCTTTTTTTGCTGCTTCCCATACTGTACGGAAAATTCCGCGCGGCTTTTTATCTTGCCTCGGCGTGCCTTGTTCTGGTGTTTGCCTGCTGTGTGTTTTTGGAGTGTTACGGCAAAAAGGACAATACAACCGGCAGGGAGGACGCGGTAATAATTCTCGGAGCAGCGCTTCACGGAAGCGAACCTTCAAGAGCTCTTTCAGGAAGGCTTAAAGCCGCTTTGAAATATCTTGACGAAAACAAAAACTGCGTTGTATGCGTGAGCGGAGGAAGAGGCCCGGGAGAGGATATTACCGAGGCTTCGGCTATGAAAAAATGGTTTATTGAAAACGGCATCGATGGAGGCAGAATAATAGTTGAAGACAAATCAAAGAGCACGTTTGAAAATTTTTCGTTTTCGAAAGAAAAAATAAGAGCTTCACTTGGGAAAGATGATTTTAAAGCCGTATTTGTTACAAACGATTTTCATGTTTTTCGCGCGGAAAGGCTTGCTAAGCTTGCCGGCATAAGCGAAGCCGCGCACATACATTCAAATACCGACGCAATTATTTTGCCGCAGTGCTGCATAAGGGAATGCGCAGCGGTGCTGCAGCTTTTAATATTTAAAAAATAAAGGAGATAATGCTATGAAAACAATATTATTTCAGGGGGATTCCATAACGGACGCTTCACGTGTGCGCGAGAGTGATTCATCATACAATATGGGACACGGATACCCCACAATCACATCAGGACTTTTGGGCGCCGCATATCCGGGCGAATACCGTTTTATAAACCGCGGTATAAGCGGAAACAGAATAGTCGACGTGTATGCGAGAATAAAAGCGGATATCATCAATTTAAAGCCCGATGTGATGAGCATACTTATAGGCGTAAACGATGTATGGCATGAAATCGACACCAAAAACGGGGTGGACGCAAAAAAATTCGGCATGGTATACGATTTGCTCATTTCCGAGATTAAAGCGGCTTTGCCCGATATCAAGATTATGATTCTGACGCCCTTTGTGCTTTGTGCCGAAGCCACAAAAGACCATTTTGACGAATTCAGGAGAGAAGTCAAGCTGCGTGAGGAGGAGGCAATCGGAATTGCCGAAAAATACGGTTTGCCGTACATAGCGCTTCAGAAGGTATTTGACGATGCTCTAAAGCGTTATGATGATCCTTCATACTGGACGTTTGACGGGGTGCATCCGATGGCGGCGGGACATATGCTTATAGCCGAGGCATGGAAGAAATGCTTTGATAAAAATTTCAGATAGGGGAAGTGTTTTTGTGAAGAAAGATTCTCTCAGAAAAGTTTTCCTTACGGCAATGTTTATTGCTATAGGTTTTGTGCTGCCTTTTTTCACAGGGCAAATTCAAAAAATTGGGAATATGCTTTTGCCAATGCATCTCCCTGTTTTCCTGTGCGGACTTATATGCGGATGGCAGTACGGGCTTTTTGCGGGTTTTATATTGCCGCTTATGAGATCGGCATTATTTTCAATGCCTCCAATGTTTCCGCAGGCTGTGGCGATGGCATTTGAACTTGCCGCATACGGCTTCGTGTCGGGGCTTTTGTACGGGCGCTCCAAATGGAAATGCATGCGTTCGCTGCTTCGTGCGCTTTGCATTGCTGCGGTATCTGGAAGAATCGTGTGGGGAACGGCAATGTTTATTCTGCTGCACGGCGCATTTACGTGGGAAACGTTTGTGTCCGGCGCATTTTTAACGGCGATTCCCGGTATCGTTTTGCAGTTTGTTATGATTCCGGGAATTATGACCGCACTCGGAAAAACAAAATTTATTATGTATACAAAAAAGAGAAGCGATGAAAATGGAACGTGTTCAAAAAGCAATAAATGATTTACTTGAAAATAAGGAAAAAATCATAGTGGCAATTGACGGTCCGTGTGCTTCCGGGAAAACCACGCTTGCCAAAAAACTTTCCGATATTTTTGATGCAAATGTTTTTCATACAGACGATTTTTTCTTGCGGCCCGAGCAGAGAACGAAAGAAAGACTGTCAGTACCCGGCGGAAATGTGGATTACGAGAGGTTTTATGATGAGGTTTTGTCAAAGCTTTGTGATAATAAGCCGTTTTCTTACAGACCGTTCTGTTGTAAAACCATGACGCTTTTAAAGCCGGTGCTTGTTAAGCCAAAAAGACTTAATATAGTCGAAGGCTCGTACAGTATGCATGAAGCTTTGCGCGGCTTTTATGATTTGACCGTTTTCCTCGATATTTCTCCTCTTGAACAGAAAAATCGCATTTTAAAAAGAAATCCTCAAAATGCCGATATGTTTTTCAAAAAGTGGATTCCGCTTGAAAATATGTATTTTGAAGAGTGTAAAATAAAAGAAAAGTGTAAAATAAAGCTGTGACGGAAAAACGTCACAGCTTTATTATTATTCTTACTTATCCCGGAGGCCACTGAAGGCTTCTTCCGCCAAGGACATGAAAATGCAGATGCGGAACGGTTTGCAAGCCGTTTTTGCCGCAATTGTTTACAACGCGGTAGCCGTCCTTGTCAATTCCGAGCTCCGCGGCAATTTTTCGGATTGCTTCGAAGGATTTCGAAACATAAATTGAATTATTTTCATCAATTTCGTTTGACGACGAAATATGCTTCTTGGGAATTACGAGAAAATGAACGGGAGCCTGAGGCTGAATATCGTAAAACGCATAGACATATTCATCTTCGTATACTTTTTTTGAAGGTATTTCGCCTTTGATTATTTTGCAGAAAAGGCAATCATTGTTCATGATATCACTTCCTTATTTTTTTATCTGTTCCGCAACAAGCTCGTCAACTATTGCAAGAGCATTGTCTATTTTTGAAATATCTTTGCCGCCCGCGCGTGCGCTGTCAGGCTTTCCGCCGCCGCCTCCTCCGACAATTTTAGCAACATCTTTAATGATTTTACCCGCGTGAACGCCTTTTGCGACAGCTTCTTTTGTAGCAGCTGAAACAAACAGGATTTTGCCGTCGGTTACGCTGGCAAGGACGGAAACCGAACACGGATGATTTTCTTTAATTCTGTCGCTTATGGAAAGAAGCGTATCGTTGTCAAGTCCGTCAATCTGAGCGCATACAATTTTTACGCCGTCCACAGTTTTAACATTTGTAAGTATATTGTCAAGCTGCATGAGAGCCATTTTTGATTTAAGCTTAGCAAGTGCTTTTTCGTTATTCTTCATCTCTTCGATAAAGTTTCTTGCTCTTTCCTCAAGTTCATGGGGATTTACCTTCATGATATCCGCAAGGTGGGAGAGAGCTTTCCCGAAAGCGTTAAGCTGGTTTAAAACAGCTTCGCCCGTTATTGCTTCGATTCTTCGTACGCCTGCAGCGGCAGAACTTTCCGAAAGAATCTTAAAGAGAACTATTTCGCTTGTATTGTTTACATGGCATCCGCCGCAAAGCTCGGTGCTGTAGTCGCCCATTTTTACAACGCGTACCGTGTCACCGTACTTTTCGCCGAACAGAGCCATTGCCCCTGTCTTTTTGGCATCGTCCATTGACATGTATTCTTTTGTAACAGGCATTGCTTCGAAAATTGCATTGTTTACACGCTGTTCAACTTCCACTATCTGTTCGGGAGTCATTGCTTCAAAATGAGAGAAGTCAAAGCGCAGTCTTTCGGAATTTACAAAAGAACCTGCCTGAGCCACATGTTCACCCAGAACTTCACGCAGCGCTTTCTGAAGAAGATGTGTTGCGCTGTGATTGCGGGCTACGGCACGGCGTACTTTTTTGTCTACCGAAAGCTTTATTTCATCACCTACGGATATGCTGCCTTCATTTATTGTGGTAAAATGAATTGTTTTGTTTCCGTGCAGCTTTTTGCAGTCGAAAACATCACCGCTGAAGCCGGGAGCAAACATTGTGCCGTGATCTCCCACCTCGCCGCCGCTTTCTCCGTAAAATACTGTTTTGTCGGTTATAATTGCAGCGTCCGCACCATCGTTTGCCGAATCCACTATTTCGCCGTTGCAGTCAATAGCGGTAACATGTGCAGTTGTTTCGAGATTGTCATATCCTGTAAACTCAGTTACACTGTCTTTGGGAAGCGTAGAGAAAATGTCTTCGCTCCAGCCTGCTTCATCGCCGACACTGCGGGCATTTCTTGCACGTTCGCGCTGCTCTGTCATTTCATGGTCAAATCCGTCTCTGTCAACTGTCATGCCGTTTTCTTCGAGGATTTCGATTGTAAGGTCAATGGGGAAGCCGTAGGTGTCGTAAAGCTTGAATGCATTTTCGCCGTCTAAAATTGTTTTGTTTTCGGCGCGCAGTTCATCAATATACGATGAAAGGATTGAAAGTCCCGTGTCTATTGTTTCGTCAAAACGTTCTTCCTCTGTTTTAATGATTTTTTTAATGTATTCTCTCTTGGCTTCAAGCTCCGGATAGGCGCCCTTTGATTCATCAATTACCGTATCGGCAATTTTGTAGAGGAACGGTTTGTCAAGGCCCAAAAGCTTGCCGTGGCGTGCTGCACGTCTCAAGAGGCGGCGCAGAACATATCCTCTGCCTTCGTTTGAAGGGGAAATATTATCCGAAATCATAAATGTTGTGCTTCTTATATGGTCTGTGATAACGCGGAGAGAAACGTCTGTCTTTTCGTTCTCGTGATATTTAACGCCCGTAAACTCAATAATGCGTTTCATAATGTTTCTGATTGTGTCAACCTCAAAAAGATTGTCAACATCCTGCATAATTGCGGCGATTCTTTCAAGACCCATACCGGTATCTATGTTTGGGTGAGCAAGGCGGTTGTAATTCCCGTTTTCGTCTTTGTCAAACTGAGTGAACACAAGGTTCCAAAATTCAACGAATCTGTCGCATTCGCAGCCTACGGCGCAATCCGGACTTCCGCAGCCGTGCTCGGGACCTCTGTCAAAATAAATTTCGGAGCAGGGGCCGCACGGACCCTGACCGATTTCCCAAAAGTTGTCGTCTTTGCCCATGCGAACTATTCTGTCTGCCGGAATGCCAACTTTTTTTGTCCAGATTTCGAAAGCTTCATCGTCATCTTCATATATTGTAACCCAGAGCCTGTCCTCGGGAAGTTCCAGAACTTTTGTTATAAACTCCCACGCCCAGGCTGTTGCTTCGTTTTTAAAATAATCTCCGAAGGAGAAGTTGCCGAGCATTTCAAAAAAAGTGCCGTGGCGCGCCGTTTTGCCGACTCTTTCTATATCGGGCGTACGTATACACTTCTGGCATGTTGTAACTCTGCTTCTCGGCGGTATTTCTTTTCCGGTGAAATACGGCTTTAAGGGAGCCATGCCGGCATTTATCAGCAGAAGACTTGCGTCATTCTGCGGAACAAGCGGAAAGCTTGGCAGCCTCAAATGTCCCTTGCTTTCAAAAAAGCTGAGGAATTTTTCACGAATTTCATTAAGTCCCAATTTCTCCATTTATAAAACTCCTTTTAATAACTTTCTGTACACATTTAATATATTATACATTTTTTGAACGGCAAAGTCAACAATTTAAATGCATTTTTAGAAAATAAAAGTTAAGAAATTGCAAAGATTTACTTTTTTTATTGATATATCGGGAAATTTATGGTAAAATATAAGAGTTGAAAAAAATGGTAAGGAAGATGAAAGCATGAGAAAAACCAAAATAATTTGCACAATAGGACCTGCAAGCAGCAGTGAAGAAGTTCTGACGCAGATGTGTAAAAACGGAATGAACGTTGCAAGACTGAATTTTTCGCACGGTTCACACGAAGAACATCTTAAAAAACTTAATCTTATTAAACATGTCAGAGAAAAACTTAATCTTCCGGTGGCTGTTATGCTTGATACAAAAGGTCCCGAGTACAGAATACGCACATTTAAAAACGGAAAAGTGAAAATTGAAGACGAAGCGCCGTTTGTGTTCACAACCGATGACGTTGAGGGAGACGAAACTCATGTTTCTGTAAGCTATCCGGGTCTTGTAAACGATATAAAACCCGGTGATGAAATTTTAGTAAATAACGGACTTGTTGTTTTTAAAGCGGAGAAAATTGAAGGAAAGCGCATATATTGCAAAACCATTGTCGGCGGCGAGTTGTCAGACAGAAAAAGCATGAGCTTTCCGGGAAAAGTTTTGAATCAGGTTTATCTGAGCGAGCAGGATAAGGAAGATTTGCTTTTCGGAATAAAAAACAACGTTGACTATATTGCGGCATCGTTTGTTTCAAGAAAACAGGATATTCTTGATTTGAAAGCATTTTTAAAAGCAAACGGCGGAGAAGATATCGGAATCATTGCCAAAATAGAAAACCGCACCGGTATAGAAAATATAGAAGAAATCGGTTCCGAGTGCGACGGAATTATGATAGGCAGAGGTGATTTGGGCGTTGAAATTCCTTTTACGGAGCTGCCGGCGGTTCAGAAATATTTGATAACAAAATGCAGACTCATGGGGAAAAGGGTTATAACTGCAACAGAGATGCTTGAGTCCATGATACACAATCCGCGCCCGACAAGAGCCGAAATATCCGATGTGGCAAACGCCGTATATGACGAGACGAGCGCCGTTATGCTTTCCGGCGAATCGGCTGCCGGAAAATACCCTGCGGAGACTGTTAAGACCATGGCGGAAATAGTTGAAGAAACGGAAAAACATATACATTACGAAAAACGTTTTAAAAACAGTGACTTTGAAATAAGAAATACTGTTGACGCCTTGTCACATGCAACTTGCGGCATGGCAATAGAAATAGGGGCAAAAGCCATAGTTGTAAGCTCGGTTTCGGGAATGACGGTTCGCATGGTGTCAAGATTCCGCGCACCGATTGATATTATAGGTATGACAACCGATAAGCGTGTGTGGTATAAACTTGCGCTTTCTTGGGGAGTGATACCTGTTATGAGTGAGAAGTTTAATTCAACCGATGTTCTCTTCTATCATGCTTCACGAGTTGCAAAGGAAGCACTTGTCTTAAATCCGGGAGATAGTATTGTTATGACGGGCGGTATGACAAACGGTGTGTCGGGTACCACGAATGTTATAAAGGTTGAGAATATCTGACATTATTTGGGTATAACTTAAAACTATTATTACTAAAGATGCAAAAATACAGTTAGTGTTTTTGTATCTTTTTTTAATATAACAAGATTTTAGATAAGGTATATGAATTTTTGTGAGCAAAAGTGACATAAAAAATTTTTTTAGTCACTTCAGCTCATTGATTTTTCAAAAAAAGTATTGTAAAATTGTATCAAGATTATAAATGTAACAGATAAAAAATTAGTTACTGTGTCAAATATCTGAAAGAAAGGATATGTAAAGAGTATGAAACTTATGAAAAGATTTTTCACAGTTGCATTGGCGGCCTCGCTGGCATTGTCGGTGTTTCCTAAAAACATTGTTGCCGCATCACAGCCCAAGTGGTATTACGGCGAGACATTTGATGCGGTGGACAACGGATTCATGCCCGGCTCGTCAAGCATAACAAGTTATAACGACAAGGGTAATTTTATGGGTGTTGTTGAGGTGCCGAGGGCTTCTGACAAGAGTGTATTGTTTCAGATTAAATCTTCAAACGACTGTTTAATGCACAAAAAGTTTGACAATGCTATGAGCGGAAAAGTTGTCTGGCAAGCTACCGTAAGACCGGATTTCAATGCAGGATCAAGCAAAATTTTCTATGTGTATGATTCTGCCGGAACGTCACAAGGTCTTATCAGGATAGATACTGAAGGTAATATTCTTGATATAAACACTGCGTCTATAGGTTATCAGCTTCCGGAGGGAAAGTTTTCAACAATTTCAATGGCTATGGATTTTGATAAGAAGACATATTCGATTTTTGTAAATTACAAACTGAGAGCCGCGGATATCTCGTTGGAGAATATGCTTACGGACATGACTCAGTTTCGCATACATGTAACGGGAATACAGAAAAACTGCAAAACCGAATTTTACATAAGCGATATGAAAGTTTATGAGGGGAGCGAGCCGCTGTCTCCCGTGCAGATGAACGAAACCGACTGGAATATATCCGTTTCGGGAAACTCGGTAAGTGATGAGATTGTTAGTATGGTAATGGGCTCAAAAGTCGGTTTTTTTGCCGGAGCACCGAGAGCTATAGTAAAAGGAAAAGTCGGAGAAATTGACGCTTCCGATAAAAGTGTTTCCCCTTTTGAAAAAGACGGTGAATTTTTTGTACCGCTGAGATTTACATCAGACAACTTTGGAGGAACCGTTTCATGGAATTCGGAAACCTCAAAAACAAGCCTTATTGCCTCGGGAAGCGAGTACATATTGTCCGCGGGAGACAAAAGTGTTGTGTGTAACGGAAAAACCGAAGAAATTTCACATGCACCGCAAATACGAGGAGGCAGACTTTTTGTTCCGGCATCGTTTGCAGCGAAGGCTTTTGAGAAAAAACTGTTTACAGACAGCACGGGACTTATAATTTTTTCAAACACGGAAGTAAATTACACGTGGGGAGAAGATGAGGCTCTTTTAAAATCAATAATAGGTTTGATGAATTTTGACAGACCCACGGGCGAGCAGATTCTTGCGGCCGTTGAGGCAAAGCATCCCGATAACGGCCATCCGAGAATTTACGGCACTGAGGACGATTTTATAAGGATAAAGAACGAAATTGCCGCAGGCGGCGTCAAAAAGCAGTGGTATGACAAGATTAAAGCGGAAACCGAAGCGCAGATGAAGAAAACCCCGGTAAAATACGGCGTTACGGACGGAATCAGAATGAGACAGCAGGGCGCTCAGATTGCCACCATAGTCGGGCTTTGCAGCTTTATGTATAAGCTTACGGGTGAAACACGTTATGCCGAACGCGCCTGGACAGAAATGGAAGCTACGTTTGACTGGAAGGATTGGAACCCGACACATTTTCTTGATACAGGTCAAATGATGAACGGCTTTGCGATAGGCTATGACTGGCTTTACGACTGGCTGACCGCCGAGCAGAGAGAAAAGCTGCGTGAGGAGGTTGTTGAAAACGGTCTTACACCGATACTTGACATATACAGAGGCGTAGGCGTTAAGGATTATGAGTGGGCATGGAAAACGCCCGACAACTGGACGCTTGAGTGCGGCAGCGGCGCTATGATGGCTTCTCTTGCAATTTGCGATGAGGAACGGGATGTATCGCTTGACGTTATGACAAATGCCATGAAGAGTATGGAAATGGGTGCACTTGCCTATGCGCCTGACGGACCGTGGTATGAAGGCGTTTCATATTGGCAGCTTTCAACAGAGACCTTGGTTGAGGCGCTTACGTCACTTGAAGCATCAACGGGTAAAACTTACGGATTCTTAAACTCTCCCGGCGTTGCCGAAACAGGATACTATCCTTATGCCATGATGGGCTTATATACATTTAACTTCTCCGATGCCGGCGAGCTTACAAGCGCTCAGCTTGATACAAAAGAACTTTTCTATTTTTCCGATAAGCTCGGAGACAGAGCTCTTGCCAACCTGCGTTATGAACGCATGGTAAGAGATAACATAGAACCCGATTTCAGAGAATTTTTCTATTGCAAGGGCGAACCTGTTGCCGGAGAAACGGATATGAAACGCGATTTTTATTACAGAATTGCCGAAACCGTTTCAATGAGAAATAACTGGAATACCGACAGCATGCTTTTTGCCGCAATGCACGCCGGAGACAATGCCGCAAATCACGGACATCTTGATATAGGTCAGTTTGTTATAGATTCGTTCGGAGACAGATTTGCTGCCGATTTGGGGTATGAAGATTATAACCTTCCGGGCACTTTCTTCAATAAATACAGGAACAGGGCGGAAGGGCATAATACGCTGCTTATGAATCCCGATGACAGGCTTTATGATCAGAATTTTGATGCTTATGCAACTTTTGAAAGATTTGAGAGCAATGATGTCAGCGCTTTTGCGATAACCGATATGACGTGCGCATACAAAGATTATGTAAACAGTGCAAAACGCGGAATTAAAATGACAAACGGCAGAACGTCCGTAATAGTTCAGGACGAAGTAAGAAGCGATAATGAAAACGAGATCTATTGGTTTATGAATACCAAGGCAGACGTTACCTTGTCCGAAGACGGTAAAACGGCGATACTTAACATAAACGGAAATAAAATGGAAGCAAAGCTTCTTTCAGAAGAAGGCAGATTCACGGTTATGCCGGCAGTGCCGCTCGAGACTTCTCCGCAGGTTGTGGGTCAGAATGAGAATAAAGACTACAGAAAACTTGCAATTCATTTTGAAAGCGCTAAGGATCTGGATATTTGCGTATGCTTTACACCTCTTGTATATGAAATGGAGGGCGGAATAAAATATCCCGAGGTCAAGCCTCTGGCGGAATGGACGCTTGACGATCCTTCGAAGGTAAAAATCGGAGAGCTTCCCAAGCTTTACAAAATAAAAATTGACGGTGATGAGCTTAAAGGTTTTGATGAAAATAAGAACTTCTATTCATACGCATTAAAGAAAGCAGATTCACCTATGCCGAAAGTTGAAGCTGAAGGAAGCGGCGAGGTTACGGTAAATTATCCCGAACAGTGGCCCGGTGTTATAGAAATAAAGATTAAAAACGAATACTACACAAACGTTTACGGCATAAAATTTAATGTACCTCCCGAATCGCTTGCCGATAAAGGCTTTGTAGAAGTTGACGTTAAAGAAGTAAGTGCATCGAGAGTTCCTCAGGCTGCAAATATTCCTTCCAATACACTTGACAATGACTTTGATACACGCTATTCATGTGAGATGCCTGCCGATATTACATTTGATTTCGGCGAGGAAAAAGATCTGCAGTACGTAAGCCTTGCTTTTTACGGCGGTGCGGTGAGAAAATGTCATTTCTGCGTTGAAACTTCAAATGACGGCAGCAGCTGGACAAAGGTATTTGAAGGAGTAAGCAGCGGCGAATCCGCAGAGCTTGAAAACTTCTATATCGGCGGAGCAAAGACAAGATACGTGCGCATTACGGGCATGGGGCTTCAGCTCAACGGAAGCGACACGATTCAAAAGACAGGGTGGTTCAGCCTGACCGAGTTTAAGGCTTACACGTCAGAGTGACGGAGGTGTCCGCGTTGCGGAGAAAAATTTTAAGCTTAATATTGCCGCTTGCGCTTATGATAAGCACGGCAGCGCGCGCCTCCGATACGGGGCAATATGATTCGCTTGCCTACGGTCAGGTTGTATCAGATGTGAAGCGGCTTCACCCGGCTAACGGTCACCCGAGGCTTTTTGCAGATGCGGATGGCTTTGAGGCATTGCGTGATGAGATAGATGCGGGCGGCATTAAGGGAAACTGGTTCAGAGAAATAAAAGCGGATACGATACGATATTCAAAAAGAGAGCCTATTGTGTACGGAACGACAGACGGCATAAGAATGAGAGTGCAGTCGGGGCAGTTTGCAAAAATCGTTTCGCAAAACGCACTTATTTATAAAATAACGGGAGAAACCTCATTTGCCGACAGAGCATGGAGAGAGATTGAAGCGCTTTTATCGTGGAGCAGCTGGAATCCTTATCATTTTCTTGACACGGGGCAGTTTATGAACGGCATGGCTTTGGGCTATGACTGGCTTTACGATTATCTTACTCCCGTACAGAGAAGGAGTATGCGCGAGGCGCTCTGCGATAAGGGCTTAAAGCCGACGTGCGATGTATATGACGGCGTGGCTGTCGGCAACGACGGTAAATCGCGCGTTTATACGTGGGCGTTCGGAAAAGCGGACAACTGGACTCTTGAATGCGGAAGCGGAGCGATTATGGCATCGCTTGCCATATGTGACGAGGACGAGAGCGGATACACAAACAGGGTGCTTTGCGAAGGAATAAGAAGCTTTGCGCGCGGCGTTAAGGAATACGGACCCGACGGGGCGTGGTATGAGGGTGTTGCCTATTGGCAACTTGCCACAGAAACCGCTGTTGAGTGTATTGAAAGCCTTAATACGGCAGCGGGGACGGATTACGGTCTTTCCGATATAGAGGGCTTCTCAAAGGCAGGGCTGTATCCGGTTGAAATGACGGGGGTTTACACGTTCAATTTTTCCGACGCGGGACAATCGCCCCTGAAAAAAATAGATACAAAAGAGTTTTTCTGGTTTGCGGAAAGGTTTTCGCAGCCGTATCTGAAAAGCTTCAGATATAATATGATGGAAAAAGAAAATATTGAGCCCAATTACCGCGAGCTGTTTTATTTCAAAGGAAATCCGAACGGCGGCGAGGCGTTTATGCGGCGGGACGCAAAGTATGACAACGCTGACGCCGTCACAATGAGAAGCTCATGGAATACGGACGAAATGCTTTTTTGCGGACTTCATGCGGGAAACAACAAGGCGGCTCACGGCCATCTTGACATAGGCGAATTTGTCATAGACTCTATGGGAGACAGGTTTGCCGCCGATCTCGGGCACGAAAACTATAACCTTCCGGGAAAGTTTTTCAACAAATACAGAAACAGAGCGGAGGGACACAACGTTCTGGTATTTAATCCCGACGGCAGAATGTATGATCAGGCAGAGAACGCTCATGCGTATATAGACAGGTTCGAATCGGGATATTCCGAGGCGTTTGCGATAACCGATACAACCTGTGCGTATGAGGATTACGTACAAAGTGCAAAGCGCGGAATAATGCTTACGGACGGCAGAAGGAGAGTGGTGGTCACAGATGAAATAAAAAGCACGGAGGAAAAAGAAAAAATGGAACAAAAAAACAGAAGAATTTCAACCAGACAGCTGGTTTCTATGGCGATGCTTGGAGCAATCTC
>OLSB01002423.1_pt1 | contig 15527 bp, 7 predicted proteins | sample 1672071 | NCBI WGS metagenome assembly OLSB01 (sample SAMEA3136642, study PRJEB25190) | human gut metagenome | biome: human gut; feature: human-associated habitat; material: faeces | place: Austria | collected 2013 | reverse complement strand
AGGAAAAGTACATCACACTGTCAATCGGCTTACGGAAGATCGAGCAGACCCGCGCCTATTTCCGCCGCGTCGATACCAACTTGTCTGCCAGCTTTGGACGGCTGGATTCCGGGGCATACGCCATTTCCTGCGCCGACCGGCTGCGGCTCCTGCATGACTTCTTCCGACCTGGCGAAGAAGCGTCTTTCCGGTTTGACCTGTCCGCGAACATCAAGCGCGGCATCGACTTCCGCGACCTAATCTGCCCGGACGGATTGCAATTCCGCGCCGGATACTTTGAAATGGGCGGCAAGTTTGGGCGCGTCCTGTTCATGCGCGACTATGCCAGCTTCATTTCCGACGAAATGATAAAAGACCTGTCCGATTTTTCGCGCAACCTGTTGTTGTCCATTGATATTCTGCCTATCCCGACAGAAGAAGCCGTTCGGGAGGTTCAAAGCCGAATCCTCGGCGTGGAAACGGACATTACACGCTGGCAGCAAAGGCAGAACCGGCAGAACAATTTTACCGCGACGGTTCCCTATGACTTGGAGCAAATGCGCACCGAATCGAAAGACCTGTTGGAAGATCTGACCGCCCGTGACCAGCGGCTCATGTTCGCCTGTGTGACGCTCGTTCATATCGCGGACAGCTTGGAGCAGCTTGACGCGGATACGCAGACCTTGCAATCCATCGCACAGGAAAAGCTCTGCGGTTTCTCTGTTCTCCGCTACCAGCAGGAGGACGGCTTGAACACCGTCTTGCCGTATGGCCTGCGTCGCATCCACGCTTTGCGGACGCTCACCACGGAGAGCTGCGCCGTTCTCATGCCGTTCCGGGCGCAGGAAATTCAAGACCCCGGCGGTTTGTATTACGGTGTCAATGCTATTTCCAAAAACCTGTTGATTTGCGACCGCAAGCGGTTGATCTCGCCCCATGCGTTCTATCTCGGCGTGTCCGGTTCGGGCAAATCCGTGGCAATGAAAAATACCATCGCAAACGTCGCGCTGTCCACCAACGACGACATTATCATCATTGATGCCGAACGCGAATACGCGCCCATCGCGCGGGCGCTGGGCGGCGAGGTTATTGAAATCTCCCCGAACAGCCAGCACCATATCAATCCGTTGGATTTGCAGGACGGCTATGAGGACGGCGAAAATCCGATTGCCATGAAATCCGAGCTGATTACGAGTATTCTGGAACAGCAGATGGGCGCAGGACTTCTGACCGGTAGCCAGAAATCCATCATCGACCGATGCACAGCCAGCGTCTATCAGAACTATTTCCATGCCAAAGGTGCGCTGCCTATGCCGCTGCTGTCTGACTGGCGCACGGAGGTGCTGCAACAGCCAGACCCCGAAGCGCGGGAAATCGCGCTGGCGGCAGAGCTTATTACGGAGGGCAGCTTGAACGTGTTCGCGCACCCGACGAACGTGGATATTAACAACCGCATCGTCGTGCTTGATTTGTATGAGATGGGTGAACAGCTCCGCCCGACCGCTCTGGTCGTAGCACTCGAAGCCATTCAGAACCGCGTCATGGAGAACCGCAAGCGCGGCAAATATACATGGGTGTTCCTCGACGAAGTGTACTTGTATTTCAAATACAAATACTCCGGCGAAATCCTTTACCGCGCATGGAAAAGATTCCGCAAATACGGTGCTGCGTTGACGGCGGCAAGCCAGAACGTAGAAGAATGCCTGAAATCCGAAACGGCGCGTCTGATGTTTGCCAACTCGGAATTTCTGCTGCTGTTCAATCAGGCGGCGACCGACCGCGCGGAGCTGTCTAAGCTGCTTCGCATTTCCGATACGCAGCTCAGTTATATCACGAACGCCGAAGCCGGTCACGGTCTGCTGCGCATGGGCGGCTCCATCGTGCCTTTCGTCAACACCATTCCCCGCCAGACAGAGCTATATAAGTTAATGACAACCACGCCGGGTGAAAGCCGATAATCTGTCCCAACTTGGGACGCAAAAACAAATCCCACCACGAGACACGTTTCCATTCGGAAAACGGATCTCATGGTGGGATTAAAATTTGTATCAATACAAATCGTGTCCCAACTTGGGACAGAATATGGAGGTGACTACAATTCCTGATATTCGAGAGCGAAACGACCGCCCGAAAGACAAGCAGCCAAAACATCAAGCTGTGTCCATCGTGCAGCGGCAGATGGTACAGAGATTTGTAAAAGAGCTAAATGACAGCGCGAATCAACCCGACCGCTCGGACAGCGCGGAACGCACGGCGACCGAACAGGTAGAAACGACCACCCGCGAAATCGTCCATGAAGCTGTCCAGCTGCCGCGTCGTGCGATTCAACACCCAGCCCGCAGAGAATCCGCGGATTCTTCCGCAAATGCACAGCTGGAGCAATCTGCCCAGCCGCACCACGCGCCGGAATCACCGCGAGAACGAACAGACGCGCCACGCACCCAGCCAGATGCGACGCCGCCGCAGAGCACACCGACACCCGCACCGCAGGAACAGGTCCGACGTGCCTATGTCCAACAAACCGCAAAAACGGCTGCGTCAGCGCTGCCAATCACGTCGGAACAGCCATGGGCGCGTCATGTTGCGCCATCCGCGCCGTTGACAGAGAATACGCCGCGTCAGCATACGGAGGATATACGCACCCGACCGGAACCGCAACGGCCGCAGAGCACACCGGCACCTACACCGCAGGAACAGGCCCGTCGTGCCTATGTCCAGCAAACTGCAAAAACGGCCACACCAGCGTCACCGATCACGTCGGAGCAGCCGCAGCATACCACAGTGACCGCGCCATCGGTGGAAAATACGCCGCGACAGCGCACGGACGATGTGCGCACCTGGTCAGAACCGAAGCAGCCGCAGAGCGCACCAGCGTCCACGCCGCAGGAGCAGACCCGTCGCGCCTATGTCCAGCAAGCCACAAAGGAGATCGTGTCAGCACCACCAATCACGCCGGAACAGCCGGAGGCGCAGCATCCCACAGCGACCACGCCAACGGCAGAAAATGCACCGCGTCGGCGCACGAACGATGTACGCGCCCGGACAGAACCGAAACAGCTACAAAGCCTCCCGGCACCCATTCCACAAGAACAGGGCCGACGCGCCCACGCCAAGCGGACAAAGAAATCCCGCGCAGAAAAACCGGCTGCGCGGGATAACCTTTATACGGAGCAGCCAGAAATCCGGCTTGCAGATGATTTACCAGAACATGAACCGCCCCCTATCCGAGAAAAGCCAAACACACCAGAAAACCGTGGTCAGGTGCAATCCGAAGCTGCACCAGCAAAACCGTCCGCTGTTCGTCATGTAAAGCAGCCGGACGCATGGACACCACGTAGCGCAGCGACCCCGGTTATGCGCGGCAAGGAGCAGCCTGTTCGTGAGCGGTCGGCGGTTACACCGGCGCACGATTTACCGCCCGTACCACAGGAGCAGGCCCGACAAGTCTTTGTAGAAAAACAAGCGCAGCTCTCTCAAAATCCATCTATCGAATCCATCTATCCATCCGAACCGGCTGCCCCGATTCTATCGCAGCCGCCTGTTTCGGAAGCACCCACAATTACGCCGGAGCGCCAGCCGATCACGGCTGGCAGCAAACCGGCCCCACCTGTCCAGCCACCACCGACGCAATCTCCTCCAGTGGAGCAGCTGCCCGCCATCCGTGAAAAGCCGAAGCCAAACGCCGCGCCGAGGGAAAGGCCTCAGCGCGGCATTGATATTCGGACGCGAGATACAGAGCAAATCAGCGCACCAAAGGCACAGTCAAAAACACCTGCATCAAAAACCGCGACAAAGCGGGCACGGAAAACGGCCACGCAGGACGCACAGCGAAAAATGCTTAAAAAGAGTAACAACCGCGCAGCCAGAGCAGCCGCCGCAGCCGCGAAAAAGCTGGCTGAAGCTGCGGCAACGGCTGTCAAGGAGCTGATAAGCGCCCTTGCCAGTCTGGGCGGCGGCACAGCGCTTTTCATCGTGTTTTCCATCGTCATTGTCGCGGGTGCGTTCCTTGCATCGCCGCTGGGGATTCTGTTTGCCGACGAGCAGCAGGCAGACGACACCGTTCCACTCGCAACGGCTATTGCGGAAATTCAGGGCGAGTATCATGCCGAGCTAGAGCGATTGCAGAACGGTGATTTTGTATCTGTTCAGATCGTCGGGCAGGCCCCGGACTGGCGCGAAGTCGTAGCTGTGTTTGCGTCCAAAACGGCAGGCGCGGAGGACGGCATTGACGTTTTCACGCTTGACGAAGAACGTGTGGAGCTGCTGCGTCAAGTTTTCTGGGATATGTGCGAGATCACGACGGCAACGCAAACCGTTGACGTTCCAGATAGTAACCCGGACGACGATGTGGACGACAGCCACACGGAAACGGCGTTGACGATCACGGTTACCGCCAAAACCGCCGAGCAAATGCGGCTGGAATACGACTTTTCCAAATACCAGAATGACGCGCTGGACATTCTGCTTGAAAATCTCGGCAGCCTGAACGTGCCGATGGGTTCCTTGAACATTTCACAGGAAGATGCAATCGAGCTGCTTGAAAATCTCCCGGATGATCTTGACCCGGCACGAAAGGCCGTCGTGGAAACGGCAGTACAGCTTGTCGGGCGCGTGTCGTACTTCTGGGGCGGCAAGAGCTTGACCCTCGGCTGGGACGACCGCTGGGGTGTTCCAACGGAGGTCACAGCCGCGGGCAGCGGTTCCACCGGCACGATACGTCCGTTTGGGCTGGATTGCAGCGGTTTCGTCGATTGGACATTCTACAATGCAACGGATGGCAGCTACTATCCGGGGCGCGGCGGCGGTGCCGCGACACAGCACAGCTATTGCACGAATATCTCATGGAGCGACGCACAGCCGGGCGATTTGGTGTTCTATCCGGACGATTCCCATGTCGGTATCGTCGGCGGTAAGGACGCAGACGGCAATCTCCTGATCGTCCATTGCAGCGGCGGCGCAAACGGCGTTGTTATCACCGGCTCGGCAGGTTTCACGACCGTGGCCAGACCGGATTGCTTTGCACGATAATTGGCTTGAAAAATACGTTTATGTGTTATAAAATAAACAAAATAATTCGAGCGAGGTGCTTGCGTACAATGAGAATCAGCTGTTCTGATGGGAGAAAACTAACGGCAACGGAGCAAGCCGCGATCGATTATATTAACCAGAACACAGAATTGGTCGCAGAATTATCCATTACAGAAATCGCCGAAAGGGCCTTCGTATCAACCGCCACCGTTTCCCGTGCGATTCGCAAGTGCGGATATGAAAATCTGATGGAATTGCGCTATAAAATTGCTTCACCCGATAAAATGCAGCATAATTTGGCGCAGGTCAATAAAATTCTTGCAAAATCTTACGAAGAATGTATTCGGACGATCGACAATATTAAGATAACCTCTGTTCTTTCTGCGGCCGAATTTATTCGTAAGGCGAAGCGTATTTTTATCGTCGGCTGCGGTGTGACCTATCTTGTCGTACAAGAGTTTGAATTTCAACTTCAATGTCAAGGCTACCACGTATGGTCGATCTCCGATTCGCAAATGCTCAAGCAGCTCGATAAATTTGTTTCCGATGAGGATGTCGTATTTGTACTGTCCGTTGCAAACTCGACCCCGGAGCTGGCCATTGCTGCGAAGCACAGCAAGAAAAAGGGTGCAAAGCTCGTTGTTTGCTGCTGCACAAGCGGCACAGAGCTGGAAGCACTGGCGGATGTATTTATATTGGGCTATTCTACATTGATCGTTCCGAATCATTTGTATAAAAGCACCTCAAGGTTGGCGTTGCATATCATTATGCGGACAATTACGGAATATCTGATCGATCAGTAAATAATTCAAAAGGCAAGGTGGCCGCTCGCTACGGACCACCTTGCCTTTTTCTTTATGGTGCTTTGTGCATAATTACAATATTGTCCATTTATTGTTGCGATTGTTTCAGCTCAATGACGAAACAGAAAATGTTTTCAGGCACTACGTCCAGAATGCACGTGGAAAAGAAAACAATTTTCAGCGATCCTATGTATAATATTTTGTAGAAGTTGATGCGTTCGGGAATGTCGCGTGTCAATATCGTAAGATGGTGACGGCTTGCAATGCAAGTTATCATAAAATGAAAACAAAAGGGAGATTAAAAATGAAAAAGATTTTAGCGTTTCTTTTGGCAGCGACAATGCTGCTGAGCTTGGCTGCTTGTACGCAAAAAGCAGAAACACCCGCTGACACCACCGCAGCAGAAACGGCACAACCCACGGATGCTGCACAGAATAGCGACGCTCCTGACACAAACACGGAAGAAACCAAAGTCGAAAGCACCCCGGCAGCAGAAGATGTATCCGGCAACCTCGTCGTTTACAGCACTATGGGCGATGCGGAATACGAACTCTTTGTCGGATCTTTCCTTGAAAAGTATCCTAACGTCACTGTCGATTGCGTCAACGGTGGCGCTGGTGAGCTGAAGACTCGTATTGCTGAGGAAGCTGGCAACCCGCAGGGCGATGTGATGCTTGGCGGTCTTGTGTATGTCGATGCACTGACAAAGGGCGATCTGTTTGAAGAGTATATCTCCCCGAATGATGCCAATATGCCGGAAAGCGTTAAGAACACCACTGGCAAGGTCAGCTGGATCACCACGCAGGTCGTTAACCTGATCATCAACAAAGAGAAGCTTGCTGAGTTCGGCGTTGAGGTCACTGGCTACGAAGACCTGCTTCAGCCTGAGCTGAAAGGCCAGATCATTGCAGCAGACCCAACAAGCACCTCCAGCGGTTGGAATAATCTTGCCGCTATGCTGACCGTCATGGGCAACGGCGATGCCTCCAGCGAAGCCGGTTGGAACTATGTTACCAAACTGATTGCCAATCTGGACGGCAAGATCAGTTCCTCCTCTTCCAAGGTTTATAAGAGCGTCTATGAAGGCGAATATCCTGTTGGCATTACCTACGAGGGACCGTGCGTCACCTATAAGGACGATGGTGTTGGTGACGGCATTGACATTGTCTATATGAAAGAAGGCACGACCGTTACTCCGTTCGGCGCGGCTATCATCAAGGATGCCAAGAACATGGAACTTGCAAAAATCTTCATCGACTGGATCACCTCGGATGAATGCCAGGGTATGCTTGCCGCATCGGTTCAGCGTGGCGCCAACATGAACATTCCTACCACGAACCCCAACCTGCTTGACGCTTCTGAGATCAAGTTTGTTGACAGCGATCAAGAGTATCTGTCGACCCATCAGGCTGAAATTCAGGAAAAGTGGACGGAGCTGTGGACTGCCGCTTATGGCAGCAACACGGTGGACATTGCCGGATAAGCTGATTTTACGGAGGGAATTATGAGCGTTCAGATCAAGATAGACAATGCCGTAAAGAAATACGGTAATAACGTGATTATTCCCAGCTTGAATTTAACGATCAAGGAGGGTGAATTTTTCACCCTCCTTGGTCCCTCTGGCTGCGGAAAAACGACGCTACTTCGCATGATCGCCGGATTCAATTCGATCGAAGGCGGCGACTTTTATTTTAACGATACGCGCGTGAATGACATGGATCCGGCGAAACGCAACATTGGTATGGTGTTTCAGAACTATGCAATTTTTCCGAACATGACTGTGCGGAAAAATGTTGCGTTCGGTCTGAAAAACCGCAAGCTTGAGCGTACAGCGATCGCGCAGCGCACAGAACGGTTTCTTGATTTAATGAAAATTCAGGAATATGCAGACCGTATGCCAGATCGCCTTTCGGGTGGACAGCAGCAGCGCGTCGCGCTTGCACGTGCGCTTGCGATCGAACCGGATGTGCTGCTGATGGATGAGCCGCTTTCTAATCTAGACGCGAAGCTGCGCTTGGAGATGCGAGAAGTCATTAAGGAAATTCAGAACAAGTTAGGGATCACGACCGTGTATGTGACGCATGACCAGGAAGAAGCTATGGCGGTGTCTGATCGCATTGCGGTTATGAATCACGGTGAAATTCAGCAGATCGGTACGCCAAAAGAATTGTATTTGCGTCCGCAGAACACGTTCGTTGCAAATTTTGTAGGCAGCTCCAATTTTGTTCCTGCAAAAATTTTTACAGACGGAAACCGCCGCGGGGTCACATTTGAAAATGGAACTCGCGTTGACATGGATAATCTGGATGCGTCGGTTGTAAATGGGCAGTCCGCAATTGTCTCTATCCGTCCGGAAGAGTTTGTACTGGCCCCGACCGGCATTGAGGCGACGGTAAAGGACAGCGCCTTCCTCGGAATGAACACGCATTACTTTGCGGAGCTGGCTACCGGCGAGGATGTAATTATTGTGCAGGAGTCCACATTTGCAAACGAGGTGCGTAAGGGGTCTGTGATCCATCTGAATGTAAAGAAAGAAAAAATCAATATCTTTACAGAAGACGGTGCCAGAACGCTGATTTGTTGATAGGTGGCTGCTATGAAGAGGGCAAAAAGAATCGATCCCTGGATCATGGTAAGCGTGGTCATTTTAGCGCTCTACCTATTGTTTTTGATCTACCCGATGTTTAATGTTCTGGGAAGATCTGTTGTAGAAGATGGAAAGCTTACGCTGAAATACTTCATTACATTTTTCTCGCAGGAATACTATATTTCTACGCTTTGGAACAGCTTCAAGGTTTCCATTGCTACGACTGCCGTATCCCTTATTCTTGGCATTCCGCTCGCATACTTTTACAACATCTATGAAATTCACGGGCGAAAGCTGCTCCAGATGGTTATCGTCCTCTGCACGATGTCCGCCCCGTTTATTGGCGCCTACGCATGGATCCTTCTCCTTGGAAATAACGGCGTCATTACAGCTTTCCTGAAAACCGCACTCAATATAAAAATCCCCAGCATTTATGGCTTCAGCGGCATCCTTCTGGCAATGTCTACCCGGCTTTTCCCACTGGCGTTTATGTACGTTTCCAGTGCGATGCAGAATATCGACAATACCTTGCTGGAAGCGTCTGCAAATCTCGGCTGCACCGGCTTCAAGCGTTTCTGGAAGATCGGCATCTCTCTGTGTATGCCTTCCATTCTTGCGGCAGCCTTGATGATTTTCATGCGTGCATTTGCCGACTTCGGCACTCCGCTGATGATTGGCGAAGGCTATCGGACCTTCCCGGTCGAAATCTATAATCAGTTCGTTGGTGAAACTGGAACAAACGAAAATTTTGCGGCCGCGATCAGTGTCATTGCCGTTATCATTACGGCCATCATTTTCCTGATCCAAAAATTTGCCAACAGCAAATTCCAATTCACAATGAATGCGCTGCATCCGATCAGCAGGAAAAAGGCAAAACCGCTTGCAAACGTTCTGATCCATATTTATGCCTATGGTCTCGTCGGAATATCCATGCTCCCGCAGCTATACCTGATTTATACTTCGTTCCGCAACAGCTCCAAATCCGGCATTGCTTTCGTGGATGGCTACTCTCTGATGAATTATGAGAAGGCGTTTGCCCGCATGAACAATACGATCTTCAACACTATCTTCATCGGCGTGACCACGTTGATCGTTATCGTTTTGTTTGCGATACTAATCGCATATCTGGTCGTGCGGCGAAAGAGCTTCCTGAACAATGCCATCGATACGGTATCCATGCTTCCGTATATTATTCCCGGCTCCGTTGTTGGTATTGCGTTGATCGTAAGCTTCAAATCCGGTTGGCTCACCTTAACGGGTACTGCCGCGATCATGATCATTGCAATGTGTATTCGCCGTATCCCATATACGATTCGAAGCAGCGTCGCCACGTTGCAGCAAATTCCGCTTAGTATCGAGGAAGCCGCGATCAGTCTTGGAACCTCAAAGCCGAAAACCTTTTTCCGTATCACCGTGCCGATGATGAGCAGTGGTATTATTGCCGGTGCAATTCTGAGCTGGGTTTCTGTTATTACAGAATTGTCCTCGTCCATTATGCTTTATAGTGTAAAAACAACGACATTGACGATTATGGTCTATGCTTTGGTAAATCGCGGAACTTATGGTCAAGCTGCTGCCGTTGCTTCAATTCTGACGGTACTTACAATTCTTTCCCTTGCGCTTTTCAATAAGATTTCAAAATCAGACAATATCACAATGTAAAAGAAGGATGATTATGAGCTTCAAAAATAAAACAGCTGTAATTACTGGCGCTGGGAGTGGTATAGGAAAGTCTCTCGCACAGCGTTTCGCTAAAAACGGTGCAAATGTTGTTATGCTTGACATTCACAAGGATGTGGTTCAAGCTGCCGCAGACGAAATCGTGGCGAACGGCTATAGTGCGATTGCGGTTCCCACCGATGTAACAAACAGAGAAATGGTTTTCCATGCGGCCGATCAAGCTGTTCAGACTTTCGGTGAGATCGATATTTGGGTAAACTGTGCTGGATATTCAAAAATTCTCCCATTTTTGGATTGCACACAGGATATTTGGGATCGCACAATCGCAATCAACCTTACCGGAACATTCTTGGGCTGCCAAGCGGCTGTAACAAAGATGAAAGGCCATGGTGGATCAATTATCAACTTCTCTTCGCAGTCCGGTAAGAAAGGCACTAACAATTATGAAGCATACTGTGCAAGTAAATTCGGCATTCGCGGACTGACGCAGTCTGTTGCTGTTGAATTTGCTTCGGAAAAAATTCGCTGCAATGCAATTTGCCCCAGCGTCGTTCAGACACCGATGTGGGACGCACAGTTGTCTGATTATGCAAAAAAACGGCATATTGCTGACAGCGATGTAATGCCGCGCTTTATCCATAACACTCCGCTTGGACGCCTTTGCGAATATGATGATATTTGGAATCTTGTAGAGTTCCTGTCCAGCGATTTGTCTTCGTATATGACTGGCCAGTCGTTGAACCTGACTGGCGGCGCGTGTATGGACTAAGCGTATATTTTCCAAATAAACAATCGAACTCTGTGAGGAACTGGCAGCTAACAGAATAGTACGTTAGCTGCCAGTCTTTATATGAAAAGAAAGCAAACTGAGCGATAAGAAGTGAAAGGAGACATAATGAAACGTAAGCAATCAATCCATATTTTTGCGATTCTTCTAGCGGCGATACTGTTCTCTCTTGTAGTGGCTTCGCCCATAGCTGCGACAGATTCACCTCTCCTCTCCCCCGCATCTACCAGTTTATCAGAAAAAGTGCTTAAAAACTGCAAATATTCTCTTGATCTTGGCGCATGGTCAACCGCAGTTCAAGATGGCGGTGCAGGCCACTTACAGGGTATCTGCTGCGATGATGATGGCAAGTATATGTATGCTTCATTCACAAATATGCTTGTTAAGGTTGACATGGAAACAGGCGAGATTGTTGGCAGTGTTGTTGGCATGGCGGCCGGTTCCATTACAAGCGGAGCACACATTGGCGATATATGCTATTACCAAGGGAAAATTTATGGTGCGCTTGAATATAAAGCAGCCGAGCGCTGGTATATTTGCGTTTTTGATTGCGAAAAAATCAATGCTCTAAATATGTCCTATACCACCGAAGGAGTTATGTATGCGTTATATGTTCCGCAGGTCGGTGACAACTTCAAAAACGAATTGAACGCTGGCGAACATAACAATAATCCGGACTCCATGGGACACCGCTACGGTTCAGGCGGGATTGATGGAATCACGTTTGGAACTATTCCCGGCAAAGGATATGACGCCGACCACGACGGTCAAGTCGATGCAGGAACGTCTACCGGAGATAAAAAATACCTGATTGTCAATCATGGCCCGTATGGAAACGCCAGGCGATATGACAACGAAAATATCGTTCTGCTGGTTTTCGATCCTGATGATATTACGGAGAACAACCTTCAGCCTTTCAACGAAACAATGCTGAATGCTGATTATGCGGAAAATCAGAAACTTTATTATAAGCATAAGATGTTCTGCTATGTTGGCAATCATACGTATGGTGTTCAGCAGGTAGAATATGACGAAGGCACTGGAGATCTCTATCTGGAAACCTATGGCCGCCCGGCAGGTAGCGAGTTCCCGCAGTATAGCAGATTTGTTGTCGATGGTTCTATTCCGCTCTATCTGGACACTCTTGAGGTGGGCCAAAGTGTTACCGCCGATGCAGAAGGATTTATAACGCAGGCCGCAGCGAAGGCCACTGCAAACTGCTATAAGGACATTGATGACGTTGACGGCGACGGCAACTATGCCGAGCAGGAGCTTGGCTGGCACATGACCCTGAAATGCCTTTGTGGCAACGGGAAAACCCTGTCCGCAGACCATACGGAAACCACATACGGTGCAACCGGCCATCCGTGCAAGATCTGCGGTCAGGCAGCCCAGTTTACCACAGGCCTGACCTCGCTTGGAAATGGGTACTTCTATTGCGCCACGAACTGGAACAGCAACGGAAAAGAGTGTGGCTCGGCAAGCCTTTACAAAATCAACCGGACAAACTGGACATTTGAAAAGGTCGTTCAGCCGCCAAGACTGCTGATGAGCTACACAATGGATGCCGCAGACACCTATAAACAGGGAGATCAGGTCTATCTGAAAGATGTCAGCGGCCATGGCTACGATGCATTGGTAGAGGGCACCTATTCTGCACAGGACAAAAACGGGAATTCCGGCGGCGCACTGGGTTTCCGTGGAAATCAGACTGCCGATGTTCTTGACCGCGTCCACATGACGGACGAAGCGATGAAATATATCAATCAGCAGGTCGACAACAGCTTCTCGTATAGTTTCTGGGTCTGCAACGATGTCGAAATGGACCGTTTTACCGACATTATCGGTATGTATCGTGATGAAGAGATTCAGAAAAATCTGTTTGCAGGTGTTTTTGAATGGCGTTATCAGAATTGCCCGGATATTATCGTACACAAGGATACTGCAAATCCGGTTTGGGATACCTGGGTCACCGGCGAAAGATACATTGCAAAGCCGGGAACGCTCGGCGGCGCTGACGGCTCAAGCTATATTCATGGGAATTTCAGAACGACAAATTGGATGCAGCAATGGTGGCATTATGTTGTGGTTCGGAGCGGCCGTACCGTAACAGTCTATTGCAACGGCGAAACTACGCAATCCTTAAATTCTGATATTGGTGACAGCGCTTACGATAATTTAAGCGCATTTGAGATCGGCGGCTGCATTTCTCGCAACTGGGTAGACTCGAATGTTCGTTGGCGCTTTACCGGAAGGATAGATGACGTTCAGATCTATGCAGGCGAGCTGACACAGACAGATGCAAAAAATCTGTATACATCCGGCCCTGCGCGCAGTGAGAACGAGGGAACCGGCGTCATTGCGCAGACGTCCGAGCGTACCTTCGCCACGGATTCCAGTGCTGTGCTTGGCGAACAGACGGATCCCATTCTGCACTACACCATGGATGAGGTTGGAAACGTAAAGGATAGCAGCGTCAACCAGCGGGATGCGATTGCCACCAAGGCTGTAAGGGGCGCCAGAAACCAGGAGAATCAGGAAAACCGTGCGCTATATTTCAATGGACTGAGCTATGTCGATCCCAGTAAGGTCACACTATCTGACGCAGATACGGCATGGTTGAGCACGCAGATCAAAGGTACACAAAAGCTGACCATCAGTTTTTGGATGAATGCCGCATTTGAAAACAGCCATCGTATGTCCATTCTGGGTCTGTATGATAAGAGCGGCCGCCCGGTCGCAACGTTTGAGACCCGCGGAGTTCTCGGTCAGGACCGCCGTATGGACGGAAAATTTGCAATCGCCTTTACGGCCGCCAAGCCGTATAGCGGCAGCGGCGTGATCGATGAAAAAACATACGAGCAAATCGCAATCACAGATACCAGCACCTATACGATTCCAACGGACGGCAATTACAAGCATTATGGCGATAAGCAGATTGGAAGATGGTATCATATTGTTGGCGAGCTGGATCAGCAGGCAAAGAAGCTTCGCCTGTTTGTTGATGGAAGCCTCATTCAGGAAGTCGAGATTTCCGACAATACATTGAGCGAGATCGGTTATTTTATGATCGGGGTGCCTGCTGGACGATATTATCAGTATGAGAATTATAACAATAGCGCCGAGCATCAGACCGACATTGGACGTCAAGGCTGGGCGATGCGTGACGGCTTTGTCGGAAGCATCGACGAGATCAAGATTTTCAATCGGATCCTGAGCGCAGATGAAGTTTCCGCTCTTTACAGCACCTCCGTCGAGGGCCATACGCTGACGCACGTCGAGGCCAAGGATGCCACCTGCGCTGCAGGAGGCAACATCGAATATTGGACGTGCTCGGATGAGGGCTGCGGCAAGTGGTTCTCTGACGCCGAAGGCAAGACCGTGATTGAGGATCATGACAGCGTCAAGACAGCGATCGATGTAGCCAAGCATGGTCAGAACCTGAGCAAAATCAACGCTGTTGAAGCCACCTGCACGACAGACGGCGTAAACGCATACTGGACTTGCTCTGCATGCAATAAAAATTTCTCCGATTCCGAGGGCAAAAAGGTAATTGAAGATCTCGAAACATGGAAAACCGGAGACGGCAAGATCTCCAGCACCGGTCATAAATGGTCGACTGAATGGAGCAGCGATGAAACCCATCACTGGCATGCGTGCTCCGGCTGCGACGAGAAGAACGACGTAGCGACCCATACGCCTGGCGCTGCGGCAACGGAAAAAGATCCGCAGACCTGCACAGTGTGCGGTTATATCATCGCGCTCGCAACTGGTCACATTCATCACACCACGACGCTGGTTCCGGCTGTGGAAGCGACCTGCGTCGACAAGGGTCACAGGGCGTATTACGCCTGCTCCGGATGCAGCAAGCTGTTTGCAGATGAAAACGCGACAGAAGAGCTGACTGAGGCGGATGTTACCCCGAAAACTGACCCGACCAACCATGTGGGCGGCACGGAAGTTCTTAACGCGAAAGACGCAACCTACACCGAGGAAGGCTACACCGGCGACACCTGCTGCAAGAGCTGCCACGCAGTGATTTCCTACGGGCATGTCATCCCGAAGCTGACGCCTGTGCCGACGCCGATCATTCCTGTGACGCCGAGCGAACCTGCGCAGCTCCCGTTCAACCCGAACGCCGGTTCCAACACGAACAAGTTCCCGTTCACCGATGTTCCGTCCGATAGCTGGTACTATTCGAGCGTCAAGGCCGCTTGGGAAAATGACCTGATCGACGGCGTGACGGCCAATGAGTTCAAGCCGAACGCGACGCTGACCGTCGCACAGACGATCAAGCTGGCCGCAGCTCTGCACCAGCTCGACCGCACCGGCGAGGTCAGCCTGAAAAACGGCGGCGCGAACTAGTACGACAGCTACGTCAGCTACGCAGTCACGAACGGTATCATCGAAAAGGACTACGCGAATTACACCAAGGCACAGATGAACGCGCCGGTCACGCGCGGCGAGTTCGTCCACATCTTCCACGGCGCGGAAGAGGCCTACAAGGCCATCAACACCGTGGCGGACAACGCGATCCCCGACGTGAAAGCGACCGACAAGTTCGCGGCTGAGATCTACGAGTTCTATCGCGCGGGTATCCTGACTGGCTCCGATGCGAAGGGCACGTTCCATTCCGCGAGCACCATCAAGCGCAGCGAGGCCG